>VFSW01001419.1_pt1 | contig 36609 bp, 31 predicted proteins | sample 5358111 | NCBI WGS metagenome assembly VFSW01 (sample SAMN11554181, study PRJNA540505) | mine drainage metagenome | isolation source: sediment from site ElyBrook_90M | place: USA: Ely Copper Mine, Vershire, VT | collected 2017 | reverse complement strand
CAACGCTCCCCCTGCGTTCCAGGCGAACTCTCGCCTCGTTGGCTCGCCTCATGATAAGAGTCTACGCTTGCGCCCGCTCAGCCGCATTCGACAGCATGGCCAAGAATCATTCGGCGATCTAGCGCGGAGATGCATTGGCGCGCTGCGAGGTTTTGGGCGCGCGAGTCGTCCGTGGGCCGCTCACCAGCCGAATGAAGCTCACAAAAGCGAAAGCCCCTGCTGAGCCAGCGTAGATTGCGCGCATCCACGGCTCGCTGGCGTCGCTGCCTGCTAGCAGCCCGTGCGCCGTTACCAGGATGAAGGCGATGAAGCTGAGGTAATGCAACGTGCGCCAGAAGGCGTATGGCAGCACTGAGCGGAACCACGAAGTGAAGAGCAGCACGACCAGGGTATAGAGCGCGTAAACACCAAGGATCACGGCGAGAGGCCGGTATGGCTCGTTGATTGGCAAGAGCAGGTTGTTCACCGTGAAGGGAAGGTAGGGGTCGAGGAGCAGGGTGACGAGATGCCCCAGAATGAGCGCCGCCGCCAGCGCCGCCAGAAACTGGTGCAGCTCATCCACAATCCAGCTGACACGCTCGCCCGACTTCCGCGCAATGCTGCGGAATGAACCGAAGAGCATGGAAACGGTGAGCGAGATATAGCCACCGACCGCCATTGCGCGCGTCAGATACCAGAGTGTCGGGCTGACCGCCGCATGACTCGACGCAAAATGCTCCACCAGCCGTGTGTCGGCGAGCGCCACAGAGGCGTAACTCAGCCATCCACTCATGATCACGTGAGCCATATCGTTCCCCCACTGGCGTAGGTCAAGAGATAGTCATTCAGATTCGCCGAGCGAACCATTTCACCCGTCGCGAGCGCAAGCAGCAAGGCGACCGGCGCCGCTCCATAGCCATCCGTGTCTCCGGCGGATCCATCGTGGCCACGATGCGGGCCGGTCTGTTCCCAGGCGCGCTCGACAGTGCGCAGCGCCTCTGGATACCCCTGAATAATGGCGACCTTTGCGGCGACCTCAGCATGCGCCGCCGTCGGCGCGAATGCCATCACCGCAACGATACGTGGCATGTGCGTCGTGTCGAGCGTGTGATCGTCTGCGTCAATCCAGAGCGGCGCGGGCTGCCCTGTGCGCGGATCAATCAGGTGATGCTGTCGCTGGCCATTACGATACCACCAGCGGTCACGCGCGCCAGAGACCGCCAGGCCACCGGAGCCAAGCGTGACGATGGGCAGCGTCGTTGGGTCGGCGCTCAACGCCACCGCGGAGGTTCCCAGCGCGATTGGCCAAAGCTCGCCTGCCGCTGGGCCACCGCGCGCGCGCATGTCGCCGCCAACATTGAGGAGCACAGACTGCGTCGGCGCGAAGAAGCGCTCCAGCGCGATATCGGCGGCCCAGCCCTTGGCGATTCCCCCAAGATCGAGCCGCGCGCCGAAGGGCAGGCGTACGCGCGAGCGGGCAGCGTCAAGCTCGATGGCGCGCCAGCCACCCGCCGTCACACGATCGGCGCCAACCCAGAGCGAGCGCATCTCAGTCTGCGCCTCACGGTGGCGAATCGCGCTGAAATCGCGGTCGTAACCCAGCGCCTCGATCAGCGCAAGCAGCGTCGGATCGAACAGCCCATCGCTCGCTTCCGCCGCGCGCACACCCTGCGCCAGCGCATCGAACAGCAGCGGTGATACAGGTTGCCAGCTTCCGGCGGTGGCGTTCAGACGCGATAGCTCACTCTGCTCGTCGAAGCGCGACAATCGCGCATCCACCTCTCTGAACCATTCCAGACAGGCGGAGATCGCGTCATGCGCGGCGCGCTCCTCCCCTGGAGCCACGGCGACATGCGCGCCAACTCGCGTCGCCATGATGCGCTCATATCGCTCTATCAGCATGCGCTCATTCCCAGTAGCGACCGCGCTAATTTGGCGGCGGCGAAGGCGTCGCCGTTGCCACAGGCGCTGGCGCAGGCGGCGGCGCGGCGGCGGGAGGGTTTGAGGCCGCTGGCGCTGATGAGGTGTTCTGTGGCTTGGGAGTCGCGGTCGGCTGCGCAGTCGGCTGCGCGGTCGTTGTCGGTGTCGTGGTGGCGTTTTTCCCTGTCCCGGCGGCGGCGGCGGCGCTCGCGACTGGCGGCCAACTAGATGGGCGATGATTCGTCAGATTCCATGAGGTAAAGAGCAGCGCGCCGACACCAACGAAGGCGCCCAGGCGTACCAGCGCTTTCGTTCCCGCATGCGCGGCGCCCGCCGCCACCGCTCCAGCCTTGCCCGGCGCCGCGCCACCGGACTGTAGGGTGACATCGCCGATAGGATGAGCGATGCAGCTGAGGACATAGCCATCCGCGCGATCAGCCGCCGACAGCGATTCACCGACCGGGTTGACCTGACCAGCGAGCACCTTGAGCTTGCATGCGCCGCATGAGCCGACCCGACAACTATACTCTGGGCGATAGCCGCTGCGCTCCAGCGCAGTCAGCAGGGTTTCCTGTGGCTGGGCGTCAATCGTATCGCCCGTCGCAGCAATCGTGATACGCCCACCGACACCTGCTCCGCCGCTGCTCTCGACGACATACGCCGGTCCAGTTTTCGTTGCGAAAACTTCTGAATGGGCGTGGCTGCGCTCAACACCGATGTGGTCAAGTTCTCCCTGAAGCTCGCGCTTGAGCGATTCTGGCCCACACATATACCAGTGCGCGCGGCGGGCAATGCCGCTCGAACGCGACACCACCTCATCCGAGGTCAGCCGATCACCTTCTGACGAGTAGTATGGCCACTGATGCAGCCAGACCCCGCCTGGATCCATCCGCGCCAGCTCATCACCGAATATCTCGACATCGGGTGAGCGCGACGCATAGTGCAGGTGAACGGGCGGCTGCTCGCTGGCGGGCATACGATTGATCGCGCGCAGCATGCCCATAATGGGGGTAATGCCGCTGCCCAGCGCCACCATCACCAGCGGCGTAGCAGGCCCAACTTTTGCGGGCAGCGTGAAAGTGCCACGCGGCAGGCTGGAGTAGAGCAGGGCGCCGGGTTGCACGGAATCGTAGAAGTAGGTGGAAACCGCGCCCATCTCCATGCGCTTGATAGTCAACTCCCACGGTCGTGACATATCGCCATCACCGCAGAGGGAGTATGAGCGATAGAGCGTGTCGCGCGCTGTTGGCAGCGCCAGCGTCACGAACTGGCCAGGGAGATACGGAGCAGGCGCCTGACGTGTGCCAGGCAGCACGATGAATATGGTGACGACTTCAGGCGCGACCAGTTCACGGTGAATAACTTGAACTGGCAGCATGTTCGCCGGTGAGACGACCGGCAATCCTCGTGTAGGCTGTGACTCATACTCCATAGGGGTCCCCATACCTCCAGGTAGTGGCAAGTCACCAGCGTCCTTGCTCCACGCTGGCCGTAGGCTTTTAGGCTATTTTAGTACGCAAAACACGCACATCATAGTGTGATGATGCTATCATGCGAGCTGTAACTGGTCAACTCGTGGGGACCTCTGGCGTACGAGCGCAAGGGAGAGTTTTCAGTGATATTTCTACGCAGCAAAATCATGCTGGCGCTGATCGGCCTGTTCGTCATTGGGGGCGGCAGCGCGGCGATCGCGATAGCGACAGCTCCAAAGCCAGCCACATCGGCGTTGGCCCTCGCTGGCAAAACTGGGAGCGCGGCGTCCGCGACCGCGACCGCGACATCTCAGCCCAAGCCAACCGCTACATCAAGGCCAGCGCCAACCTCACCGCCAGCGCCTCCCACCACACAGACTGTAGACCTGCGCGGTACCATCGCCAATGTCAGCCCCAGCGCGGGAACCTTCTCGATGTACTCGGACAATTTCAGCGCGACGGTCATCGTCAATAGCTCAACGAGCTTTTCAGGGAGCGCCAGCTCACTGAGCGGGCTTCAGTCTGGCTGGAAGGTCGAAGTGCAGGGGACAACGCAGGCCAATGGCAATGTCGTTGCCACTAGCGTTCTTTCCTCTGTCTCTTCCGGCGATAACTGAGGCGAACCGCCTGCGTCATTGTAGCGCGCTGCTCATGCGCGCAGTGGACGAGGGGCGACAGATGGCCTGCTACGCCATCTATCGCCCCTCGTACGTCTCCATCGGCGCACGCTAGTCAGCCAGGCCGAGCGCCGCCGACTCCAGCGGCCCATAGCCAAGGATGGTCTGTGTCGCAGTCACCGGGAAGCGGTCGAGCGCCCGGCGTACATCATCCATCGTCACCGCTTCGATCTGATCCATCTCATCCTGGATGCTGCGCACCCTGCCCTCAGCGACCCAGGTATACGCCAGCTCCTGCATGCGGCTGAAAGCGGAGTCGCCGTCGAGCACCGTCCGGCTGATCAGCTTGTCTTTCGCGCGGCGCAGCTCATCTTCCTGCGCGCCATCCTCTTGCAAGCTCTTGAGTTCCGCCTGCGCCAGCTCCAGCACGGCGGGCGCATGATCCGGCGTGGTGCTGAGTAACGTGAGCAGCATGCCGGTATTGTCGAATGGTGAGAGCGAGGCTGAGGCGGATTCCGCCAGACCCTTCTGATAGATGTTCCAGTACAGACGCGACCCTGTCCCATCGCCCAGAACCATCGCCGCCAACTGCGCCGCGTAAAGATCAGGATCCTGCACGCTGACCGAGGGGCTACTCAGAAGCACGAGCTGCTGGCGTAGCTGTGGCTTGACGACGACCGCGCGCTGTGGCTGCGCTGGCGCATAGGACTCCGCTGTACGGCCCGCTTCGCCATCGCTCCACCCGCCGCAAGCCTGCTCGACGAGCGCTACGACGGCATTCCACTCGAAGTTCCCCGCGATGGAAAAGATGAGGTTGTTCGCGCCATAGCGACGCGCGTGATAGGCGCGCATCTGCTCCACACTCATCTCGCGGATGCTCTCCTTCGTGCCGAGCACATCATGACCGAGCGGCGTGCTGGCGAAGTACGTCTGCATCAGGCGGCGATACGCCTGACTGGTCGGCACATCCTCAGAGCGGGCGATTTCTTCCAGGATGACGTTGCGCTCCATGCTGAAGTCGTTCGCATCCAGTCGCGGGCGCATCATATCGCTGAGCAGATCCACCGCTTTGGGGAGATATTCGTGGAGGATACGCGCGTAGTAGACCGTCTGCTCGACGGAGGTGAAGGCGTTGAACTCGGCGCCCATCAGGTTGAAGTCGAGCGTGATCTGCTCGGTGTCACGATGCGCCGTCCCCTTGAACACCATATGTTCGAGGAAATGCGACACGCCGAAAAGCGCGGCGTCGGCCTCGTCACGCGCTCCCGTGCGCGCATAGAAGCACAGCGATACCGACTCCAGATCTGGCATGCGCTGGCCTAGCAGTTGCAGGCCATTGGGGAGCCGATGGGTGTAAAACTCGTCCGCGCGGGGCGGTGAGACCTGAGGAGCCGCCATAACTGTCACCTTTTCGTTCTTGGAGTAGCCGCTGCAAGCGCGCATCCGCTGGGAGCGCGCGTCATTGGGATGATAGCCCGCGCAGTTTGGGGGTGTCAACGCGGGCAAAGCGAAGTTTGCAGCGGCATCGCCGCAGCCGTGCGAGTCGGTACGAGGGTTGCGTGGTACTGTTGAGGCAGAGAGGAGGCCTGGACAATGAGCGCACAACAACACCAGCCACAACATCCGCCGACCGGACGAAGCCAGCGAAGTTTACCCGGCTACCAGCAGACGCCGAAGCCGGGGGCTGATCCAGACGCGCTGGAGCAGTTCAGCACGGAAGAAATAGAGACAGTGGCGCTGAATCTGATGGAGTTGACCTATGGCGAGGAAGGTCTGACCCGCGACCAGATTCGCAAACACTATCGCGACCTGCCCGAAGCGATCTACCTGCGGTTGCCCGCCAGCCAACGATTTCTGACGGCAGAGGAGGCGTTACGCGCCGCGTTCATGGCGCGCGGTCGGGCTGAGGGCGATTTCCTCGGCGCGCAGCCCGATATCCCCGAAGCTGAATCGCTGTCAGATGGCGGGCCGCCAGCGTGGGGCGGTGATCCGCTGCTCACACGCAACGCCGTCGAAGAAGGTGGTAGCGCCGAAGACACACAGGGGCTGACTTCATCTGAGTCAGAGGAAGCCATGCCAAACGAGGCCCGCGCCACTGATCTGGATCGGTAGCCACGCGCCCCAACCCGATGAGACTGCCATCAGGCAGCGCTACCGGGTGAGGGGCAGCAGCCATGCCGCCAGCGCCGTCAGTCTTCTGGCGGCTCGAACTGGTCGGCCTTGCGCTGTGCGGCGTCCGCCTCAGCGGTGCGGCCCAGCGAACGCAACGAATGCGCCTTGCCCTGCCATGCCCAGGCGAAGGATGGATCGAGGCTAATCGCTTTGTCATAGGCGGTCAGCGCGTCTTCGGCTCGATTCATCAGTGACAGGGTATTGGCGCGGAAGAGCCAGAGGAGCGGGTTCTGCTCATCAAAACTGATCGCCTTGTCGAACGCGGCGAGGGAATCGCCGAAGCGCTCCATACTGGTGAGTGTGGCGGCCCGCCCGGCCCAGGCGCGCGGATTCTCCGCTTCCTCGTGAATGGCGCGGTCATACGCGCTGAGCGCTTCCTCGTAGCGCTCCATGCTCGCCAGCGCGTCGCCACGTCCGCTGTGCGCATCGGCGTTATCTGGCTCGAATGACAGCGCCCGCTCATACGACTCCAGCGCCGCGAGCGGGTCATCCAGATCGGCCAGGGCATCCCCGCGACTGATCCAGACTTCGGTGTTCGTAGGGTCGAGATCCAGCGCACGCTCAAACGCGACGATGGCTTCTTCGCTGCGCTCCAGGTCGGCCAGCGCATCGCCCTTGCCCGCCCAAGCCTCCGGCTCGGTTGGGTCGAGCGAGACCGCACGCTCATAGGACTGGAGCGCGGGAGTCGTCTGGCCCAGATCGTAGAGCGCGGCGCCCTTGAGCAGCCAGGCGACGGCTTGTGTCGGGTCGAGCGTGATGGCGTGGTCATAGGCCTCGACCGCCTCGGTGCGTCGGTCGAGCGCTGTGAGGGTATTGCCTTTGCCAATCCACGAATCGCTCTCGTTCGCATCCAGCTCCAGTGAGCGCTCGAAGGCTGGCAGCGCCTCGCCGTAGCGTTCGAGCGAGAACAGAGCCTCGCCCTTCAGATACCAGGCCTCGGCATGTCTGGGGTCTTGCGCCAGAGCCTGCTCATAGACCGCCAGCGCCTCATCGTAGCGCTCCTGCTCTTCCAGCGCATAGCCACGCTCCAGCAGGCTCTCCATGTCGGTGTCGCTCATGGCTCAGTTCCCTTTCTATGGCGTCGCGCTGTGACGCGAAGCGGCCCGCGACGCCTGAATCAGGTGGCCAGGTCGCGCGGGCCGCAGGGCGTGAGGCTCGCGCATCACCGCGCATCGCGGGTCAGCGTGGTGAGCCGGTCGCTCGTCTATTGATTCCGAAAGTAATCTGCGTTGATCTTGGTGAACCTCTGCTCCTCCGCAGGCACGGCGCTCTCCTCGAAGATCGCGGTCACCGGGCATGCAGGCTCACAGGCTCCGCAGTCAATGCATTCATCAGGATTGATGTAGAGCTGTTCCTCGTTATCATATCCAGGCTCGCCCTGCGCCGGGTGGATGCAATCCACTGGACACACGTCAACGCAGCTACCGTCTTTGACACCTATGCAGGGGCTTGTGATGACATAGGTCATGGGACAAGATCTCCTTCAGAGAAGATGTAGTACCGCACACCACACGAGGCGCGGCGCTACGCCGGGTCGCTCGCGGATGTCAGCCGTAAGATCAACGCCGCCAGAGTCGCCAGCCTCACGATGCGTTGAGCGATAGTGATGCCCTGCCCGCGCGCTCACGCCCTGGCTGCGGTCATTATACTATCGTCATGCGCTCGGCGTATACCGTTCGCTGTGAGTTCAGGAGCAATTCACCGCCAGCTATGCGCGCTTGCGCCGCCGCCGCCTGTCGCGGGCGATTGCAGTCGCAGGCGCTGTGCGCATAACCGCTCGTCCTCACGCCATGCCAGCCATGCCAGCCATGCCAGAAGCGTCGCGCTCACTGCCAAGCGCCCGAAGGTGCGCTCCCCCTATGCAGGTAATGGGTGGTTTGACGCGCTCAGGCAGGGGAGAGTACAGTCTGGATGCGTCAAGCTGGATGTGTCTGGACATCCTGTGGCAAGCCGCATGTCTGATAGAGTGGGAGATATGTGTTACATGGAGGCAGCGCGCGTGAGATGCCTGCGTCCGTCACGGGTGGGCGCCTTATTGCTGGCGAGCCTCTGCGCCGTCATCATCCTGGCTGGCTGCGGCCCTGCCAGCGCTACGCCAACACCAGTCGGCGCCGGCGCATCGCTGGGAATAGCCGCTGCCAATTCGACCACGCTGTTCGATCCCAGTGTCGGCGCCCCATTGCCAGACAATCGCATTGTCGCGGCGTATGGTATCGTCGGTGGTGGACAATACAACGGCCCAGCCTCTACCCTTCAGTCGCTCGACGCCTTCATGCCACAGTTCCAGCAGCTCGGCCAGCAGTACGCCGCCCTCGACCCGACGCATCCCGTACTGCTGGCGCTCGATCTGGTCGTGAATGTCATTCAGCCATGTAGCCAGTATCCGAAGTGGTGCGCGTCCTTCGTTGATGACGCCACCATGCAGGCCTATGTGGATTACGCACAGCAGCATCACCTGCTGTTGTTCTTCGACATGCAGTTAGGTGTTGAGCCAGTGCAAGACGCCGTGGTGAACCAGCTACAGCCCTATCTGCAAAAGTATCCGTTCACTGAGCTTGCGCTCGACACCGAGTTCCATTTCCCCAACACCCCACAGGGCTACGCCGAGGCGGCTGGGTACCCCTGCTGTCTGGGCTGGATGGGCGCAGGCGAGATCAACTGGGCGATCAACTATCTGGCGCAGACCTCACTCACCTATCACCTCCCGCGCAAGGTGCTCATCGTGCATCAATGGAACACAGCGGTCATCCAGGACAAGGGGCAGATTCATCTGAACCAGAATGTCTCGGTGGTGCTTCAGTCTGACGGCTGGGGCGACGCTGGCAACAAGCTCGGCGACTACCAGGCGTTTGTCCAGCAGAGCCTGGTGGAGTATGGCGGGTACAAGCTCTTCTTTCCCTATCCGGGCGACAACCAGTTCGATTCTCCATTCCAGACACCTCAGGATGTGATGCAGCGCTTTCCACAGCCACTCTTTGTTTCCTATCAGTGAAAGCGCCAGTTGATCCGATGATGTCACCGCTCCCACGCCCGCGCCTGCGCTCCTCCCTGCGAGCGCGCTCTGGCTGGCTGTCGCTTGCGTCAGTGGTATCGCTGGCGCTGCTCCTGGGCAGTCTGCTCGCCGCATGCGGGCCAATCGGTGGGACGAATGACCATACGCTGACGCTCGTGACAATCTTCCCCGCCTCAGGCGCAGATACCGTGATTGGGCTATCCATGCAGCGCGCAGTTGACCTGGCGGTCAAACAGAACGCCTCGTTGAGTGGTGGCTATAGCCTCACTGTAACGCATGTAGATGAAGCGAGCGTCACCGTTGGGTCAGACACCGCGCAGGCTGTGGCGAATCCAGCGGTCATAGGAGCGGTCGGGCCATTCAGCAGTCAAGCGGCGCGGGAGACGCTGCCCGCGCTGGCGCAAGCAGGCGTCGTGACGATCAGCCCGACAGCGATGCTGCCCGGCCTCACCCAGGCGACAGAGGCGGCGTCGGAGGGATTGACCTTCAGCCAGCTCCATCCGCAAGGGAAGCCAAACACATTTTTTCGCATGACAGCGGATGACAACGTCACTGGCGCCGCAGCCGCAGCGCTGGCGGTCGCCACGACACAGGCGCATGGCCTCGGCGCTAACGCCATCTTCATTGTCAATGATGACTCTCTCACCGGCGTAGCGCAGGCGAGCGCCTTCCAGAAAGCCTTGAAAGCGGCGCATGGGACGGTCGCGGGAAATGCGACCATCACGCTCGGTGATGATATCAGTGTGCAGACGGCGGTCTCGGCGATCATTGAGGCCGATCCAGACGCTGTCTACTTCGCGGGCGATAGTACGATGGCCGCCCAGCTGCGGCGCACCCTCACACTCACCGGTGCGCCCCAGATGCGTATCCTGCTCGCGGGGGCCGCTGCGAATGACCCTGGCTGGAGTGACGCAGTGGGGGGCGCGGATCTGTCGGGCTACACGACGGGGCTGCTCCCTGCGCAGGATCTCTCGAAGCTGCAAGGCGCGCAGTCGTTCATCTCCGCCTACCAGGCGGCCTATAGCGGCGCGACCATCACGCCCCAGAGCGCGCAAGCCTATGACGCCGCAATGGATGAGATTAGCGCTATCAAGTCGCTGCTCGCGGCGCAGAAAGCGCCGACTCGCGCCGCGCTGCTGGGCGCCGTCGCAGGCGCATCCTATACAGGTGTGACAGGCCAGATCGCCTTCGATTCACATGGCGATCCTGTGAAATCCCCCGGCTTCTCCATCTACACCTGCGATACCAAAGGGCAGTGGAGCTACCAGGGGAGCGTCGCGGGCGCGTGAGCCGTTCGCGTCAGATAGCCTCGACGCATGACACTCAGCCGCGCTCCGCAGCCTCCTCCGCCTCGATTTCAGCGAGCAGCTTGCGATCAGACGCGCTGAGTTCCTGCGCCGCCAGCAGCTCTGGGCGGCGAGCGCGTGTACGGCGCAGTGATTCTTTGCGCCGCCAGCGTGCGATGGCCGCGTGATGGCCGCTCAACAGAATCTCCGGCACTGGCCAGCCACGGTACTCTGGCGGGCGGGTGTACTGCGGGTATTCCAGCAGGCCTGCCGTATGCGACTCCTCCTCCGTCGAGCCAGCCGCCAGCACGCCCGGCAGCAGCCGTGTCACCGCATCCACGATGACCAGCGCGGCCAGCTCGCCGCCCGTCAGCACGAAATCTCCCAGCGAAAGCTCATCGCTACAGAGATGCGTGCGCACACGCTCGTCTACGCCCTCGTAATGTCCGCAAATCAGCGAGATGCGAGGCTCGCGCGCCAACTCACGCGCAATGCCCTGAGTGAACACGCGCCCCTGCGGTGACATCAGAATGATCGGGCCGCTCTCGTACACGCGCTCAACGGCGGTGAAGATGGGATCAGGCTTCATCACCATTCCCGCGCCACCGCCATAGGGATAGTCATCCACGATGTGGTGGCGATCGGTGGTCACATCCCGTGGATTCCACGCATTGATCTCGACAAGTCCGCGCTCGCGCGCGCGAGAGAGAATGCTCTCATCCAGCGGACTGCGCAGCATCTCCGGGAACAAGGTAAAAATATCGAATCGCAGCATATGCGCCTTCTCTGTGTAGGCGCCGACCCGGCCACGCGCTCGGTATGTCGCGGTCGTCGGCGCCGACTCGTGTGGTGGTAGAATATCGCAGATGGGCAGGCGTTGGCGGACGGCGGGACTGGCGCGACAGCATCGCAAGCGAGAGGTGAGCAAGGAGCATGGCGATTCTCTGGCCTACAGGAGCAGTGGATCAGAATCAACCAGGAGAAGCGCTGCGCCGTGCGTTGCGGAATGCGGTTGTGCTGGCGGAGTCGGGCGCTGGCGTGCTGGCGCTGCGTATGGATGGCGCCGCCCCGATGAGCGATGAGGGGAAGCTCATCGCCTGGGGAATCAATGCGGACGCCGCGCGCCGCCTGACGACGCAGCTGGCGCTCGACGCCGCCCCTGAGCCACTCGATGGTCGCCAGCGCGTCATGGCGTCTCCCGATATCTGGGCGGGCGAGGTGGCCACGATGACGCTGGCCGATGTGGGCGGTGTGTTGGGCGAGGTGAGCTTTCTTGGCGCGACAGGATTCTCGGCGCGCCGCTTCCTGCGCGATCCCGAACGCCGTCGCGCGCTGCTGGGAATGCTGGTCGCCGCCGTCCGCAGTGACCAGCAGACCGCACGTCTCCAGCAGGAGAATCGTCAGCTCAGCTCCATCCTGCATTTCAGTGGCGATGGCATCATCACGGTAGATGAGGGGCTGCGCATCACCGGTTTCAATCCGGCGATGGAGGCGATGACCTCCTGGCGTCAGCACGAGGTTCTGGGACGCTTCTACTACGAGGTCGTGCAGCTACACACCGCTCAGGGCGCCCTCATCGGCCTCGACCGCGACCCGCTGGCGCAAGTCATCGCCACTGGCAAGCCACTGCTCGACCGTGAGTTGTTGCTCCTGGCGCGCGATGGTCAGCGTGTCAATGTGACGGTGACGGCTACCGCAGCCGTAGCCGCCGCCACCGGACAGCAGGTAAGCGCCGTGATGAATGTGCGCGACATCACCCGCAGCCGTGAAACAGAGGTCATGCGCACGACATTCATTTCGATCACTTCGCACGAGTTACAGACGCCGATCTCGATCATCAAGGGCTACGCCTCGACCCTGGCCCGCGAAGACGCGCAATGGGACGCCGACGCCGCGCGCGAGCGGCTACGCGCCATCGAGGAGGAGGCAGACCGCCTGAACCACATGGTCGGCAACCTGCTCTATGCTTCGCGCATCCAGGCTGGTGGGCTGAAGATGGAGCGCACAGAGATTGATCTCGCCACCATCGCGCGCTCGGTCGCCCGACGCATGATGGCGCGCAGCCCAGAGACCGATATTCGCGTGCGATTGCCTGCGAACTTTCCGCTGGTGCTGGCCGACCGTGAGCGTGTCGAAGAAGTGCTGATGAACCTGCTAGACAATGCGATTAAATACTCGCCGCGTGGCGCTCGCATCCGCCTGCGTGGGCAGACAACCGGCGACGAGGCGATCATTAGCGTCATAGACGCCGGACAGGGCATTCCGCTTCGCGAGCAGGAGCGCATCTTCGAGCGCTTTCAGCGGGTGGATAACGCCGCCAGCCGTCGCACGCAGGGGGCGGGCCTGGGCCTGTATATCTGTCGCGCCATCGTCGAGGCGCACGGCGGGAGAATCTGGGTCAGCAGTGAGCTGGGCCGTGGCTCGACTTTCTCATTCAGCCTGCCGCGCGAGGAGCATGACGCCGGGCCACTCGTTATCTTCGGCGCGCCTGGCGAAACGAGCGTCGCGCCTGTCATCCGCGCGCCAGATGCGCTAGCAATGAGGAAAGACTGATGGAGCAACCGCATATTGATCCGCGCAATATCACTGTGTTGGTCGTGGACGATGAGCCGCGTCTGGCGGATGTCGTGCGCCTCAATCTGGAGATGGAGGGCTATCGCGTCATCACCGCCGCCAATGGCTTCGAGGCGCTGGAGCGTCTGAAAGCTGATCTGCCTGACCTGGTGGCGCTGGATGTCATGATGCCCGATATGGATGGCTTCGAGACTCTGGCGCGTATCCGCGAGGTGTCGAGCGTGCCGGTGTTGATGCTGACCGTGCGTGCGGAGGAAAGCGACCGCATCCGTGGGCTGGAGATCGGCGCCGACGACTATCTCACCAAGCCCTACAGCCCACGCGAGCTGGTCACGCGCATCAAGGCGCTGCTCCGCCGCTCGTTCACGCCGTCTCAGGCGCGCAAGACGCGCATCGTCGTAGACGACGACCTCACGATTGACTTCGGCAAGCATGAGGTGCTGGTGCGCGGGCGCAAGGTGACTCTGCGCCCGACGGAATATCGCCTGCTCTATCATCTCGTCAATAACGCCGGGCGCCTGATGACCCACGAAACGCTGCTCTCGAAAGTCTGGGGGCCAGAGTATCGTGATGAGGGCCATTACTTGCGCCTCTACATCACCTATCTGCGCCAGAAGCTGGAGCGCGATCCGGCGCATCCACGCTATATCCTGACGGAGCGCGGCGTGGGCTATCGCTTCTGTGAGCTGGAGCCGGAGCAGGAGGCAGAAGCGGCGCCATCTGCGGAGGCCGCCGGGACGAAGCCACGCGCGCCTCGTCGTCCGTCGCGCTGAGCGCCACGATGAGCGAAGATGGCGCCCGCTTGCCGGGTGCGTCTGCTGCGCTGAGCGAGGCCGAGCTGGCGACGCTGGCGGCGCGCTTCGGTGGCGCGACAGTCGTAGCGCTGGCGCTGACTGGCTCTCATGCGCGCGGTGAAGCGACCGCCCACAGCGATATTGACCTGCTACGCTTCACCCTGCGCGAACCGGAGACCGAGCGCGAGCGCTATCGCCTCTGGCTGCTCGATGGACGGCTGGTCAGCGTTACCACGACCACGCTCGCAGCGAAGCGCGCTGAGTTGGCCCGGCCAGAGTCGGCGATCTGGGCGGTCGGTGGCCTGCGCCAGGCGCAGATTCTCTCTGACCGCGCGGGTGGGCTGGCTACGTTGCTCGCCGAGGCGCACGCCTTCATCTGGACGCCAGCCCTGCGCAGCGCCGCAGCCGCGTATGCGTCTGATATGCTGGCGGGATTGGTGGAGGAGGTTCACAAGCTGCTGGGAGCGCGTGAGCGTGGCGACGAATCGGCCATGCTCTATGCGACGCTCGGTATGCAGCAAGGCCTGATACGTGCGACACTTGTCACGCGGGGCGCCCTGCTCATCAGCGAAAATGACTTCTTCGCCGAGGCGCTGCGCCAGGCAGGCTCTGGCGCTTGCCGGGAGCGTCTGCTGCGCATCGTCATCGGCTACGAGCCGCCCGCGCCCGCAACGGGGGTGTCGCTGGCGCGCGGGCGAGCCGAGGCGGCCTTGTGGTTATATGTGGAGACGGCGGGGCAGTTGGCCGATAGGCTGGCGCCTGACGATAGCGCGCTCATCTCGGCGGCCATCGAGCGGATTCGGCGTACGCTGTAGTTCGCAGCGACAGAGCCAGGAGGCATGACAGGTGACAACTGGATTCGTCAATGTCAACGGCGCACGCCTGTGGTTTGAGGATACGGGTGGCGACGGACATGTGGTCACGTTCGTCCATGCCGGCGTCTGTGACCATCGCCAGTGGGACACGCAGATGGCCCCGTTCGCGGAGAACTATCGCGTGATCCGCTTCGACATGCGCGGCTTCGGCCAGTCCAGTCTGCCTGCGGGGCCATGCTCGCTGAGCGACGACATCGGCGGCTTGCTTGATGCGCTGGGCGTGGAACGATCTGCGGTGATAGGCTGCTCGATGGGTGGCTCTGCGGCGCTGGATTTTGCCCTGAAACAGCCAGAGCGTGTGCGCGCGCTCGTACTGGTTGGCGCGGGCATGAGCGGCGGCCCACAAGAGGTGAGCGCATCCGAACAGGAACTGATCGCCGAGCTCATGGCAGCCGACGCCGCGCACGACGACGAGCGACTGAACGAGGCTGAGCTGCGTCTCTGGGTGGATGGCCCGAATCGTACACCAGAGCAGGTGACGCCGGGCGTGCGTGAGTTGATGGCCGAAATGAACGGCGCCAACATCCGGCGCGGGAGTGAGTGGGAGCAGGTTCAGCCGCAACCGCTCGATCCGCCAGCGGCTGGCCGTCTGGGCGAAGTCCGCGCGCCGACGCTGGTCATCGTCGGAAGCGATGACACATTCAACGTGCGCAAGACGGCGGATCTGCTGGTGGCAGGCATCGCTGGGGCGCGCAAGGTGGTCATGCCAGGGCTGACCCATGTGCCGAACATGGAGCGCCCAGACGAGTTCAACCAAACAACGCTTGCGTTTCTCGCGCCGATTGAGATGGACGCATAACAATTGTGGCGTAGGTCATTGACGACGCAGCGACGCGCTGTTTAGAGTGACGGCGATGCTGGCGTAGCATGGACTGATGGTATCAGTCGTGACGTTCGCGATAGATGCTTCCGGAAGCGACAGCGCCGGAGAGCGCAGAAGGAGTGGTAGACCAATGGGCCTGCTCCGCAGTCTCGCGCACACGATCTTTGGCTTCCTCTTGCTGACGACGTTGTGGGTGACGGCGCTCTCCTTTCTCTCCATGCGCCCAGCAGCCACTGCGGTCATCACCGATCTCGGCGTAGATACACTGAACCCGTGGCTCGTCTCGAAGCATATCGGCCTCGATCCAGCGGCCTATGACAAGCTGCAACAGGCTGCGAGCGCCAATCCCGGCAAGCCACTGCCGCTGACGTTCATCAAACCCCAGATCATTGGAAGTGACATCAAGGGCCTCCCTTATGCGCAGGGTGTACGGCTCATCTACGGTCGTGTAGCCGACGCCTACTATGATGGTGGACCTTCCGCCACCTTCAACCTGCCTGCGCCAGTGGCGAGCGCCGTGCAGACATTCGCGCTCTTTCCAGAGCAATACGACTCGCTGGTGAAGTCGTCACCGCTCCCCACCTGGCTCCAGCCATTTCTGCTCTTCACCGGTCTGTCGCCAGAAACACTGACAGCAGTGGGTCATGCGCGCATCGTCGGCATCCTCTCGAAGTTCTGGATAGCGGCGCTGCTCTTCGCAGGCGCAATCGTTCTGCTGAATCTGCTGAGTCGGAAGAATCCCGTGCAGAGCCTGGCGCAGACGGTATGGCACAGCGCCTGGCCAGTGCTGGCGTTTTTCGGCGTACTCTGGCTGCTAGGGACGCTCTACCCCACGCGCGTGCAGCCGGTCTCAGCGGCGTTTGGGGTGGTCGCAGGCGCGTTTGCGCCGGTCTATGGAGTCGCGGCGGGAGCTGGTCTGGCCGTATACCTCCTCAGTCGGCTGATCGGCGCGCTGGCTCATTCTGGCGCCAAAGCCAGAAAGCCGCAGCAGGCGCCTGCAATCGAGCGCGTTCCTGAGCTTCGTGGCTCAAGTAGCAATGGCGGCTATAGCATGTATACCGACAAAACACCTGCCTATATGCCCGGTTCTCCTGATGCGCCCACGACGCCACGCTATCAATCGCCGCAACCGCCGACAGCGCCTTATGGGCAGCGCGCGGGGCAACAACCTGCTGGCTGGACGCCGCCACCTCGCGAATCGTGGGAGCGGCAGCCCGCGCCGCCGACCTGGAATGCGACGCCTCCATCGCCACGCGATCCACGCGATCCACGTCATCCGACGTGGAATCAGCCACGCGCCTGGGATGCGCCCAACCCGGATGCGGAGCCTGGCGGCGGCTGGGACGATACTCAATCAACTGGCCCGAACGATCCTACATCGCCGCGCTGGTAGCTGTGATCCGGCGCGGTAGTGTGGCGGGCATGCGCTCAAAAGCGATCGTGCGTCTCTGGGAGGCTAGAATGCGTGTCTTTCCTGATATCCATCAAGTAGAGGATGTCACCTGTAATGTCTATATCATCAGCGAGCCAGACGGTCTCACCATCATTGACGCAGGCATGCCAGGGGCTGAGAAGCGTATCCTGGCGGCGCTCACAGCGCTGGGTCATGCGCCGCGTGATGTGCGGCGCATCCTGCTGACACATCAGCATGTTGATCATATCGGCGGCCTGGCGGCGCTCGTAGAAGCGACGGGCGCCGAGACCTGGGCGCACCCGACCGACGCGCAGGCGATTGAAGGGCGCGCGCCTCGCGAGGTTCCACACGGGCCACTGGCGCTGGTCTTTCGCATGGCGCTCTTTCCGCGTCTGCGCCCCTGCGCCATCACCCATACCGTGCGCGAAGGTGAGACACTGCCCGCGCTGAGCGCTGAGGGGGGCTTGCGTGTGGTCGAGACGCCAGGGCATACCATGGGGCATATTTCTTTCTACGCGCCTGCGCGCAAGCTGCTCTTCGCGGGTGACGCCGTTCGCACGAGCAAGGGGCGCATCCTGCCACCACCAGACATGTTCAGCCATGATATGCCGCTCGCGCGCCAGAGTGTGCGCAAGCTCGCCGCGATGGAGATCGAGGCATGCTTGCCGGGGCATGGGGAGCCGGTGACACGTGGCGCGCAGGCATTGCTGGCGGCCACTGCTGGCATGCCCCCGCTGAGTCAGGTCGGGCGCTGAGATTTCGAAGGAGACTGGCATGCAGGCGCAACAACTCTTCGACCTTTCTGGCTCTGTCGCGCTGATTACTGGCGGCGGCAGGGGCATTGGCAAGGTCGCCGCCGAGGCGCTAGGTAGCGCAGGCGCGCAGGTCGTCATCACTGGCAGGCGCGATGAATACCTCGCTCCCACGGTCGAGGAACTCACACGACAGGGCATCACCTGCGCAAAGGTGGTCGCCGACGTAACGCAGCAAGACGATGTCAACCACGCGCTGAACGCTGCGCTCGACGCATTTGGGCATGTGGATATCCTGGTCAACAATGCCGGACAGACATGGGGCGAGGCCACCGAGGACATGCCTTTCGAGCGCTGGCGCCAGGTGATCGCGGTCAACCTGGATGGCATGTTCCTCATGACGCAGGCTGTAGGTCGCCATATGCTGGCGCGCGGCTCCGGGCGCATCATCAATGTCGCATCCGTCGCGGGCCTCATCGCCGGAGACCACGAAGGCGTCAAAACCATCGCCTATAACACGAGCAAGGCGGGCGTCATCTCCTTCACCCGCTCACTGGCGATGGAGTGGGGCCGTCGCGGCGTCAATGTCAACGCGATTGCGCCCGGCTGGTTCCCGACGCGCATGGCGGCGACGAGCATCACCGCGTTTCGCGAGCGCTTTGAAGCGCGTACGGCGCTCGGTCGTATCGGCGAGCTGGAGGAACTGCGCGGCGCCTTCATCTTCCTCAGCGCGCCCGCATCCAGCTACATCACCGGCCAAACACTCGTCGTTGACGGTGGCATCTCTATCTGAAGCGCCGCATCGCCTGTCTAGAGAATCCCGCTGGCCATATGCGCATGTGACCAGCGGGATTCTCTGTACGTGTGACCACACATGGCGCGAATACGCGCACTATGCGCTGCGCGTGAGCAGCCTGCGAACGCTTCTGGCGCCACAGATGCGTCCCCGCTCCTGGGAGCGACTGACGCCCTCTATGGCGGATTGGTACTGTGTGGGAACCGAACGCTTCCGTTTACGTAGTATTAGCAAGAGAACCCAATCGCGACGGCGCCAATGATGGCGCCATCGCGATTGGGAGCAGCGACCTACAGCGCGAGGGATACCATCGGTGGAGAACAAGAAGACACATGGGCAACTGCCACAAACAGACAACCATTCATTGCAGGCGCATCCGTTCAGCGACGTAGCCATCCGGCGCAAGCCTCGCTGGCGCGACTACACTGCATTCGTCCTCTCCAGTGGCGGCGCGCGGGGCGCCCTCCAGGTGGGCGCGCTCCAGGCGCTCATGGAGCGCGGCGAAACGCCTGATGTGATTGTCGGCACCAGCATTGGCTCATGGAATGGCGCCGTACTGGCGCTCGACCCGACCCTCCAGGGTGTCGAGTCGCTCATCAAGGTCTGGCGCGGTCTGACGACCAACCGTGTCATGCTTGGCTGGGAATCACCGCTGCCGACCGTAACGCCCACATTCGCAGGCGCCCTTGTGGTCGCCGCCATCCGCAGGGTCACGATGGGGTATCCCTCACTGTACAGTGATGCCGGGTTGAGACAAGTCTATAGCAATCATCTCAGTGGAGCGCGTTTTGAGGATACACAGGTTCCCTTCCGCGCTATCGCATCGAATCTGACGAATGGTGGCATCACGGTTTTTGGTCATGGGCCGATGGAGCTTGCGCTGCTTGCCTCTGCCGCGATTCCAGGCGTCTTCCCGCCGGTGCGCATCGCCGGACAGATCCTCGTGGATGGCGGCGCGCTGGAGAGCGCCAGCATTGACACCGCCATCCAGATGGGCGCCCGACGCATCTTCGTGCTCGATGCAGGCTATGATGTCACAACCGAACTGGAAGAGGCGTTGGTCTCGCTGCTCAATCGTGCGCCACGCAATGGCCACCAGCCCAACGCGCATGCGCTTGCGGTCATCCTGGAACGCACCGCGACAATGATGGGACGCTTCCAGCTCGATCATGCCATTCAACATGTGCCTGCTGGCATCGAGACGCATGTCATCCGTCCGGCGGCGAGCATGAATGAGGCGACACTCGATTTCGACCACGCCGCAAGCTGGATTGATCTCGCCTACCACCATGCCGCCGAATACCTCGACGCCACTCTGCCACGCCGAACAGCTCACTACCACATTCCGGCGACAACTGAAGCCGCTGATGCCGCTGATGCCGCTGAACAGGTGACATCAGCCGCTGGCTAGCCTGCGCAGCGTGCGTGCGTGCACGTCGTTTCGTCGGTTTGTTGGTTCGTCCACGCGGGAAAATCGCACGCAATCGTACCAGTCGGTTACAGTTTTCTGGCCCATATGGTAGATATATAGCGAGCGATATACTCCCGTGCGTCGGACAAGCAAAGACCATCTGGTGAGCGCGATGCCCTGCCGGGAGAAGGTGTAACCGTATGAGTGCGGGAGACGCTACAATGCTCTATCCCTTCCCGAATGCGCAATCGCCGAATCCTCCAACACGCATTCTGATCGTAGACGATAACCGCCATCATGGAGAAATCAGTAAAAGCGCGCTGTCGCTGGTGAACGGATACGAGGTTCAGGCCGAGCGCAATCCGTTGAACGCGCGCCAGATTGCCCGCGACTGGAAGCCTGACCTGATTATCCTTGACGTGTTCATGCCAGAGTTGGATGGCATCACCCTTGGCAAGCTGCTCAAAGAAGATGGATGCGACGCCGATCTGATGTTTGTCACTGGCGGCAAGGGAATGGATACCCTGGTCGAGGGGCTGAGGGTGGGCGACGAATATCTCACCAAGCCGTATGATCCGATAGAATTGCGCGCGCGGGTGGGCGTGCTATTGCGCCGCAGGCGACCAACATCCCAGCGCGCGCAGACCACTCGTGCGGCCACAAGCTTGCTGCCCGTGATGACGCCTGGCTCGGCGACTGTGCGGATACCGCGCGGACGCGATGCGAAACTGACGCCGACCGAGCGCCGCCTGTTGATGGCGCTGCTTGAAACCCCTGGTCAGCCTGTCCCAGCGGAGACATTGCTCAAGAAAGTCTGGAATAGCGATCTGGGTGATTCCTCAATCCTCCATGTGACTATTTCACGCTTGCGCAAGCAAATCGAGTACAATCGCAAGCGACCAAAGCTCATCATTACCACGTCAACTGGATACTACTACAATATCCAGCCCTGACATGCGCCGATCGCAGACGCGCATGATCACTCTGCGGCAGAGAGCAACCGATGAGCAGTGAGCCAGCAACAAGCGATACACATGCTGAGGAGGTCGCGAGGCTGACGTTCTCGTGGCTGGTCGAGCATGCGCTGCACGGCGCGCTGCACTCGATCTCAAGCGCGCTCGCTGTGCTGAGCGCCGAGTCACGGGGGCAGACGCTCACCTCCTCGCAGCGAGCGCTCGTAGACTCCGCCAGTGTTGGCGCCGCACGGATCATCCGGATGAGCGACGATATCCTGCTGCTGACACATCTGGCGGCGCATACCCTGCGCGTGTGGGCGCGCCCCGTCGCGGTTGATCTGCTGGTGCGCGAAGCCATCACGCAGGCGCAGTCTCCCGAGCCTCCTGACCCCCCGCGCGAGATTCAGATACGCATTCCCAGAACCATTCCAGAGCTTGATTGCGACCGGGAACTGACACGTCGCGCGCTCGCCGCCCTCATCGAAAACGCCTTGCGCTTCTCGCCCTCCGATACGCCTGTGATCGTCGAGGCGCATAAGCGGCGAAACAGGTTGATCTTCCGAGTGCGCGATAGTGGCGCTGGCGTTCCAGCCTCGGAGGCTGCGCGCATCTTCGAGCCACTGGTGAGTGGCGAGCGGCGACACGCTGATGTCGGTGTGGGGCTGGGAATCGGGCTTGGCCTCGCCGTGGCGCGTGTCTGCGCCGAAGCGCAGCATGGAAGCCTCACGCTGGAGTCGCGCGCTGGGCCAGGGGCATCCTTTGCGCTAGAGCTTCCGCTCGCTCCCGTCACTGCTCCCGCCTGACGCCCGGCTGGCCCAGCGCGCGACCACGATCAGTCGTCCGGCGGTGTCATCCGCTGGCGACATATCATAGCCGCCGTAGAGCGACTCAATCGCGAACCCCGCCTGCTGAACAGCCAGCGTCACCTCGCCGCGCGAGAGCAGCGCCAGCGGTGTGCGCGTCAGGATGCGCCGCACTGGCCCTCCCTGCTCATGCGCATCATAGAGATGTGTCACCTCGACGACGCCCGGCTCCTGCCCTTGCGCGCCAACGATGAGATGCTCCACCAGGGTCACGCCATCGCGCGCCTGCCATCCCCCTTGCCACCACATCCGTCCAGCCGTCTCCAGCAGGCGGCGTGGCCCGGCGAGATCTCCATCCAGCAGCAGCAGTCCGCCTGCTCCCAGACGCGCATGCAAGGCGCTGAGAGCTGCCGCGCGCTCCTCCGCCTGTGTCAGATGACCGAAGGTTCCAAGCCCCAGTAGCGCGACATCAACGTGTTCCATCGCTGGCAGCGTCGTCGCTGATCCTTCCACCAGGTGGATGCGCCGCGCGACACGCTCTGGCAGGGTCGCCAGCCGACCTGCGCAGCGCTCGCGCATGGCAGCTGATGGCTCGACGCCTGTGACCACATAGCCAGCGCTGGCAAACGCTGCGAGCAATCGCCCTGTCCCCGCGCCCACTTCGAGGATCGCCAGCCGATTCGTCGCGCCGCCGAGGAGTTCGAGATACAGCTCGATATCATCGCTGAAACTGTCATGCTCCAGGTCATACCACTCCGCGATCTTCGCGTAGGGATCATCCGCAGGCAGCCCGCCTATCACGCTGTTGGCCATGTTCACTCTCCCCCTTGCATACCACTCGCCAATCTGTCGCAACTCTGTCGCAACTGTCGCTCGCAGCTGTCACGAATGCGTTCCCAGCATATGCCATCGCATACGATTGTGGCATCATGCCGCGCCGCGCGACTATCATAGCCGATGGGTAGTGGAGCGCAGAACACACAGTCGCGTGCGCAGCCTCCTCTCTGGACGCTGCAACCGTCGCCAGCGACAGCCGTACACCCTCCGGAGTGATTGCTTCGCGCGCAAGCCTGCGCGATGGGGAAAGCGCTTCACACCAGGAAGCAGAACTGAAGAAAGGCTCTCATTTCGTGGACGCCACAGAAGCCACGGCGCAGCCAAGCGCCACGCTGACTACGACAGCTGCGCTCGAAGCTATTGACATTCGCAAGTCATTGCCGCTTGGTCGGCAGCGTATAGACATTCTCAATGGCATCAGCCTGCGCATAAATCATGGTGAGTTTGTCGCTGTGATTGGCCCATCCGGGTCGGGCAAATCCACCTTGCTGGGCATCATCGCCGGGCTGGATAACCCCACCAGTGGGCGCGTGCTGATTGATGGCATTGATATTACGAAAATGGGCGAAAGCCAGCTCGCGAAAGTGCGCAATGCCAAGATCGGCATGGTCTATCAGGCATTCAACCTCATCCCCACGCTCACCGCGCAGGAGAATGTCGAGGCGCCGCTCTACGTTGGCAAGCATCCAGGGCGCCCGTCTGACCGCGCGAAGGAAATCCTGGAGCTGGTCGGACTCGGCCATCGCCTGCGCAATCGGCCAAACCAGCTTTCCGGTGGCGAGCAGCAGCGTGTCGCCGTCGCCCGCGCCCTGGCCACCGACCCGGCGATTGTCATCATGGATGAGCCGACAGGCAACCTCGACCAGAAGAATAGCGAGAACGTGCTGGCGATGGTGCGCGATCTGCGCGATCGCACCGGCAAGACCTTCATCATCGCCACCCATGATCCCAATGTCGCCGCCTCGGCGCAACGCGCCATTCGCATCGTGGATGGCCTGATCGCAAACGACTGAGCGCGCGGAGAAATAGCATGAAACTCGGACTCTACTGGTCATATGCCACCCGCTCGCTCACACGAGGAGGCCAGCGCACACTGCTCGCCATCTTCTGTGTCGCGGTCGGCGTCATGGCGATAGTCTCACTCCAGCTCGTCGGCGCCTCGGTCAACCAGGGCCTGACGGGTAACATTCGCGATAGCAACGGTGGCGACCTCTCCGTGACAGCCGCCGTCGTCAATCTGCGCGCCGACCAACTGAGCGTCTTCGACCACCTGCAAAGCGATGGGGCCATCACCGCGTATACCGCTGTCTCGACCCATCAGGCGCAGACGACTGACAAGCAGCAGAACGCGCAGTACTTCGAGCTACGCGCGATTGACCCGGCGAAGTTCCCGCTGGCGGGCGCGCCGACGTTCCTCAGCCCCAGCGGTGGAACCTTCTCGTCCACGCTGACTGGCTCGGATATCGTGCTCTCCAAGACCCTCGCCACGACGCTTGGCGTCTCGGTGGGCGATACCATCAATATCACCTCGGATGATGGGCGCGTCTTCAATGCGACCATTTCGGGCATCGTAGCGAGCGCTGGCTTGTTCCAGCGGCCACAGGCGCTGATTGCGCTCAACGGATACGCGGCGATTCCAAGCTCATCGGGGCTACCGATCAGCTATGGAGCCGTCTACGCGAACGTGCCTGGGCATACTGACACCAACGCCAACATTGCCAAGAACGACATCAGCCGACAATTGCCCACAGCGAATGTGACGACGACAAAAGACGCGCTGCAACAGAACGCCAGCAACGTCCAGAACATCCGCTACTTCTTGCAGGTCGTCGGCCTGCTCTCGCTGCTGATCGGTGGCGTGGGCATCGTCAACACGATGCAGGTGCTGCTGCGTCGCCGCCAGACCGAGATCGCCGTGCTCAAGACGGCGGGTTATCAGCGTGGCGACCTCTACGCGCTCTTCGGGCTTGAGGCGGCGCTGCTCGGCTTCGTCGGCGGTGTACTTGGCTCAGCCGCTGGTGTCGGCGTCTCGGTGCTGGTCAACAAGCTCGTCACGCAGCGCTTCTATATTGACCTGCCACAGGTGCTCGATCCCGGCGTCATCGCCTCAGGCGTCCTCATCGGTGTCGTCACGGCGCTGATCTTTGGCCTGATGCCCATTGTGCAGGCGGCGCAGATTCGCCCGCTCGCGGTCATTCGCGGCGTCAGTGACAAGCTGGAAGGCGCAGGCATCCTGCTGACCATCGGCCTGTTTCTCCTGCTGGCGGTGCTGTTCTTTGCGCTCTCCTACGTGATTCTGGGCAACCTCTACGTCGCGCTGGGAGCGATCATCGGCACAGGTATCTTGCTCGCGCTGCTGGCGGGTATCTTCTTCGTCCTGGTGCTGCTCATCAGCCGCTTCCCCACGCCCGAGCGTCTCACCTGGTGGTATGCGCTGATCTCGCTGGCGATGCTGGCGCTGGGTGTCTATCTGGTCATCAAGGCGCCAGCGTTTGGCGCGCTGGTGCTGACATTGGCCGTACTGATCACGATCCTGCCCTTCTTGCCGCGCACGAGCAAGGCGAATACGCGCATGGCGATGCGGAACCTGGGGCGCGAGAGCACACGCAGCGTGACAACAATGGTGGCGCTCTTCGTGGGCGTCTTCGGCATCGGCCTGATTCTGGCGCTCGGCCAGAACATCAAGGACGAAGTCAATGCCGCACTCTCGACGCAGGTCAAGTACAACTCCTTCATTATCGCCGGAGTGAAGGATAAGCCCGCCGTTGACGCGCAGGTAGCGAAAGCGACGGATATCCAGGGGAAGGCCGTCGTCACATCGCTGGCGCAGGATATTCCTGTCGCGATCAATGGTACGCCGATTGGCGACATCCTGAAGAATGCGCCGAGCCGCGCCAGCACAAGCAATGTCGGCAAGCAGGGCGCCCTGTTCTTCCTAAGCGGGGTGCAGGGGTATGACCTCTCCAGCGGAGCCAGGCCCGATGCGACGCTTTCCTCGAGCGGAAGCATCACCAACAAGGGGCGACTGCTGACCAGCGCAGACGCGAACACGTACAACGTGCTCATGCCGTCGCCCGCCGCGCTGGCCCCGCTCAACCTGAAGGTCGGTGACACCATTACCCTTGCCAGTCCACTCGCAGGCCCGCCCACCGGAACGGGAGCCACGACTGGCAGCGGAACGGGGACGACGACAGGCAAATCCAGCAGCGCGACTGGCCTGGGCGCTGGCAAGACAGGTGTTGTCGCCGCTCCTCCCACGATCACCCTGCATGTCGTGGGTTTCTACACCGGCAGCATCACGACGTTCGCGCCAATCCTGGCGGATAACTTCGTCGTGAACAAGCTGGCGATGGGAACCCAGTTCTACATCTACGCGATGCAGATTGACCCGCTGAAGTCTGACCAGGTCTTGCGCGGCATCAAGAGCCAGGTTCCAGCCATCCAGACATTCAGCGTCGTGGATCTGGTGCTGGCCATCAACAACCTGCTCAACAACCTGATCATCCTGCTGACAGCGATCGCCTCGCTGGCGATGGTCGCCGGGCTGATCATCATCGCCAATGCGGTCGGTCTGGCGATGCTCGAACGTAGACGTGAGATTGGCATCCTCAAGTCGGTCGGCTACACCAGTGGCAATGTCCTGAGCGGTGTCCTGGTGGAGAATGGCCTGATTGGTTTTGGCGGTTCGATGATCGCCATGCTGATCGTCACGCTGGCCAACTACATCCTCGATGTCTATGTCTTCAAGCTGAACCTGGGCGTTGGCCCGGCGCTCTCCATCGGCGTCGTCGCGGCAACCACGGCTGTCTGCATGCTGGTGGCGGCGATCGTCGCCTTCAGCGCGGCCCGTGTGCGCCCGCTGGAGGTGTTGCGCTACGAATAGCGCCTCCAGATCAACGTCGCACGCTATGGGCAAGTAGTCCAAACGCATAGGCTGAGGGAAGGGGCGTTTCGCTCTCTGGCGAAGGGAGAGGCGCGTCCGCGCTCACCGCACCTTGACGCCAAGCCGCTCCAGCAGCGGGGCGATGCGCCGCGCATTGCATGAGATGGGCAGACGCTGCGAAGGCCCATGCGAATCAGAGCCAGCGCTCATCAGCAGATGATGACGCTGCGCCAGCGTTCCATAGGCCATCACCTGCTCCGGTGTGTGGGTTGGATAGTAGACCTCGATCCCATCCAGCGGGATCTCAGCGAGCAGCCCCTCGATTTCCCGGATGGTATAGCGGTTAATCTCGCCCTCACCGCGTCCCGGATGCGCCAGCAGGCAGACGGCGCCGCTGCTGTGGGCGGCGGCGACCGCCTGCTCGATAGGCGCGCAGATCTGCTGGTAGCCCGCTTCCGTCACTATCCGCATGGCGCCACGCATGTCGCTCGTGTGGTCATGCCCAACCAGCAGCGCCGCGACATCACGCGCGCGGACAGGCGTACCGCCCAGGTCAGCGAGCAGCTCGGCCTGGCGCGGAAATGTATAGCCGCGCGCCAGAAGTGTGTCATAGATCAGCTGAGTATTCGCGCGCATTTGGGCGGTCGTATCGTCTATCACCTCGCTCAGCGCAGCGCCGACGAAGCCATCAGGGAGCGGCGCATAGCAGAGCAGATGCGCTGGCAAGTCGCGCCACACGGTCGTCACCTCTGTGCCTGCGATCACGCCGATACCGCGCTCGGCGCCGGGCGCCAGACCCTCTGGGAAATGCGCTAGGTGGTGATGATCTGCCACGCTGCCCCGCCGCAACTCCCCACCTTCGAGGAAATCAAACAGCGCGCTAGGCAGCCATGTTCCATCGCTGTAGCGCGTATGCAGATGCAGGTCTACCGCCGCACGCGCTGGCACGCGCATCACATGAGCAGCCATCAACTATATATCCCATCCCTATCACTCCAGCGGCCAGCAGGCGCAGCGCGCTGCTATCTGCGCGGGGCCGCGCGCAATACTTGCTCGTAGACGCCGACGATATTGCTGGCCGTCGCGTCATTCGTGAACAGTCGCAGCGCCCGCTCACGCCCTGCCTGCGCATAGTGCGCGCGCAGGGCAGGGTCAGCCTCCAGCCGCAGCAGCGCGCTCCGTAGCGCCTCCACGTCGCCCTCTGGCGTCACAATGCCTGCATCGCCGATCACATTGGGGATCTCGCCTGAATCCGAGCCGACCACGGGCGTCGCGCAGGCCATCGCCTCGATCAGCACGCGCCCGAACTGCTCCATCCAGTTTGGCTGTGTCAGCGAAGGCAAGACCATGACATCTACCTCTGCGAGCGCCGCTGGAACCGCTACGGTCGAGACCGCTCCGCGAAACTCCACGCGGTCAGCCACCCCACGCTCCGCCGCCAGCCGCCGCAACTCCGCCTCATCTGGCCCACTGCCGATGAAGCGCAGGCGACAGCGCTGTGGCATGCGCGCGAGCGCTTCGATCAGCACGCCCGTCCCTTTGAACAGGCCCAGTCGCCCCAGATAGCCGATCACAAACGTATCGGGCGCTGGGCGTGGCTCGCGGCGTGGCGCGGGCTGATACATCGTCGGGTCAATGCCGTAGACCGTGAAGACAGAGAGCGGGCCGCTGTACCCCTTACGCCGCGCGACCTCGCCCGCAGCGGCGTTCACCGCGATCATGTGCGCCGTATGCCGGTAGTCATACTGCTCCATCGCGGAATAGGGGAAGGGATAGTCGCGGTAGAGGTTCTGCAATGTCACAAATACTGACCGCGCGCCGACCAGCAACGCGGCGCGCTGCGCCTGCGCCCCCGCTGGATTGTATGGCTCCTCGTCTATATGCACGATGTCCGGCTGAATCTGTCGCATGACGCGCGAGAGGCCGCGATAGACATAGAAGTGGTAGCGCCCATTGAAAACCACCGGCGTCGCCGCGACGGTATACCCCGTGGTATAGCGCGACGTGAAGGGCAGCGTGCGCCCATCATCCGAGCGCCACTCTGGCGGCGTGATGAGCGTCAGCTCGACACCGGGCCGCGCGGCGATGCGCTCCAGCAGTTGCTGCGACGCCTCCGCCACGAACGTCTTCGAGACTATCGCAACGCGCACACCGCGCTCCTCTCCCTGTCATATGGCTCAGTCAGAACGCAGGCAGCCTCGGCTAGTCGCGCGCCATACCCGCCACTTCCGCATAGTATGCGCTGGTCTCAGCCGCCACCCTGTTCCAGCTAAACTGTTTGCTATGCGCGAGACCACGTGCGCGCAGGTCGGCGTTCAACTCTGGCGCGGCCAGCGTGCGATGGATCGCCGCGCCAATCTCATCAGTGCTGTCGGGATTGACCAGAATGCCCGCTGAGCCGACGACCTCTGGCAGCGAGGTGGCATTCGAGCAGACGACTGGCGCGCCGCATGCCATCGCTTCCAGCGGCGTTAGCCCAAACCCTTCGTAGCGCGAGGTGAAGGCGAAGCACGACGAGGCGCTGTAGAGCGCTGCGAGATCCTCCTCGGCGACGGGCATACAGATGATCTGCCGCTCGATGCCAAATGCCGCCGCCAGCGGGCGCCAATCCGGGTATGCCGGGCTGCTACCGAGTCGCTGGGGATCGCCCGCGATGAAAAGCTGGAGATCTGGCTCCCGTAGCTCGTGATACGCCGCAGCGAATGCGCCGACCAGCTTCCCCAGATTCTTGCGCGCGTCCATCCCGCCAACATTCAGCACAAAGCGGTCGCTCAGGCCATACTTCACACGCACCGCGCGCAGTCGCTCCGGATTGGTCTCGCGGTGAAAGTCTGGCGCTGGAGCCTCGCGCACGACCTGAATACGGTCAGCGGGAATGCGCAGAAACTCGATGATGTCGTGCTTCGACCATTCCGAGACGGTGATGATCGCCTCTGCGCGCCGCGACGCCTGCGCGACGAGCTGCGTATAGAGCCACGCGCTCGCCGACGAGCGATACTCTGGCAACGCCAGCATAATGACATCGTGGATCGTGACAATCTGCGGCACGCCGACATTGCGAAAGACCGGCGCGAAATGGGGAATATGCGCTACATGCGCACGCGCTTCCTTCGCCGCCGCAGGAAAGCCGACCTGCTCCCAGACGAGCTTTTCGAGATTCTCACCGCGCGCAGGCCCACCAAGCGGCGCTTCTTTCCAGTGAAAGCTCGATGGTGTCTCTGGCTGCGCTTTCGGAGGCTTCGGCCCCAGCACGATATAGTCATTGACGCCATCTACCTGACCCAGCGCAGCGAGCAGGTTATAGAGGTAGCGTCCGGTGCCAACATTGGGCTGCTGGAGAAAGAGCGCGTTGATCGCGACCCGCATGGCTTTCGTTTCCGCTCCGTGATGATTCGCGTGGCGCATGCCACGTCCAAATCAGCATAACACAAGCGTTCAGGAGGCGTCTGCTGGCTGCGCTTTTGGGGTAGCCAGGCGCAGAAGCATCCCCATTGTCAGCGCGAATTGCAACTCCATCGCGTGAACAAACAGATCATCGGTGAAATTGTGGATGCACAGGCCTACGAGCACCGCAGCGCAGCCAATCGCTACCGCGCGCGCATCCACGCCCGCCAGCAATCCTCGCGACCGGCTGCGCCAATCCGCCGCGCGGGTCGCGCGCCACGCTGCCCAGAACGCCATCGCCAGCACTGCCAGAAATGCCAGCAGACCCAGCGCGCCGGTCTCCGCAGCCGCGTTGATATAGTAGTTATGGGCGTGGGTCAGCGATTCATCCCAGCCGGGAACTTTGTACAGCGCATACGCGACGCTGTAATTGCCTGCGCCCACGCCCAGCAGCGGGTGCGCCTGAAACATGCGCAAGCCTGCCACCCAGTGCGCCAGGCGCTCGATGGTCGAGAAGTTTGCATCATTGAGTTGCGCTGTCAGCGAAACATCATTCACGCGGAACTGTGCCAGCAGCTTGTCCTCGATACGCACAGGGATGAGATGCGTGAACCAGGCGATGGCAAAAAGTGGCGCGCCGATCAGCAGCCCGATCAGTATCTTGCGCTCGATACGCCAGCCAACCGCGACCAGCGCGACCAGCGCCCCTACCAGGCCCAGCAGCGCCCCGCGCGAGCCGGAGAGGTAGAGCGCGAAGAGCATCAGAGCGCTGGCGCCGCCCGTGACCCAGCGCAGACGCGGGTCGCGCCCAAAGACCGTCAGCGCCAGCGCGATGGGCAGCGACAGATTGAGATAGCCGCCAAAGGGATTGGGCTGATCGAATGTGCCGAACACGCGCACACTCGCGCCACCTGGGCCGAGCAGACCTGTCGCCAGCACATACTGCGCGCAGCCCAGCAGCGCCTCCGCGACGCCAGCGACGATCGCGCCGCCCGCCAGCCATAGCGCCTGTCGTTCGCTGCGGATGAAGAGCCAGGTCGCCACCACGACCGCCAGAACCTCGCCCCACTTCAGCGTCTCTTTGATGACAGGCGCATGCGACAGGGCTGTTGCATAGGAGAGGATGATGACGGCGAGGTAGGTGAGCAGCGCGCCCAGCAACGCCAGCGCATACGGCTCCGCGCGCCAGCTGCGCCGCAGCCAGCCGCCTGGACGACGCAGCGCCGCACGGGCCTCCGTCGAACGCCAGAGCGCGACTGCGCCCAGCGCCACGAGCGCCGCCACGCGCGCATCGGTCGCGCCTGCGCGCAACTTTCCCACACCCAGCGGGGCGAGCGAGCCAAATGCGACGGCCAGCGGCAGGATGTAGAGCAGGAAGCGCGCGACGCCATCGAGAGTCAGCGCGTTCCGCGTGACAGTTAGCCTGCCCGCGCTGGCAGACATGCGCCCTCTCGCTCCATCTCAGCGCGGAACCAGGCAATTGTCCGGCGCAGCCCATCCTCCGGCGAAATCTGAGGATCCCAGCCCAGGCGTGTCCGCGCCTTCTCGATGTTCGGGCGACGGCGCTCCGGGTCATCCTCACGCTTCGGCTCAAAAGCGAGCGTCGAGGGCGAATCACAGAGCCGAATGATCAGTTCCGCCCACTCGCGGATCGTGTGCTCCTCCGGATTGCCCAGATTGAACACCTCACCTGTCGTGTTTTCGGTAAAGAGGGCGCGCATCAGGCCATCCACGAGGTCATCCACATAGCAGATGCTGCGGGTCTGCTCGCCAGCGCCGTGGATAGTCAGCGGCTGATGGGTGAGCGCCTGCGTGATGAAGTTCGGGATCATGCGGCCATCGTCGAGTTGGCTATTCGGCCCATAGGTATTGAAGATGCGCACGATGCGCGCATCTACCCCCTTACGCCGCACATACTCCATTGTGATCGTCTCGCCGAGGCGCTTGCTCTCGTCATAGCAGGCGCGAACGCCGATGGGGTTGACATTGCCATAGTAGTCCTCACGCTGCGGATGAATCAGCGGATCGCCATAGGCTTCGGAGGTCGAGGCGGTCAGCAGGCGGGCGCCATGCCTGAGCGCAATCTCCAGCAGATTAGTCGTGCCAATCGTGTTGACGCGAATCGTCTCGAAGGGATGATTCCAGTAACCGATGGGGCTGGCCGGGCTGGCAAGCTGGAAGATCGCGTCGCACTCAACATCAAACGGTTCGGAGATATCTTGGCGCAGAAAGGTGAAGTGTGGGTCAGCTTGCAGTGGCGCGATGTTGCGCTCAGCGCCTGTTAGCAGATTGTCTGCGCAGACAACCGTATGCCCCTCGCGCAGTAGACGCGCACAGAGATGAGAGCCAATAAAGCCTGCTCCCCCAGCGACCAGGACCTTCAACGCGACCTCCCGAATGAGCGTTATGTTGACGAATAGCTCTGCGTCTTCGACGGCGCCATAGCGCGACTCGCTCCCTATGGCAACGGTCGCCCCAATTCTAGCCGTAATCCCCCACCAGCGCAACTCGCGCGCCCAATCGGGGTTCCCTGCATTCCGCGAAACACCGGGAAAGCGCATGCCCAGGGATGCCCTGGCGCTAACCCATGTGGGCTGCGAGGGCAGAGATCGCCTGGTCAATGCGCGCCATCGAGATGACACGCCCCAACGTCTCCATCGTCTCGAAGAGCGGCGGCGAGATGGTGCGTCCGGTGACTGCGACGCGCAGGCTGGTGAAGAGTTGTACAGGCTTCAGACCCAGCTCAGCCACCAGCTCACGCAGCCGCGACTCCATCTCCGCCGTCTCCCAGCCGCGCAGCTCGGCCAGCGCCTCACGCGAGCGCCGCAAGCCATTCAGGGTGCGCTCGGCGTCCATATTCTTGGCGATCAGCGTGTGCGGCTCGTAGTTCAGCGTCTCCACGAAGAAGAACGAGGTCATCGCAGGCGCATCAGCCAGCGTCTTCATGCGCTCCTGCTCCAGCTTGAGCACGCGCGCGGCATAGACCCGATCCACTGGCCGCGCCACGCTGTCTGGCAGGCCGCCTTGCGTCTCTGGGCGCTCCATGAACGGCATCACCTGCTCTGTCAGCTGCTCAGGCGAAAGCTGGCGGATATAGTAGCCATTGAACCACAGCAGCCGCTCCTCATCATAGCGGGCAGGCGCGACCCCAACGCGGTCGAGGTCGAACGCGGCGATCAACTGCTCGCGCGAGAGGACGTTCGACTTGTCATCATATGACCAGCCAAGCAGCGCCATATAGTTGACCAGCGCCTGCGGGAGGAAGCCCCGCTCGCGATACTCCAGCATGGGAATCGCGCCGAAGCGCTTGCTCAGCTTCTTGCCGCCCTGGCTGCTCAGCACGTCAGGCACATGCGCGAAGACCGGCGGCTCCCAGCGCAGCGCCTGATAGGTCAGCACATGCAACGGCGCGCTGGGAATCCACTCCTCCGCGCGCAGCACATGCGTGATCAGCATCAAATGATCATCAATGACGTTCGCCAGATGATAGGTCGGGAAGCCGTTCGACTTCAGCAGCACCGCATCATCGAGACTGGCATTCTCAAAGACGATCTCGCTGCGCAGCGCATCTTTCACTGTCGTCTTGCCCGAGGTAGGTGAAGCGAGTCGCACGGTATAGCTCTGATGCTCGTTCAGGCGCGCAGTGATGTCGCCTGGGGTCAGATAGCGGCAATGCCGGTCATAGCGCGGTGGCTCACCCCGATTGCGCTGCTCCTCACGCACACGCTGCAAGCGCTCTGGCGAGCAGAAGCAGCGATAGGCGTGACCGCCAGCGATCATCTCATTCGCATAGCGCAGGTACAGGTCGCGGCGCTGTGTCTGGAAGTAGGGGCCGTACGGGCCGCCAACCTCCGGGCCTTCATCAATCTCCAGCCCCAGCCATTTGAATCCCTCGATCACCGCCTCGACCGCGCCTGGTACAGTTCGTGCGGTATCAGTATCCTCGATGCGCAGCAGAAACTGTCCGCCGAAATGGCGCGCCAGCAGCCAGCTAAAGAGCGCTGTGCGATATCCACCGATATGCTGGAAGCCCGTGGGGCTGGGAGCAAAGCGGGTTCGCGTGGCTGACGTAGTACTATCAGGGACGCTCGCGCTCGGCGACGCCGGAGAATTGCTATGCTGCGACATGTAGATCCCGCTCCTGGAATGCGCCGTAGCGCAGAGGCGCCAGAGCGACAGCGCATCCGTACTCGAATGCTCGTCTGGCTGCGCCGATTCCTGAGGCTCAGCGAATACTAAGCGTCCGTCTGGGTCGGCGACGCGACTTCTCGCCGCGCTCAGCCGTTGTACCGGAAGAGCGCAAGCCGAGGAGACGAAGGGCGCCATGCCCATGACTCCTGAAATAGAGCGCATGTGAACGCAGTCTAACCAGTTGAGCGCCAGGCTGTCAAGCAGAGGCCATGAGCCGCCCGTGCTTCTTCCAGGGCGGCGCCCGTCATCATGGAGGATCGTCGTTGGATACGTCAGGAATCTCGCCAGCGCCAGAAGATTTCCCACAGGATGCGTCTGGCGTTCCGAGCCAGGATGTAGACGAGGCAGTCCAATCGCCAGAGCAGGTGGAAGCCTCGGCCCAGCCGTCCGCGTCTACACCCGAAGAACCCATCGGCGCGTCCGCTGATGCGCCGCCCGCTGACGCGCCTCCCGCAGAAACGCACCCCACTGACGAGCCGCCCGCAGAGGCGCCGCTCGCTGATGCGTCTACCTCCATCCAGGGCGCCATCAACGGTGAGAGCGAGGAGGAAAGCGTAGGGCCAACCGAGCCGTACCACCCTCCCTATATCCCTGCATATGGCTCTGGCTCTTCGCCAGTGGTGGCCATGCCCGCCATCCGTAACAGATTCGCGCGCCGCCGCCTGCGCTACACACTGTACCTGCGGCGCTCATCGCGGGTGCGCGCCGCTGCGCGGGCGGCGACCTACACCCGCGCCACCTGGGCGACGGTCATCGCGCTACTCGTGCTCACCGTCGGTGTGCTGGCGACCTCTGTGAGCGCCGCTGCGGCCTACTACTCGACAGAGCAGGTCGCCATCGCCTCGCTAAGCCGCACTGTCGCTAGCCGTGACAGCGTGCGGATCTACGATAGCAAGGGCGTCCTGCTCTTCCAGCAGGATAACTTTGGCGCGCAGCATAGTATCTCACTGGCGAAGATGCCCATCTCGATCATCAATGCGACAGTGGCGATTGAGGATCACACCTTCTGGACAAATCCAGGAGTTGACGCCACCTCGATCATCCGCGCCGCTCAAGCGAACTTTCAGAGTGGTGGAATCTCGCAGGGTGGCAGTACGATCACACAGCAGTTGCTCAAACTCAACATTCTCGGCTCTCACGAGACCTATACGCGCAAGCTGAAAGAGGCGATCCTATCCGTCGGTGTGACCGAATCAGGCGCCTACTCCAAGCAGCAAATCCTTGAGATGTACCTGAACTCAATTGACTATGGCCATGAGGCCTATGGGATAGACTCAGCGGCGCAAATCTACTACGGGTATCAGGATAATCCGACGACAGGCGTGTCGGCGGCGCAGCAACTCGACCTTGCGCAGGCGACAATGCTGGCGGGCATCCCACAGAATCCGAACATCAACGAGCCAATCGGTCACTTCGCGACGGCGCTGCAACGCCAGCAAGAAGTGCTCGTCGACATGGTGAAATATGGCTACATCACGACGAAGGATGCGGCGGCGGCCTATGCGGAGGCGCAGCAGCCCGGATTCTTCAAGAACTTCCATTACGGTACGGCGAATCTCGCGCCTGCCTTCGTGAATTTTGTCCTCCAGCAGCTTCAATCCATGGTCATCGCTGGTCAGGTCTCGATCTCGCGTAGTGGACTGAATGTCTACACAACGCTCGACATCAACCTGCAAAATTACTCGCAGGCCGCCATGAAGAAGCATCTGTACGGCAACGATCACGATGACTATGTGGGATCTCACTACATCCGGCAGGACAATGTCACCAACACAGCGGGCATCCTGGTGCAGCAAAGCACTGGCGCCATCAAGGTGATGCTGGGCAGCGTGGACTACTACAGCTCACAGATCAATGGCCAGTACAACGTCGTCACGCAGGCGCACCGCAGCGCAGGTTCATCGTTCAAGCCCATCGTCTACGCCACTGCCTTCGAGAAAGGCTGGTTCCCCGCCATGACCATCGCGGATTCGCCGACGGTCTTCTGGGATGCCGGAGCCAGCAAAGTCTACAAGCCGCTCGATTTCAACGCGACCAGTTTCGCGGGCGAGATTACGCTCCGCGACGCGCTACAGAACTCACTGAACATCCCCGCCGTCAAGGTGATGCAATACGCCAGTATCCCGGATGTGCAGCGCAATGCGCTCCGCATGGGTCTGCGCTCATATGAAGGTTCCTGGGGCCTCTCAACTGTGCTTGGCACGCTCGACGTAACTCCCTATGACATGGCGCAGATGTACACCGTGCTGGCGAACTATGGCCAGTTCATTCCGCTGCACAGCATTGACCGGATCACGGATAGCGCGGGAAATACGCTATATACCTACCAGCAGCCGCGCCCGGTGCAGGTGCTGACGCCACAGGCGGCCTACATGGTCACGAGTGTGCTGGAAGATAACGGCGCGCGCACCGAGTTCGGGCTGTGCTCGCCGCTGTACCTCGACCCGCTCATCAGCCCTGATCTGCCTGGGTACATTACCTCGTCCAATCAAGGGCCGATTGGCTCGCATGAGTGTGGCGCGATCTATGCTGGCCACGGGCGCAGTCCAAACGCCTGGCCAGCAGCCGTCAACCCTGGCACGGCGTCGGACTTCACCCACGACCGGACGCTAGGCTACACAATGGACTCCACGATGGCCGTGTGGGCTGGCAACAAC
>VFSW01001418.1_pt1 | contig 36625 bp, 27 predicted proteins | sample 5358111 | NCBI WGS metagenome assembly VFSW01 (sample SAMN11554181, study PRJNA540505) | mine drainage metagenome | isolation source: sediment from site ElyBrook_90M | place: USA: Ely Copper Mine, Vershire, VT | collected 2017 | reverse complement strand
GCAGAAACAACTGGCCAACAGCACCCGCCGCCGCCGGGTGGTGCTCAACCCATTCCTGGGCGAAAGCGTGGCGCCCAAGCGCCTGGCCGCGGCCGCGTCCAAAGTAGCGAACAGCCAGAGCCCGGTCTTGATTCAAGGCGAGACTGGGACAGGAAAAGGAGTCCTGGCGACGTGGCTTCACGAAAATGGGCCTCGCGCGGACGAGCCATTCGTCGACCTGAATTGTGCCGGCCTGACCCGGGAATTCCTCGAGTCAGAGCTGTTCGGTCACGAAAAGGGCGCGTTTACGGGAGCCGTGACCGCCAAGCCGGGGCTGCTCGAGGTGGGCCATCGCGGCACAATTTTTCTCGATGAGATCGGGGATATCGATCCCAACGTACAGCCCAAGTTGTTGAAAGTAGTGGAGGAAAAGAAGTTTCGTCGCATGGGGGACGTTCGCGATCGCTTTATCGACGTGCGGCTGATCGCCGCCACTCACCAGGACCTGCGGCATCTCATTGAAACGAAGGTGTTTCGCAGCGATCTTTACTTCAGAATCAGTACCGTGCCGCTCGCCATTCCGCCGCTCCGTGAGCGCCAGGACGACATTCCCCCCATTGCTCAGACAATACTCGGCAGAATCTCCTCCGATATGGCGCGTCCCCGCGCCGAACTCTCGCCGAAAGCAGTCGAACGGCTGCGCTCCTACTACTGGCCGGGGAATATTCGGGAACTGCGCAACGTCCTGGAACGGGCGCTCTTGTTTACCGATCGAGTGGTCCTGGAACCGGGCGATCTGGCCTTCGAACCGAGTCCCGAAACTCGCTCCAACTCCTACAAGTCCGACTGGACACTGGAAGAACTGGAACGATTCCACATCTCGGCGGCGTTTTCCGGCGAGAACCAGAACGTCGAGAAGACCGCGAGACGGTTGGGAATCGCCAAGAGTACGCTCTACCAGAAGTTGAAGGCTCTGCATTTAACATAGTCCTTTCCTGACAGCTTTCGCGCAGTTCGGTTTCCAGAACGATTTCTGGAAATCGAACTAGTCCACTCCCCGAATGCTTGAGCCGCGCTCGAGTAACCCCCGCGTTATCAGTGCCTTACGCCCGCCGCTCCCTGGATTCGAATTGGCCTAGCGATTGCCATAGTGTCTGTGGGATCGAGAAATCAATCCCACAGCTCTCCCCCAACACTTAGTGAGTGAGAGGTTACGCAATGTCCAAGAAGGTCTTGCTCGTGGACGATTCGACGACCACGCTGATGATGGAAGAAATGATTCTGAAACAGCGCACCAACTACGCGTGCGTGACGGCCAAGGACGGCCTCGATGCGATTTCGCGCGCGGTTGTCGAGGCTCCGGATCTGGTGCTGATGGATGTTGTGATGCCCCGCATGAATGGTTTTGAAGCCTGCAAGCGCATGCGCATGGAGGATTCTCTACGCGGGACACCTATCATCCTGGTCACCACGCGGGGCGAAGAAGAATACGTCGAAGCCGGCTTTCAGAGCGGTTGCAATGACTACATCACCAAGCCGGTCAACAGCTTTGAACTGGTCACTCTGCTGCAGAGCTATCTCGGAGAATAAGCAACTCTCAGGAAAGGAGGTTCGAGGACGCATGAGCAACATGTCCGACTCACAGGCGGAGATCGAAAAAAAAGGCGCGATCCAGGATATCGGCGACCAGGCCAAAGTCTACGCAGCCCGCATGCGGCTGCAGAATACGCTCGATCAAGCCGACGCTCTGGACGCCATTCGCGAAATTGCCGGCAACTTGATTGGCACCGAGGAAGTCGCTGTGTTCAAGGTCGACAAGAAGCGCGCCGAGCTCTGGCTTTATTGGTCGTTTGGCGTCGATCCGAACAAACACTCGGTTCTTGAGGTGTGCCGCGAGCCGAAGCTGAAACAGGTGCTAAGCGGCAAGACCGTGTTCCGGCTCAGGTTGTCGAATGAAAATTTGCTTTCCACTGATGATCCGGTGAGCGCGCTGATCCCGATTCTGGTCGACGGCAGCCCCTGTGCGGTGATTGTGCTGTTTCGCTTATTCCCTCATAAAGCGGGAATCGAAGATGTGGACCGGGAAATTTGTGAAGTGTTGTCGAACTGCGCCGGGCGGGCGGTTGAACCGTATCACTCACACTGACGCAAGGGAAAACCATCATGAACTTCAAGACGAAACCGCAAACGTTTAATCCGGCAGTGCTGCCGATGGAATACTTGCCGCGTATTCTGGACGCTTCCGACGACAAGCACGCGCGGCACTATCTGATCCCGGGGAAAATTTTTGCCGCCGCGCAGCCGTTTGCCATCAGCACCATCGTGGGTTCCGGTGTTTCTCTTTGCCTGTGGGATTCCGTTCACGCCATCGGCGGTGCTAATCATTTCATGCTGCCCGAAGGTCCAGAAGACGGCGCAAATGCCAGTCGTTACGCCAACATAGCCAACCCAGCCCTGCTTCGGCGGATGCTCGATCTCGGTGCCGATCGCAAAGCTCTGGAGGCAAGGATCTTCGGCGGATCGCTGCCTACGGTGACTTTCGGCAACGAAGGCGAGAGCCTGGGTGATCGTAACGTGCAGGTCGTCACTCACTTTCTGCGCATGAACGACATCCGACTCGTACAAAGCGAGGTCGGCGGCACCCGTGGGCGCAAGCTTATTTTTCATACTGATGACGGGCGAGCCTGGTCGGACCAACTGTGATGGGACTGGCGAGCTCAAAATCGCACCGGCCGCAACTGGACGACGCGCTTTCGGGCCTGGCGTCGAATGTTCCGATGCTCGAAGGCCGCCAGCGCGTCTACCTGCTGCCAGGTCAACTCCACGCCAGTGCGGAAGCTTGCCAGATCAGGACGATTTTGGGTTCGTGCGTATCCATCTGCCTCTGGGACAGGCGCTCTCTTGCGGGGGGAATGAATCATTTTCTCCTTGCGGCTTCCCGGGAAGGGCAACCCGCCTCCTTTCGTTTTGCGGACGTGGCGACAGCGGAACTGCTAAGAAAACTGGTGCGACTAGGTTCCCGGACGCCGGATCTCACGGCAAAGATATTCGGCGGTGCAGCGCTCTTTCAAAAACACAATCGCTAATCCGCAAGCCTGGGCGCACAAAATCGTGCCGCCGCTCTGGGGTTGATGAAAGACGCCGGGATTCCCGTGGCCGGGCAAGAAACCGGCGGAACGCAGGGGCGCAAGGTCATCTTCAACACCGATGACGGCGCCGCCTGGAGTCAGCGAATTTAGCACGAAGAAAGTAGAGCAATGGATTTCGATCGCGAAAAAGTCGTGGCCGCGTTCCTGGCTGAGTCCGAAGAGGGCTTGCAGCGGACCGAGCAGTACCTGATTGCCGCGGAGACTGATCCCGGCAATCTGGAACTGATCGAGGAGATGTTTCGCGTCGCCCACACGATCAAAGGCAATGCGTCTGCGCTGGAGTTTCCTGAAGTAGCGGGCTTCGCCCACGTCGTGGAAGACTTGCTCGAAGCTCTGCGCAAGCACGAACTCTCGATGTCGCACGAGGCGATCTCGCTTCTTTTGCAGGGAGTGGACGCTCTGCGCATTCTGATTCCGGCAGCCGCTGAAGGCAAAGACCGCCTTAGTCAGTCCCATCAAGAATTGAAGAAGGCAATGGCGATCCACGCGTCTGGCCAGGAAGCGGCCACGCGTGAGGCCACCTTGCCTTCTGACCAAGCGCCCTCCCCCACAGCGGTTCCGGGTGCCGCACCCCTGGATTCCCGGAACCGCACCCTTCGGGTTGATATTGACAAGCTGGATCGCATGCTGAACCTGACCGGCGAGATTGCCATTGCCCAGGGCCGTTTGCGACGGCTGATCGAGGAACTCAAGACCGACGCAGGAAGCAAACTTCTCGAAATGCAGCGCGAAGCGGAGCTTCTCCAGAAGAATCTTCAGGAACAGGTGATGGGAGTGCGGCTGGTTCCGGTCGGGCCGTTGTTCCAACAATTCGCCCGTTCGGTCCGCGATGTCTCGCAACGCCACAACAAGCTTGCCCGGTTGGAGATTGTTGGAGCCGATGTCGAGGTCGACACTCGCGTCCTCGAGCATCTCCGGGATCCGTTGCTCCACATGATCCGCAATGCCGTTGATCATGGCATCGAATCGCCCAAGGTGCGCCGCGCCAGGGGCAAGAATCCGAGCGGATTGCTGACCCTCACCGCGTTCCACAAGGCGGGGAACATCCTGATCCAGCTTTCCGATGACGGAGCCGGATTCAACCGTCAGCGCATCCTGGCCAAGGCTCGTGCGCTCGATCTGTTACCTGATGGCGAAAAGATCACCGATCAGGAACTGTTCAACCTCGTATTCAAAGCAGGCTTTACGACCGCGGAGGAAGTCACCGATCTGTCCGGACGCGGTGTCGGCATGGATGTAGTTCGTCGCAACATCGAACTGTTGCGCGGCAATATCGAAATTCAAAGTACAGAGGGCCAGGGCACCACCCTCACCATTCGCCTGCCGCTCACGCTCGCGATCATCGACGGCTTTTCCGTTATGGCCAACAACGAGACGTACGTGATTCCGCTCGAGATGATCAGCGAGTGTCTGGATCTGCCGGCGGACCAAATTTCCGGCGAGAAGGTCGGAGTCCTCAACCTGCGTGGCGAGCCCTTGCCGTATGTCCGGCTGCGAGAGGTATTTGGCACGTCAAAAGGACGTCCCGCGCGCGAAAACGTGGTGGTGGTCCATCGTGACGGCGGCTACGCCGGAATTGCCGTGGAAACTTTGTTGGGGGAATGTCAAGCCATCATCAAACCGCTGAACCGGATTTTCCGAGACGTGCCGGGAGTCTCGGGCTCGACCATTCTCGACACCGGCCGTGTGGCGCTGATTCTCGACGTGAGCACATTGTTGCGTGAGGTGGTTGCCGAGCAGGCTCAGGCAGTGAACTGAGCAAGCGTCCAAAGATTTGCAGACCACAAATTCGGCGCTTCGGCGCCTGCAGAGCTGAATCTTGAAAGGAACAATCGTATGTTGAACAAGTCAACTATCGCAAAACGTCTGGCGCTTGGATTTGGAGTGGTGCTATTCCTGCTCCTGGTGGTTGCCCTGGCGGGCTATTGGGGCATGGAATCGGTGACCCGCGAAACTGTCTCCATGCTGCGCGGAGACTCCAAGATCTCCCAACTCGCAGACGAAGCCAAGATCACGACGCTTGAACTGCGCCGCTACGAGAAAGACACGCTTCTCAATATGGATAACAAGCCGGTCATGCAAAGTTATCAGGAGAAGTGGAAGGCGCAATTGTCTACCCTTCAATCCACGGTAAGCGACCTGGATGGGCGCGTCTCTTCTGACGGCAGTAAGCAACTCGTCACTGCAATGGAGCGCGAAATCGCTGCATACGAGCGTGGCGTGGACGCGGCCGTGGCCGGAATCAACGATGGGACGATCAAGACTCCGCAACAGGGCAATGCCAAAGTTACCGAAGTCAAAGACGAGATCCACCGGATGGAAACAGCCGCTACTGATCTGGCGGACAAACATCGCAAGATCATGGCCGACAAGGAAGATACCATTACGGCTTTCGCGCGGCAGACCGCTCTAGTGATGTTCACGGTGGTACTGATCACTTTCGTCGCGGCCACATTTGTGACGCTTGTGGTTTCTCGCGGCATCACGCGGCCGGTGAAGGCGATGGCCGATCACCTGGTAGAAATGGCCCAAGGAAGCGGCGATCTCACCAAGCGCATCGAGATCGGCTCCCATGACGAGGTCGGTCAGATGGCGACCTCCTTTAACGCGTTCGTCAAGAAACTGGAGGAGATCATCACCGAAGTTCGCACGAGCAGCGATGGCGTTGCCAGCGCGGCTTCCCAGGTCGCGGCTTCGGCAGCATCTCTCTCCCAGGGCACCAGCGAGCAGGCGGCCTCGATCGAGGAGACTACCTCGAGCCTTGAACAAATGAGCGCCTCTATCACGCAGAACGCCGAGAACAGCCGCCAGATGGAACAGATGGCCGTGAAGGGCGCACGCGATAGCGAGCAGTCGGGCGGGGCTGTGCGGGAAAGCGTGAACGCGATGAAGCAGATCGCGGAAAAAATCTCCATCATCGAAGAGATCGCCTATCAGACCAACCTGCTGGCGCTGAACGCCGCAATCGAGGCGGCACGCGCCGGCGAGCACGGCCGGGGCTTTGCTGTAGTTGCCACCGAAGTCCGCAAGCTGGCCGAGCGCAGCCAGACGGCCGCGCAAGAGATCGGCGGACTCGCCAGCAACAGCGTCGGCGTCGCCGAGCGCAGTGGCGAACTGCTGAAGGAACTGGTCCCGGCCATCAAGAAAACGGCGGAACTGGTTCAGGAAGTCTCGGCGTCGTCGAGGGAGCAGTCTTCTGGCGTGGTTCAGATCAACAAGGCCATGTCGGCTGTGGATACGGTCACCCAGCGCAACGCGTCTTCGGCGGAAGAGCTTTCCAGCACAGCGGAAGAGCTGGCAGCCCAGTCGGAGGCTTTGCAGCAGCTTATGGCATTCTTCCGCGTGGCGGGAGAAAGAATTTCCTCCGCCACTCGCAGGGCAGCAGCCGAGCACAAGCCATTGCAACATTTGTCTGCGCAGACGGTTGCCCCTAAGAAGGTCAACGGTTCGGCGGTGGAACACAACTTTACCCGGTTCTAAGAGGCGAGACTTCCATGCAAATCACGCGAGAAGAAACAACCCGGGATGCGGAGCAGAACGTACAGCAGCACCTTACGTTCATGATCGGCGGAGAGGAGTACGCGATCAGTCTCCTCAAGGTGAGGGAGATCATCGAGTACGACACCGTCACTGAAATTCCAAAGACGCCGGAATGGATTCGTGGCGTGATCAACTTGCGTGGCAGCGTGTTGCCCGTGATCGATCTCGCCGTGAAGTTCCGGCAACCTGCCAGCGTCGCCGGAAAAATGACCTGCATTGTCATTACCGAAATCGAGTGCGAGGGCGAAGCAACGGTGATGGGCATCATGGCCGACTCCGTCCGCCAGGTCATCGATCTCAAGCCCCAGGAGATTGAGCAGCCACCGGCCTTCGGAACTCGAGTGAAAGTTGACTACCTGCTGGGCATGGCCCGTTCCGGCAAGAAGTTCTGTCTCATTCTCGACACGGAAAAGGTGCTGTCGACGGACGAACTCCTGGAGCTCCCTGACTCGGTCGACGCTGCCCTAGAGACTCCGCAGGTTGAATCGGCATCAGTGGAAACGCTTGTTGCTTCTGAATCGACCCCATCTGACCCGGAAGCGGCTATCGAGGAGCGTCCCGCCGAGGCCCAGCCGGAGTAGCCAAACAAGATGTCCTGGAGCCACACACCTGACCGACGCCAGACGGCCGATTGCTCGACCCTGAGTGCGGCGCTATTCGCCAAATTCCAGGAACTGATCTATCAGGAAGCCGGCATCTGGCTGGCCACGCACAAACATGCCCTGTTAACCGGCAGGCTGGCGCGCCGTCTTCGCCTTCTTGGCTTGAGCAGCATGCAGGAGTACTTCCACCTGGTGACGCAGCCTGACCAACAGCACGAGCGCGCAGTGATGATCGATTGCATCACCACCAACGAGACGCATTTCTTTCGCGAACCCCGGCACTTCGATTTTCTCTCGCGGCAAGTTTTCCCCAGATGGCACGAAGAGGCGGTCGTCGGGCAGCGTACGACCCACCTTCGCGTTTGGAGCGCAGGTTGCTCCAGCGGCGAGGAGCCATATTCGCTGGCCATGCTTCTGCTGAAACACTTTCCCCAGGAAAAAGGATGGAATCTGGAAGTACTCGCAACCGACATTTCCACGCGAGTTCTGGAAAAGGCGAGGGAGGGAGTGTACTCCATCGACAAAGTAAAAGAGATTCCTCCGGAATACCTTCGCGCCTACATGCTGAAGGGCCGCGGCGAACACAAAGGCGTAATCAAGGTCAGCCCTGAACTGCGCTGTGTCGTGAGATTCGCGCGGGTGAACCTGCACGCCGATTCCTATCCCGTGCTGGGCTCGTTTGATCTCATCTTTTGCAGAAACGTTTTGATTTATTTCGATCAGAAATCCAAGGAGAAAGTCATCAACGGCATCTTGGGGCATCTTTCGCCGTCGGGATTTCTGTTTGTAGGCCACTCCGAGCATCTGGGTGGGATATCGCCCAACTTGAAAACCGTTGCGCCCACGGTGCACAGACTGCTGCCTCCGGGAGGGAGCCTGCCCTCGCAGGACCGCGCGTTGGGCGCGGCGTCTGGCAATACGCGCTGATCCTGGGTTGAGGGCCAAGGTTGAGAGCCAAACATGTCTTTCAAACGCAAGCCAAAAAAAGCCGACGGAAACATTCACGTTCTTGTCGTGGACGATTCCGCAGTGGTGCGCCAGGTCATGCAGGGAGTACTCGGGGCGGACCCGAAGATTAAGGTCAGCGTCGCGGCCGACCCAATTATTGCCTTCGCCAAGATCGAGAAAGAAGCGCCCGACGTGGTCATCACCGACCTGGTGATGCCCCGTATGGACGGTCTGACTTTCCTGCAGAAAATCATGGCAGAGAGGCCAATGCCGGTCATTGTCTGCTCCGAAGTGGCCCATCGCCGGACGGAAGACGCCATCTCCGCGCTGGAACTGGGAGCCGTCGAGGTGATTACTAAGCCCAAACTCGGCGTGCGGGATTTCCTGCACGAATCCGCGGTCATGCTCATTGACGTGGTGCGTAGTGCCGCTCAAGCCAAGGTAGTACCCGGGCTGCCCCCGCCGGTCGAGCCACGAAATACTGCTGACGTCATGTTGAGTCTGGGCCCGCTGCCCCGGCCCCAGCCCAGGGGGGACAGGATCATCGCTGTCGGGGCCTCCACCGGGGGCACGGAAGCTCTGCGTGAATTTCTGCAGGCCATGCCGCGCGGGTGTCCCGGGATTGTGATCGTCCAGCACATGCCTGAGGTGTTCACGCGCGCATTCGCCGATCGCCTGAACCGGGATTGCGACATCGAAGTGAAGGAAGCCGTAGATGGCGACCGCGTCCTTAACGGGCGCGCCTTAATTGCTCCCGGAAATCATCACCTCCTGGTGCAGAGGGATGGATCCGGGTATGTTGCTCAAGTAACGCACGGACCGTTGGTCTCGCGCCACAGACCCAGCGTGGATGTATTGTTCCGCTCAGTTGCGCAATCCGTCGGCTCACACGCGGTAGGCGTGATCATGACGGGAATGGGCAACGACGGAGCGCAGGGCCTGCTAGAGATGCGGAACTGCGGAGCCCAGACCATTGCCCAGGATGAGTCCAGTTGTGTTGTCTTCGGGATGCCGAAAGAAGCGATCGCGCGCAACGCTGTCACGGCCGTTGTTTCTCTGCGGCGGATCGCCGAAAGTGCCTTGAAAATGTCGGGGTGCTAAAACCTTCTGCGCCGTGGTGTGCAAGCGGTTAACAACAATGGTCGTCCTTGCCGCGGAAGAACGAGTCTCCACGTTTCCCTATTGGCGAACAGAGTGCAGCTAGGTTTCTGTGTGCCAGGCATGGGCAACGGTCAGTCCTGGTCCGGTAACAACTCTATTTTTCTCCTTGGGGATTCGAGGACGCTTTCCCTGGTCCGAGACTGAGTCTGGAGTTTTCAGACCAAGCTCGAAGGGATGCTCGAATCCGATTGCCACGGCGAACTTCCCTGAGGTTTCCGGCTGCACGCGAAGAACCTTGCCGCACGCGCTGAGTTGTACGCCGTGGTCAGGGAGGTTTGCGACTCCCACCGACACCTCTACCGTAGAACCCTGGGGAATGAGCAACCCGCTGGAAAGCAGAATGCCCCGAAGACTGATGTTCTCCGAGCGGGTGAGAATTTCCTTGCTCGCTAGTTTGACCGAGACGGGCATGTGCAGTGGGTAGCGAATATCCCGCCGACCTTGCTGCTGGGGGGAGTTCATCATGGTCATGGCTGCAAGTAAGCCTACGTCGAAGCCCGCATCGAAGACAGGTGACAGAGGTTCAACGGGCAGGAGCAGAGGGACAGTCACAGGACAGTAATCTGTTACCGGAACTTGGATCGATGGCCCGGAGACTACCTTTGACCATCGGTAAACTCGTCGAATGAAGCTCCCTCGGAATGTTTCTTCCACTGCCGCTGGCTTCTGTTTATTTGTAGATCTCCCCGGCTGGAATTCCTTTTCTGGTAGATGCGGCCGCGGTTCCCTGAGCGAAATCAGCGAGATCGGCTCCAAGGACATATCTTAATCGCGTTTGCCCGTGGTTCGGATTTGTATGGCCACACCTTCTTTTTGTCTTGCCGTAACTCAAACCGCAGAACTCAACATCGATGGTCATGAGGCTGCACGGGAGAATTTCAGTCGGTGGAGACAAAACAATGCGACTTAACATTTCGTTTCGGCTACTTGCTCTGACAACGATTGTGGCCCTTGCGCTGCCCGGCGTGCTGCTGGCGCAGAGCGCCACCGAGGGCGCCCTTAGCGGAACGGTGGTGGACGCGTCTAACGCGGTTCTTGCCAACACCACGGTCATACTGAAAAACCTGGACAAGGGGTACTCGCGCCAAACCACAACGAACGCGCAGGGTATTTACCAGTTCCCCCTGGCTGACCCAGGCAACTACGAGGCGACGGTCTCCGTCACCGGATTCAAGCAGTTTGCGGCCAAGGCGTCGGTGAACGTCGGTCAGGTGACCGTCTTGAATGTGAAGCTGGAAGTGGGCGCGGCCGGAACCACGGTCGAGGTCTCCGCCGCGGCGCCCCTGTTGGATACCGAGGCGGCCGACATGTCCACCTCTTTCGACCGCAATCTGGTCGAGAACCTGCCCAATGGCGGCAACGATTTGACCGCCGTGGCTTACACCGCTCCCGGTGTCGTCATGAACAGCGGCGGCATGTACGGCAACTTCACCGCGAACGGGCTGCCGGCCACCTCGAACGTGTTTACGGTGGATGGCGAGAATCAGATGGATCCGTTCCTCAATCTGAACAACTCGGGCCCTACCAACCTGATGCTGGGTAAGAACAGCATCGACGAGGCGACGGTCATCACCAACGCCTACTCCGGCCAGTACGGGCAGCAGGCGGGCGCGCAGGTCAACCTGGTGAGCAAGGGCGGCACAAACAATTACCACGGGAACGTGCAATACCAGTGGAGCGGGCGACTGGTCGATGCGAACGACTGGTTCAACACCTTCTTTCAGCCGGCGCAACCTCGTCCCTTCGCCAACAACAACCAGTGGGCTGCCTCTTTTGGTGGACCGATCAAGAAGGACAAGACTTTCTTTTTCATCGACACCGAGGGGATTCGTTACATAGTCCCTTCGACAACTACCGTCTATACCCCTACAGCCGCGTTCTTGGCGGATACGCTTAGCATCGGCCTCGCCGGAGCATCGGCCAACACGGTCGCCACCTACACCAAGGCGTCCACCATTTGGCAGGCTGCCCCAGGCTTCAAGAACGGCGCTGCGATCGCGGCCAGCCAAAGCTGCGTGGATCCCCTTACCGGAGGGCGGATCGACAACGGTCCCACCGCAACCGCCACTGCCGGGTGCCTGCAGTCTTACAGCGCCAGCCCGGCCTTACCCGCGAAGGAGACCCTGCTGATCGGCCGCTTCGATCAGAACATCGGAACCAGGGACCGGCTGTTCTTCCGGTTTGATATTGATACCGGCACACAGGCTACCTATGCCGACCCGATCGATCCGAAAGCTTTTTCCGCTGCCAGCTACCAGCCGGAATACAACAACAGCCTGAACTGGTCGCACACTCTTAGCGGCACGGCGACCAACCAGTTTGTGGCGGCCATCAGCTACTATCGCGCGATCTTCATCGAGAACACCAACCAAGCCGCTTCGCCGTTTCCGTACTCGCTGTTCATGGGGACGACCGTTGGCGTTTCGAGTCCTTTCGGGCTGCCTTCTGCGACCGGCTTGAACGCGGAGAACTTCATTTTCCCCCAGGGCCGGAATGTAACGCAGTGGCAACTGGTGGATGATTTTGCCAAGACGCTGGGGCGACACAGCGTGAAGGTCGGCGTCAACTTCCGGCGGTACGATCTCACCAACTACGATGCTTCACAGCTGGTGACTCCGCTGGTATATGCCGGGCTAAACGATTTCTTCACCGGCAATGCGTCGATCTATGCACAGAACAATCCCCTTCATCCGACGGCGCCCATGAACACAGGTGGTCTGGGTGTGTACGTCCAGGACGAGTGGGCGGTCATGGCTCGACTCAAGCTGACTTTTGCATTGCGCGCGGAGCATAATTTCAATCCCACGTGCGACATCAACTGCTTCACCTTGCCCAGCGCGCCGTTTTCGCAAATCAAGACCCAGGGAGTAAACACCCCCTACGATCAGGCGCTGCTGACCGGGCGAAAGGATGCATTCAGCTCAGTCGATAGCATCAACTTCGCTCCGCGCTTTGGTTTTACCTGGTCGCCGCGAGACAACAGCAAGACGGTAGTCAGCGGCGGCTTCGGAATTTTCTATGACGCCTTCCCGGCATTTATCACCGACTCGTTCGTGAATGTCCCGTATCTGGTGGGGGTAAATCTGTTCGGTCCCGACATCGGAGGCGGTCCCGTGGCCTGGGGCGATCCGGCCGGCGCTGCGGCTACCGTGAGCAACACCGCGAATACAATTCGCAACGGGAACTCCGCGCTCGGAATTCCCTCCCTCACCAACGGCCTGACGGTCAAGCAACTGCTCGCAGCTGGAGGAGCGCAGCCAAACATTACCGGGTTCCCGACCAAACTTCGCACTCCGCAATATCAGGAATGGAACTTCCAGGTACAACAGGCGATCAGTAGCAAGGATCGGATTACAGTCGCCTACGTGGGAAGCCATGGCTATCACGAACCCTACCCGAATAGCACGCTGAACGCGAATGTTGGCCAGATCAGCTCAACCAACATCAACCCCATGATTGCCAACTACCCGACCTCTACGCCCGATTCCCGGTTCGGTACATTTACCGAATGGAATTCAGGAGCCGTATCGAACAACAATGAGATGACCGCCACGTACACTCGCCGTATGTCGGCCGGCTTCGTCCTGAATGCCAATTACACATGGGCGCACACTCTGGACGAAATCTCAAACGGATCGCTGCTGCCCTCCAGCACAAGCGCGATCCAGGGGCAAATCAATCCTCTCAGCCTAAGGGCCAACAACTACGGAAATGCTGACTACGACATCCGGCATAGCTTCAACGCGAACTACGTTTGGACAGAGCCGTTCCATTTCAATAACCGTGCGCTTGGTAGCTTGCTGGGAGGGTGGATAGTGTCCCAGAACTTCATCACCCGGAGCGGTCTGCCCTACACGGTGACCGACGGTACGACCTCGATCACCAACGGCGGGACGGCCACGCCTGCCCAGTTGGTCGCCCTGAATGCACAGCAAAGCTGCGTGAACGGATACAGCCAGTGTTTTAACTCCGCAGACTTTACCAGCGCCAATAAGTTGGGGTTTTTCCCGACACAAATGCGTAACCAGTTCCGTGGGCCCGGATTCTTCGACTCGGACTTCACCGTGGGAAAGAATTTCCACGCTACAGAGCGGGTGAAGATTACGGTTGGTGCGAACATCTATAACATCTTCAACCACCCGAACTTCCAGAACCCGAACAAGAATTGGACCAGCGCCGGTTGTTCGACACCGTCCTCCGGGTCGCAGCAAGGCGCCTGCGGCAATATCTCGGGACAGGCGGCACCGCCGACCGGACCCTACGGCTCGTTCTTTAACGGTCTGCCGGCTGGCCGCGAAGGTCAGCTGCAGGCTAAGATCGTTTTCTAGTGACGTGTACAAGTGACGTGCGAAATCGGAATCCAGTCTCGTCCAGCAATTCAACAGGAAAGCCGCGAAGCACATTCGCGGCTTTCGTATTGCTGTGGCTCTGGGTCGCGATCCCGGGGGTGGGGCAGATCGACTTGAAGGTATATCCCTCGCCTGATTTTGGAGCCGACGGCGTCTGGCTCGACCAGGGTGCACCGGCCCCACACCACATCTCTGGCTATCGCGGCCATGTCCTGCTCGTTGATTTTTGGGAGTACACCTGCATCAACTGCATCCGCGACTTCGGTGTGGTGAAGCGCTGGTACGGCAAGTATCACCAGTACGGTCTCGATGTGGTCGGCGCGCACTACGGCGAATTCGCCATCGGGTTCAACGTCGATAACGTGCGCGCAGCGGCGCAGCGGTTTCGCCTGCCATGGCCGGTGGTCGCTGACCAAAAAGGCTCGACCTGGAAAGCTTTCGCATCCGACGGTTGGCCCAACCGCTATCTCGTGGACCCGCAAGGCAATATCGTCATGAAGGTCTTCGGCGAGTCCGGCAATCGTGAACTCGAATTGAAGATCCGCGACCTGCTGACGGCGGCGCATCCCGAACTGGCGCAGGAGATAGCGAGGATCGCGCCCGACCCCGATGAGAATGACTTCAAACCGGAATGCGGAGCGACGACCCAGGAGACCTTCGTCGGCGAGATCTACGGACGCAGTGCGGTCGAGGACATGGCCGGGCACCACACCGGCGACGAGGCCGATTTCCAGCCTCCGCATTCGCCCCCAGACGGCGGAGTGATGCTGGTCGGCCGCTGGCGTATCGAACGCGACGGCGTGATTTCCGACGGTCACGGCGCGGCCGCCGAACTGCGCTACCACGGCCGGTCGCTCTACAGCGTCCTTAGCCTCAAGAATGAAAAGCCGATCCGCGTCAACCTGTTCCAGGATGGCAGCCCCATGCCCAAGGAAGACGCCGGAGCCGACGTGAAATTCGACACCAAGGGAGCCTTCATCGACGTCACTGGCTCGCGCATGTATTACCTGGTGCGCAGTCCTGCTTTCGGCGCGCACCTGACCGCGTTGCTGCCAGAAAGCCCCGGGCTGGGGCTGCACTCGTTCACCTTCGGCAACAACTGCCAACTGGCGGATACCCCATAAAAGCGGTCATCACGAAAAGGGTTCGCCCGAAGACAGCTTCTACCCGGCAGCAAAACCATCCATACCGATCCACGACTGGGCGAGGAGTTGCAGATTCTTTTTGTAGGTGCGAGTGACCGTGTATTCCCTGCCTCCCTTCATGCGGAGCACATACTCACCGGTGGGCCAGGGCTGAATTTCCTCAACGAAGGCCGCATTCACCAGTACAGACCGATGGATGCGCACAAAGCCGTAGGGAAAGAGCTTCTCCTCCATGATCGAGATGGACTCTCGCAACTTGTGCGACCTGGATGCTTGCAGCAACGAAATATAGTTTCCCCTGGCTTCGACAGCGATCACGTCGCACGCTTCGATTAGAAGAATCCTTCCCTTAGCCTTGATCGCAATCCGCGCAGGCCGGTACCTGGCCGGCACCTTTCCCTGTAGCCAAGTGTCGATGACTCCCGCCGCGCCCCCTGCCGGCAGCGATGGAAAAGCGACGGTCGGAGGCGCATTAACGTGCTCGTCCGAAAGTCCCGATGCCGCTGTGAAATTATGAAACAGTTCCGTTGTTGAGCTCACTGGTCACCTCCATTCCCACCCACCCTTGCCGCGGGCGAGCACCTGTTCGCCCTGCAAGTCGACGAAGCCGCGAGAAATTGCTCACCACCAGAGTGGCCTTGAGAATGGTCACTGGCAATATCCACTTGACGCGATTTCGGCATAGCCACTATGATCCGCCGGAATGAAGAGAGTAGCCTCCGGATTTCTCCCCATCCTCGCCGTCGACCGGAGCGCCACGAAACCTCTTTACCGGCAGGTCTATGACGCCTATCGCACCGCGATTGTCGATGGCAGCTTGCGCGCTGGACAGCGCATTCCGTCAACCCGGGTACTTGCATCAGAGCTTGGTGTTTCGCGGTTCCCGGTTCTGAATGCTTACGCTCAGCTTCTAGCGGAGGGCTACTTCGAGAGCTGCGTTGGTGCCGGGACAGTCGTTTCCAGTTCGCTCCCTGAGCAGTTCGCACCCAGCCAACCCACCGGTTTGCCCTTCGCGGCGATCTGCTCTGGAGTTCGGCCGGCCGCGCGCCGCTGTTCGATCCTTCCCCGTGCTGAAAAGCCTCCGTGGGTGGGGTTGGGCGCATTTGGAGTGGGGCAGGTAGCTTCTGATCAGTTTCCGCTTCAGGTCTGGTCGTCCCTGGTCGCGCGCCGTTGCCGAAAGATGGACGCAAAGTCCTTCCACTACGGCGACCAGGCAGGCTCCAAGGCTCTCCGCGAAACCATCGCGTCCTATCTAAGAACCGCGCGATCCCTGCATTGCGACGCGGAACAAGTCCTGATCGTCAGCGGCTCTCAGCAGGCGCTCGAACTGTCAGCCCGGGTTCTTCTCGACCCTGGGTGCCGTGTCTGGGGAGAGGAGCCCGGTTACTCTTTAGCCCGGGAGGTCTTCGCCTTAACCGGCTGTCATCTCGTCCCCGTTCCGGTTGACCGGGAAGGCCTGGATGTTGCCACCGGCATGAAGCGATTTCGCAAGGCGCGGGCCGCGTTTGTTACGCCCTCTCATCAATTTCCGCTGGGTGTGACGATGAGCGCCTCACGGCGCTTCCAGTTGCTGGAGTGGGCCCAGAACACGGGATCTTGGATCATCGAGGATGACTATGACAGCGAGTATCGGTATGAGAGCATGCCTATCGCATCATTGCAGGGACTCGACGCAAATGCCCGCGTCATCTACATCGGCACCTTCAGTAAGGTCTTGTTTCCATCTTTGCGCCTCGGCTACGTCGTTGTTCCATCCGACCTGGCCGAGCGTTTTCTCGCGATTCGAAGGGTCACGGATCTTGGCCCGCCGACTTTCTATCAGGAAGTGCTGGCGGATTTTATTGGTGAAGGGCATTTTGCGCGCCACATTCGAAGGATGCGGGTCCTTTACCGCGAGCGCAGGAGCGCTCTGGTGGACTGTATCAGGAAGGAACTGGGGTCCATGGTTGAAGTGCTTGGGGGCGAGGCCGGTATGCATCTGACCGTGACGCTGCCCAGCGGGATTCGCGATCTGGAAATTGCCAGGCGAGCCGCCAGTCAGAATCTTTGGCTCTGGCCTCTTTCTCCCTCCTACCTGGGTGAAACGGCACGCCCGGGCTTCATCCTGGGTTTTGGCAGCACCGCGGTGCCGGAGATTGCCCCCGCCGTTCGCAAGATTGGCAAACTGCTCGCCACGAAGTGATCGAGCTCCGGCCGGGCGCTGAACTACTCGGCGAGAAAGGTGTCCGTGCCGATCCAAAACTCCGCCAGCGACTTGCCTTCAGAAATCCTACCTGGATCCTTCGCTGAAGTGTGCCGCGTTCGCATCCCACACTAGCTTTCCCCCGACAATCGTTTTGAGAACTCTCGTATCGCGAATTTTTGTCGGAGCAATCGTGAAGATGTCGTCGCTGAGGAGAACCATGTCGGCCAGTTTGCCTGGTGTGATGGATCCCTTTTCCTTTTCTTGAAATTCGGCATAGGCCGAGCCCATCGTATAGGCTTCGACGGCTTCGGCAACGGTTAGCTTCTGCTCGGGAAACCAGCCATGGGGATTCTTATCATCCAACGTTGCACGCGTAACCGCGGCATAGACACCGAGCAAAGGGTTCAGCGGAGCTACTTCCCAGTCCGTGCCAAAGGCCAGGCGCACGCCATGATCCAGGAATGTTCGGAACGCATAGGTGCGGCTGGAGCGGTCATGCCCGATATGGCCCTCGGCAAAACGGCCATCGTCAATGGCGTGGTAGGGCTGAACTGACGCAATCACGTGCAACTGAGCGAAGCGGTCGAAATCCTTGGCCGCCATATGCTGCGCGTGCTCGATACGGAAGCGCCGGTCAGCTTCGCCGTGGGCCTTGATCACATCGGCGTACAGATCGAGAATGGTTGAGATGCCCTCATCGCCGATGGCGTGCGTGCATATCTGCAGGCCCGCCGCATCTGCCTTCATCATCCGGTCGCGCATCAGCGAGATGGGATGCATCTCGTCCGAGAGCAGTCCCCGATTATTCCCTTGATTCAGGAACGGTTCGTAAAAGTAAGCTGTGCCGGAGCCGAGTGAGCCATCGGCGTAGGCTTTTACCGCGCCGATCCGCAAAAAAGGTCCGCCAAAGGAATGCCGGATACCTATCTTTACCTGGTCGTCGACCTGAGTAATGAGGGGAGCCGCGTAGATGCGAGTCGTCAACTCGCCGCGTTCTAAGAGCTCGGAATACACCGCGATATCTTCGTATTCCGGATTCATGTGCTGAACGCTGGTTACCCCGAGTGAGGCGGCGTGTGCGAGGGCTCGCCTGACCACTTTCACGCGCTGGTCGTGGGAGAGCGGCGGAACAACCTTGTCAATGTAGTCGATTGCCGCATCTTTCAAAGCGCCCGTGGGATTGCCCTTGGCATCACGGACGATCGTGCCTCCGGGCGGGTCGGGAGTGTTCTCAGTAATGCCCGCCAGCCGCAGGGCCAAGGAATTGGCGAGTCCCATGTGGCCGTCGTAGCGGCTGACAAACACGGGTGTGCCGGGCGTGGCCGCATCGATCATCTCCTTCGTGGGCATGTCGGGCGGGTTCCACTTGGTTTCGTCCCAGTTGCCTCCCAGAACCCACTCGCCCTTGGGAGTAGCCTTGGCCCGCTCAGCCATGCGGCGGGCGAATTCTTGTGGATTTGTGACGTCTTTCAGCTGGACGTTATCGAGCTGTTGTCCGCCGGATACAAAATGTACGTGCGCGTCGTTGAAGCCCGGCAGCAGCAGCTTGCCGCCGGCGTCGATTACTTGGGTGTGGGGACCGCGCCACGTATCGATATCCGCATTCGAACCGACCGCGACGATGCGATCGCCCAGTACCGCGACGGCTTGCGCGCTCGGCCGAGACTTGTCAACTGTCCAAATCTTGGCGTTGATGATGACCAGATCTGCGGCCGGCTTTGACTGAGCTTCGGCGCAGCTCGATATCGCGAGCGCGAACGCGCTTAGCGCCCAAAGAAAACACGAAGCGAACTTTGCCATGCTCCCTCGAATGAAAAGATGTGACGGCGTGGACGTCGATGCCTTCCTGGACGGGAATTGTAGTCTTTCGTTGGTGCAGGAGATAGATTTGGCATTTCCCCGGCCCGACAGATGCTCTCCCCGATGGGACAAACTGTCCCACGCCCACGGCCATGGGACAGAGTGTCCCATTCAAGGCTCCCCGGCATCAAAGATCCCCAATCATAACAATCACTTACAGCCTGTTGATTGGCAGCGACCGTGCAACAGACCAGGTGTACTGCAGAAGCACTATTTTGCCCCCGAGACCACGAAAGGGTGAGATTCATGCATACACGAAAAGCTCAGAAGCCGGCGGGAAGAGGCGAACGGCGCAGCGCGGCGTGGGGTAAACGCCTCGGCGTCCTCGTGCTGGCTCTGGTAACAGAGATGGCTTTTGCCGGCATGACCGGCGGGAGCACGAATTCGCCAGTGGCGCCGGAACTGCACCAGCTCCTGTCGAAAGCCCAGCAGGGTAAAGCCGGGAACCAGACCGTGAGAGTGATTGTGCAGTACAAGCAGGCGCCTGGATCCGCACGCTTCGCGAAAATGCAGAGTCTGGGCGGAAAACTGCATGCGAAGCTCAACGTGATTAAAGGCGCGGCCTTTACCATTCCGGTAAGCGCGCTGCCTGCTCTCGAAGCCGATCCCGACGTCGTGTCGGTGAGCATCGACCATCCCATGAAGGGATTGGATGACACCACGGACGCGGCTACGGGCGTGACTGCTGCCTGGAACGCCGGCTATAACGGGACCGGGATTGGCGTGGCCGTGATTGACAGCGGCATTAACGACAGCCACCCCGATCTGTGGGATTCGACCGAGTCTTTTTCCCGCGTCGTCTATCACCAGGATTTCACGGGTACGGCGACCTCCAACTCGAGCGGAGCGCAGTATGACCTCTACGGGCACGGTACCCACGTCGCCGGAATCATCGGCGGTAACGGCTACCTCTCGGGCGGGAACTACACCGGCGTGGCGCCCAATGTAAATCTCGTCGACCTGCGGGCGCTGGACCTCAACGGCAGCGGCACCGACAGCACCGTGATCGCGGCTATCCAGCAGGCCATCGCACTGCAGAACACGTATAACATCCGAGTGATTAACCTGTCGCTCGGACGCGGCATTTTCGTCAGTTATACGCAGGATCCTCTCTGCCAAGCAGTGGAAGCGGCATGGAAGGCTGGGATTGTGGTCGTGGTGGCAGGCGGCAATTATGGACGCCTGAACATCGACGGCAGTAACGGATACGGAACCATCACGGCTCCGGGCAACGATCCTTACGTCCTCACCGTCGGTGCAATGAAGAGCAACGGATCCACGTTGCCGGCGGCCGAGACGCTGGCCAGCTACAGCTCCAAGGGCCCTACCACTTATGACCTCGTGGTGAAGCCCGACATGGTGGCTCCCGGCAACGACATTGTTTCGTTGGCGGCTCCGGGCGCCACGCTGGAGGCAAGCTATCCCACCGAACTGGTGGCCGGCACCGACGGAAACAACGACTACATGATCCTTAGCGGCACGAGCATGGCAACCCCGGCAGTTGCCGGCGCGGCTGCGTTGCTCCTGCAACAGAACAACGCCCTCACTCCGGATCAGGTGAAGGCACGTCTGATGAAGACTGCCTACAAAGCATCTTTAAGCTCCACCGTCGCCTATGTCCCGCACCTTTCGCAGAACTTCACCAGTTTCTACGATCTGTTCTCGGTGGGTTCGGGCCTGCTCAATATGCAGACAGCGATATCCAATACCGACCTGGCTCCGGCCACAGTCGGCGCAGCGTTGTCGCCCTCAGTGGTCTACACCTCGAACGGCACTGTTTCCCTGGTTGAGGGTAACGGCAGCGTCGCCGGAGGCTCGGTGGTCTGGGGGTCTTCGGTGGTGTGGGGCGCGTCCGTGGTTTGGGGCGCGAACGTAAGCGGTAGTTCAGTGGTTTGGGGTGCTTCCGTGCCGTGGAACAGCAGCGGTACAAGCGCCTTCAGCGTGGTGTGGGGCGCGACCACGAGCGCCGGAACGCAAGCCACCAGCGTGGTTTGGGGTGCGACGGCAACCAATGCCGATGCCGCATTCTCTGATGCTGGAGACGACGAGCAGTAGGCCGTGTGCAATAGCAAACAAGGAGAGGAGGAGATCATGGATCGGAATACACGGCTCACACAAATTTTCATCGGCTTGATGCTCGTGGCGGCGATTGCAACTTCGGCCTGGGCCGGAGTGAAGAGCCACACGCTGCACACCGAGTACGCCATCGCCGTGCTGGGACTGGCGGCGGTGACCTCGCGGATGAAAGTGAAGCTGCCCGGAATCGATGGCAACATGTCAGTGAACTTGCCCTTCCTGCTGACCGCGGTGGTGAATCTGAGCACGCTGGAAACAGTGGCCATCGCCAGCATCTCCACAGCGGTGCAGTGCTGGCCCAAGCGGGACGCGAAGTTCAAGCCCGAGCAGATGGTGTTTAACGTCAGTATGATGGCGTTGGCCAGCTGCATCGCCAGCCTGGTTTTGAGGGCGCGTTGGCTGAGCGGACCGGAATGGACTTCCGGGCCCACCACGTCGGTGCTCGCGACGGTAACCCTGTTCGCGGGCCAGACGCTCTCGGTGGCTGCCATCGTGGCTCTCAGCAAGGGCGAAGGGATGCATCGAATCTGGTGGAACCTGGCACAGCTTTCGTTCCCGTATTACGTGGTCAGCGCCGGAGTGACATCGATGATGCAGTCGGTGAGCAATCAGGCAGGTTGGGCGCTGGCCCTGGCGGGCTTTCCCGTCATGTACGGCATCCACCGCTCCTACCGCCTGTACTTCGGATGGGTGGTAGAGCAACTGCGTCCGGTTGGGTTGGCCCGAGCGGCTAGAACAGGAGCCTAGTCGGATCGCCAATCGGAATCGGTTGCAAAAAAACTAGATTGAAGCGTGGCGCTCCGGCTTATGCCGAAAGCGCCACTTTTTTGCTGCAGCTCTTCTTCTTGAGTTATTCTTCTTCCCTTCCATTCCGGACGTGACTCGCTCCACTTTTCATGCAAATGGGTTACCCTTACTCAGCCGCTTTGGGCGCTGCAGCCGAAATTGCCCCGAGCAACGGTGGCCACAATCTTAAGGACATGCTGGTGAATACAGTTGAGCTGAACAAAATCTGCAAAAACTACGACGATTTCGTAGCCGTGGATCACCTGTCTGTGGTCATTCAGCCGGGTGAGGTCTATGGCCTGCTTGGCCCGAATGGCGCGGGCAAGACCAGCACACTGCGCATGATGATCGGCATCACCGTTCCCGACTCGGGAGTAGTGTCGCTGTTTGGAGAGCCTTTTCGCCGGGCCCACACCCAGCAACTCGGCTACCTGCCCGAGGAGCGCGGTTTGTATAAGAAGATGAAGGTCCTGGAGCAGCTTGTGTTTCTCGGGCAGTTGAAGGGAATGTCCGGCCATGATGCGGCGCAGCGAGCGCAGCAGTGGTGCGAGCGCCTGGGTTTGAAGGAATGGACGGGCAAGAAGGTGGAAGAACTCTCCAAGGGCATGCAACAGAAAGTACAGTTTATCGGAGCGCTCGTCCACGACCCTCAATTCGTGGTCATGGACGAGCCGTTCTCGGGCCTCGACCCGTCGAGTGCGGTGGTACTCAAAGATGCTTTTCTGGAGCTGAAGAAAGACGGAAAGACTCTGCTCTTTTCCACACATCGCATGGACACCGCGGAGCGCCTGTGCGATTCCATATGTCTGATCAATCATGGCCGGGCGGTTCTGGAAGGCGATTTGGCGAAAATCCGGGCGGGATACGGCAAGCGGAACGTGCAGATGAAATATGAGGGCGACGCGAAGTTTCTGCACGATCAGAAAATCGTCCAGTCGTTCAACGATTACGGAAACTACGTCGAAGCGCGGCTGGCTCCGGGAGCCGATCCTCAGGACTTGCTGCAGGCGGCGACCTCCTGCACCCGGCTCAGCAAGTTTGAACTGATGGAGCCTTCGCTGGAAGAGATCTTCATCGAAGCAGTGGGTAAAGCGAATGCATAGCACCGGACTCAGGAACACCTTGCTCATCGTCAAACGCGAGTATCTGGAGCGTGTGCGCACCCGTTCCTTCATCGTCCTCACCCTGCTGCTGCCGGCAATTATGGCTGGCGCGTTCGTCATCCCCGCAAAACTTTCCAGCATGAAGAGCTCCAAAACACAGCATCTGGTGGTAGTAACTTCGACGCCGCAGTTCGGCGAGATCGTGGGCCAGCAGCTTCTGGCCAGCGCCAAGGAAGATGATGAAAAAGCCAGCACTGACAAAGATAAAGATCAGGATAAAGACGACCTCGACGACAACGAACCGGGCAGCAACTACACAGTTGAGGTGGACTCGAATCTCAGCGAAGCCGAGCGGGTGACGCTACAGAATCGGGTAAACTCCGGCAACATCGATGGCTATCTGTGGCTGAGTGATGATGCGGTAGCGTTGCACAAGGTTGCGTACTATGGCCGGGGGGCCGGCTTCCAGGAGAAGTCGTGGCTCAGCGACCAGTTGGACCGCGCCATCCTGCTGCGAGAACTGGCCCAGCGGGGGGTCAGCGGTCCCCAAGCCGACGAACTCCTCAAGCCTGTGAAGCTGGAGATCATGCGCCTCGAAGGGGGCCACGAATCCAAAGCCAACGACAAAGGCATGTTCTTCACAATCTTTGCCATGGTGATGCTGTTGTATACGGCAGTGATTTTCTACGGCGTTTCCGTGATGCGGGCGGTGTTGGAAGAGAAAAACTCGCGCGTCATGGAAGTTCTGCTTTCCTCCGCAACGTCAGCGGAGTTGATGGCCGGAAAGCTGATTGGCGTGGGCGCAGTGGGCCTGACGCAGATTGGAATCTGGATCGTGATGGCTGGCGTCTACGCGCTACCCGCTCTGGCGGCGAGCGCCAGCGCGGGAGAAATCCATATTGCGCCGCTGACGCTGGCGGCTTTTGCCCTGTTCTTTCTGCTCGGCTATCTGCTTTACAGCAGTGTTTACGCTGCCATCGGCGCCGTCATCACCAGCGAACAGGAAGGGCAGCAAATGCAGTTCATCATCATTCTTCCGCTTATCATTTCGGTATTCATGATGGGGCCGGTGATGCGCGATCCGGACGCTCCGGTTGCGGCGTGGACGTCGATGATTCCGTTTTTCTCTCCGGTCCTGATGTACTTGCGGATCGCAGTTCAGCCGCCGCCAGTCTGGCAGATCGCTCTTTCGCTATTTCTCCTGGTAGCTACGATCGCGGGAATTCTCATTCTCTGCGCGCGCATTTACCGCATTGGCATCCTCATGTACGGCAAACGGCCAACGCTGCCTGAAATCGTCAAATGGTTGAAGTACGCGAAAGGGTAATTGGTCGCGTGACTCTTGTCAGCGAATTTCTTGGGCAACAGTCGTGCTGGGGAGGGACTCAATGGCTCCAGAACCATTTTCGAACTCGACATCAGTCAGCAGCCCATTCATTTGCGGACTAACGGGAAGCGCGCACGGATCGTTCACGATCAGCGTGTCGGCCGTTGTTGCATTCCTGTTCTTGTTGCTGCCGGTCAGCGCAAGTGCTCAGGAATCGGCTTCCCCGGCAAAGGACGCGAAATGGGAACTGGTATGGAGCGACGAATTTAACGGGCCCAGCGATTCTGCGGTCGACCAATCCAAATGGGTTTTCGATTTAGGCGGAAAAGGATGGGGAAATCAGGAATTGGAGTCCTACACAAATCGACCGCAGAATGTGTACATCCAGGATGGCAACCTTGTGATCCAGGTGCGGCAGGAGAATTATACTGGCGCGGACGGCGTGAGCAGAAACTACACTTCGGCCCGCTTAAAGACTGCAGGCAAGTTCTCGCAAACCTATGGCCGCTTCGAGGCGCGCATCAAAATTCCTTTCGGGCAGGGACTGTGGCCGGCCTTCTGGATGTTGGGAGAACACACCGAGAAAATCGGCTGGCCTGATGCCGGGGAAATCGACATCATGGAGAACATTGGAAAAGAACCTTCGACGGTGCACGGAACGATCCATGGGCCCGGCTACAGCGGAGACAGTGGAATTGGGGCGTCCTTCACGCTGCCTGGCAACCGGCGATTTGCCGATGATTTTCATATTTACGCGGTCGAGTGGGAGCCGGACACGATTCGCTTCTATGTCGACGATCAGCTTTACGAAACGCGCATGCCATCGAATCTTCCTGCTGGGCGTAAGTGGGTGTACGATCATCCGTTTTTTCTCTTGCTGAACGTTGCTGTGGGAGGCGACTGGCCGGGCAATCCCGACGCGACCACGGTCTTCCCGCAAACCATGCTGGTGGATTATGTGCGCGTGTACCAGCGACCGAGCCGGTAAGGTAGGGTCGCTGCATTGGGCAGTACCTGCCGCAGGGTTGATGAAATTTCGATCGAGCCTTCGGGCCACAGAGCCAAGAATGATTGATGTCTGCACGAAATTCCGGTTGATGTGCTCGGCGAAATCGCTTCGGGACGCTAGCATAACGGGTTCCCGCGCTGTCCGCCTGGGCATATTCGCTGTCATGCTCGCGCCCCAGGCCTTGGCAGCTCAGGATGCGCTTTTGCCGAACTACGGGGAGGCGCGCGCTTCCAGAGACGGAGAACTGATTACTCTGGGTGACAACGCAATCGAGGCTTCCTGGCGTAACAGCAACGGCAGACTCCTGGCTGTAAAGATGACGGACAGGCTCGCGGGCAAGCCGATTCCTGTCTCTGACCGGCTGTTTGCGGTCACTATTGACGGCGGGGGCGTGATCAGCAGCTCTTCCATGCACGTAATTGGAGCTCCGCGCATAGAGGCACTGGCCGGTAAAGCGGACGCCTCGCGACTCTCCGATCGGATCGGCGGCCAGCAGGTGACTGTCGAACTCGAGGATGCCGCCAAAACTCTGCATGCCGTCTGGCACGCGATTCTGCGCGATGGCACGAACTACATTCGCCAGCAAGTAACACTGCAGGCCATGAGTTCCGACCTGAATGTGAGCGCCGTTCGCCTGATCGATGTTGTTGTCCCTGGCTCGCAAGTTTCGGGTGCGGTTCGCGGTTCGCCCGTTGTGGCAGGAAATCTGTTCTTCGGTTTCGAGCACCCCATTGCAGTGAGCCGAGTCACTGGCGATCGAGTGATCTGCTGGATCGACCGGGAACTCCCATTGAAAACAGGCCAGTCGGTGTCTTACTCGTCAGTAGTTGGAGTCACACCCGGGGGCCAGCTACGCCGCGGATTCCTCAGTTATCTCGAGCACGAGCGCGCCCATCCCTATCGTCCGTTTCTGCACTACAACTCGTGGTTTGACCTTCGCTATTCGGACAAGTTGAACGAGCCGGGGGCGTTGGACGAAGCGACCGCGCTGAGCGTGATCCACGCCTATGGCACGGAACTGGTTCAGAAGCGAGGAGTGAAGATCGACTCCTTTTTGTTTGACGATGGTTGGGACGATAACTCGCCTCTATGGCATTTTCATTCTGGGTTTCCCAACGGCTTTACGCCGCTTCGCGAAGCCGCGGCCAAGTATGGCGCGCAACCGGGCGTGTGGCTCTCACCCTGGGGTGGCTACGGCGAGGCCCGGGAAAAGCGTATGAAGTACGGCAGAGAGCAGGGTTTTGAGACCAACCAGAATGGATTCGCGCTCTCCGGACCCAAATATTTTGCGCGCTTTCGCGAGACCAGCCTGGAGTTCATCAAGAAGTACGGAATTAACCAGTTCAAGATTGACGGAACCGGGAATGTGAACAGCGCGATTCCGGGCAGCGAGTTTGACAGCGATTTCCACGCCGCGATCAGCCTCATCCAGGAGTGGCGATCGGTGAAGCCGGATATATATGTCAACCTGACCTCGGGCACCTACCCATCCCCATTTTGGCTACTGTATGCAGATTCCACATGGCGCGGTGGGGATGACGATAACTTCGCCGGCGTTGGTTCTTATCGCGAACGCTGGATCACCTACCGCGACGCCGATACTTTTCAGCGGGTGGTGCTGGGAGGGCCGCTGTATCCGCTGAATTCGCTGATGATTCACGGCATCATCTACGGCCGCTACGCGGAGCATCTCGAGACCGATCCCGGTGGCGATTTCGAAAACGAAGTCCACTCCTACTTCGGCAGCGGCACCCAGTTACAGGAAATGTACCTCACGCCCTCTTTGCTCAAAGATAGCGATTGGGATGTGCTGGCGGAAGCGGCAAAATGGTCACGGGAAAATTCCAGCGTGCTCGTCGACACGCACTGGGTGGGCGGCGATCCGGCGATGCTGGAAGTCTACGGATGGGCGTCCTGGTCGCCGGGCAAAGGCATTCTGGTGCTTCGCAACCCAAGCGACAAGGCGCAGGACTTTAGCGTGAATGTGGCTCAGGCGTTCGAACTCCCGGCCGCGGCCGCCAGAACCTTCACAGCGCGTAGCCCATGGAAGAAAGACAGCCAGCAGGCAAGTGTGAAACTCACTGCCGGCCAGCCCCACACCTTCCATCTGGAACCTTTCCAAGTGCTCACGCTCGAAGCCATTCCACAGTAAGGCGGATGCAAGGCTGCTCAGGACAGCTTTGCACCTCTCGCTGGCGCGTCTCAACTATTTCGTCTGCCCTCCGTCGAACAGCTGAAACTCCCGAACGCGTGGCGTGCCCGAAGAAGAAAGAATATTCAAGCGCACGTGTTGCGCACTCACGCGCGGAAAAAGATCGATCTTCTTGTGCCCAATTGTGGTTCCCGAATAGACGGTCTTCCATTTTGCGCCGCCCATGACCTGGACTGCATACTTCTGCACCTTCTGTCCGTCGACGAGCCATTCCATGGTCAGCGCGCGGTCGAAGTGAATGGGGTGGGCAAAGAGCAAATCGATCACTGCGGAATGGGATCCTTCGGGCGCCGACCACGTCGTGTCAGGATCCGAATCAACCGCCGCACGAAATGCCGATGCATTCACGGCGCGAGTTGCAAGATTTTTTTCCGGGGCATAGATGGAGCGAACGGCCTCGCCGAATTCCTTGAGACGATTTACGTCCGCGTCGGGAAGCAGACCGCGGTTATCCGGCGCAAGCCCAATCATCAGTTGCGCTCCGCGACCCACCGTCCGGTGGTAAGTGTCCAGAAGTTCGCTGACCGACTTCAGGCTCTTCTCGTCGTTGGGATGCCAGAACCAGTGCTCTTTTCGGAGTGGAGTGTCCGCCTCCGCGGGCCGATAGCGGAGATACCCGCGCAGGTCCAAGACGTTCCAGTTGTCTTCCGATGCGCTGCCTTCTTCATTTCCAACCCAGCGGATGTCGCCGTACTTGAGCAATGCCGCGTCCGCAAAGATCAGGGTATTCGGCTGATACACGCGGAGGTTATCGACGTAGCGATCGAAATCATACACGTGGCCGGCGCTGCCCGCTCCGTCCAGCCAGAACTCAACCAGTTCTCCATAACTCGTGACCAGTTCGTTCAGTTGTGCGAGGTAGTAGCCGTCATAGGCAGCGCTGTCTTTGTATGTCGGCTCGTGGCGATCCCACGGCGAGAGATAGACACCAAACTTGAGACCATACTTGCGCGCGGCGGTGGCAACATCTCGGACGAGATCTCCGTGGCCGTCTTTCCACGGGCTGGACTTGATGCCGTACTGGCTCTTTTTGGTCGGCCATAAACAGAAGCCGTCATGATGCTTCGCGACAAGGACCACGTAGGTGATTCCAGCCGACTTGGCAGCCTGCATCCACTGCTCGGGGTCGACACTGGGAGGATTGAACACCGCAGGATTCGCTGTGCCGTCTCCCCACTCGCGGTCCATAAATGTGTTCGGACCGAAGTGAATGATCGCGCCGATTTCCAGATCTTGCCACGCGACCTGTTGCGGGCTGGGCTTCACCTCCGTGAAGTTCTGCGCGACCGAGAGTGCTGCGCACAGCAGGACCATAACGCGCATCGGAGCCGTCCCGTGAAACGTCCTGTGCATAGTCTTATCCACCGGGATCAATCTAAGGGCTGAAGCGCTTCTTCCGATCGGAATCCGAAACTCTAGATCACGCTTTCATCGCGCGAGATGCTGCCCAGCAGCCTCGCCAGCTTCGCAACCTTTTCTTCGAATAAGGCGGATTGAACGCTGGGGCCATCGGCATCGTCGGTGCCGAACGAGCCATTGTCATGAGCCGTTGAGCGGGGAGTCGATGTTCCCGCCGAGCTGTGGACTTCCTGCGCCTGCGTTGTCCGAACAATGTGCACAACATTTTCGGAGTTGAGGCCGCCACATGGCATGAGCAGAATCCGCCCCTTTGCCCTTTGCACCAGCTGGGCCAGAGTTGGAAGCGCGTCCATAGCGCGCGGCTGGCCGCCGGACGTGAGGATGCGGGAGGCGCCGGTCTGGATGACATCTTCAAGCGACGTTTCCAGGTTGTCCGCGGCATCGAATGCACGATGGAAAGTTACGGGCAGAGGGTGCGCCAACGCCACCAGAGATTTCGTGCGCTCGATGTCGATGCGACTGTTTTCATGCAGTATTCCCAGCACAACGCCGTCCATGTCGAACTGCTTGGCCGCAAGAATATCGTTGCGCATGATTTCAAACTCGTGATCGGAGTAACAAAAATCGCCGGGCCGGGGGCGAATCAGAATGTGGATGGGAATGTGCACGTGGCGACGCACTGTCTGCGTGAATCCTGCGCTGGGCGTGATTCCGCCAGACGATAAGTCACTGCACAGCTCAATTCGGTGAGCGCCCGCACGCTCGGCCGCGATTGCGTGGTCCAGCGATTCGACACAGATTTCCAGGACAAAACTGTTCGTCATGAGTTGAGAGTTCAAAAGGTCTGCCCAGGAGCGTCTTACGCGGGCTGGTTCACGCAGCAGCGGCCCTTTCTGGAAGTCAAGCTACTCGCGGGCCACCGCGCAATTGTACAGGGCAGCCCGCTGACGAACGCAGTCGCGGCTAGAACTTGTAGTGCAAGCTCAGCTGGATCTGCCGCGGTGGCGAGCGAACGCTGGTGATCAGACCGAAGCTGCTGTCCGTTATGTTGGCCGCTCCGTTGTCGGGATTCCCATAGCTGGCAATGTTAAAAAGATTGAAGAAGTCCGCCCGGAAGCCGAGAACCTGTTGCTCCTTCCAAACTCGGAAGTCCTTGAACAGGGAAACGTCGACCTGCCGGTATCCCGGCGCACGCTCGGTGCTGTTACTGGCAGTGCCGAAAGTGTTTGTGGCCGCCACTCCGTAAGCGCAAACTCCGTTGTCGGCGCCGGTTGGGTTCGCAGCTGTAGGCAGGCATGGCACAGCGGAAGGATCCGTTCCCCACCAGTTCCGGATAGAGCGGCCGCGAATGATCATATGACGGTACTGATTGGCGCGACTTAAGCCCCATCCGGCGTTGTTCGTGTTGCTGTTGTTGGGACCGAAGATGGTAACGGGGAATCCCGAATACAGAATGCTAGAAGCAGCGAGTCTCCAGCCTCCCAATGCCCCATCCAGGACCCGGTTGGCACTGCTCCCATAGGTTCGACCACGACCAAAGGGAAGGTCATACACTCCCACAAAGTTCAGGCTGTGTCGAATGTCCATGGCGGACGGGCCGTAGTCGCCGCTCAGGTTATAACCATCCTGAACCGAGAGCCCGTTGAAGCTGGTGTTCGCCACGGCGTAGTTCCCAGACGATTCGGTCAACGACTTCGCGTAAGTGTAATTCAGAGTGTATTCCAGGCCGTGGTGAGTGCGCTGGCGGAGAGTCACCTGCCCCGAGTTGTAGTTCATAATGGCCTGCGACTCCGTAGTAAGAATGCTGCCGCATTCTCCCACCAGGCCGAAGTAAGGAGTCTGGTCAACCGTGGGGATGCTGGAAGCCCCGCATCCGCCCACGGTCGAGAGATCCCGTGCCTGGGCCGCAGTCAGTTGGTTGCCATTGCGGTAATCGGCGAGATGGTGCCCAACTTGGCCGTGATACCCCGCGCTCAAGGACAACTGATTTGTGATCGCGTATTCCGTTACCAGGGTGAACTGGTGGACATAAGCAGGTTCCACGTCCTGCGGCCACACCGAGTACAAGGAGTTGTTGATCGAGAGGGGCTGGCTGAACGCGTTCGTGACATTGAATGGCGATCCCCCCGAGGTTCCCGATGGAGTGGTCGCATTGCTGTTGATCGCCAGCGAGAAAGGAGGACTTGAGGTCAGGCGCTGATTGAAGGAATATCCCTCAAAGAAGCTGCTCGCCCCATAACCGCCGCGCAATACCAATTTCGGCCCGATCTGGTACGCGAGCCCTACGCGCGGCATGATCTGCTTGTAATTGGCGTTGTAGCAGGCATGGGTAGGACAGACAATTGCCCCCTTGATCGCCAGGGCCGGAACGCTGCCCGCGTATTCCACTGTGCCATTGGGAAGAACATTGGCAGTCTTGTCGTTCTGCTCATACCAGGGCTGATCGTATTCGTAGCGAAGTCCTAGATTGAGGGTCAACCTGGACGAGAGCTTGAAATCATCCTGGAAATACCCGGCCGCCCGCCACTGGCGGTTGCCGACCAGACCGAGTGGCGACGCTAATTGAACATTTTGGATCCGGCCGAGCACGAAATCAGCCGGCCCGTATCCTCCGCCGGCAGGAAGAGCGGTAAATTGCCCCGTATAGTTGAACGTCCCCAGGAATCCCACGTTGCCGGCATTGATGTAGTTCTGCTGATAGCGGGTTGCCTGAACCCCAATAGCGAGCAGATGCCGCCCCCGTTGCCATGTCAGGTTGTCCTGGTAGTTGAAGGTGTTGTCCGTAAAAACCTGCGGGTTGGCATTCGTGCCGACGTAACTGGCATTGTTATTGAGGCTTTGCCCGGTGAACCCTACGTACTGCTGCGCACCAGTAAAAGGAATACCCACCTTCGAATCGCCGCTCAGGCCGAATAGTCCGCTGGGGTCGCTCGGCACGCCGTTGTTCCAGCGCACCCGCGTGAAGCCCAGGCGAAATTCATTGATGATCGTCGGCGAAAAGGTGTGCACAAAACTCGCGCCCGCAATCTTCGTGGGATATGTATTGTGCGCCGGGAAGAACACAGGAACAATCGCAGTAGTGAAGTCCTCGCCCTTCCCCTGAGAATAGAAACCGTTGAGTCTATCTTTTTGGGTGGGCGTCCAGTCCACATTGTAGTCTTCCTGGTTGTTGGTGACGAAACTGGACTGCGGGCCCACGTAGTCGTTCTGGAGCAATCCGTCCGTCGGAGTGCGATTCGGCGCCGGATAGAGGAGGGGATTTGCCGCAAGAAAGGCCGCGACTGGATTCACCACCGGTATCTGGTTGTTGGTGTACAGTGTGAAGTTATTTTGGGTATCGTAGAGCTGGATACCGGCTGCGTTCAGCGCCGAGAAATCACCCTTCAGCATGTCCGGGGTCAGCAGGCTGGCTTGGGCCAGCGGCTGGGCCGAATGTCTGCGAATGCCTTCGTAGTCGACGAAGAAGAATAGTTTATTCCTGACGATCGGTCCGCCCAGCGTTCCGCCGAAGATGTTCTGGGTGTACTTGGTGATATGGCTGTGCGTCAATCCGAGGGCCCAACTCCTGGCGTCAAGGTTTTGATTCTCTAGAAGATCGTATGCCGACCCGTGGAAGCCGTTGGTTCCGGACTTCAGGATCGTAACCACAGCGCCGCCATTGGCGTTCCCATAGGTTGCGTTCGCGTTGGCCTCAACTACACGCAGTTCCTGAATCGCATCCGGTGCAGGGTTATACCCGATCAGGTTATTCTGCGGTTCGTTGTTGTCGGCTCCCTCAACCATATAGTTGTTGGCCTGCTGCCGATTGCCGTTGATGGCCACGATGCCGTTGTTATAGGTATCCCGCTCGATCGCATTGTTCCCGCTTAAGCCAGTCGGGTCAGTGTCGATGGCGCCCGGCTGATACAGAGTGAGAGAAGAGAAGTTGCGGCCGTTCAAAGGAATGTTTTCGATCTCGTTCGTGCTCAGGGTATTTCCCAACGTCGCGTCGCTGGTATCGAGGATCGGATGAAAGGTTTGAGTTACCGTCACGGTCGTGGAAGCGCCGATGTTCAGGCTGGCGTCAATCTTCGCCGTTTGGTCGATCTCAAGCTCAAACGCAGGAATTGTCAGCGTGGCGAATCCGGGCGCCTCGATGGTCACGGTATAGGCACCGACCGGCAGGAATCGGATCGTGTACACGCCGGAAGCATTTGTCCGCGTTATAGTCTTCACCGCGGTTGCGGTGTTTTCCGCTGTGACCTTTGCGCCCGTAACTACGGCGCCGCTGGGGTCCGTTACCTGGCCTGTGATGGTGCCGGTAACCGTTTGACCCAACGCGTACGACCAACACAATAAGGCTGCGAGCAAACATCCAACGAAACAACGCGACAGCTTTGTTCTCATGAGATCCTCACTTCAAATCGCCGGCCCACTTCACGTCTCGGGAAGGGGGGTGAAAAGTGACACGAGAATCTAAGGTCCACATCATGCCCCTTGTCAAGAATAAAATGATCGATAATCAATTAAACGATCATTTTATTGATCGTTCCTCTGTAATCGGTTAAATACTATCGCTACCCTGCGGAGATTCCGCTCGGCACCGGAGGGCGCGTTGGTTCGGCGTTGCCGGTCGGTTACAATGGCGGCCTTCGACCGCTTGGGGCGCGTTCTTAGGGTTGCGAACTAACTTCTTACCCTCCAGGCACATAACTCATGTCTGTTCGCCAACAACACCGCACTGATCGGATTCTAAAGCTACTGCTGCGCAAGGGCTCCATCAGCGTGGCGGAACTGATCGCCTCGTTGCACACTTCAGCACCCAGCATCCGGCGCGACCTGACGCGGCTGGAGGCTCAGGGGCTGATCCGGCGAACCCACGGAGGGGCGGCCCTGGTGCAGGAACTGCTCTATGAGCCGTTTCGCTACGATGCGGCTTTTCAAACGCGGCAACACCGCAACGTGAAGGAAAAGCGGCACATCGGCGTTGCCGCTGCGGAATTAATCGAAGAAAACGAAACCATCGGCCTCACGGCGGGTACAACAACCACGTGGGTGGCGCGCAGCTTGCGCCATCGCAGCAATATCACGGTCGTAACCAACGCCGTCAACATCGGCATGGAGCTTTGCAACATGCCCGGCCTCAAGATCCACTTGACGGGAGGCTACGTGCGCTGGCCCTGGTCGTTTTCCCTGATAGGCGCCGCCGCTGTCAATTTCATGGGCGACATTTTTCTCGACAAGCTGTTTCTCAGCGTCTCCGGAATCGACGCCGGGCGCGGCACGACCACGAACGAATCGGACGAAGCGCTCTCCTTTCGCGCCATGGTGAAGCAAGCCAAGCACGTGATCGTGGTGGCTGATTCCAGCAAGCTGGGCGTGGTCACGTCGTCGCTGATCTGCCCCATCGAGGATGTGGATGTGCTGGTTACAGACGCCGGCGCGTCCGATGAAGTGTCTGCGGCGTTCACTCGGAAGGGCGTCAGAGTCATTCGAGTCTGACGCTTCCACGTTCTGTCGACTGAAGCACGACCATCGTCTAGTCAGACCCAATCCCGCTCTGACAGCATTGTTCTGCTTTATTTGCGCACAACATTGCACATGATCATAAAAATTGATCGATATTGTGCGACTCGATCAAAAATCCTTGACAACTGGCAGAAGCTGGTGGGATAAGTGGGTGCCATATTTTGGGAACACGACCCCTCGAAAACCCCAACTGACAAGGAGTTTGCTATGACCCCCCGCAGCCGCTGCTTTCAGATACTTCCTTTTGTCGCCCTTCTTGCCGCATGGTTGATTTCAACCAGTCCGGCTCTGGCCCAGAGCACGAACCGGCAGATCGGCACACAGTTCACGGTGACCGCCGAGCCGCTGGTGCCCCGGCCGCATGGGCAGCCCTGCGTGGTACCGCTCTTTGCCAGTTACCAGTTCGCGTTTTTTTCGGAGTCTACCCAGGCGTTTCAGTTCACTCCTCCCGGCGACTGCTCGGGTCCGTGGGAGAAAGTAGTATTCGAGATGGACTTCAGCGAGAACGGAGGAGTCCAGTTCGACCGCACCGCGAGCCTTTATCTGGCGAATGCGAACCTCTACTTCGGGACGACCCCGGAACCGTTGGCGACACTCACCAACACCTGGCACGTGGAGCGCGACATTACCGATTACAGCGCGCTGCTGGCGGCTCCGCAGACGGGCACGATGGTTCTGGCAAACTGCACTACGGACTGCCCGCCACCCTACAATACGTTTTTGAACGGGGTGTTCACGGTCAGCGCCGACCTGGAGTTTTATCCTGCGCAAAAAGGCCGCGATGACAAGAGCAGCGGCAAGAGCGGTAACAAAAACGACGGCGGGGATGGCCGCGACCATCGGACACCCGATCAGGTGCTTCCCCTGGTGCAGTCCAACGGCAGCGGCGGCGTGAACCTGCCAGCAACGCTGTCGTCGCCCAGCGACCAGTTCTCGACCACCTTCACGCTGCCTACCAACACCGAACGCGCCTACCTGGATGTAGTCGCCCAGAGCCAGTCCGCGGACGAGCAGTGGTATGCGTGTTTCCCGAACGACCTCGCGAATATCAATGAAGTCTATGGATGCGGGAACACCGACTTCCGCGAGAGCGAGATCACGATTGATGGGCAGCCCGCTGGGATCGCGCCCGTTTCTCCCTGGGTTTTTACTGGATTTCTGCCTGATCAATGGGTGCCGATTCCCGCTGCTCAGACCGTTGAGTTTGTGCCCTACCGCGTGAACCTGACGCCTTTCGCAAGCCTGTTGAGTGACGGCCAACCCCACACCGTCGCTTTGAGCGTGTTCAACGACGACGGCTACTTCTCGGTAACAGCGTCACTGCTGCTCTTCCTCGACGCGGGAACCACGCAGATTCCGGGCGCGGTCACCACCAACACCCTGACCAGCCCATCTCCGAGAGTGACGGAGAATCTGCAGGGGACGTCGACGGTCACAGGAACCATCAACGTCACGTCCGACCGCAATTACACGATCGCCGGGTACGTCAACACATCGCATGGGAAAGTCAGCACTTCCGTGGCACAGCACCAGAATTTCTCCAGCACGCAGACCATCGACTTCGACACGGTTAACTTCACCGTGCTCGACCAGAACACAGCGGTGCAGACGAGCGTGTCCTCCAAGACCACAATTTCGAGCGATGAGGGAACAGTTGTGGCCCACGATAATTTCAGCTTCCCGATTACGGTGGATTTCATCTACCCCGTGAGCAGCTCTCCGTTTGGCTTTACTGTGGCGACCACGCAGAAATACCAAAGCAGCAGCAAGGTCTCGCTGGACGGGAATGTCGTCCATTCCACGGCGGTCACGAACTCAGTGAGCGCGACGGACGTGAGCCCCGCAGCGAGCTCGCAGAAATACACGTTTTCGGATTCGGATGGCGAGTCCTACAGTTGCCACATAGCGAGCGCGAACAACACGCTGACGTCGGTCGGTAGTGGATGCAAGCACGATAAACACTAAAGCCTGGCTTTGAACTTTGCTTGCTATCTCTTGCTTGCTATCTAAAGTGGGTGGGCTTGTACTGCCTCAGGGTGTGATGGCAATGACTCGCAGAGGACTGCCGGAGCCGCCCACGATTTTCAGTGGCGCGGCAATGACGATGGCGCCGGTCGGCGGAAGCTGATCAAGGTTTGCCAAACTGGCCAACCCAAACTTGCCGCTGCCGTGCATGAGGTAGTGGTTCGGGAAAGGTGGATCGAACGTGGCGGCCTGGCCGGCATCGGTCCCCACAGTTTCCACGCCGACGCCCATCACGTCCCGATAATTGGCGAGGAGCGCGGAGGTTTCAATGGCTAATCCCGGCATGTCGGGTCCGTTCTCAT
>VFSW01001417.1_pt1 | contig 36642 bp, 30 predicted proteins | sample 5358111 | NCBI WGS metagenome assembly VFSW01 (sample SAMN11554181, study PRJNA540505) | mine drainage metagenome | isolation source: sediment from site ElyBrook_90M | place: USA: Ely Copper Mine, Vershire, VT | collected 2017 | reverse complement strand
GGCCCGTATCGAACCCATGAGCGCCATGCGCATCCGCATCGCCGAGCACATGGTCGCCAGCCGCCGCACTTCCGCGCACGTCACCACCATTCACAAGGTGGATATGACCAAGGTAGCCCGCATGCGCGATCGCCACAAGGCCGATTTCCAATCACGCTACGGCATGTCGCTGACTTACCTCCCGTTCGTGGTGCGCGCCACGGTGGTAGGCTTGCGCACCTACCCGCTGTTGAACGCCGCCATTGAAGGCAACAACATCATCCACCACAACGAGATCAACATTGGTATCGCCGTGGCCCTGGAAAACGGCCTGATCGTGCCGGTCATCCGCCAGGCCGATGAGAAAAACGTGCTCGGCCTGCAGCGATCCATCGTGGATCTGGCCACGCGCGCCCGCTCGCGCCAGCTCAAGCCCGACGAAGTGCAGGCCGGCACGTTTTCGATCACCAACTTCGGCGGCTTCGGCAGCGTGATCGCAACGCCCATTATCAACCAGCCGCAAGTGGCCATCCTGGGCGTGGGCGCGGTGGAGAAGACGCCGGTGGTGATTGACGATGCCATCGCCATCCGCTCCATCATGTATCTCTCGCTGAGCTTCGACCACCGGCTGATTGACGGCGCCCTGGCCGATCAGTTCACGGCTAAGGTGAAACAGGTGCTGGAGCACTGGTCGGAAGAGGTGCTGTGACTCCGCGCGGCTGAGCCTCCTACACACCCGGTCGCCGGGCACTGCGCCCACTTCCGGGCAACGTATCAGCAAGTGCGGTTTCCCACCAGGCCTAACCTGCCTGGTATAGTACCGGGCGGCGCGTGCGGCACGCTCGATTTGTCCCCACATTATTAAGCGGTTAGAGCGAATTGGCAACGCCGTGATCCAAATAGTTCTATTGTGTCTATTTGTGCTATTGACCTCGGTACGCCCTCCATGTTATATCTAAGGGCCAAGGGGAGAGGGGATTGTGGCGATCGCCACGGGAATTATGGGCTGTTTGCCGCACCATTTCCGTAGGGTACGTCTTTACCCGGTGCATGCGGTCACCGCTGCCGCTTTGCTGCTGGGCACGGCTCAGATTGTGCGTGCCGGTAACGTGGTGCTCATTAAGATCAAAACCCAGCCCGTATCCCCCTTGCCTGCCGCATTCAGCGGGTTTAACGTGCCGCAGCCGCGCAACGGCGTCGAGTATTTCGATCCGAAATTCGTCGCGGCGGTGACGCCTTTGAAACCCGGCTGGCTGCGGTTCCCAGCCGGCACTTCCTCGATGGCTTTCGACTGGAACGCCGGCCACCTGAACCAATCCTGGCTGAACTCTCTCATCACCGGGAATCCGGCGCCGGTTACCGGCCAGGCGGCCAATATCCTCACGGTTTCCCAGCAACTCACGCAGGCCAAAGGCGGGGTCTGGCTCTCCGACTTCGCCACGTTCGCCAATACGCTGGGCTCGCCGGCGATAATGTGCTTCAATACCTTTACCGATACCAACCCCGGAAGCGCCACACAGATGGCGCTGGCCGCCCAAAGCCTCGGAATCAACGTGCTGGAGTGGGAGTTGGGTAACGAGCCGTATCTCTATCCCGCGATCTATGCCTCGGCGCCTTCCTATGCGGCCGCGGTGTATAGTCCATATTTCACTGACCTGCTGGCGGGCGCGCCCACAGCCACGGTAGGGCTGTTTTCCGCGGGATCCTACACTGGAGATTCCTTCAATGCCTGTCCCGGCCTCTATTGCTCACAGACCTGGGATAGCCAGTTGTCCGCCTATACGCCGCGGTATTGGAACGCGTCGTCCACCCACATCTACCCGGTCATGCAGGCACAGTCCGCCGAGAGCACGATCCAGTTCCTCAACGGCATCCTGGCGCACGGCAGCTCGGACTATATCAATACATACCTGGCGCCGCTGGTTGGTTCGGGCACGCCCATCTTCATCACGGAATTCAACTGTTGCTCGTCGTATAACATCAAGTTCTCAAGTTACGTATACAACGGAGTTTTCCTGGCCGAATACATCGCGCGGCTCTCTTCCGTTCCGGGCGTGAAAGGCGTGGGTGTCAACTCCTTGTATACCGACAACGCCGATTATCATGGGGTCATCCAATCGGTAAACGACTTCGAGAGCTATCTGATCGGCCAGGTGACGGCGAATCCGAATTTTTCGACGAATACGGCGACCGACCCGAACACCCAGTTCCAGTTCTACACCTCGGCTCCGGGTCTGGCCTTGGAAGTCGCCAACCAGGCGATCAATAGCAGCTCCCAGGTCTTGCCCACCACCGTCACCGGCGGACTGACGGTGAATATCACCGGATTCGACGGCCAACCCATTCCCTCCGTCTTCGCGCAGGCCTATATGACCAGCACGGGCAGCCATTACCTCCTGGTCACCAACAAAGCCGGCAAGGGCCAGGAAGTCGCCATCGCGGTCGATGGAGTCAAGTTGACCAGCACAGTCAACGTGACTTATGTCTACGCCACCAACCCCGTGGCGTCGAATACCGCTCAGGCGCCCACCAACGTTCATATTCATACGGCAACTTCGTCCAACCTCGTTTTCGTCCGCCCCTACAGCGTGACCTCGATCCAGTGGTGACGGCCCCGCCCGCCCTGCTACGATAAGAGTCTGCGCATCGGGATTCACACGTCCATCGCGGCGTCGCTCGAAAGGGCCGCCCTGCGAGCCTTCGAGTTAGGCGCCAATACGTTCCAGATTTTCTCGGCCAGTCCCCGGATGTGGCGCGCGTCGTCGCCCGGCCCGGAACAGATCCGGTTGTTGCGGAGCGCCCGCGAGCGGTTGAATCTGTTTCCGCTGGCCGTTCACGCCAATTACCTGGTGAACCTGGCATCGCTCGATCCGCTGCTGCGGGCCCGGTCCATCGCCGGTTTCCGCGGCGAACTGCAGCGCGCGGCCGCCATCGGCGCCGAGTACCTGGTGGTGCATCCCGGCAGTTATAGGGGGCACTCGCTGGCGCTGGGAATCCCGGCGTTCGCGCGCGGCTTGCGCGATGCCGCGGCGGGCCTCGCGCTGCCGGGCCTGACGGTTCTGCTGGAGAATACGGCGGGATCCGGAGCGCAGATCGGCAGCCGGTTCGAAGAACTGGGGGACATTCGCCGCTATGCGGCCGAAGAAACGGAAGTGCCGGTCGGCTATTGCCTGGACACCTGCCACCTGCTGGCGGCCGGTTACGACGTCGCCGGCGCGGCGGGCCTGCGCCGGACCGTGCGCGAAGCCGATGCGATCCTGGGAATGGAAAATGTGAAGCTCATCCACGCCAACGATTCGCGGGGGCGGCTGGGATCGCACGTCGACCGGCATGCGAACATTGGGGAAGGACACATCGGGACGGCCGGATTCCGCCGCATGCTGGCGCACCCGAAACTGCGGCGCAAGCCGTTCATTTTGGAAACGCCGGTCGAGCGCGATGGCGACGACCGCCGCAACCTGGAAAACTTAAAGAAGCTATGCCCGAAAAGCCGTACGACCACAACCACATCGAGCTGAAATGGCACGCGCGTTGGGAGCACGCCGCCTTCTATAAGGCCGAGGCCAATTCCACCCGGCCCAAGTACTACGTGCTCGAGATGCTGCCCTATCCCAGCGGCACCCTGCACATCGGCCACATCCGCAATTACGCGATCGGCGACGCCCTGGCCCGCTACAAGTGGATGCGCGGCTTCAATGTTCTGCACCCCATGGGATGGGACGCCTTCGGTCTGCCCGCCGAGAACGCCGCCATCGCCAACCAGCGGCATCCACGCGACTGGACCCTCGAGAATATCGCGGCTATGAAAAAGACCCACCGCCGCTTCTGCTTCAGCTACGACTGGGATTGCGAGGTCTCCACCTGCGAGCCCGAGTATTACCGCTGGAACCAGTGGTTCTTCCTGAAAATGCTGGAGCGCGGCATGGCCTACCGCAAAGAAGCGCTGGTGAACTGGTGCCCCAAGTGTTGCACGGTGCTGGCCAACGAGCAGGTGGTCAACGCCTGCTGCTGGCGGCACGAAGACACTCCCGTGCAGCAACGCGCCCTCGAGCAGTGGTTCCTGCGCATCACCGCCTACGCGGAGGAACTGCTGCGCGACATCGCCCGGCTGGAAGGCGGCTGGCCCGAGCGCGTGCTCACCATGCAACGCAACTGGATCGGCCGCTCGGAAGGCACGGAGGTGGATTTCGAGCTGGAAGGCACGGACGATCGCATCCGCGTCTTCACCACCCGCGTGGACACCATCTTCGGCGCCACCTGCCTGATCCTCGCGCCCGAGCATCCGCTGGCGGCGCGGTTGGCCGATGCGGAGGGACAGGCGCGCGCCCGGATGATGGTGGATGCGCGCGCGGCCCAGGGTCCCGGCGATGTCCTGAAGGAGGGGTTCTTCACCGGGCACTACGCCCGGAATCCGTACAGCGGCGAACCCGTGCCTGTATGGGTGGGCAACTTCGTCCTCATGACCTATGGTACCGGCGCCATCATGGCCGTGCCGGCTCACGACCAGCGCGATTTCGAATTCTGCACCAAGTACGGGATCCCCGTGCGCCCCGTGATCCGACCGGTGGATGGTGCGCTGGAGAGCGCCGAAGCCATGCAGACCGCCTTCACTAACGATGGCGTGGTGGAGAACTCCGGTGAGTGGTCCGGCCTTCCCAGCGCCGAGGCCCGCCGCCGCATGAATGCCAGGGCCGAGGCGGAAAACTTTGGCAAAGCCGCCATCACCTTCCGCATCAAGGATTGGGGCATCTCACGGCAGCGTTACTGGGGCACGCCCATTCCGGTGATTCATTGCCCCCATTGCGGCGTGGTCCCGGTGCCGGAGAGCGATCTCCCCGTAGTGCTGCCGCTCAACGTCCGCTTCACCGGCCAGGGCCGCTCGCCGCTCGAGGAGGTCCCCGAATTCGTGAACGCCCCCTGCCCGCGATGCGGCGGCCCCGCCCGCCGCGAAACCGATACCATGGACACGTTCTTCGATTCCTCCTGGTATTTCTACCGCTACTGCGACGCCCGCAATGATCGCATGCCGTTCGACCCGGCGAAAATCGCCTACTGGTTTGAGATCGATCAGTACATCGGCGGCGTGGAGCACGCCATCCTGCACCTGATCTATTCCCGCTTCTTCACCAAGATGATGCGCGATATCGGACTGGTGCACAACGCCGAGCCCGTGAAGCGGCTGTTCACCCAGGGGATGGTGATCGCCGGCGGCGCCAAGATGTCGAAATCCAAGGGCAACGTGGTGGGCGCCGATTCGCTGGCCGGCCGCTACGGCGCGGATACGGCCCGCCTTTTCATCCTCTTCGCCGGTCCGCCGGAAAAAGAAGTGGACTGGCGCGACGATCGCGCCGAAGGCATCTATCGCTTCCTGGCACGCGTGTATCGCTTCGCCACGCGCAACCTGGAGCGCGCCCGGGCCGGCGGCCACGGCGGCGCGCCCGAGGCGGACCGCCGCGTCGTCCGCAAGCTGCATCAGACCGTCCGCAAGGTGACCGAGGACTTCGAATCGCGCTGGCATTTCAATACTTCCATCTCGGCCATCATGGAACTGGTAAACGAACTCTACGCCGGGGAAGCTCAACTCTCCGGCGCCGCCGTGGCGCAAGCGCTGGAGAACCTCACGCTGCTGCTGGGCCCCTTCGCGCCCTATCTGGCTCAGGAGATTTGGGAGGAATTGGGACACGCCGGCCCGGTGTTCCGCGAAACGTGGCCCGCCTACGATCCCGAACTGGCCAAGGAGGATCTGGCCGAGATCGTGGTGCAGGTGAACGGCAAGCTGCGCAGTCACATTCACGCGCCGTTCGGCACGCCGGAAGACGAACTGAAGGCCCAGGCGCTGGACGATCCCAAAATCCGCCCCCTGCTGGAGGGCAGGCAGATCGTGAAAATCATCGTGGTGCCGGACAAGCTGGTCAATATCGTGGTGAAGGGATAGGCAGGCGCGCGCGGTTATGCCACGCGGTCCATCTCCAGGAACTCCTGCACGTGCGGATGCCCGGACTTGATTAGGTCCGCTGGAGGCCCGAAAAAGATCACTCTGCCTTCGAAAAGGAAAACCACCTGGTCGGCCACCTTGTACATCAGGTCCAGGTCGTGGGTGACCACGATGGAGGTCAGGTTGAGCTGGCGCTTGAGGCGCAGCATGAGGTCGCCGAGGTGGTCCGACATGATGGGGTCCACCATGGTGGTGGGCTCGTCGTAGAGCACGCATTGGGGCTGGGCCGCCAGGGCCCGGGCGATGGCCACGGCGCGCTTGTAGCCCATGGAGAGGTCGGCGGGATAGGCGTCCCGGGCTTCCAGGATGTCCACCATGGAGAGCAGCCCTTTCACCACGTCTTCCTTGTTGCGCTCGTTGTAGTCCTCGCGCAGCTCGAGGGAGAACAGGACGTTCTCGCCGACGGTCAGCGAATCGAACAGCGCGCCGGACTGGAAGACCATGGTCACCTTCTTGCGGACGCGGCGCAGTTCCGGCTCGGCAAAATCCGTGATATCTTCATGCGCGACGATCACCCGGCCGGCGTCCGGCTTCAGGAAGCCCATGATGTGGGACAGGGTGACGGACTTCCCGACGCCGCTGCGCCCGATGATGGCTACCGTCTGGCCGGCATCCACGTGAAAGTTGCTATCGACTAATACGGGCTTGTCGAACGTCTTATAGACGTGCCGGAATTCGATGTAGTGGGGATATTGGTCAGTGGGAGTCATGATAGCAAGCCCATTCCTCGGGGGTGTTGAGATTCTCAAAACGGGCGGCATCGTCCACGGTCCAGGCGCGCACGCGGAGGCCGGCGAGCGCCTCGGTGACACGGCGCACGCCCGCTGCCAGGGCGCGGTTGAAGGCCGCAAGGCAGTCGCGGTGGTACACCGCGCAGAGCGGCTCGGGACGCCCGGAAGGTCCCGCCGGGACCAGCGCGTCCGCGCCGGCGGCTTCGGCGGCATCCAGCAGGTCCCGGAGGAACTCGGCGGCCACGGCGGGCATATCGCAGGCCATCACCAGGTTCCAGTCGGCGGCGGTGTAGCTCAGGGCGGATGCGATGCCGCCCAGCGGTCCGGCGCCGGCCTGGCGGTCCGCCAGCACGGGATAGCCCAGTCCCCCATATTTGCGGGGATCTCCGATCAGGACGGCGGATCCGGCGGCGGCGGCCACCACCGAGGCCACGTGCCCGGCCAGGACGCCTCCCCGGAACGGCAGCAGGGCTTTGTCCTTCCCCATGCGGGAGCTTTCGCCGCCCGCCAGCACAAACCCGGCCCTGCCCACAAGGAAATGATAACATTGACAGTAACGGCCACTCCGGCGCGCGGCCCTTCAAGAAGGGAAAGGATCGAAACAAGACCGTGCGGAAATGTTTTATAATAATCTGGATGTGCGGTGCGGCGGCGGCGGCGATGCACGGCGGAGGCGCGGTGTCGGTGGTGCGGCCGGATGCGCGCACGGGACGCCTGGTGCGGAAAGTGGTGCGCGGCCAGCCACAGGCGCCGCCGGTTCCTTCGGGGCCGATGGCGGAAACGGTGGATCGCATCGCCCGGCAGAACCAGGTCTCGCCGCGGCTGGTGCATTCCGTCATCCAGGTCGAGAGCAACTACGATCCGCGCGCGGTTTCGCCCAAGGGAGCGCGGGGTCTGATGCAGTTGATCCCCTCCACGGCGCGGCGGTTCGGCGTATCCGACGTGTTCGATCCGGCGGACAACATCCAGGGCGGCGCGCGCTACCTCAAATACCTGTTGGAGCTGTACAAGGGGGACGAGTCGCTGGCGCTGGCGGCCTACAATGCGGGGGAAGGTGCGGTGTCGCGTTACGGCGGCATCCCGCCATTTCCGGAGACGCAGGGCTACGTGGCCAAGGTGCGCCGGCGGCTGCAAAGCGGCGGGACGGGTGAAGGAACCGGAACGGCCTCCTCCGGCGTCCAACCCAACGAGGCCCAGCCGGCGGAGGCCCCCGCGGAAGTCCACAACCCGATTCGCGAGGTGGTGGGCACGGACGGCAAGATCTACTATACTTCGCGCTGAAGTCCATGAAACGCACGCTCATTCCGCTGCTCGCGGTGCTGGCGGCCGGACCGCCGGCGGCGTTGCGCGCGGAGCCGCTGCGGGAGGTCACCGCGGTACGGTTTTGGGCGCTCAACGAAGCCACCCGGGTAGTGATCGAGGTGAACGGCGAATTCGACTTCCATGCCGAGCGCGCCCACGATCCCGAGCGCATTTTCTTCGATATTTCCGGCGCGCGCCCGCGTATCGGCGGGCGGCGCTTCTATTCCAGGGACGTAGACGACCGGCTGGTAAAGAAGGTGCGCGTGGCGGAGAACGTGGCCGGGGTGACCCGCGTGGTGCTGGAACTGCTGGGAACAGCCGATTACACCGCGACCCGGCTGTTGAACCCCGACCGGCTGGTGGTCGAATTGCGGCCGAAGGGCGCCGGTACGCCGCCCGCGCAGCGGCCGCTCGAAGCGGCCCGGACGTTCCCGACGCCGCGGACGCAGCGGGCGCCCTCCGCAGCGCAATCATTGCCGGCGCCTCCCACACTGCCGGCCGCGCCCGCCACGGCTATGTCCGGAGAGCCGCTGGCCGCCGCGGAACTGCGCGCGTTCGCGGCCGAGCCGGGCCAATCGCGGATTCCGGCGGCCGCTGCGCGCGGCGAATCCGGCCGCGCGGCCAAGCAGACCAGCGACGGCGCCGGTTCGCTCACGCGCGCCCTGGGGCTCAAGATCCGGCGCGTGGTCCTCGATCCGGGCCATGGCGGCCACGACGACGGCACCTCCGGCCCCCACGGGTTGCTGGAGAAGGACCTGGTGCTGGATGTGACCCTTCGTCTGGGCGAGCTGATCAAGACGCGCATGGGCAGCGAAGTGATCTACACGCGATCCACCGATACCTTTGTCCCGTTGGAAGGCCGCACCGCCCTGGCGAACGACAGGAAGGCGGACCTGTTCCTCTCCATTCACGCCAACTCCTCGCCCTATCCGCGCATCGCCGGCGTGGAGAGCTACTATCTGAACTTCACCAACTCCAAGGACGCCCTGGCGGTGGCCTCGCGCGAAAACGCGGCATCGGAGAAGTCGGTCTTCGAGCTGCGCGACCTGATCCAGAAGATCACCTTGCAGGACAAGGCCGAGGAGTCCAAGGAATTCGCCGGGCGCATGCAGGCGGCGCTGTTTCCCTTCGCCGCGCGCTACGATCCGGGCATCAAGAACCGGGGGGTGAAGAAAGCACCCTTTGTAGTGCTGATCGGCGCGTCCATGCCCTCGGTGCTGGTGGAGATAGGCTTTTTGAGCAATGCCCGGGAAGAGGCGTTGTTGTCCAAACCCGAGCAGCGCCAGCGCCTGGCCGAGGCCCTCTACCGGGGCGTTTCCCGGTACGCGCAAAGCCTGAGCCATTTCGAAGTGGCGCAGGCGGCCGGCCACGTGAAAAATTAGCGCGCATGCACGTAGTGGCTCTCCGGCACGCTCCCCTGGAAACCATTGGCTCGATCGGCGATGCGCTGGCGCGGCGCAACATCGGCTGCCGCGCGCTGGACCTGTACGCACAGCCCGGCGCCGCGCCCGGCCTGGAGGACGCGGCGGGGCTGATCCTGATGGGCGGGCCCATGTCGGCCAACGACGACCTGCCCTGGATCCCCCTGGAAATCGGCGCCATCCGGGAGGCCGCCGGGCGCGGCCTGCCGGTGCTGGGCATCTGCCTGGGCGCGCAGTTGATCGCACGCGCACTGGGCGCGCGGGTCTACCGCAATCCGCAAAAGGAAATCGGCTGGCGCCCCATCGAATGGACCGGAGCCGCGCGCTCCGACCCGCTGTTCGGCGGCTTCGCCGGCGCCGAAACGGTGTTTCAGTGGCACGGGGAAACTTTCGACTTGCCCGAGGGCGCGGAACTGCTGGCGCAATCGACCGCCTGCCGCCACCAGGCCTTCCGGGCCGGCGCCAACGTGTGGGGGCTGCAGTTTCACCTCGAAGTTACACCCGATATCGTTGCCGGATGGCTGCGGGAGGACGCCTTGTGCGGCAACCGGCGCGAGGCGGCCGCGCCCATCGATCCGCATGCCCACTCCTCCAGGCTGGCGGTGGTGGCGGGGACCGTGCTCGACCGGTGGTGCGCCCTGTTACGCTGAGGAGACGCCATGGAAGACAACGCCAGCGAAACCGGCAGGGGTCTGCGCTGTCCGGTCTGCGGTTGGACGGACGTGCGGCGCTCCATGCCGCACGGCTTGCTCGACCACCTGGTGCGGATCGTGGGCCTGGTGCCCTATCGCTGCCGGAGCTGCGGACTGCGCTTCTACCGCGCGCAACAGGATGTGCGCGAGGCCGGCGAGTGAGCGGGGTGGGCCTGCGGCGGATGTTACCCTGACACCATGGCCGAAGCCTCCGAAATCGTGCTGCGCGCCGAGAAGCTCACCAAGGTCTACCGCTCCGGCAACACCGGCCTGGTGGTGCTCGACAACGTGGGCCTGGAAGTGCGGCGCGGCGAGATGCTCGCGCTGGTCGGCGAATCGGGCGCCGGAAAATCCACGTTGTTGCATTTGCTGGGCGGTCTGGACAGGCCCACGACCGGTACGATATACTACGGTTCGACAGACATTTCACAGCTCGCGGATTCCGAATTGGCCGCCTTCCGGAACCGGGAGATCGGGTTCGTGTGGCAGATTCACTACCTGCTGCCGGAGTTTACAGCTCTCGAAAATGTGATGATGCCGTTGCTGATCCGCGGGACGCCGCACGCCAGGGCGTCCGCCGATGCGCTTGCGAGGTTGGATGAAGTCGGGCTTCAGGCGCGTGCCACACACCGCGCGGGGGAACTATCCGGAGGAGAGCAGCAGCGCGTGGTGCTGGCCAGGGCTCTGGCCGGGCAGCCCTCCCTGCTGCTGGCCGACGAGCCGACCGGAAACCTCGACTTCAGGACCGGCGAAATGATCTTCGATCTTCTGGAACGCCTGCATCGTTCTCACACGCTCACCTCGGTTCTGGTCACCCACAATCTCACGTTCGCCAGACGATGCGACCGGATTCTGACCATGGAAGGAGGGTCCCTGGTCCCGGATCCTACCGATAATTCGCATCCGCGCGCGCGCGGGTAGTATCTTTAATAATAGGGAGCGTCACGGTCATGTTTGAACGTTATACCGAGAAGGCCCGCCGGGTGATTTTTTTCGCCCGTTACGAGGCCAGCCAGTTCGGCAGTCCTTATATTGAAACCGAGCACCTGCTGCTGGGCTTGCTGCGGGAGGACAAGGCGCTCGCCAACCGGTTTCTGCGGTCGCACGCGGCCGTGGAATCGATTCGTAAACAGATCGAGGGGCACACCCAGATCCGGGAAAAGGTCTCCACGTCGGTGGATCTGCCGCTGAGCCACGAATGCAAACGCGTGCTGGCCTACGGGGCCGAGGAAGCCGAGCGGCTGAACCACAAGCACATCGGCACCGAGCACCTGCTGCTGGGACTGCTGCGCGAGGAGAAGTGTTTCGCCGCCGAGATCCTGCACGAGCGCGGCCTGCGCCTGTCCACGATCCGGGAGGAGTTGGCCCGTTCCCAATCGGAGAAGGTGGCCGCCAACCGGCCCAAGGAAAGCTCGCTGCTGGCCGAGTTCAGCCGGGACCTGACCCAGGCGGCCATCGACAACGCGCTCGACCCCCTCATCGGCCGCGATTACGAGCTCGAGCGCGTGGTCCAGATCCTCTGCCGCCGCACCAAGAACAACCCCGTGCTGATCGGGGAGCCGGGCGTGGGCAAGACCGCCATCGTGGAGGGCTTGGCGCAACGCATCGCGGAAGGCGATGTCCCGTCCTTCCTGGCCGACAAGCGCATTCTGGCCCTGGACCTTTCGCTCATCGTGGCCGGCACCAAGTACCGCGGCCAGTTCGAGGAGCGGCTCAAGACCATCATGAAGGAGTTGATGGAGAACCAGAACGCCATCATCTTCATCGACGAGTTGCACACCCTGGTGGGGGCGGGCTCCGCGGAAGGTTCGCTGGACGCCGCCAACATCCTGAAGCCGGCCCTCTCGCGCGGAGAAATCCAGTGCATCGGGGCGACCACGCCAGGCGAGTTCCGCAAGTCCATTGAAAAGGACCGCTCCCTCGAACGCCGCTTCCAGGCGGTGAAAGTGGCGCCTCCCAACGAACAGGACGCAGTCAAGATCCTGTTCGGGATCAAGGACCGCTACGAGAAATTCCACGCCGTCGGCTACACCGACGACGCCATCGAGACGGCCGTGTTCACCTCCAGCCGCTATATTCCGGATCGCTTCCTGCCGGACAAGGCCATCGACCTGATCGACGAGGCCGGCGCGCGCGTGAAGCTTCGCCAAACCACCCTGCCGAGCGACCTGGCCGATATTCAGAAGCGCATCAAGTTCATCGTGCACCGCATGGAAAACGCCATTGCCAACCACGAGTTCGAGAAGGCCCGCTTCTACTCCGACGAGGAGCGCAAGGAGCGCGAGAACATGCGCCAGTTGCGCGAGAAATACAACCTGGACGACACCTCCACGGGCATCGTAACCAAGGATGACATCGAGGACGTCGTGGCGCGCTGGACGGGCGTGCCCATGACCGCCATCAAGGAGGAAGAGATCACCAAGCTGCTGCGCATCGAAGAGGAGCTGCACAAGCGCATCATCAGCCAGGAAAAGGCCATTTCCGTGCTGGCGCGGGCCATCCGCCGCTCGCGCGCGGGACTGAAGGCCAGCGCCCGCCCAGCCGGATCGTTCCTCTTCCTGGGCCCCACGGGGGTCGGCAAGACGGAGGTCGCGCGGGCCCTGGCCTCCTTCCTGTTCGGCAGCGAAAAGGCGCTGATCCGCTTCGACATGTCGGAGTTCATGGAGAAGCACTCGGTCTCCAAGCTGATCGGCTCGCCTCCCGGATACGTGGGTTACGAAGAGGGCGGCCAGTTGACCGAACGGGTGAAGCGTTCGCCCTATTCCATCATCCTGCTGGACGAAATCGAGAAGGCCCACCCGGATATTTACAACATCCTGCTGCAGGTGTTTGAAGACGGCCAGTTGACCGACGGCCTGGGCAATACCGTGGACTTCAAGAACACCATCATCATCATGACCTCGAACCTGGGCGCGCGCTTCCTGGAAAAGCGCGGCCACCTGGGCTTCTCGGCCCCGGCCGGCGAGGGCTTTCCGTCCAAGATCGAGGACATGGTGCGCGCCGAAGTGAAGCGCGCCTTCAACCCGGAATTCCTGAACCGCCTGGACGACATCATCCTGTTCACGTCGCTGAACGACGAGGACCTGCTGCAGATCATCGGTCTGATGGTGGGCCAGATCAATTTGAACCTGGATGCCAAGCAGATCAAGATCCAGCTTACGACGGACGCCGCCAAGTACCTGCTGGAGAAGACCTGCGCGGACCGCAGCTATGGCGCGCGTCCGCTGCGGCGGGCCTTGCAGAAGTTCATCGAGGATCCGCTCTCGGAAGCGCTGATCCAGGGCTCGCTGCCGCGCCCCGCGGAACTGGAAGTGTACCTGGGCGACACCGGCATCTACTACCGGGCGCTGAACGCCGAGCAGCCGGTGGCCGCGGGCGAGGCGCCGGCCGAACCGGTCGCGGGAGTGCCGCTATACACGTTCTGACGGGGGACCCCGCGCTACACTGAGTGTTCCGGGCCGGTCCGGACGCCAACCGTGAACTCCGTCGAATTTCAGCGTGTCTCGAAGAGCTACTCGATCTATGAATCGCCGGGCGACCGCCTGAAAGAACTGCTCTCGTTCAACCGGCTGAAACGCCACCGCGATTTCTGGGCGCTGCACGACGTCAGCTTCGAGGCGCGCCGCGGCGAAACCTTCTGCATCATCGGCGAGAACGGCTCGGGCAAGAGCACCCTGCTGCAGATGGCCGCGGGCATTCTGCAGCCCAGCCGCGGCGAGATCGCAGTGCGCGGACGGGTGGCCGCGCTGCTGGAGCTGGGCGCCGGCTTCAACCCCGAATTCACGGGGCGCGACAACGTGTACCTGAACGGCTCCATCCTGGGGCTGAGCACCCGCCAGATCGACCAGCGCTACCGGGACATCGAGGATTTCGCTGAAATCGGCGAGTTCATCAACCAGCCGGTGAAGACCTATTCGAGCGGTATGACGGTCCGGCTGGCTTTCGCTGTGGCCATCAACGTGGACCCGGAGGTCCTGCTGGTGGATGAAGCCCTGGCGGTGGGCGACATCTATTTCCGGCAGCGCTGCATGCGCAAGGTGCACGAACTGCGCGCGCGCGGCATCACCATTCTGTTCGTCTCGCACGCCGTAGCGGACGTCAAGGCCATCGGCGACCGCGCGCTGTGGCTGGAACAGGGCCGCGTGCGCGAGATCGGGGAAACCGGGCGCGTGGTGTCAAAATACCTGGCGGCCATGGTGGAGAAGGATTCGGCGTACGTGATGCTGAAGAGCGCGGCGGAGCGCGGGCACGGCCAGGCCCACGTGCGCGCGCCGGAGGTGGTGGAGCACATCCCCAACATCGACCATCGCTACGGCGACGGGCGCGCGGAGATCCTCGGAATCGCGGTGCTGGATGCGCTGGGCGATCCGGTGGGCCTGCTCGAACCGCTGGCGCGCATCATCGTGCGCATCAGCGTGCGCGCTCGCCAGGAGGTGGCCCAGCCCATCGTGGGCTTCATGATGCGCAACCAGCTTGGCGTGGACTTCTCCGGCACCAACACCGCGCGCGAGGAGCACGAATTGCCCGCCATGCTGCCGGGCGACATCTACACCGTCGATTTTCATCTGGAGATGCCCGAACTCTATCCGGCCTCGTTCTCCTTCTCGCCGGCCATCGCCGACGGCACCCTGCTGGGTTACAAAATGTGCGACTGGATCGACAATGCCGTCGCCCTGCAAATGGGCCACTCGCCGGGCGAGATCTACGGCTTCCTGCGGCTGCCCTGCCGGGTGGAAGTGAACACGCGCATCGGGGCGCGCCTGGAGGAGAGCGGCGTTGGCTGAATTCACCGGCGAGCGCGTGATTCCCGGGCAGGTGGATGCGGATTTGCTGAACGAGCACCTGGCGCGCTACGCCTTCGCGGCGCGGCTGGCGCGCGCCAAGCGCGTGCTGGACGCGGGGTGCGGTACGGGTTACGGCTCGGCGGAGCTGATGACCACGGCGCTGGCCGTGGTGGGCGCGGATCGCGCCTCCGAGGCCGTCGGCTACGCCCGCGCGCATTACCGCATGCCCGGCCTGGCCTTCGAGCAGGCCTGCTGCACCGCCCTGCCTCACCCGGACGGGTCCTTCGACCTGGTGGTGGCCTTCGAGGTCATCGAGCACCTTTCGGCCTGGCGGGAGTTTCTGCGCGAGGCGCGGCGCGTGCTGGCGCCGGCCGGCCAGTTCATCGTCTCCACGCCCAACAAGCTCTACTACGGCGAGTCGCGCGGACCTGCCGGCGCCAATCCGTTTCATGCGCACGAGTTCGCGTTCGAGGAGTTCCGGGCCGCGCTGGCGGAGGTGTTTCCACATATTTCGCTGTTCCTGGAAAACCACGTGGAAGGCGTGGCGTTCCGTCCCCTGGAAGGCGGCGCGACGGCCGAGGTCCGCGTGGATGGCGCCGAAGCCCCGCCCGCGGAGGCCCACTTTTTCGTGGCGGTGTGCGCGCACCGGCCGCAAACCGGCAATCCGGCCTTCGTCTATGTTCCCAGCGCGGGTAACGTGCTGCGCCAGCGCGAGACCCACATCGCGCTGCTCGAGGGCGAAGTGCGCCAGAAGAACGATTGGCTGGAGTCGGCCCAGCGCGACCTGGCGGAACTCGACCGGCGCCACCGGCAGCTCACCGCGGAATTGGAAGAGAGCAACCGTTGGGCGGAGCGGCTCGACAGGGAACTGGCGTCCAGCGGCGCGCGCGTGGAAGCGCTGCAGGACGAACTGGCGCATGAACAGGCCAAAGCGATCGAGGCCATCGGCGAACTGGAGCGGGAGAACCGCGCCAAAACCGATTGGGCGGAGCAGGCCAACGCGACTCTCGAAGCCAAGTTGCGGGAGCTGTCGCAGTGCGTCGAGTATCTGCACCAGGCGGAGAAGACGGTGGAGGAGCGCACGCGCTGGGCGCAAACGCTCAACACCGAGGTGGAGCGGCTTCGCCGCAAGCTCGCCATGCTGGAGGCTTCGCGCTGGGTGCGGTTGGGCCGCCGCGTTGGGCTGGGACCCGGCCTGGAGCCATGAAATCGCCGGCGCGCGCGCTCCTGGCCGTTGTGCTGGCCGTGGTCTCTCCGCTGCTTTGCCTGGGCGCTATCCTCGCTGTGGCGCTGGCCGACTTGGCCTGGCTGCTCGGGGGACGGCGGGCCGCGCCGCGCAACCAGGCCCCCCGCGCCACTGCCGCCAGCGTCGTGATACCCAACTGGAACGGGCGCGACCTGCTGGAGCGGTATCTGCCTTCGGTCGTAGCCGCGCTGGCCGGCAATCCGGACAACGAAATCATCGTAGTGGATAATGGCTCGACGGATGGAAGCGCCAGCTTCGTGCGGCAGGCATTCCCGGGCGTGACCGTGCTGGCGCTGGATCGCAACCTGGGCTTCGGCGGCGGGTCGAACGCCGGGTTTCGCGCCGCCAGGAACGATGTCGTAGTCCTGCTCAACAGCGACATGCGGGTGGCCCCCGATTTTCTGGCGCCGCTCCTGGAAGGTTTCGGCGACGAGCTGGTGTTCGCCGTCTCGTGCCAGATCTTTTTCAGCGATCCCGCCAAAGCGCGCGAAGAGACCGGCCTGACCCAGGGCTGGTGGCAGGACGGCGCGCTGAAGGTGCGGCACCGCGTCGATCCGGCCATCACCGGCCCGTTCCCGTGCTTCTACGGCGGCGGCGGATCGTGCGCCTTCGACCGCCGCAAGTTCCTGGAGCTGGGCGGATTCGACGAGCTGTTCGCGCCGTTCTACCTCGAAGATACGGACCTGGGTTACATGGCCTGGAAGCGCGGATGGAAGGTGCTTTACGAGCCGCGCAGCGTGGTGTATCACGAGCATCGCGGCACCATCGGGAAGCGTTTCAGCGAGGCCCAGATCCAGGCGGTGCTGAAGAAAAACCACCTGTTGTTTTGCTGGAAGAACATCCATGCATGGCGGCGCCTGGCCGCGCACTTCTTTTTCGGCTGTGGCGGCGCGCTGCTGAGCCTGGTGTCCGGCGACGCGCCCGGGCGCGCCAATCCGGAGGGATGGTGGCGGGCGTTGCGGCAGCTTCGGGGCGCGCTGGCGGCCCGCTGGCGCGCGCGCAGTCTCGCGATGGTAGACGATACCGAAGCCTTCCGGCGGCCCTTGGGAGGGTATTTCCGGGACCGTTTCGGCGGCCAGCCGGACGCGCGCAAGGTGCTGTTCGTCTCGCCGTACCCGATCTGCCCGCCGGTACACGGTGGCGGCGTATTCATGTACCAGACCCTGCGCGCGCTGGCCGGGCTGTGCGAGGTGCACGTGGTAGCCATGCTGGACCGGCCGTCGCAAGCGCCCGCGCAGGAGGAATTGCGCGGCTTCTGCGCGTCGGCCGAGTTCGTGGTGCGCCCGCCGCTGCAGGGCAACAGCCTGGGATCCATGCTCCCGCACGCTGTGCGCGAGTTTGCCAACGACGACCTGGACTGGCTGCTCCACCGCCAGACCTATCTGAAGCGCATCGGCGTGGTGCAGCTCGAATACACGCCGCTGGCGCAGTACGCGCGGGCCTACCGGCGCATCCCCACCATCCTGTTCGAGCACGACATCTATTTCCAATCCATCGCGCGCGGCCTGCGGCACATGCGCGGGGCGCTGGCGCGCGCCCGGGCGCGCTACGAGTATCTGCGCGCGCTGCGCTACGAATTGCGCATGCTGCCGCGTTGCGACCGCGTGCAGGTGTGTACACGCGAAAACGGGGAGTACCTGGCCGGCTTCCTGCCGGGCGTTCGCGGCCGCATGGACGCGGGCCTGCGGGCGGGCATCGACACCGCGCGCTACGCTTTCTCGCCGGGCGGGCGCGAGCCGTTCACCATGCTGTTCCTGGGCAGCTTCCGGCACGAGCCGAACAGCGTGGCGCTGGAGTGGTTTGTAAGCCGGGTGCTGCCGCCGGTGGCCGCGCGCAGGCCGGAAGCGCGCCTGATCGTGGTGGGATCGGACCCGCCCCCGCGGCATCCTTACGCCGGCAGCGCGCCGGCCATCGAGATGCGCGGTTTCGTCGACGATATCCGCGAGCCGCTGGGCCGCTACGCGGTCTTGGTGTGCCCGGTGCGCAGCGGATCCGGCGTGCGCGTCAAGCTGCTGGAAGCCTTCGCCAGCGGCATTCCCGTGGTCTCGACGCGCCTGGGCGCCGAGGGACTGGCGCGCCAGGACGGTGAATTCTGCCTCCTGGCGGATGAGCCGGACGCCTTCGCCGAGCGCGTGCTCCGGCTCTTCGAAGAGCCGCCCATGGCCGAGGTCATGGCCCGCAGGGCGCGTGCCGAGGTAGAGGCCAACTGGGACATGGCGGCCATTACCGCGCGGCTCGCGGAAGGCTACCAGGAGGCGGTGCGCGAGAAGAGCGCTACTTCGTCTTTGGCGTGAGATCCTCTTTAAGGCGCTTCACGATGCGTTCGGCGGCGTGATCCAGTTCCCGTGGGTTGAAGTTCTTGGGCTGGTCGAAAGCCGACCAGAGCACCTGGCGCGACTTCACATCCACCAGAAAAATGGTGCCGCGGCCACGGCCGCCCACCCCCATCGTGCCGGCCTGCGAAGCTTTGTTGACGGTGTCGCCCAACATGGAGGACAAGCCGGTGGCCTCGGCCGCGTCGCCGTCCGCCTTGGCTTTTTCCGCGGCCTTTTCGGCTTTGGCTTTAGCCTCCTCCTTGACCTCCGGCTTGGCAGGTGGAGGCAGCAGGTCGTTCATGCGATCCTCGAATCCCACGCCGACCTGGTCGGTGATGACCGTGTCCGCCTTGGTTGGATCGGTGACCACCTGCAGGACATGCAGGCGGGTGAGCCGGTTGGCCACGAACTGGTCCAGGCCATGGCTCATGGGCATCAGAAACACCGTGCGGCCGGCTGCCGGTTCAGCGGCGGCGGCCAGATTGAGGCAGCAGAGCAGGCATGCGGCCCATTTCATTTCATTTACCATCATAACAATGGACGCTTCCCGGCATACATAAAGACGATAGGATGAATTGGCGCATGGCACGCTGGTGCGGAACTTCCAAATCATTGCCCGCGCATCACCATGTATAAAGGCAACACCATCACGGTCATCATCCCCTGCCTCAACGAAGAGCAGGGCATCGAGCGCGTGCTGCGCGGGATGCCGGAGTTCGTCGACCAGGTCATCGTAGTGGACAACGGCTCCACGGATCGCACCTCCCAGGTGGCCACGGCGCTGGGCGCGCAGGTGATCCGCGAGGACGTGCGCGGCTACGGGCGCAGCTACAAGCGCGGCTTCGCCGGCGCCACCGGCGACCTGATCGTCACCCTGGACGGCGACCACAGCTACCCTGTGGATGCGCTCTCCTACCTGCTGGAGGCCTTCCGCCACCTGGAAGTCGACTTTCTGAACGCCTCGCGCTTTCCCGTGCGCGACCGCCAGGCCATGAGCCTGAAGCACCACTTCGGCAACCTGGTGCTGTCGCTGGCCATGTCGATTCTGTATTTCCGCTGGGTCCGGGATTCGCAATCGGGGATGTGGGTGTTTCGCCGCTCGATCCTGAAGGACATGCACCTGGAATCCGACAGCATGTCGTTTTCCGAGGAGATCAAGATCGAGGCGCTGAAGAACCCGCGCGTGCGCTTCGGCGAAATCTCCATCCAGTATTCGTCGCGGATCGGTGAGAAGAAACTGAATCCCTGGCGCGACGGCTTTCACAACCTGTGGTTTCTGGCGAAGAAGCGTCTTCCGCGGCGGCGACCATGAGCGGCGGCGACGTTACCGTGATCGTACCGGTGTGGAACCGGCGCGACCTGCTGGAGCGCCTGCTGGGCGGGCTGCGCCGGCAAACTCAGCCTGCCGCGGAAGTGCTGGTGGTGGACGACGGTTCCACGGACGGGTCGGCCGAATTGGCGGAGCGCATGGGCGCGCGGCCCGTCCGCATGGGCGCGCGCGGCGGCTTCGCCAAGGCCGTGAACCGGGGCATTCTTGAGAGCCGCACGCCGCTGCTGGCCATCGTCAACAACGACGTGGAACTGGCGCCGGACTGGCTCGAAAAACTGGCGGCGGCGCTGGCGCCGGACGTTTGGTTCGGCGCCGGCAGAATCCTGCAAGCCGCAACTCCGGACCACATCGATGGCACGTACGACGCGCTCTGCCGCGGCGGCACGGCATGGCGCGTGGGGCACGCGCGCCCGGACGGGCCGGCGTTTCGCGAGGCGCGGCCCATCGCATCGGCGCCCATGACCGCGGCCCTGTTCCGCGCCGCCTTGTTCGAGCGGGCCGGACTGCTCGATGAGCGCTTCGAATCGTACCTGGAGGATGTGGATTTCGGCGTGCGCTGCGCCCTGGCGGGTTTGGCCGGGCGCTACGTGCCCGAGGCGGTGGCCTGGCACCAGGGCAGCGCCACCTTGGGCGCCTGGCACCCCGAAACCGTGCGTCGCATTTCGCGCAACCAGGTTTTTCTGGCCGCAAAGTATTATTCGCGCGGAATGCTGGCGCGCTACGCGTGGCCGATGGCGGCGGCGCAGGGCCTGTGGGGCCTGCTGGCCGTGCGCCACGGCGCCGGTTTGGCCTGGGTGCGCGGCAAGGCCGATGGGTTGCGGCGCTGGCCGGAGTTCCGGGGCCAGGCGCGCTGGGACGCGGCGGCGATCCTGCGCGCGGGCGAGCGCGAGATCCGCCGCGTACAGCGGGAAGTGGGGCGGGATTGGTACTGGTCTTTGTACTTTCTACTCACCGCGGGTGGGGCAAAGTGACACATGGGTGAGGCGGGGATCGTGATTGTGACTCACGAATCGGCGCCAGTGATCGGGGCATGCCTGGATCGCGCGCGTCCCACCGGGGCCGAAATCGTGGTGGTGGATAATGCCTCAACCGACGGCACCTGCCAGGAAGTGGAGCGGCGCGGCGTGCGCCTGATCGCCAATCCCGAGAATCGCGGATTCGCCGCCGCCGTGAACCAGGGCATACGGGCCCTGGACACGCCCCTGGTGCTGTTATTGAACCCGGACGCGCTGCTGGAGACCGGTCTGGAAGCCCTGGCCGCCTGTTGCCGGGAGCCTGGCGTAGCCGGCGCGGGCGGCCAACTTGTGGACGCCGCCGGCCGCCCGCAGACCGGTTTCGCCGTGCGCAGCCTGCCCTCCCCGGCCGCGCTTTGCTTCGAGGTCCTCCTGCTGAATCGGCTTTGGCCGCGCAACCCGGTCAATTGGCACTACCGTTGCTTGGGATTTGACTTCTCCATGCCGAGTGAAGTGGAACAGCCGGCGGGCGCCTTCCTCATGATCCGCCGGGACGTGTGGGAGGAGTTGCGCGGGTTTGACGAGCGCTTCCATCCTCTTTGGTTCGAAGATGTGGACTTTTGCTGGAGAGCCAGGGAAAGCGGCTACCGCATGCGCTACACGCCGAACGCTGTAGCGAAACATACGGGAGGCCATTCCCTGGTAAAGATTTCGCTGGAGAACCGGCGGTTTTACTGGTATCGTAGTCTACTGGGGTTTGCTGCCAAACATTATCGTTCCAGTACGGCTAGAATGGTAGGCTTGGCTGTTTTTCTCGGCTCCATACCCAGGATGTTCGCGGATGTGGTGGCCTATAGCAGCCTGACGCCCATCGGAGCATACGGCAAGGTGATCGGGCTGGCCGGCAAAACGCTCATCCGGCCGGCCGGATGAACAGCAGCTTGGTGTTTTTTCCCGCGGTTTGGGGTGAACGGATGTACCAATGATCGGCGTTAATTCAGGTTCTAGTTCATGTCCCATAACGACTTCGTATCCGTCACGATCGTAACTTTTAATAGCGGCCGTTTTATCAAGAGATGCCTGGAATCGGTGCTCGAGCAGCGCTATCCGAATAAGGAAGTCATCGTCATCGACAACGCTTCCACCGACGGCACCATCGACATTCTGGAACAGTTCGAGGGCCGCTGCCAGGTGGTCTACAACGAAGAGAACGTCGGCTTCGCCGCCGCGCAGAACCAGGCCATCGGGCTGGCGGAGGGCGACTGGGTGCTGACTCTGAACCCGGACGTGCTGCTGCTGCCCAATTTCATTCAGGCGCTGGTGGACGCTGGCAGCTTCGAGAAGAACATCGGCACCGTGTGCGGCAAGCTGCTCACCATGTCGGCCACCTTCGAGATTCCGGCCAAGCCGGTGGTGGACTCGACCGGCATCTACTTCAACCCCATGCTGCGGCACCTGGACCGCGGCAGCCAGGAAGTCGACAACGGCCACTATCTGCAATACGAGTACGTGTTCGGCGCCACCGCCGCGGCGGCGCTCTACCGGCGCGAGATGATTGACGACATTTCCTTCGACGGCGAGTTCTTCGACTCCGATTTCTTCGTCTACCGGGAAGACGCCGACGTGGCTTGGCGGGCGCAGTTGATGGGCTGGAAGTGCATCTACGCGCCCTATGCGCGAGGCTATCACGTGCGCAAGGTGCTGCCCGGCAACCGCGGAGCCCTGCCGCCGGAAATCAACATGCACTCGGTGAAGAACCGCTTCCTGATGCGGATCAAGAACATCTCGCCCGATCTGTACCGCCGCAACCTGGTGTCCATCACCATCCGGGACCTCGCCGTAGTGACCTGCTGCCTGGTGTGGGAGCACACCTCGCTGAAGGCCTTCTGGTTCCTGGCGCGCAACTGGCGCCGGGTGATGGCCAAGCGCGTGGAGATCCAGAAGCGGCGGCGCGTGGATCACGAGTACATCGCCAGTTGGTTCAAGTACACGCCGGTCAGCGTGCAGGCTCCCAAAAAGGCGCCGCGGCTGGCCCCTGTCGGACGCGGCGGCATGTGAACGGCGGCATCGCCCGCGGCCCCGCGGTATCCGCTCGCGCGATGCGTATCGCCGTCGTAGGCACCCGCGGCATTCCCGCGCATTACGGCGGATTTGAAACCTTCGCCGAAGAGCTTTCCACCCGCCTCGCTGCGCGCGGGCACCGGGTGGCCGTATATTGCCGGACGCGCCCCGCCCAAGCCCTCTATCGCGGCGTCCAACTGCGTTACCTGCCCACCATCCGCCACAAATACTTCGATACCATGGCCCATACCCTGGTCTCCACGCTGCACCTGCTGGCCCACCGCGTGGATGCGGCCCTCTACTGCAACGGCGCCAACGCCATCTTCACGGCCCTTCCCCGCCTGTGCGGCATGCCCGTGGCGCTGAACGTGGACGGCCTGGAGCGCCGCCGCAAGAAGTGGAACGCCCTGGCCCGCGCCTGGTACCTGGCCTCCGAGCGGCTGGCCGCGCTTCTGCCGACCGAGGTGGTCACCGACGCGCGCGCCATTCAGGATTACTACCTGCGCCGCTACGGCAAACGCACCACCTTCATCCCCTACGGCGCCGAAACCGGGAAGATCGATTCCGCCGCGGTCCTGGCGGAGTTGGGCCTGGAGCCCGGACGCTACTTCCTCTATGTGAGCCGCATGGAGCCCGAAAATCACGCGCTGGAGGTGCGCCAGGCCTTCGAGCGCGTGCGCACGGATCTGAAACTGGCGCTGGTCGGCGACGCGCCCTACGCGCGCGATTACATCCGGCGCGTGCGCGACACCCGCGATCCGCGCATCGTCATCCCCGGCGCGATTTACGGCCGCGGATACCACGAGCTGGATTCGCACTGTTTCGCGTACATTCACGCCACCGAAGTTGGCGGCACCCATCCGGCCCTGATCGAGGCCATGGGACGCGGCGCCCTGGTGCTCTACCGCGACACCCCGGAGAACGCCGAGGCCGCGGGCGGCGCCGGCATTCCCTTCCGGGATGACCTGGCGGAGAAGATCGAACTGGCGCTGCGCATGCCGGAGGAGGATCGCCAGGCGCTGCGCCTTCGGGCCCTGGAACGCGTGCGGCGCGACTACTCCTGGGATGCCGTGGCGGAGGCTTATGAGAGCCTGTTCCAATCGATAATGAAATGATGCCGCCTCCGTTCCGCTCGTACGTGCTGGTCTCGCTCGCTCAAATCGCGCGCAATTTCCGCAACGTGCGGGATGCCGTGGGCGCGGACGTCGAGGTGATGGCCGTGGTGAAGGCGGACGCTTACGGGCACGGCGCGCTGGCCGTCTCGCGCACCCTCGTGCGGGAGGGCGCGCGCTGGCTGGCGGTCAGTTCGGTGGACGAGGGCGTGGCCCTGCGCACGGCCGGCATCGCCGCGCGCATTCTGGTGATGGCCGGCTTTCTGCCCCAGGAACGCGAGGCCCTGGTGGAATATGATCTCACCCCCACCGCCCACTCCCTGGACGACCTGGCGGAACTCGACCGCATGGCGGAGCGCGCGCGCCGGCCCCTCGCCTTTCATCTTAAGATCGACACCGGCATGGGGCGTCTGGGCGTCCGCGCGCAACCGGAGGAGATCGCGGCCTCGCTCGCCGCCCTGCGGAGCGCGCGCATCGAGGGCCTCATGACGCACTTCGCCTCGGCCGCCGATTTCACCTCGCCGCAAACCGGCGAGCAACTGGCGCGCTTCGACGCCTGTCTGACGGCGCTGCGCCAAGCCGGCATCGGCGTCGATTTCGTGCACACCTCCAGCACCAACGCCATCGGATACGCGCGGCGCGACGCCTGGTTCAACATGGTGCGGGCGGGGCATGCCTTGTACGGCTACGTTTCTCCGCCCCGCGGCGCCGGCCTGAAACCGATCCTGGACGTGCAGCCGGCCCTCACCTGGAAAGCCAAGATCCTGGCCGTCAAGGACATCCCCGAAGGCGCGCTGGTGGGCTACGGCGGCACGTTCCGCGCACCGGCAGCCATGCGCATCGCCGTCCTCGGCGCGGGTTACGCCGACGGCGTCTTCCACCGGCTGTCGAATCGCGGCAAGGCCATCGCGGCCGGCCGCATCGTGCCCATCGTGGGCACTATCTCCATGGACCTGACCACCATCGACGTCAGCCACGCCCCGGAATTGAAGGCGGGCGACGACGTGACCCTGCTGGGCGCGGAAGGCGATGCCCGCCTGGATGCGCAGCAGATCGCGCGCGCGGCGGGCACTATTTCCTATAACATCCTGTCCAGCATCAGCGCTCGCGTGCGGCGCGTGTATGTATGATACTGTAAGTCCCGGAGGCACAAGATATGCGGCGGTTGCAGTGGATTGGCGCGGGCATGGCGATCTTCGCGCTTGCGGGATTCGCCCAGCAGTACAAGGTTGCAAAGACGGTCAAGATCGGCGGCGCCGGTGGTTTCGACTATGTGTACGCCGACGTCGACGGGCGGCGCCTGTACATCCCGCGGCCCGCGCAGACGGGCGCTCGGATCACTGTTTGGGATCTGGATACGTTGGCCGCGGTGGGCGAAATACCCAACGCCAATGCGCGCGGCGTCGCGGTCGATCCCCGGTCGCACCACGGCTTCGGCAGCAGCAAGCCGGTGGTGATGTGGGATACCAAGACACTGGCGGTCGTCAAGACCATTGACGTGGATGGCGGGCCGGACGGCATTCTGTTCGATCCCTTCAACGAGCGCGTCTGGGTGTTCAGCCACCGCGCGCCCAACGCCACCGTGATCGATGCCAAGGACGGCTCGGTGGTGGGAACCGTCGACCTCGGCGGCGCGCCGGAGCAGGCCGCCAGCGACGGCAAGGGCCATCTCTGGGTGGACCTCGAAGACAAAGACAGCATCGCCGCGGTGGATGCCAAAACGCTTAAGGTGACCGCGCATTACGACCTGGCCGGTAAGTGCGGCGGCCCAGGCGGCCTGGCGCTCGATGAGAAGCACCATATCCTGTTCGCGGCCTGCCACAATCCCGCGAATATGGCGATGCTGAGCGCGGACGACGGCAAGATCATCACCACCCTGCCGATCGGCAAGGGCGTGGATGGCGCGGGCTTCAATCCCGAGACTATGGAGGCCTTCAGCTCCCAGGGCGACGGCACCCTCACGGTCATCAAGGAAAACAGCCCGTCCGATTTTGTGGTGGCTCAGAATGTCCAGACCAGGCCCGGCGCGCGCACCATGACGGTGGATACCAGGACCGGCCGGATTTTCTCGGTCACCGCGGAGTTCACGCCGCCGCCGGCGGGCCAGCGCCGCGGCCAGATGGTGCCGGATTCGTTCTCCATCGTGGTCGTCGACAAGTAGGCCGCTCACGGTGCTGCCCCAAGGCAGTACGATGACCGTAGCTCGGTTACCCCGCCACGCTCGGCTTGGCAGCGCGCACCTCGCCGAAGTACGGAGTGGCGTTCTGTTGCACACACTCAGCGGCGTAGAGGTACATGGCGGCCGACCAGGTCTGCCAATCCCGCCCGCCCGGCTGACCTGTCTGCGCCTTGATCCACTCGTTGAAACCCCATTCCGCTTCGTTTTCGTGCCGCGGCTTCACCAGTTCGGTCAACGCCAACAGTTTCCGCCTCGCCAGCCCTATCCGCCCCGCCGCTACACATGCCGCCACATAAAAGCCGCAGACAAACGGCCAGACGCCCCCGTTGTGATACTCGCCGGGCCGGTTAAATCGCTCGTATCGCGGGTGCCAGTCGGCATGATGGGGCAGGATAAACGGAAACAGGCAGGGCGGCAAATCCACGGCCAGTTCTGCGCGCTCCCGCATGGGCTCGCACTCGGCCTCGATCCATGCCACCAGGTTTCGTGCCCGCTGAGGCGATGCAATCCCGGTCAGAATCGCCAGGCTGTTGCCGAGCAGATCGAAACGGTCGCTGTTCAGGACTTTGTAGGAGTAAAGTGCATAATATGGCTTGGATGGCACTACCAGACCCTCGTGCTCATGGGGGTTCTTCGCCTCACCAAGAACTTCCAGACGGTTCATCAACTCGCCGAGTTGACCGGCGCACTCGTGCTCGTCATAAAGTAAAAGGTACGCGTAAACCAGCGTATTCACATACAGCCCGTAACCCATCACCCACTGCTCGTCACGCCAGTCGCTGGTCGGTAACTGGGAGACCATCACCATGTCGTCGGGGCTCTGATACTGCATCCACGTCATGGCCTTCTGCGCCGCCTCCTTGAGGAACTCTGGCTGGTTGGCCGATTTCCTGTACAGTGCCAGGCCAAAGAGGAACAGCGGCGTCGTATCACTGGCGCCACGGTCGGCAGGATCGTGCGCGAGGGATGGGATGTGACCGCGCGGCGTCTGATTGGTCGCTAGCGCCACCAGTGTTCGCCGTAGCGCGTCCGCAAGCTCGTCGTTGCCGGTGGCCAGAAAACCCAGAGCTGAAATCATGAGGTCCCGCGTGTAAGGTTCCGGGTATCCCCACCCGGCGGCCCGCGGCAGTCCTTGAAATGGCCCTCGCGCATTATGCAGCAGGACGCGGAGGGCCGCCTCTTTGGCCTGATCGACGGAGGCAAGCGACTTTTCGTCCATCAACATGGCCACCTCGTCACCTTGCTCTCTAGTCAATTCCCAGTCGGTTCGACACGATCTTCAGGAAACGCTTGGCCACTTGGCGATAGTCGAACAACTCGACCACGCGTTTTCGGCCCGCTTCGCCCATCCGCCGCCGCAAACCGCCGTCTTTCATGAGTGTCAGGAGGTACCGGGCGATGTCGGGCGGGCTGGCCCGGTACTCCACTGTCCGCGGGTTTGGAAACACGATTCGATGGCTATCGTCGATCCCGTGGCCTTCCCCGAATACCGCCTCGCTGATCTTCCGCTCCTCTGCAACCTCCGCCAGGAACGCTGTTTCACCGTGGACCATCGTGTCGAGAAATGCCATCGCCCGGATCGCGATCACCGGCTTCTCGCAGGCGTTTGCCTCCACCTGAATCATTCCGAAACCCTCCAGCCGCGACGGTGCAGCGTAGATGTCGCAGGCGGCCAACAAATAGGGCATGAAATTCTGTGAGACTACGTTGGTAGAGTAGATCACCTTCCCGGCGATACCAAGATGCGCCGCCAGTTCGAGGTCGGTCACGTTCTGCCGGACCGTCCGCGGCTGAGGCCAAACTTTGCAGACATATCTCCAGCCGGGCGCCTCGGCATCAATCAGCGCCAGCGCTTGCATGACCGCCTGGGCGCCCTTGGACGCCGCGTCGCCTCCGACGGTCAGGATCATGATCTGGTCATCCGCTACTCCCAAAACCTCGCGGATGGATCGCACCTTCAGGTCATCGCAGCTGCGCGGCGCGAAGCGGTCCGTGTCGCAACCCACCGGCAGCACCTCGATATTGTCCCCCTTGATGCCGTCTCTAATGTAGGTCTCCCTCACCCAGTTGGAGGTGACCAGAATCAGCGGCAAAGCGTTCAGCACATCCTGGTGTGCCGCGATATAACCATCCGCCACCAGCCATGGCACGGTCTTCATCCCAAACTGCTGTGGGTGTAAAACCAGGTGCGGAACATGGCCCCAGAACCCCACGCCGACGACCACGTCCGGCTGGAACCAACGGTAGTACCATTCCTTTTCCAACGGCGATTCGAAATGAACCGGGTAGACATCCACGCCGATCTCGCGCAGGCCCCTGCATAATAGCTGACCCTGCGTCGCCAGGCCGGCCGCCGAAGGTGGGTGTTCGGTCAATACAAGCACTTTCATGGTTGCCCCCGGGGTGACGCGCGCTGTACCGCTGCTGGCGCCGAGTCAAAGCACCAGAACCCTTCTTCTCGCGGGGTGGTCTGTGCTTCCCAACTGTCGGGTCCAAACCCGTAAAGATCCGTAATCAGCCGGCGCTTTTCGAGCCAGACGTCGTCTGTCAACACGTCCCGCCGATCGGCATCGGCGCGAACCCGCGGCAAGTACGCCCGGTCCCCGTCCTCATAGGCAAACAGCCACAATCGCTTGGTGTCGATACCGCCCGCCCGCCAAAGCTCGACGACGGTCTGGCAGCACTCCGCGTGGCGGCGGTGCCGGGTGTACTCGCCGTTCGGGCCGTGGGTCAGAATCAAGTCGTAGCTGGTTCCACCCAGCAGCCGTGCCGTGGTCTCCTGAACTTGCTCCATCGGCAGCGGCGCCTGGTCGGGTCCATCGTCAAGATCCGCCATCTCACCATCCGCCCCCAATCGCTGCAGGACCCGGCGAAACCTCGGTGCGCGGTCCGGATCGGCTGCTCGGCATAAGGTCACGATGCGCCAAAGAAACTCCGGATGGGTCAATATGTAGCCGCCGCACCAGAGCGTCTCGTCATCCGGATGGGCGACGACAACAGCGGCCAGTCGGCGAAGTGTCGTTGTCTTTCCCGGCCTTGCGAAGCCGCACGGGTCCTCTTGCCCGAAAGCAGCAAACGGACCAGCGGGCGCGTCGATAGTGCCGTCAGGGCGAGAGTCCATGGTGCCATCTCAAGGCCGTATGTCCTATTGTATGTGATCGGATCCTCTACCACAGCGCGCGCCGGTGAGGTCGCGTTGCATCCGACGCAGTAACGCCGCCGTCGCCGCCCGGTGGCGGCGCAGGCACAGCGTCCGCATATTGGCCAGGTCGCCTTCGCCGCCGCCCTCGGCCACCGGCACGATGGGGTCCGCATCCCACAAATGCCGCCGCCCGCCCCATTCCTTCTCGAACCGGCGGCGCGCCGCGTAGTCCAGCTTGCGCTTCTCCTTGCGCAGCGCCTCGGTATCCAGGCCGCACTGCGCGCACACGCCTTGGTCGCGCGCGAACACCCGCACGCGCAGATGGCCCGCATCGGTGCGCAGCTTCCATTGGTGCACGCAAGCGGCGGAGCAGAAGCGGCGGCCCCGGGGAACCTCGCCGCGGCGCCAGCGGCAGGGCTGCCTGCGGCGCGGGCTCACAGCCGCAGATCGTATCCCTGTGCGCGCATGCCGTCGATCAGCCCCGCCCGCAGAGCGCCCACCTCTTCCGACGACAGCGTGCGCTCCGCCGATCCCACCGTCAGCCGGAACGAAACGCTCTTGGTCCCGGCCGCCAGCGGCGGGCCGGAATACTGGCGCTGGTATTCGATGGATTCGAGCAGCGGGCCGGCCAGCGCCGCCAGCTTGTCGCGCAGGTCGCCCGCCAGTTCCCGGACAGGCGCCACCACGGACAGGTCGAACGCGCTCGAGGGATAGCGGCGAATGGGCGTGTAGCGCCGGTCGCCCGCCGCGGCCGCCCGCACCGTCTCCAGGTCCAAGTCCAGCATCGCGGTGCGCCCTTCGGCCAGCCCCGGGTGCAGCTCGAACAGGCGTCCCACCACCGCGCCGCGCCAGTGGATCTCGGCCGCGCGCGCAGGGTGCTCGTAGGTCCGGGCCGCGGCGGGACGCGCCTCGGCGCCCGGCATCAGGCATTGCGCCGCGCGTTTCATCTCCATCAGCCCCGCCGCGCCGTCGCCCTCCCGGCTGTGGATGGCCGCGGCCAGGTGCGGGATCTCGCGCGGCAGACCCTCCGCCTGCCGGTGGATCTCGCGGCCGATTTCGAAGATGCGGAACGTCTCGAAACGCTTGCCGTTCTCCAGCACGTTGGCGCGCAATTCCGGCAGCAGCGACATGCGCAGCAGCGATTGGTTGGGTGCGATCGGATTGGCCACCGCCACGTGATCCTCGGGCGCCATCCCGAACGCCAGCGCGTCCGCCTCCGCCACGAACGAATAGTTGTAGACCTCGGTGAAGCCCTGGCCCGCGAACACCGCGCGCGCGCCGCCATCGAAGGCGCGTTCCGCATTAGCCGGCGGCACGGTCGCCAGCACGGCGGGCGGCCGCGGCTCGATCGAATCGTAGCCGATCATGCGGCCGACTTCTTCCACCAGGTCGTCCTTCATGGAGACGTCTTTCGTCGCGCGCCACGAAGGCACGCTTACCGCCAGCACGCCGGGCGCGTGCTCCGATACCCCGAACGCCAGCCGCTCCAGAATGTCCCGCACTTCGTCGGCGTCCACCTCCTTGCCGAGCTTGCGGACCAGCCAGTCCATCGGCAGCAGGATGGGTGGCGGCGCCGGCATCGCCCTGCCGCCGTCCGCCAGGCCTCCCACCAGGCGGCTGCCCGGCGACAGTTCCCGCATCAGCGCGGCAGCGCGCGCCAGCCCCCGCACCGTGTTCGCCGGATCCTGCGATTTCTCGAAGCGCATGGACGCGTCCGTGCGCAGCTTCAGCGCGGCCGACGTGCGCCGCACGCTCGCGGCATGGAAACACGCGCTCTCCAGCACCATGCGCGTGGTGCCCGCCACGATGGCGCTGTCCAGCCCGCCGATCACCCCCGCCAGCGCCACCGCGCCCCGCGCGTCGGCGATCACCAGGTTCGCCGGGCCCAGCGTGTACTCCTGCTCGTTCAACGCCAGGAACGATTCCCGCTCCCGCGCACGGCGGATGTGGATGGTATCGCCGTGCAGCAGGTCGCGGTCGAAAGCGTGCATGGGCTGCGCCAGCTCGGACATGATGAAGTTGGTCATGTCCACGATGTTGTTGATGGGGTTCAGCCCGATGGCCGTCAGCCGGTATTGCAGCCACGCGGGCGACGGCCGGACCGTGACGTTTTCAAACACCAGCGCGCTGTACCGCGGGCACAGCTCCGGGTCTTCGATGGCCACCCCGATGGGCGCGGGACCCGCCGGAAGCAGCGCCGGCTCGACCGGATCGCGCAACGCCAGCCGCAGGATGGCGGCCACCTCGCGCGCCATGCCGTAGTGGCCCCACAGGTCCGGCCGGTGAGTGATGGACTTGTTGTCGATCTCGATGATGCTGTCCGGAGCGCCGCCCGGCGCCGGCGCCCCGGGCGGCGCATCCAGTTCGACGATGCCCGCCCCGTCCCGATTGATGCCCAGTTCCGCGCCGCTCGCCAGCATGCCGTCGCTGTCCACACCGTGAATCGTCTTGCGGCCTACCGGCACGTACACGCTGGTTATGCCCGGGCGGCAGTTCGGCGCTCCGCACACCACCACCTTGGCGCCGTAGCGGCCCGTCTCCACCACCGCCTTCACGGTGTGGCCGCCCTCCAGCGGCTCGACCGACACCACCCGCGCGGCGCACGCCCCGGCCAGCAGCGCGCCGGCTTCCTCGATGCCTTCGCACTCTGCCGTGCGCATGGTGATGAGCCGCTCCAGTTGGCGGGCCGGCGTGTCCAGATCCGGCGCGTATTCGCGAATCCAGTTATAAGAGAACTTCATTAGAATTGCTGTAGAAAACGGAGATCGCCGCCCTGCAGCAGGCGGATGTCGTCGATGGCATAGCGCATCATCGCCAGGCGCGTCAGGCCCAGGCCGAAGGCGAAGCCGTTCCATTCCTCCGGGTCGATGCCGCTCATGCGCAGCACGTTCGGGTTCACTAGCCCGCAGGGCAGCAGTTCCACCCACCCGCTCTGTTTGCACACCGGGCAGCCCCGGCCGCCGCAAATCAGGCACTGAATATCCAGCTCGAAGCCCGGCTCCACGAACGGAAAGTACCCCGGCCGCAGCCGCACCGTAACGTCGCGCCCGAAGATGGCGCTGAGCAGCGTCTTCATGAAGTAGATCAGGTGGGCCACCGAAACCTCGCGATCCACCATCATGCCTTCCAGTTGATAGAACGTGTGCTCGTGCGAGGCGTCCACGTTTTCGTTGCGGAACGCCCGTCCGGGCGCGATCATGCGCAAGGGCGGTCCCAGCCGCTCCATGCCGCGCACCTGAACCGGCGAGGTGTGCGTGCGCAGCAGGTGGCCGCCGCTCAGCCAAAACGTGTCCTGCATGTCCCGCGCCGGATGGTCCGCCGGAATGTTGAGCGCGTCGAAATTGTAGTATTCCGTTTCCACCTCGGGGCCGTCCAGGACCGCGAACCCCAGCGAGACGAAGAGATCCTCGATTTCCGACCGGATGCGGGTGATGGGATGCAGGTGGCCCATTTGCGGACCCGGCGGCGGCAGCGTCAGGTCCAGCCATTCGGCGTTCAGGCGCGCGGCCAGGGCTTCCCCGGAGAACTCCCGCGCGCGGGTTTCGCACGCCGATTCGACATTCTGCTTGGCGCTGTTGAGCAGCTTGCCGCAGCGCGCCCGGTCCTCCGGCGCCAGCGCGCCCATCTCTTTGCTGATCCTGGCCAGCGAGCCCTTGCGTCCCAAAACCTCGACGCGTACCTGCTCCAGGTCCTCCAGCGAAGCGGCCGCCCGGATGCGGGCCAGCGCGGCGGATTCGAGCTCCGGCAGTCGTTGTTCGAGCATGCGGTGAGAAATTTCTATTCTAGCGTGTGCCCGGCTGCCGGAGGGATTCCGTGTCCAAGGGCAATTTATGTGTGTCGGGAGGCAACTATTCCTCTTCTTCCTCTTCGCCGGTCTTGGATGCCTTAGCCGCCGCGATGACCTTTTCGGCCTGCAGCGCCGGCACGTAGTCGTAGTGATCGAACTCCATGGTGAAAGAACCACGGCCCTGGGTCATGGACGTCAGATCGTTCTGGTAGTTAAGCATTTCAGCCATGGGCACCTGGGCGCGGATGAACTGGGTGTTGCCCTTGGTATCCATGCCGGAGATGCGGCCGCGGCGGCCGTTGAGGTCGCCCATGAGGTCGCCGGCGTACTCGACGGGCGCCTGGATCTCGGCGTTCACAATGGGCTCGAGCAGCGCGGGCTTGGCCTCCTGCATGGCGGCCTTGAAGGCCTTGCGGGCGGCCAGCTTAAAGGAAAGCTCCGAGGAATCCACATCGTGGTAGGAACCGTCGTAGAGCACCACGCGGAAATCCACCATCGGGTACCCGGCCAGGAAGCCGTTCTCGGCGGCCTCCAGGATGCCTTTTTCGACGGCGGGGATGTAGTTCTTGGGGATGGAGCCGCCGAAGATTTCGTTGACGAATTCGAACTTTGCGCCGCGCGGCAGCGGCTCCATTTTGATCCAGCAATCGCCGAACTGGCCGTGGCCGCCAGTCTGCTTCTTGTGGCGGCCCTGAACGTCGGCACGGCCGCGGATGGTTTCGCGGTACGGGATTTTGGGGGCTTTTAGGGCCACATCCACGCCGTAACGCTTTTTCAGCCGGCTGACGACCACCTCGACATGCTGCTGGCCGCTGCCGCCCAGCAGGAATTCCTTGGTCTGGGGATCGCGGTAGAAGCGCAGCGATTGGTCCTCTTCCAGGATGCGGTGCACGGCGTTGCCCATGCGGTCCTCGTCCTGCCGCGACTTGGCCTCGATTGCGAAGGCGATGGACGGCTCGGGGAGTTTCACCGGCGGATAAGTGAACGAAACGCCCTTGTCGGCCAGGGTATCGCCGGTCAGGGTATCCTTCAGCTTGGCCACCGCGCCGATGTCACCCGCGTGCAACTCCGTGACGGGCGTGAGGGTCTTACCGGCGGGCACGCCGATGTGGGCCAGGCGCTCGGTGGCGCCCTTCTGCACATTCTGCAGGTTGGCGTCGTTCTTCACTACGCCCGAATAGACCTTGAAATAGGTGATGCGGCCGGCGAAGGGATCGGCCGTGGTCTTGAAGACAAAGGCCGACGCGGGACCGGCCTCGGCGATCTTGCGGGCGGCCTGTTCGCCGTTGGTCAGGGCGGCGACTTCGCGGCCGGCGGGCGCGGGCAGATTGTCGACGATGAAGTTGAGGACCAGGTCGGTGCCGATATTGTGCAGCGCCGAGCCGCACAGCACCGGGAACAGCCGCATATCCCGGATGCCCGACTGGAGGCCTTCGAGGATATGCTCGGGAGGCAGGGTGCCCTTATCGAAGAACTCTTCCAGGAGGGCATCGTTGCCCTCGGCCACGAGCTCGACCAGGGCCTCGTGGGCGGCCTGGGCGGCGGCTGCCAGGTCGGCGGGGATGTCGCCCTCCCTGCCCTTGCCGTCGCCATCGTGCGTGTAGGTATAGGCGCGCATGCGGACCAGATCGACTACGCCCTTGAAATCGCGCTCCGCGCCCATGGGGAGCTGGATGGGGATCGCGGTGCGCCCGAAGGCCTCCTGGACGCTCGCGAGGGTGCGCTCGAAGGAGGCGCGCTCGCGGTCGAGTTTGTTGATGACCACGGCGCGGGGCAGTCTATAATCGTCGGAGTAGCTCCAGACTTTCTCGGTCTGGACCTCGACGCCGGCGACCCCATCGACTACCACCAGCGCGGCATCGGCGGCGGCCAGGGCGGCGCGTGTGTCGTTTATAAAGATGTTGTAGCCGGGCGTGTCCAGGATGTTGATCTTGGCCTTCTTCCACTCGGCCACGGCGATGGCGGTGGAAATGCTGACTTTGCGCTGGACCTCCTCCTCGTCGAAGTCCGTAATGGTGTTGCCTTCATCCACCCGCAACAGCCTGTTGGTGGCCCCGGCCGTGAAGAGCAATCCGGCGGTGAGCGTGGTCTTGCCGGAATCGCCGTGGCCCACCACACCAACGTTCCGGATGTCCTTGCCTTCGTAGATTTTCACTGGAAAAGCTCCCGATTGAAAGCGGAGTGTAACACGGGCGGAGCGCGCGCTGGGTGGCGGGCCCCGAGGTGGTAAGACCTTACGCGCCCACCACACCGGCCAGCGGACTGCTGGCGCTGGCGTAGAGTTTTCTGGGCATGCGTCCGGCGAGGTAGGCGAGCCGTCCGGCCTCCACCGCCAGTTTCATGGCCTGGGCCATGCTGACGGCATCCTCGGCGGCGGCGATGGCGGTGTTCATGAGCACGCCGTCGGCGCCCAGTTCCATGGCGATGGCGGCGTCGGACGCGGTGCCCACGCCGGCATCCACGATCAGCGGCACGGTGGTGATCATTTCGCGCATAATGCGCAGGTTGGCGGAGTTCTGCACGCCCAGGCCGGAGCCGATGGGCGCGGCCAGCGGCATCACCGCGGCGGCGCCGGCGTCAATCAGCTTGCGCGCGTTCACAATGTCGTCGTTGGTGTAGGGCAGCACCACGAAGCCCTCCTTCACCAGCGCACGAGTGGCTTCCAGCAAGCCTTCGTTATCGGGAAAGAGCGTCTTCTCGTCGCCGATGACCTCCAGCTTGATCCAGTTGGACAGGCCCACTTCGCGCGCCAGGCGGGCGGTGCGGATAGCCTCGTCCGCGGTGTAGCAACCAGCGGTATTGGGCAGGATGAAGATCCGCGACCGGTCGATGTAATCGAGCAGGGATTCCTTGGAGCGGTCGGTGAGGTTGACGCGCCGCACGGCCACGGTGACCATTTCGGCGCCGGTAGCCTGGTGGCAGCGGGCCATTTCCGGGAAGCTGCGATATTTCCCAGTACCCACGATGAGGCGGGAATGGAACGAGCGCCCGGCGATTGTGAGGGTGGTATCGGACATAAATCCCATTGTAAGACGGGTGGGTGGAGGTTTTCCGTCTCCCGGCTACCGGAGCGCAGTTGTCGGCCGCGTCGGCCCAGCGGGTTCGGCACCGCATTAATACAGATCTCGGCAAACTTCTGAGGATGTTGGGTGGACTGGCCTTGGCGTAAGCGTCCTCGGTGGCCGCCTATTTTCGCGTTCGTAGATTTTGCTGGCGCCCCATCAGCTCTTGTAGTATGATTACTTCAAGATGGATATCGACCCCAAGGGTCCCGAAGCTGCTCGCCTCCGCCAAGGATGCGTAAATCAATAACATTTACAACTGATGTTTGTTACTTGGATGAATTGTGTAGTTCCATTCGCCGTGAAAGTTGTCGGGCTTTAGGTTGAGATGGGCAAACTCTTCATCTGTGATCTTTCGGCCGACGGGGTACTTGCGGTGATCCAGCCGGCAGGTCACTTTCAAGCCCTTGGCCGTTGTGGTCCCGGCGATCAGCCGCACCACCGTCTCGTAATCGCGAAGCGGCTCACCGCGCCAGTTGGACGAGATGAAGGAGAACAGCCGGTGCTCCACCTTGTTCCATTTGCTCGTGCCCGGCGGGAAATGGCAGACC
>VFSW01001416.1_pt1 | contig 36658 bp, 28 predicted proteins | sample 5358111 | NCBI WGS metagenome assembly VFSW01 (sample SAMN11554181, study PRJNA540505) | mine drainage metagenome | isolation source: sediment from site ElyBrook_90M | place: USA: Ely Copper Mine, Vershire, VT | collected 2017 | reverse complement strand
CTCATCATGTTGCCAATCGCGACCTGATAAGGGGGCTTCTGAGGATGCGAGACGGAAAGTGCACCTTGCGGCCCCCCATAGCCATGGTCCGATTCTTGTGATCAGCAACTGGAGCTCCTTCCAGAGAGCGATGCTGGCGATCTTATCCAGCAAGCGTCTTGGCGTTGCTCCTATGCTCGACTCCCAAACCTCACTGTGGGGTTAATGGATCTGTCGCATTAATTCCTTAGCGCGCTTTAAGCTCTTTTCATGGTTCCGGTCGATTTCGGACTTGTGCAGAAGTTGCGAAGCCCTGCCACTTCCGGCCTAAGCGGGGGTACTATTCGCCGCTGACCTCTGCATTGGCCGAGACCGCCGCCGCCGGTAGGAAGTAGCCCCAGCTTCGTTCGGCTGCGGCCTCAAGAAGTGCGGGCGATGGGTTGACCGGGTAAGGATGCGCGGCAATTTCGAGCATGGCGAGGTCGTGAATTGAGTTGCCGAAGACGGCATCAGGATGCGGAATTCCAACGCGGCGAAGAGCCGCAGCTTTCCCTTCATCCGTGGGAACATCGACCAGCTTGCTGGTGATCAATTTCTTTTCAACCACAACCTCTGCTGCAAGTACGCGAGAAGCAGGAATTCCAAATTCACGCACTCCTTCAGTGACGATCCATTTGTTGGTTGAGCTGACCGCCCAGAGTTCGACGCCTTGCGCGTGCAATGCTGCGACGAGCCTCTCCATCTCTGGAAAGATGCGGCCTCGCACAAACTGGCTGACATAGCGGGAAGCGGCGATTTGCAGCTCTTCTTCGTGCAGGCCCGCATACATCTGGACCATTTCGCCGCAGATTTGCGCCTCGCTTACATTGCCGGCGAGATAGCCCCTGTAACGTGAGTCGATCCAGTCCGACGTAGACCGCGATACAATGCCCTGCTCCAAAGACCACATCATAAAGCCATAGCCGGAATCGCCGCTCCAGAGTGTCCCATCGCAATCAAACACGGCTACCCGATGAGCATTCTCGATCACCAGTTTTTCGAATTCGCTGGCTGTCCAGCGAGGAACATCATTCTGCATCCACAACCATTCTTCTTTACAAATTTGACTTCACGCCTACACACTCTATTCTCACCGATGAGACCTGCTCAAAGCACGCTCATCGCGTAGGAGGGGTGCTACTTTCAATTTGCATGACAACTCAAATGTCGATATTCATGTGTTTGCCTCAGGTCTGTTGTCCCTGCTATACGTGCTTAGGAAGGTAGGAGATTCCCACTGGGGGTTTGGAAATGCTCGCATGGCGGTATCGCTGCACTGGCGCTGTTCTTCTTGGTTGCCTGGCTATGGCTTTGTGTTGTATGCCTTTAGCGCTCGCTCAATACTCGTCCGAAGGAATCGGGCAAAGTGCCTTCTCGATTCCGCAAAGCCAGTTGATTCAGGCCGATGTTCTCAATCGTCTGCTGCAAGGGCAAGCGAAGGCGCGTCCGGTTATCATCCAGGTTGGCTCCCATCTGATGTACGGCCAGGCGCATATCCCAGGCTCGATCTACGCAGGGCCGGGATCGCAAGCGAGCGGTCTGACGTTGCTGGCAAGTAAAGTCAAGACGCTGCAGAAAGGCCAGTTGATTGTCCTCTACTGCGGCTGCTGCCCCTGGAGCCATTGTCCGAATATCGGGCCCGCCTTCAAGAAATTGCAGGATCTCGGCTTCACGAACGTAAAAGCTCTTTATCTCGCGAACAATTTTGGAGATGACTGGGTTGGCAAAGGATATCGCGTTGAGCAGGGCAACTAACTCTTCGAGTCCGATGGCAAGGCCTGCGTACAATCGATCATGTTGGCCGATCTCTCTGTTGCTGCTACTGTGCTTCGGATTGCTCTCCTTTCCGATTCACGCGCAGACGGCTTTACTTCACAAGCCAGCGCCACTCTTTGTGCGAACCGATCTGAAGGGGCAACGAGTCGATTTAAGAGCGTTGCGCGGCAAAGTTGTACTGCTGAATTTCTGGGCGTCTTGGTGCGGGCCTTGTCAAGTGGAGTTGCCTGCCTTTCAATCCTGGCAGCGTCAGTACGGCGCTTCAGGACTCCAAGTCATTACGGTCGCAATGGACGACGACACCCCACCTGTGACGGCAGTCGTCAAGAAATTGCAACTCAACTTGCCGGTTGTGATGGGGGACGACAGACTGGGCAAAGAATACGGCGGCATCCTCGGGCTCCCGATTACCTTTCTCATCTCTCGAAACGGGATCCTCGTTGAGCGCGTAGAAGGAGCGGCAAATCTTTCGAGGTTAGAAATGGATGTCCGCGCGCTCCTATCCGAACAATGAACCTATTTGTGTCCGCTGGATGAGTGGGAAATCGAAGAAGAGGCGAGCGCTGCCAAATCCCTTCATTCTCTTACCTTTCTGCGGCATGACCGTCTAAGTTAAATCCAGCGTCCCCGCGATGAAAAGAGCTGGATTGATCCGCTCCATGCGTTAGGCCAGAAATCCAGCCGGCAGCTGGCGACATGAAGCTTTTGAAAATTTTGAATTGAAGGTGTTGAGTGAATAGAAAGTACGCACTTGCTGCGTTGCTGTTGTGTGCCTTCACTGCAGCCAGCTGCATGGCTCAGGCGAAGCTCGATCCTACGCTGCCCGAGAGTCCTCTTCCTCATCGAAGGGTACTGTTGCTTTTCCCAGGATATGAAACGATCCAGGATCCTGCAACTCCCGTTGCGACGTTGCGGACAAGGCAGAAATTTGAAATGGCGTATCGAAAGACTTTTGATCCGTCCTTCCTGATCGAATCGGCGATGTTTGCAGGTTTTGACCAAGCTGCAAACTATGGTCCGCAATATGGTTCCGGTGCTGGTCCATTCGCTCAGAGGTTTGGCTACAATGCTGCGAATCTTGCGTCGACGTTTCTCTTTACCGATGCATTGCTGCCCACTGCTTTTAGACAGGACCCGCGATACTTCCGTAAGGGATCTGGATCTTTCGGATCGCGTCTCTGGTGGTGTTTTCGTAGCGAACTGGTCGCGTACAGCGATCAAGGGAAGCAGATGCCAAATGTGGCCAATATGCTGGGCTTTGGTATGTCTACGGCCTTGAGCAATGCCTATTCTCCAGACAGCAGCATCACGTTTCCAAAGACCATGGAGCGCTACGGAGTGAAGGTCGGAGTCAGTTTTGGGCTGAATATCATGCGTGAGTTCGGGGGCACCAACCGCGCCGAACATTACTGAGGTTCGCCGGACTGGAGCTGTTTTGCGACGAATCATTAGTAACGATGTTGAGTCCTTGATAAATAAGATACGGTCATCGAGTCGGCTCTGAAGGTTGGGTTGGAAGCGCGCTGATAATCGAAGATGTGGACTCGGCCGTCAGTCATCTTGTGCTCCGCGAGTATCAGAACTACCTCAGGGTAGAAAAGGGACTGCGGCCCTTAACGTGCGAAGCCTATGCCGGTGACTTGCACACATTTGCCGGACTGATGAGCAAGCGTGATGTCTCACTGGAAAAGGTAAGTCAGCAGGACGTGATTACGTTTCTCGAGTATCTCCACGGGGAGGGTATGGACTCGCGTTCTTGCGCTAGGAAACTGAGCTCACTACGGGGATTTTACAAGTGGCTTCTGCTAGATGGGAGAATCCAACAGGATCCAACCATGAATGTAGAGTCGCCAAAGACCTGGAAGGTACTTCCGAAGGCGCTTGCCGAATCGGAAGTCAATGAGCTGTTAAGCCGTGCGGCTCTCTCTGCAACTCATCCCCAGGCCAAAGCGGCCGATCTCCGTGATCGCGCAATCCTGGAATTGCTTTACGGTGGAGGCTTGCGTGTTTCAGAGCTTACGGCACTTGCTGTCTCTGACATCGCGTTCGATCAGGGGCTGGTTCTGGTGAAAGGAAAAGGCGACAAAGAGCGGCTTGTGCCTCTTGGGCGTGCTGCGTTGGAGACAGTGGAGGCCTATCTTCGCGAGGGCCGCCCGCACTTGGCGAGAATCAGTTCATCGCGCAAGAAGACCAATGCACGTGCAGACGGGGCGAGGCTATTCCTGTCGCTTCGCGGTACTCCGCTTACGCGGCAGTGGATTTGGCGCCTGGTGAAGTTCGCGGATTCAAGTGCCAGTCCCCACAGGCTGCGGCATAGTTGTGCCACGCACATGGTCGAACATGGTGCTGATTTGCGCAGCGTCCAGCTTCTGCTTGGGCATGCGGATATTGCAACGACACAAATCTATACGCAGATAGCACTTGGACATCTGAAGTCTGTTCACCGTCTCCATCATCCCCGCGCAAGGCTGCGTGGAAATAGTCTGAAGACGGTCGAGGACAATCCATCAAGGCCATGACGACACCGCAGAAAGTCAGAGAACCCGCGGGGGTGCTCAGCCCACTTGTTGAAGAGTACCTTCGAGCACTTCGTGTGGAGCGCGGTGCTTCGGAACACACTTTGCGTGCTTACACTCGCGAGGTAAGAGAATTCGCCCGTTTTGCAGTCACAGAATGCGATGATTGCTCCGCTCCGGATCGGATCGATCACACGCTCATACGCGCGTATTTATCTAGTCTCTTCGATCGAGGCCTCTCCAAGCCATCGGTCGCCCGTTCTCTTGCGGCGGTCAGGAGTTGGTTCCGCTGGCTGGCTCGCATGGGATATGTGAAGCAGAACGTTGCCGCTCTCGTGACGACGCCGAAGCTTCCCCGGCATCTCCCTCGAGTACCCTCGATCGAGCAGTTGAATCGAGTGGTGGATTCGGTCGGCAAGGAAGCTGCGAGCTGGCCAGCACGGGATCGCGCCATCATGGAGTTGTTGTATGGCTGCGGACTTCGCAACGCTGAACTTGTCGGGATGGATATCTCAGATATTCATTGGGCCAACGAGGCAATCCTCGTGCGGGGCAAGGGGAGAAAGCAGAGATACGTTCCGCTTGGCGAAGCAGCCGCTGCAGCGCTCCGGGAATATCTGGGTGAAAGAAAGCTACGCCTCTCTGCTCTTCATAAAGTCGCGGGCCGGGCCCCGAATGCTGTGTTTTTGAATCTAAAGCTGCAGGGTCTTCAACGGGCTGGAATACAGGCGCGTCTTACAACGCGCAGCGTAGGGCGCATTGTTAAACGTATTGCCATCAATGGAGGACTCTCCGGTGATTTTCATCCGCACACATTGCGCCATGCCTGCGGAACGCATCTTCTGGAAGAGGGCGCGGACCTTCGGGCGATTCAGGAATTGCTGGGCCACGAACGGCTCTCGACAACGCAGCGTTACACCCAACTGACTGCAGCACAGCTCACGCAGGTGTATGACAAGACCCATCCTCGCGCGCGATAAAGAGAACGAATCGGCCATCTCGCGAAGAATCAGAAATCCACCTTGCGCGACGGAAACCAGGTGAGTTGGATGTTCGTGGTCGTGACCGTATGCTCTGGTGCAGGATAGGTTGGAGTTCCGGTTGGATAGATGGGAGCCTTCCAGTGTTCGAAGGTGAAGTTTCCGTCGACTTCAAGGTCTCGCTTGATACGCTTGACGGCGCGAAATGTCAGATCGTCGATCGTTGTTCCGCCGGGAATAAAGTCCTTTGCAGCCTTCTGATTGCGCGCGCTGACTTGCAGCCATTCATTGCCGCTGAGGTGGTAGGTAATCCAAGCTTGTCCGCCCTTATCCTCGCGCCCGATCCAGTCTCCGAAAATCATGCCCTTGTTGGTATAGCCCTGGCGCTGGATAGCTTCAAAATACATAAAATGCCCGCCGTTGCTGTTGCTGATGGCAGGGTCCGTCGAAACGGCTTCCAACCGCGCGTCGAGCTTAGGAATACCTGGCACATGGGAAAGATAGATCCCAGGTCGAATTGCGGCGCGCCGCGGAGCATCGATTGGTGAGACATCGTCATGCACCTCGGAGTCTGAATACAGGGTAAGCCAGCGCCGAACGAATGGAAGCCGGTACGAAAAATCAAACTGGCCGAATCGTGCTCCGGGATCCTTCGTGCTGTTCTTGATTGCAGGCGTGACATTCTGGAAGCTGAAGAAGCTTTGCAGGAATGTATGAAGGGTGATGGGTTCGTGACCCTTTCCACCCCAAATTACCGTGCGCTCAAACCCGAATTCGAGATTCTGAGTTGGCTTGAAGCTTACCTTCTCATAGTGCACCCACGGGGAATTTGGATCCGTATGTCCTTTCAGAGATCCCACCATGAAGTCATAGCGAAACGGACCTGTGACGGCTGACAGCAGGGGAATGTGCAGTGGTTCGACTCTGTTGATGCGGAACGAATAGATATTCTCCGCATTATTTGAGTAGGCAAATCCCCCACCCATCGCAGTTCCTAGCCATGCGTCCTGTTTGCCCAGCGAAATCTCATGATTCGCAAAAAGGGCGGAAACGTACGCCTCCATCAAACGGCCATTTGTCAGTGAGGAGATTGGCCCCTGCGGAATCGTTGCCTGGTTGAAAGGTAAGCCGGTCACGGGGTTGATGTAGGGGATCTGATCGAGGTTTGAAAGCGTCTGCGCCAGTGCACTTGAGTAGCCTGCTGCAGAGGGAACTCCCTGAAACTCGCCGCGTGCGTACAAAACGAAGCGGCCGGAGGCAGCATAGCCGCTTGCACCGGAATAGTTGTTCAATCCACCCTCGTAAGGGCGTCCGTAGTCGTTCACAATGGACTGACCGAGGTAAAAGCTGTCTCGCAGGGGCGTTCCACCGATACCGCGCATGAGAGTGTAAACGGATTCCACCCGAGCCTTGCCCTGCATCTGCAGGCAGGGCCCTTCCATGTCCTTATCGAGTTCTTCACGAAGTGCCTCGTAGATGCCCTGAGCTTCGTCAGCAGCAGGGCTCTTGTCGTCGTCTTCAAATCGCGCTGCAGTTTCTTCGAGTATGTGGCTGAGACTTGCGCGAGTCCAAGGACGAAGGCCCAGGAAAACGCTGTCGACGTAACCGAGCGAGTAGAGGCGCATCACTTCTGGATACATCCAGTTGTCGACTGAAATGTAAGGCGAGCCCATCGTGGAAGGCTCGCAAACCGAATCCGGCGCCACCGGATGGGTAGTCTGAGCTGGGGCATATGCTTGCGCCCCCGCGACGCCGAGAGCAGCAAACAGGATCGCAGTGCAAACTTCCGAACTACATCTGCCTCCGGAAGCGCGATACGGACCAAGGGAATGACGAAGACTCATACCTCAAACTGTATCATTTTGCTGGATGGTGAATGGCGGAACTGGACACGTCATCTTGCCTCACAACCCTTTACTTCGCAGAGTGTTACGAGAAGTGCCCGTGGAGCTTGCGGCGCCAAACGATTTCAAAAACCTCCGTGCAAGCCGGTCTTGGAGATTTGGGTCAAACATTCCGCGTTGGCGTAAGTATGCTTCCATGCGTTCTAATGCATTCTTTTCTTTCGTGCGCGACCGAGTCTTTCCGCTGCGACAGACGATGAGCGTGGGGCCACGGCCCTGTCGCGCACGGCTCAGCGACTCATAAACAACGCGATACAGCGCGACCGCGTCGAGCGCGTCAGTTAGGATAAGTGGAACGCCATGCACTCGCGCACTTCGCGCCATCCCTGCAAATCGGTCTGTACCAGTAGACGTATCATGGGCCATGAAAATGATCGGCAAATTGAGAACGCTGGCCAGGGCCAAAGCCTCACCCCAACAGGCCGATGTTGCGCCTGGCCCGGAGCAGAGCACTGCAACGACGCCGCCGGGAGCAACCTGCAGTCGTCCAAGTGCCAGGCCGCAAGCGACGTGGAGTTGAGCGGTTGTAGTTTTCGTTGAAGGCGCGATGTTCTCCTTCGAGAGTCCGGAGGCCTTCCGCGAACGTGATGCGCGCGTCGTGCCGACAGGCCATGCCGCTTGAAGGATCGACTGCAGGCGCTGTCCTTTCAAGAAACCTGCCGCAGTGTCTCCCGTAGGGAGACTCAAGGCGTCTTCGACTTTTAAGTCGGTCGTCAGAGAGGCGAGCATGGCCTCATGCCCCGCAACTGGTCCCACGACGACACGACGGCGCCGGCCCTGAAACCTGCGAAGTTCATCGCGCAACAGGCAGCACTCCAGCATGGACTTATAAATACCGAGCAGCTTTTTCTCGGAAATCAGTGAGAATGCAGTCTTGCCGTCTGAGGCAGCTCGCTGCCCCTTCCTCCTGGGAGTCATTGGCCTTAGAACCTCATATGAAGGGAATCAGTGCCACTCGTTGGCTAGGTGGAGTAGTCAGAATTGATGCGGATGTACTCATGCGTCAGGTCTGTGGTCCAAAATGTGCAGTTACCTGCGCCCTGGTGCAATTGGATTCGAATGGAAAATTGCGACTGCTTGATGTATTCATGCAAGGCTGCTTCATCAAACCCTGGCGCGCGGCCTCCGTCGCTGCACACCGGAAGCTCTCCGAACCAGATATCAATGTGTGCAGGATCGATCGATGCGCCGGAATAGCCGATAGCGGCCATCAGCCGTCCCCAGTTGGGATCACAGCCAGCCCATGCGGTCTTGACGAGCGGTGAGTGAGCAATAGCCTTCGCGATGCGAAGCGCATCGCCGTCGGCGGCTGCGCCTTCGATTCTAAGTTCCACAACATGCGTAATGCCCTCACCATCCGCCACAATCTGTTTTGCCAGCGAAGTGCACACTTGCGTAAGCGCCCTGCAAAAGTCGTTGTGGTCGTTTCCGACCTGCGCGCCGCTCGCGCCGCTGGCCAACAGGAGCACGGTGTCGTTCGTGGATGTGTCGCCATCCACTGAAATGCGGTTGAAACTTAACTCCACAGCCTGCTGCAAATAGGCATTCAGCACAGCTGGTTCAACCGCGGCGTCCGTCATGATGTACACCAGCATGGTGGCGTGCGGTACGAGCTGGGGGTGAATCATGCCGGCGCCCTTGCCCACCGCGGCGATGCGGACTTCCTTGCCATCCATCTCTACGCGCGCGAAAGCCGTCTTCTCCACTGTGTCCGTAGTCATCATCGCCTGCGCGACCTGCTGAAAGTGGTCACTTTCTTTGCCGAGCGAGGCGGCGATTGCAGGGAGAACCGCGATGAGCTTCTCCGAGGGCAATGGCACTCCGATGATGCCGGTGGAGGAAGGAAAGACCTCGTCGGGGCTGCACGCGAACTGCGCGGCGGCTGCTGAGCAGGTTGCGCGTGCTGCATCCAGTCCGTCCTGGCCCGTGGCACAGTTTGCATTGCCCGCGTTGATGGCGACGACCCGGACACGACCGCTTGTTTTGCTCAAGTGCTCCTTGTCGACGAGCAGTGGGGCGGCGGTAACTCGATTTGATGTAAACATTGCCGCAGCAGAGGCGGGTGCATCCGCGACGATGAGCGCAAAATCTGTTCTGCCGCTTTGCTTCAGGCCTGCACGGCCTGCACCAAAGCGAAAGCCCTTCGGGATGACAAATTGAGAGATTTCAGACATTGTCTCAAGAGGAAGTTCCGCATTTAATCTAGCAGGTTAGGGGGTGGAATGGCTGAGGCTGAGGACTTGACTCATGCAAGTGAATTTCTTGAGTTGCAGAACGTCCGGGTGGCACGGGGCGAGCGAATTGCGCTCCATGACATCAACCTACGTGTCCGCACGGGGGAGCATGTTGCGATCCTTGGTCCCAACGGATGCGGCAAGTCCACTCTAATTCTCACGATGACCTGCCAGATCTATCCGATCGTGCTACCGGGCATGCAGGTCCGTATCTTTGGTCGCGAGCGGTGGGATCTGACGCAGTTGCGCCGGCACTTTGGAGTCGTGAGTGCCAGTGTTGCCGGAGCTGAACTGCCGGGAGAGCGGACTGCAGTTACCACGGGGCTCGATGCAGTGGTTGCCGGCTTTTTCTCCGCATCCACACTGTGGCCCAATCTGCATGTGACGGATGAGATGCGGGAACGGGCATGGGAGGCGCTGGATCGCATCGAGGCGCGGCGGCTGGCCTTCCAACTCGTCGGCGAAATGTCGGCCGGGGAAAGGCGGCGCATCATGATCGCACGTGCGCTCGTTCATCGGCCTCGGCAATTGCTGCTCGACGAGCCCTCCAACGCGCTGGACCTGGCAGCGCAGCGAGACCTGCGCGAGAGGCTGCGACGGTTGGCCGCAGAAGGTACGGGAATGGTGATGGTGACGCATCATCTTGGAGATATTCTTCCTGAAATCGAGCGCATCATTCTCATGCAGAACGGCAGAATTGTTGGCGACGGATCCCGACGCGAGCTGCTTACCGAATCGCGGCTTAGCGAACTGTTTCATACGCCAGTTCGCATTGGCCACGACGAGGAATGGCTGCATAGTTGGTGATTCTGAAGGTAGTGCCAGACCCTCTGCATTTCAACGTCGCCAAGCAAATAGATTCCTGATACAAATGGAGGCACACCGCGCTGTTGCCCCCTAGCCGCGCGGATGAAGAGGAGGCGCATATGAGCTCAGTATCTCGGCGTGAATTTATCAAGTCGTCTTTGGCTGCCGGAACACTGGCAAGCGTCAGCAATCTGCCGATGCATGCTGCGCAACAGCCTGCCACCGAAGCGGTGACGCTGGGTAAATCGGGTGTCAAGGTGACTCGCCTTGCCTTTGGAACCGGCAGCAACAACGGCTACGTGCAGGCTGCGCTTGGACAGGCGCAGTTCACGGACCTAATACATTATGCATACGATCGCGGCATTCGCTTCTTTGAAACGGCAGAAGCGTACGTCACGCCCGCCATGCTGGGAGAAGCACTGAAGGGTATTCCGCGTGACAGTTACCAGTTAATGAGTAAGGTGACGACTGATCCTGGGGTCGATCCGGGGAAGCGCTTTGACGAGATGCGCCGCGTTTCTCAGACTGAGTACTTCGACATCATGTTGCTCCATTGGCAACATACGTCTGACTGGGTAGCGGAGACACAACGATGGCAGGACGGCATTCTGGAGGCTCAGGCGAAGAAGTCGATCCTTTTGCGTGGAGCATCTGTGCATGGCTTACCGGCGCTTCGTCAGATGCCTGGCAACAAATGGCTGGAAGTCGCAATGATCCGCATGAATCACAATGGAACGCGGATGGACGGCCCTACTTCTGCTGACAACAATAATCCGTCGAGCGTTTCGGAAGTGGTTCAACACGTGAAGCAGGTCAAGCAGGAAGGCATGGGAGTGATCAGTATGAAGCTGGTGGGGAACGGGGCTTTCACACGGCGGGAAGATCGAAAAGCTGCGATGAGCTTCGCGTTCCGCAATGCTGGCGTTGACTGCGTCACAGTTGGCTTCAAGAGCAAGGCTGAAGTCGATGAAGCAATCGAGAATCTGAATCTTGCTCTCGCGTAATAGGTGTAGGCGGGCGGTCGAGGCCCAGAAGCCCGAGGAGTGATAAGACTCGCTAGGCACAGAAATCGATCAAGAAGCAGCTGGACGCGATTTCACTAGGAAAGACCTGAAGAAAGGCAGTCAGATCCTCCGAGTCCACGCAGTAGAAGAAGTGGGCAAAGTATGGGCTGCTCGCAGAAGCATAGGAATGCTTCTATCTAAAGTTCCTGTATGTTTTTGATTTCACAGAAGTTGGCCGTTTTTTCTGGCGGAGAGAGTGGGATTCGAACCCACGTTAGAGTTTCCCCTAAACACGCTTTCCAAGCGTGCGCCTTCAACCACTCGGCCATCTCTCCAGGGAAGGGTTGTTGACTCTTTGAGAGTACCACAGGGGATCGTTACGTCGAGGCTAGGGAGCTTCCATTTTCCTTCGTCACGAACATGTGATGAAATCGTTTACTTTTCCGCGAGTGGTCCTATATAGTTTCGCCGTACGCTCGAAGGCTCGCCTCGCGCGCCTGAAAACTTCTGCATGGAACAGGGGGCAAGATGGCTGGGATCACACGTCGAGATGTACTTGCATCGGGACTCGCATTATCGGCATCGACCTTGATGACACAGCGCGCCTGGGCTCGTGCTGCCGCCGCTATGGCTGGCGCGTCTGGAGCGGAAGGTACTGCAGTTCAAACCGCAGTGGCTCCGCGCGAGAGATTGCTATTCGACTTTGGCTGGCGCTTTACGTTGGGCAATGGGGCTGATCCCGCCAAAGACCTTGGTTTTGGCATGGGAGAAGGCGACTTTGCTAAGACAGGCGAATTTGAATTCGCCAAGTCCAAGTTCGACGACTCCAAGTGGCGAGAGCTCAACCTGCCCCATGACTGGGCCATCGAGCTGCCGTTTGTGCGGGACGAAGAGCAGAAATCGCACGGCTATAAGCCGCTCGGACGGCGCTACCCCGACACCAGCGTTGGTTGGTATCGGCGTGTTTTTGAGGTCCCTGAAAGCGACCGTGGCCGCCGCGTGTCCATTGAGTTCGATGGCGTCTTTCGCAGCGTGCTGGTCTTTGTGAATGGATGTTTCGTCGGTCGTAACGATAACGGCTATGTGCCGTTCCGCTTTGACCTGACCGACTTTCTGGCAATCGGTGCCAAGAACTTCATCGTAGTCCGCGTGGATGCGAGCTTCGGTGACGGATGGTTCTATGAAGGCGCTGGAATTTATCGGCATGTCTGGCTGACCAAGACGGACGTTCTCCACTTGGGCCATTGCGACAGCATCGTGCGCTCTACGGTGAGCGATTCGTCCGCAAAGCTCGATCTGATCGCCCGGGTCGTCAACGAAGGCAAGCAGGCTGAGCAGGCACGTGTCACCTGGAAGATTCAGGATGCAAGCGGCAACACGGTGGCGACTGCGGAGGCGCAAGCACAATCCGTCGGAGCAGATGAAGCACAGACATTCTCCGCCACCGCCCATCTTGCGATTGCGAAGCTGTGGTCCGTGAACGAGCCGAATCTATACACCGCGGTCATCGCTGCGGAGACTGCGGGGAAAGTGCGCGATGCGGAGCGCGTGCAATTTGGCCTGCGCACGGTCGTCTTCGATGCCGACAAGGGCTTCTTCCTGAATGGCCAATCGATCAAGATCCAGGGCACTTGTAATCATCAGGATCACGCGGGTGTGGGTGCTGCGCTGCCGGATCGTCTGCAGGCATATCGCCTTGGCGTGCTGCGCGAGATGGGTTGCAACGCGGTGCGCACCTCCCACAACATGCCGACCCCGGAGTGGGTGGATGCCTGCGATCGCATGGGCGTGATGATGATGTGCGAGACGCGGCAGATGAGTTCCAGCCCTGAGGGACTGGCCCAATTGGAGGGCATGGTTAAGCGTTATAGGAATTCGCCGTCGATCATAATCTGGTCGATTGGAAACGAAGAATTTGTGCTGCAGTCGCAGGAATCCGAGCAGGGAGAAAAAATCGCTGCGACGATGGTCCGCAGATGCCATGAGCTCGATCCGACGCGCGTGGTTTCTGCCGCCGTGAATGGAGACAACCGGAAGGGAGTCTCCGTGCCGCTGGACATCGTCGGTTTTAACTACCAACTGCAGCAACCGGACAAGTTTCACAAGGATTTTCCAAAGAGGGCACTGTATGGGTCGGAGACCTCCAGCGCAATTTCAACGCGCGGCGTATACACCACCGATCCAATGCGCAATACCGTGAACGCCTACAACGGAGTAGTGCGCTGGGGTGAAACCGCGGAAGAATGGTGGACCTTCTATGGGACGCGGGAATGGGAAGCGGGCGGCTTTGCGTGGACCGGCTTCGACTATCGTGGAGAGCCGACTCCCTACGGCTGGCCGTCCATCAACTCGCAGTTCGGCATTGTGGATATGTGCGGGTTCCCCAAGGACACCTTTTATTACTACAAAGCGTGGTGGGGCAAGGACCCCGTCCTCCATCTGTTCCCGCACTGGAACTTCGAGGGCAAAGAGGGAGATGAGATTCCAGTGTGGGTCTACTCAAATGTCGAAGAGGTTGAGCTTTTCGTCAATGGCACGAGCGTGGGCAGCCAGAAGGTTCCGCATCTCGGTCATGTGGCCTGGAAGGTGAAGTACGCGCCAGGCGTGATTGAGGCGCGTGGGAGCAAGGGCGGCAAAGTAGTGCTCACGGAGAAGCGAGAGACGACGGGGCCGACAGTATCGATCCGGCTGACAGCAGACCGCACAACCATCGACGCAGACGGCCAGGATCTCGCAATCCTGACGGTTGAGGCGCTGGATTCGCAGGGTCGCGCGGTGCCGACTGCAGACAATCTGATTCGTTTCAATGTCTCTGGGGAGGGCTCGTTGATTGGAGTGGGCAACGGCGATCCCAATTGTCAGGAAACCGACAAGGGACCGACACGCTCGCTCTTCAGTGGGCTGGCGCAGGTCATCGTGCAATCGACGAAGCGCCCCGGCCAGATTTTTGTCGAGGCAGTGAAGGAAGGCTGGGATGGGCCTGAACTGACGCCAGCCAAGCTCTCAATTACAACCAAAGCAGTCGATCTTCCGCCTTCGGTTCCGCTGGTTCGCAGTTGAACCTCGCACCGGTAGAAGTTTGCTTCGAGCGAAGGCAGCCTTTCGGCTGCCTTCATTGTCCAACCGGGCATGTAGTCTGGAGTTGGATCAGCAGCGAGCGGCATGCACATCGGACATCTTCCCCTGATTCTTATCTGGGTCATCGCACTGGCCAGCATTGTGTGCATGCTGGCGCGTCCGCGATCGATTCCAGAAGCCTACTGGGCATGTGGCGGCGCCGTTCTGCTGATGGCTTCCGGCCTTATCCCGCTGCGCCAGGCGGCCGTTGCGGCGATGGGCGGATGGGACGTCTATCTCTTTCTGACCGGCATGATGATTCTGGCGGAGTTGGCTCGTGAGCAGCAGGTCTTCGAGTGGGTTGCCGATTTAGCCGCGCACCATGCAAGGGGATCCTCGGCGCGGCTGTTCTTATTGGTGTACGGCGTTGGCATCGCGGTGACCGTGTTTTTGTCCAATGATGCGACCGCTGTCGTGCTCACTCCCGCGGTGCTGACGGTCGTCCGGCGCGCGCGCGTGCGCCCCAGGTCTTACCTGCTGGCCTGCGCGTTTGTGGCGAACGCCGCCAGCTTTGCCTTTCCCATCTCAAATCCAGCGAATCTGGTCGTCTTCGACCGTCACGTGCCGCCGTTGGCAAGTTGGCTTGGCATCTTTCTTCTGCCTTCGATTGCGTCCATTGTGGTGACTTACTTCGTTCTTCGCTGGAGTGCGGGTGATCCGTTGACCGTGCGCATCCATCACCGGCAGGAGGCTGCACAGCTTTCGCCGGGCGGCAAGCTGGCGCTCGCTGGGCTATTCTTTTCGGCGGTTGCATTGATCGCGGCGTCAGCTTTTGGCCTGCCCCTTGGCGCACCGACCTGTGCTGCGGCAGCCGTGGCTGTTGCCGTTGTCGCGTTCAAAGACCGCGCCGTTGTGCAACGTGTCTTTCGAGGCGTGTCGTGGTCGGTGTTGCCGCTCGTTGCGGGCCTCTTCGTGATTGTGGAGGCGATGCAGAATGCGGGTCTTCTGCATGTGGGACTCGCAGCGTTGCGCGCGATGGGCCAGTTGCCGATCTTTGCTGCAAAGTTCATCGCTGCATTTGCAGTGGCGATTGCTTCGAATGCGATGAATAATCTGCCCATCGGACTGATGAGCGGGGCTACGATTCGTCACGCTCATGAAGCCGGTATCGTTGCGCACGCTGTGCTCATCGGTGTGGACCTTGGGCCGAATCTCTCTGTGACGGGATCGCTGGCGACAATTCTATGGCTAATTGCATTGCGCCGCGAACGGGTCGAGATTTCGGCATGGGAGTTTTTCAAGGTTGGACTGATTGCCATGCCATTGGCGCTCCTTGCCAGCCTTCTTGTGCTGTGGGCTTGATCTGCTCTGGCAAGAACCCGGTCGAATCAGCATGTACAGTAGAAAAGTGAATTACGCCAGGTCCCAGTGGAGAGAGGAACTGCGCGCCATGGTGGCGCTGGCGGTGCCCGTTGTCCTCAGCGAGTTGGGCTGGATGGCGCAGGGTGTCGTCGATACCATCATGGTGGGTAAGCTTGGGCCTGCGGCAATTGGCGCGGTCGCCCTGGGGAACGCCGTCTATTACACTCCCTCGCTGTTTGGTATCGGGCTGCTTCTCGGGCTCGACACGCTGGTCTCGCAGGCGTATGGCCGCAAGGACCACGACGAGTGTCATCGTTGGCTCGCACAAGGCGTGTATCTCGCCTGTATGTTGACGCTCCCGCTGATGGCGCTGGTCGCGCTGGCAAGCCTCAATCTGACTCATTTTGGCATCACCCCGGCCGTTGCTTCACCGGCCCGAAGCTACCTGCTGCTGCTGAATCTCGGCACGCTTCCGCTTCTGCTTTACGGGGGAACGCGCCGCTATCTGCAGGGCGTCGGCCAGGTGCGCGTCATTACGGTGACCTATGTGCTGGCCAATCTGCTCAACTGGGCAGGGAACTGGGTGCTGATTTACGGCAAGCTGGGATTTCCTGCGCTTGGGGTGGACGGATCGGCCATTTCGACGTGCATTGCTCGCCTCGCCATGGCCCTCTCTCTGCTCGGTTTCGCATGGCGCTATGAGCGGCAGCGGGGACATCCGCTGTTTCGCCACTGGGCTGGACCCAGCATGGAGCGGCTGCGGTCATTGGTGCGCATTGGCGCGCCGGCTGCCGGGCAGATTCTGTTGGAAGTCGGCGCATGGAACCTGTCTACATTTGCGGCAGGCTACCTAACGCCTGTCGCGCTGGCCACCCATTCCATAGCGCTGAACTACGCCAGCATCTCCTACATGGTGCCCCTGGGCATCTCAGCGGCAGCAGCCGTCAGCGTGGGGCAAGCGGTTGGAGCCGGAGACCTGCAGCGCGCGCGTCGCGCCGGTTGGCTGGCCCTGGGCCTTGGCACGGCGGTCATGCTGCTGGCCGCGGGGGTGTTTCTCGCCGCGCCCGTCCCGCTGATCCGGCTCTATACCAGCGATCCTCGCGTCCTCGCCGTAGGGCCAAGTCTGCTATGGATTGCTGCGGCTTTTCAGGTCTTCGATGGCGTGCAGACCGTGACGACAGGTGCTCTGCGCGGTTTGGGTGAAACCCGTGTTCCCATGATCGCAAATCTGATTGGCTACTGGATTCTGGGTTTGCCCATCGGCCTGACTCTTTGTTTCGTGCTGCACTGGGGCATCTTTGGCCTTTGGCTAGGCCTGACCTCTGCGCTCGTCTTGATCGCCCTCATATTGTTGCGGCGTTGGCAGAGAGACTCCATTCGGGCAGAGGCGCTGAGCTAAAGGCTGCATCTGCAACGCACTCACCGTCTGCTGAAGGGAATCCGCCTCGCTGCGGCTATTCAGTGCCAGCAGCTTTTGAACAGATGAACAGGCTGTTGTACGACGCGACACCCTGGACACGTTACGACTGGACTACAAGCCGGGACGGTTGTTCGTTGGGATGACTATAATCACAGATGGCGAAAGATTGATTCTTTCCTGAATCTACCTCGAAGGGAATCCCGCCAAATGGCGACTGGAGACCTGGCCCTGGGTCAAGAACAGGGCGCTTTGAATGCGCAAAAGCGCGTCGTGAATGATTTCAGCATCAACGTAGCAACGGTGAACGGGTCCGGCTCGCAATCCGCCAATAGCGTGCTGCTGAAGAGCATCTTCGGAATGGGGGTTCCCGTCAGCGGCAAGAACCTCTTTCCCTCGAACATCGCCGGACTTCCCACCTGGTACACCATTCGCGCGAGTAAAGACGGGTACGTCGCCCGCAAGCGCGATGCAGAGATTCTGGTGGCGCTGAACGTAGAAACAGCGAGGCAGGACTTTCTCAACCTTCCCGTCGGCGGGGTGGCCATCTACGAGGAGAGCCTGAATCTCAAGCAATACCGCGACGATGTGGCCTGCTATCCAGTTCCATTTGACAAGATCACGGCCGCTGTATGCCCTGAAGCCAAGCTCCGCAAGCTAGTCAAGAACATGGTCTACGTGGGCGTGGTTGCACAGTTGCTCTCCATCGATCTCGCCGTCGTGGAGCATGGACTAAAGAAGCAGTTCGCCAAAAAGCAGAAGGTATTCGACCTCAACTTTGGTGCTGTGAAGGCCGGCTTTGACTATGCGCAGGAAAAGCTGGTCAAGCACGATCCCTTCGTCCTAGAGCGCATGGACAAGACCGCCGGGCAGATCATCATCGACGGCAATGCCGCCTGCGCAATGGGCGCGGTGTTCGCTGGCGTCACGGTCGTGGCCTGGTATCCCATCACACCGTCTACCTCGGTTGTTGAGGCAACAGCGGACCTACTGAAGAAGTTGCGCGTGACGCCCGAAGGCAAGGCGACGTTTGCCGTTGTGCAGGCGGAGGACGAACTGGCGGCAATCGGTATGGTGCTTGGCGCTGGATGGGCCGGTGCACGATCCATGACCGCGACCTCGGGCCCTGGTATTTCGCTGATGGCTGAGTTCTCCGGCCTTGGCTATTTTGCCGAGTTGCCGGGAGTTATCTTTGACGTGCAGCGCTCCGGCCCCTCGACGGGCATGCCCACGCGCACCTCGCAGGCGGATCTGCTCTCAACTGCATTCCTGTCGCATGGTGATACAAAGCACATCGTGCTGCTGCCCGGTTCCGTCAAGGAATGCTTCGAACTTGGTGTAGCTGCGTTTGATCTAGCCGAGCGCTTCCAGACCCCGATTTTTGTGCTCACTGATCTTGATCTGGGCATGAATAACTGGATGTCGGAGGCCTTCCAGTATCCCGACAAGCCGCTGGATCGCGGAAAGGTACTGACGGCAGAGGACCTGGAAAAGCTGGGCGGATTTGCTCGCTATCGTGATGTCGATGGCGACGCAATCGGCTGGCGTACCTTGCCGGGTACTCGCCACCCCAAGGCGGCATATTTCACGCGCGGCTCTGGGCACAACGATTCTGCCGGTTACACGGAGAAGCCTGAGGAGTATCAGGCGATTATGGACCGGCTCAGTCGCAAATTCGAGAACGCGCGGAAGGCTGTGCCCGCTCCGGTCGTCGTGAAGAACGGCAAGTCGAAGGTCGCTTTCATCGCGTATGGCACCACAGACTTCGCGCTTCTGGAAAGCCTGGATCAGATCAAGAAGGAACATGGCGTGGAGTTGGATTACCTGCGCGTGCGCGCCTATCCCTTCGCGCAGGAGATACACGACTTTGTGGCGTCACACGAGCGCGTGTATATCGTCGAACAGGATCGCGATGCACAACTGGCCAGCCTGCTCAAACTCGATTTGCCGGCCGAACAGGTGACAAAGCTGCGCAGCATTCTGCACTACAACGGTCTGCCGCTCGACGCGCGCACCATCACGGAAGAGTTTGTCGCCAAGGAGGGCCTCTAATGGCAACCGCAACACCTGCACCGAAGACCAACCGGATTGGCCTTCCCATCGTCGATTACCGCGGCGGAAAATCCACTCTCTGCGCCGGCTGCGGACACAATGCAATCTCGGAGCGCATCATCGATGCGATGTTTGAGATGGGTGTCGAGCCGGAGCGCGTCATGAAGATGAGCGGGATCGGCTGCTCGTCCAAGAGCCCCGCATACTTCATGAGCCGTTCGCACAGCTTCAACAGCGTTCACGGGCGCATGCCATCCGTATCGACGGGCGCGATTCTCGCAAACCACCAGATGATTACTCTGGGCGTCTCCGGCGATGGCGATACGGCTTCGATCGGCATGGGGCAGTTCGTTCACCTGCTGCGCCGCAATCTGCCGATGATTTACATCATCGAAGACAACGGAGTCTATGGCCTCACCAAGGGGCAGTTTTCCGCAACTGCCGATCTCGGCTCGAAGCTAAAAACGGGGGTGATCAACGACCTCCCCGCCATCGATACCTGCGCCATGGCCATTCAACTCGGCGCGACGTTCGTCGGGCGTTCTTTCTCGGGCGATAAGAAGCAGTTGCTCTCGATGCTCAAGGCCGCGATTGCCCACAAAGGGACTGTCATGCTGGATGTAATCAGCCCTTGCGTTACCTTCAACGATCACGAAGGATCGACCAAGAGCTACAAATTCATGCAGGAGTACGATGAGCCCATCAATGAAGTGGGTTTCATTGCCAGCTTTGAAGATATAGCGGTGGACTACGACTCGGGTCAGGTGCTGGACGTGGAGATGCACGATGGCTCCAGCCTTCGTCTGCGCAAGCTGCATGAAGATTACGACCCGACTAACAAGGCTGAGGCCGTCAAGACGCTGATGCAGGCCCATGAGAACAACGAGGTGCTGACCGGTGTCTTTTACATCGACACGCAGAAGCCCACTTTTACCGACCTTCTGAATCTGGTCGATACTCCGCTGGCTACGCTGCCTGAGTCTGTGACTCGTCCCTCGAAGGCTGCTCTCGATACCCTGATGCACAATCTGCAGTAGGTCAAATCTGATAGGCAGAAAAAAGCCCCGCACATGCGGGGCTTTTTGTGGTTGGTTACTCTGTGCGGGGGCAATTATTCCTGGATATGCGGATTGATTCGAACACCCATGCCATTCAGTTTCGCGCGGGCCTGCGCTGCCTCCGGAGTCTGCGGGTGCCGCTGAATCAGCTCGCGCAGCTCGTGGATCCCGGCGTCCCGCCGCCCGACCTGCATTAGCGCAAGCCCTTTGTGCAACTGGGCGGCTGCGGCCTTTGAGTTTCCGGAGAATCCTTCCAGCACTCCGTTGTAGGACTTGATGGCCGATTCGTAGTCTTTCTGGCGATAAGCAATCTCTCCCAAATAGAACTGGGACGTGCCCGCCATGTTGTCCAACGGGTAGTAGTGGACTACGTCCTGAAATTCACCCTTGGCAACGGAGTATTTGGCTGCGTTGAAGTCGCGGACCGCCGCCTGATACGTCTGCTCCAGAGGAGGAGCCAGAGCGGCAGAGCTTGCCGGCGCGGGTGCAGCGCTCATGCCCGGAGCGTTCGATGGCCCGGCCATCGGCGCGGGCTGCCCAGCGTCGGGGGCACCAGGTGCAGCCTGCGCAGTGCCCGCTGCCTGAGGCGGGTTCTGGATGTTTTGCAGTTGCGACTGCAGATCCTGAATTGACTTGTCGAGCTTGGCAATGCGCGTCTTGAGTTCGTCCACCGAATCATTGAGCGACTGGATCTGGCCCGAAGCTGTATCGACCTTTCCGCCCAGCGCCTCGTTTTGCGCGTTGATCTTCTGCTGCAGTGCGGTTACGGTGGCGCTCATCTGCGTCGCCTGGTCCGCTGTCTGCTGCGCAAGGTTTTGGAGTACGCCGAATTTTGTGTCCAGCGTGGACTGGATGCGCTGCACCATGTCCAGGAGCTGCTGCACCTGGGTTTGCAATTGGATAATTTCCTTCGAGGCCGCATGGGCACGAATGGGCATAAGCCCCAGGACTAAGGTGATCGTTGCTGCCGTTGTCAAAGCCTTGCGAATCGGATTAATTCTTTGCATCATTGCACCTGCTTGGAATTACGAAATTATCCGGAGAGACTCTCGTGTAATCGAGACCCTGGCAGGCAAGCCAACCTCCCTGCCATGCAGAGAGGTTGGCGCCATGATTACTGATCCATCGAAAATCCCGCGCGGCGGTTCTGTTGCCAGCATTCTTCAGTGGACTCGCTGCAGAAGGGCTTTTCTTTTCCGTAGCTGATGACGCGGATGCGATCCGCGGCGATGCCGGCGGACACCAAGGCCTTCTTGGCAGCGTCTGCCCTGTTCTGGCCGAGCGCGAGGTTGTACTCGTCCGAGCCTCTTTCGTCGCAATATCCGCCAATCACAACCTTGACGTTCGGATGAGAAGCCAGATACGAGGCATCGTGCGAAAGGGTCGATTGCGCATCGCTGCGGATGTCATAAGTGTCGTAGTCAAAGAAAATGTCCTGGACATTCGCCTTGAACTCCTCTTCCGCCGTCATGGTATTACTTGGCACTGCGACTGCCGGAGCCGTGGTGACCACAAGCCGTGCAGTCGCCTCGGCCGTCCCTCCAGGACCTTGCGCTGCGAGATGGTACGTTGTGGACTCCGTCGGGGTCACTGTCTTCACACCCGTCGTCGGCACTTTGCCGATTCCATCGATGGAAACGTCGGTGGCATCGGAAGTCTTCCAGCTCAGTGTTGCCTGGTCTCCCGCAGAGATGGTGCTGGGGCTTACGGTCATCTGCACTGTTGGCGCCGGAGATGCTGCGGCCGATGGCGCGGTTTCCTGACTCGGCACCGAAGCGTTCTTCTTTTTACAGCCGGCTGCGGCCACCAGGACAGCAAGCAATGCGAAGGATGTAACAACACTCTTGCGACGGGTCAAGGCGTAGCTCCTTTTGTAGATAAGATCTCGACGTAAGGCTCATCACTATTCTATCTCTCGACTCCGCAGCGGCCCAAGCCCTTACTTTTCAGGCACGCAGAAGCGTGACGCGATTACTTCCAACTCCAGTTCGGCATCATGTTGGTCCCACCATGGGTCAGTTGCTGCTGCTGGGTCCCGTCGGACAGCATGGACCATATCTCGGTGTGGGATCCCATCTGGCGCTGAAACACAATATGGCGGCCGTCGGGTGACCATGAGGGGAAATCGTTGCTGCCGGCATCGTGCGTCAGCTGCAGCCAACGCTTGCTGGCAATGTCCATTACGTAAATGTCCTGCCCTCCCGGCGCACCCGGACCATACTTCCGGTTCCAACTGTAGGTGAGAAGCTGGCCATTCGGTGCCCAGGAAGGCGACACCGCGTAGCCACCGTCTGTCATGCGCTGGATGTTCGAGCCGTCCTGATCCATGATGTAGATCTGCGGAAGGCCGGTCCTTCCACTGACCCATGCAAGTTGTGTGCCGGTCTTCGGGTTCCAGGTAGGCGAAACATCCGGCCCGGCAAAGAAGGTCACGCGATGCGCATTCCCACCGTCGGTATTGGCGATCCATATCTCCGGGTCACCCGAGCGAGACGAGGAGAAGGCAATGCGATTGCCGTCCGGCGCCCAGGAAGGGGACTGATTCGATCCTCCCGTCGATCCTCCGGGGAAAGCAACCATCCGGCCAAGTTCGAGCGAGTACATGCGGATGCCCCAGCCTTCGCGGCCCAGCGAGGCACATGCGATGCGTGTGTTATCGGGCGAAATGCGCGGAGAGATCGTGATTGCGCCAAGATGGGTAATCTGATGCTGGTTCTGGCCGTCGTAATCCATCGCCCATACTTCTTTAGAGCCGCTGCGAGAACTGATGAAATAGATCTTCGTTTCGGCGATTCCGTTGATGCCTCCCCCGAGACGAAAGATAATCTCATCGGCAAACCGGTGCGCGATGGTGCGCGCCATGTCCTGATTCGCTTCTTCGTTGTATTGCTTGCCAAGCACCTGAGGATTGGCCGTGTTGCGCGTGTCGAACAGCCATCCGTACACCGTCACGCGTCCATTGCTCACCGAGAGGTTGCCAAATGCAACCATGGCGGCATTTGCCGGGGCTGCCGCCCATTGCGCCAGGTTGATCTCCTGCGGCGCGCCGGGCATGGCCTGCGGAGCAAAGCTCTTCGATACCAGATCGAAGATTCCTGCATTCCCGAGGTCGCCATAGAGCGTGGCATCAAAGACGGCTTTGAGCGCGGGCGTCTGCGGGTCTGCGCTGCCGGGCTTGAAGTCCGCCGCGGCGAGCCGGATCTTCTCATTTCCCAGGTTTGTGCCGGTTCGCACCCAGTCCTGCGCCTGCACCCTCGAAGAGGATAAGAACGCGATAAGCAGAAAAGAAGAGACGTAAATTCTGATGGGAACCCTCATGCCGTGGTGCATTCCTCCTTGGCGAATCATTCGACGCAGAGCAAAATGCTGCAGATACTGCGATGATCGAGCCTGCCAACTCCATCTTACCGATGGCGCTTAACGGCGCTCTAGTATTCGCAGTAGTACGACACCTGCAGGTAGCTTCCTCGATACGCGCCCGGCAAAGGCTGAAAGTTGCCGATCCGCTGCGCGGCTCGCAGACAGGAGCTGTCCAGTGTCGGGCTGCCGCTGCTTCGCTGCAGTTGCACTTCCGCAACGGACCCATCCCTGTAGATCTTGAAAAAGATATACGTCTGCGCTCCGCGCGGAGTGTGTGGATCAACCTCCGGTTTGTACCAGTTACTGGCCATCGTGCGATTCAGCTGATCCACATACCAGCCAAACTGGCTTCCGAAGTCCGTGTTCACCGCTGTTTGGCCGGAGGTAAACCCCTGAGGCTGTGTTACGTGCGGCATGGAAGAGCCGGACTGCTCACCGTAGCTGGCGCGGTTATTCGGCAGCGGCTGCTGCTGGCGCTGTGGGGAGCGTTGCACCGTTTCATGCTGCGACTTCTTTTGTTTACCTGGAATTGGGATCGCAGTCAGGTCTTCCGCCTGCTTGCTCTTGGGCTCGGGGGCCGCCGGTGCCTGGCTGGGTGTCTCCGTGGAGAGAACGTTTTGATTGACAGGTTGATTGGATGGCAAGGGGAGCGCGCTGCTCACCAGGTTCACCTGAATTGCGCCCCCAGCCGAAGAGCCGCCCCAGAGATTGTGTCGGAAAAATCCGCCCAGGATGCCATAGAGAACGATTCCGGCCACCAGAGCAAGATGAAGGCCGATAGCACCAGCCGCCGGCGCCATCAAGGGCTCTGGCGTCAGTTCCTGCTCCAGTCGCTCGCTGCCTTCCAGAACGCTACTCATGGCTTTGCCTTGCTTCGAATCCGTTCGTACGGCACGGGAATGTCCTGCTATTCCCCGCCGGTGCGTCCCTTCGTGTTTAGAGGTTGCGTCACAATCGAAATATTTGTGATGCCCGCCTGCTTGACTGCGTCCATTACGCTTGCAAAGGCGCCGAATGGCACACGCTCATCGGCGCGCAAGTAGATGACCTTCTTTGCGGGATCGGTGCCGGGCATGGCCAGTTTTGCAGGAAGATCGTGCAGATTGATTGGCTTGTCGCCAAGAAAGACCTGCTGATCGCGATCAATGGTGACCACGAGTCGCTGTTCGGTGATTTCCTTCACCGTGCGCGTCTTGGGCACGTTGACTTCAATCCCCGACTGAAGCACGGGCGCAGTAATCATGAAGATCACCAGCAGCACGAGAACCACATCTACCAGCGGCGTGATGTTGATCTCCGCAAGCGATGTCCGCGTTTGTCCTGTGCTAGCTGAAAAGGCCACGCTCTACCTCTTGTGCCGGCTCTTGAGCGCGGCCAGAACCGGTCCGCACTGGAATCTCTTCGAGCGCATTCATCAGTTCGCGGCAGAAGTCGTCTGTCGCCGACGCGAAGATCCGAATGCGTGCCGTGAACTGGTTATAGGCTACGACGGCCGGAACCGCCACGAACAAACCTGCAGCTGTGGTAATGAGCGCTTCGCTGATGCCAGGCGCCACGGCACGCAAGGTTGCTGCTCCCGCCGTTCCGAGGCCATGAAAAGCATCGACGACGCCCATGACCGTGCCGAACAATCCGACGAATGGACTTGTGGCGGCAATCGTCGCTAGCCACGTCATGCGCCGCTCCAACGCAGTGATGGATTCACTCGCTGCGGTTTGTGAGGATCGCTCCAGCGGAGTGAGATTACGCGGAGGCCCACTGCCCCCGGTTTGGCGTTTGTAGGTCTCGTATACCTCAATGAAGACCTGCGCAAGCGGGCTTACCTTATAGGTCTCCGCCAGCGCGGCGATCTCCTGCAGTCGCGTCGCTTTTCGAAACGCGCGGATGAAGCTCTTGCTTTCTCTTGTGGCCTTGCGAAAGAGAGAGAGTTTCCCCAGGATGACAGTCCAGGAATAGAGACTGGCAAGCAACAGCAGTGCGAGAACAAAGAGCGCAATCGACCCGATATTGTGCAAAAGGTCCATTAGCGCGCCCGGGCCCTGCGCAAGCGTGGTGCTCACCGGCGCTCCGCCGTTATCCGCCTGCATGGCAAGTGCAATAGCTGCGTCGAAAATCAGAGTCCACCTCAATCTTCACGGTATCAGACGAATTGCGGCCCTCCAAGTTATCGATGTGGTGCATGGCTGGCGGCTCCGGCGCTTCGCCTCGAACACGCCCCGCCGTCTCGTGCTATGCTGCGCACGGACCCGTTCATGCTCGTTGAACTCCGCGCAGAAAATTACGCCGTTATCGATCATGCCATTGCTGCCTTCGGCCCTGGACTCAACCTGCTCACAGGCGAGACGGGCGCAGGTAAATCCATCCTTGTGGATGCTTTAGCGCTGCTGATGGGAGGCAAGGCATCGACTGAGGTAGTACGTTACGGTGCAGAAAAAGCGGTCGTCGCCTGTGTCTTTGAAGCCACACCTGGCGCAGAGGCAATTCTGGAAGAAAATGGCCTCGACTCCGAGGGCGCAGACATTATTCTTCGCCGTGAAATCCTTGCCAACGGCAAGGGCCGCGTCTTTGTGAATAATCAGTCGGCCACTGTTTCGGTTCTCCGGCAACTCGCACCTGAACTCGCACTGGTCCACGCGCAATCCGAGACGCTGACGAGCTTTGACCAGGCGCAGCAGCGCGCTCTGCTCGACCGATTCGACGGCGTCTCGACCGAGGCAGCGAGTGAGGCCTTTGCGCTTTGGCGCAATGCGCAATCCAAATTGAACGATCTTCTTCAGGGCGAGCAGGACCGCCTTCGTATGGTGGATCTGTGGAGCTATCAGGCCAAGGAAATTGAAGCTGCGCGCCTTGAGCCAGGAGAGGATGAGAAGCTCGAAACAGAGAAGCGCGTCCTGGCCAACGCAGAAAAGCTCTGCACCGCAGCAATGAGCGCCTTCGATCAGCTCTATGAGGGCGGTGCGTCTGCGGAAGTCGCGCTTCGCAGCGCGCAGCGCAACGTCGAAGAACTCGCACGCTACGATGCGCGATTTACCGACGCTGCGCAGCAATTAGTTGCTGCTCGCGCAACCGTGGGAGACCTCTCAGCTACGCTGCGTGACTATGCCGAGGGCATCAGTGCGTCGCCTGAGCGCCTCGCCGAAATCGAAGATCGACTCGCCGCCATCGACCGGCTCAAACGCAAGTACGGCCACACAGTCGCAGAAGTCATTGCCTTCGGCGAGGATGTCGCACGCAAGCTTACAGAGGTTGAGGATCGCGATGAGATTCTCAAGGCGCTGCGGAAGGATCTAGACCATGCCGCAACGGCGTATCGCAACTCCGCGGCTGCGCTCACCACACAACGGAAAGCAGCGGCTCAAAAACTGACGAAAGTGGCGGCGCAACAGATCAACTCGCTGGCCATGAAGGTTCAGTTTGAGGTGACAGTCGCCGCAAACGAGTCTGAATCTGCATGGACCTCCCAGGGGTGGGATACGGTCGAATATCGCATCGCCACCAACGCCGGCGAGCCGCTGAAGCCTCTGCACGAGATCGCGTCGGGGGGTGAGATGTCGCGCGTGATGCTGGCCCTGAAAGTGGCAGTGGAAGAAGGCACTGCGAGGAGCAAGAAGAATCCAACTCCGCGCACGCTCGTCTTTGACGAAATCGATATCGGAATCGGAGGCCGCGCTGCAGAAGCGGTCGGACAGAAGCTCAAGGCGCTCAGTCGCGGACAGCAGGTTCTATGCGTCACGCATCTGCCTCAGATTGCCGCCTTTGCAGATCAGCACATCCTCATCGATAAGCGCGAAGAACAGGGACGCACCAAAACCATGGTGCGGTTGCTCGACGACCGCGCTCGCACCTATGAAGTTGCGCGCATGGTCTCCGGAGCCAAGGTCACGGACACGAGCCTGCAACATGCGGCCCAAATGATCGCCGCCAGCCGCTAAGATGCGGCAAGACACGCGAAAAAATGGAGTTGCCCCACCTCGGCGGCGGTCTCTACAATGCCAATCCATGCGCGCCTTCCTCGTTCGCCTCGTTACACTCCTGCTGGTCCTGCCTGCTCTACGGTTGCCGGCGCAAGTTCCTCATCACCTCTTTTTTCGCGTGACTCTGAGCCTGCACATGAGTGCTCCCGCTTCAGGCCGTATTCTCATCTTTTTGGCACCGGGATCGGGCGACAAGAGCATCGATGTAAGTCCATTTCGCCCTACGAGTGTGTTCATCGCTGCGAAAGAAATCCCAATTCTGCAACCCGGTGAGTCCGTGGATGTGGACACCGATAGCCTCGCGTTTCCAGATGGCTTTTCCTCGTTGAAGCCCGGCGACTACCAGGTTCAGGCAGTCCTGGATATTGACCATACTTATAACTACCTTGGCCGCGCCCCCGGCGATCTCATTAGCCCCGTTGTGCCGCTTCCCGCCTTCGATCCCGCGCACAGCCTCGAACCTGCGCTGACGCTCAATTCGGTCGTGCCGCCGAACGCGACGCCAGCCAACCTTCCTGCCACGTTTCAACAGGATGTTCATGAAGAAGATATGCAGAGTCAGGCGCTGACTGCATTCTTCGGCCGTCCGATTCACTTGCGCGCCTGGGTTGTGCTTCCTCCAAGGTATGCACCGAGGGCGGCAACGCGCTATCCAACCGTCTACTGGACCCACGGATTTGGTGGCAATCTGGAGCGGAGCGAGCGTATCGCCGGGCTTGTCGACAACCTGATGCAGACGGGGAAAATGCCGCCCATGATCTGGGTCTTTCTGGAGGAGTCCTGTCCCACCGGGACCCACGAATTTGCGAACTCTGTCAATGACGGGCCATGGGGCAACGCTCTGACGGAAGAATTCATTCCATGGCTGGAACGGCGTTATCGCATGGACTCACGGCCGAGCGGACGGTTTCTCCAAGGTCACTCCTCGGGCGGCTGGGCCACTCTTCAGCTACAAGTGAACTATCCGCAGATTTTTGGCGGGACTTGGTCCACCTCACCTGATCCGAGCGACTTTCACGATTTCACGGGCATCGATCTTTATGCGCCTCACGCCAATGTCTACCATCGGCCCGATGGCACGCCGTACCCGTTGGTACGTGACCACGACAAGGTTCTCGGCACGTTTGAGCAGTTTGCTGAGACTGAACGTGTTTTGGGTTCATACGGCGGCCAGCTTGGCTCGTTTGAGTGGGTCTTTTCGCCGCGCGGGCCGGATGGCAGACCCATGCAGATGTTCGACCGCATCACTGGCGACGTCCACCCGGAGATCGTCGCATACTGGCGCGATCACTACGATCTCGCCCACGTCGTTACCTCCACGTGGAAAAGACGTGGGCCACAACTGAAAGGAAAGATTCACGTATTTGTCGGCACTGCGGACACGTTCTATCTCGATGGTGCGGCGCACCGGTTTGAAGCTGTCCTGCAGAGTCTCAATGCCGAAGCCAGCTTCACCTACATCGCGAATCGAACCCATTTCGACCTGTACAAGACACAGGATGCGTCTAGGAAAGATGACAATTGGGGTCTTCTTGAGCAAATTGCTCGCCAAATGTATGCTGTCGCACGGCCCGGAGGGCAGAAAATGGCAGCGCAATAGGTATATCCCCATCGGATTGCGGTCGGGCTGTTGCACTCTTCTGCATTCCGTCAGACGACTCCGTCATGTGAAGAATAGTACTCGGCCTTAATCGAGTCAGACATTTCGAAGGCATGAAACGTCTCCGTGGCTAGGCAAGCCGGAGCCCATCGACTGTGGATAGCGGCCGTGAGTGAGCAAGGATCAGCTTGAATTCAAGTTGCTCGTCATGCGACTGGAGCAGGCAATCGAGCGGGGCTTTGCTTTATACAGAATCAATTGGAGCGGGAGACCGGGATCGAACCGGCGACATTCGGCTTGGGAAGTTTGGTAGGTTGCTTGTTTTCAGCAGCTTACCAAATTCTCATTCGATCTCACTAACCAATCGAACCAATAACCTACAAGGCTGCTAAAAATCTGGACCAAAACTGGACCAAGGAACTTACGCCAGATTCGGCGGGTGCGCGTCGAGATTTTTCCAAAGTTGGCTTCTAAGAAGGCTCTGATCAAGCGCCCGTTTTCATGCGCGGATCGGCACGAGACAGGAATGAGGGCGGTGTTCCTCGTCGTGCGCGATTTCGAGTGGTCTGCGAGGCTTTGAGATACCCGGCTGGTCTCTTCGGCCCGTTCTACGGGCTGCAGAGGCACGGGGCCAGCCCCTTCCGTTGCACGTAGAGGCTGACCAGAGCGATGGCCACCAGATGCCAGTGGTGGTTCTTTTCGATGCCACGATAGCGAACCTTGGTATATCCGAAAGCGCGTTTCGAGATGCGAAAGCTCCACTCTCCTGGTTGATTGGACCAAGCAGACGGAGGTCCGGAGAGAGTTCTTCCACGGACAGCAGACAACGCGAAAGTAACGCCCGATCGCCGCTTCGATGAATCTGCCAGAAGTTCCATAACTATCATATCTTTAGTGTGCTATGAGTCGATCAAGGTGTACGCCGGTCAGGTAATGGCGCTAGGCCTAGGATCGTTGTACATTTACCCAATCGGGGGGGGTGATCTGAGCGGACCTCGCTATTCTCCTTATCGATGACTGCTCTCTATTGCATACGAAATCTGACTTGACGTATCGTTTGGGTCTGGACCAGAGTAGTGGCATTTTCGACAAACATCGTAAGTAAGTGTTCGAATGTCGCTGGAGACTGCATAGATGGCGCATGACACGGCAAGTCCAGGTCAGCATAAGTTAGAGTTCCCATTGCTCAAGGCTCCGCACTGTCTTCACTGGGAAGACCAATTTCGAATGGGTTGCGCGCCGATCGATGAGACGCATCAGAATCTCTTTCATAGTTTCAATCGGCTTGTAGAAGTGCAGTGCGATCACGAAAGGCGCGGCGAGATTCTGCAAGTCTTCGATGAACTGGCTACCCAGGCACTTCAGCATTTTGCCATTGAGCGGACCATGCTGAATGAAGTGTCAGACAACGGGGAAGCAGCGTCCGGGAATGAGAGTGCACATCGCGGCTTTCTTCATTTTGTCGAGGTGACACGACCTTTGTTTGAAGAGAAGCGCCTGGGAATGATGCAGGATGTGACGAGCTACCTAGGCCAGTGGATTCTCTTTCATGTTCTGGAGTTTAGCCTTCATCAGAGCTCGAAGCACAATCTTCCATTGCAACGAAGGAGAGATGGCGTATCAGTAGACACTACTTCCGGAGCGACACAGGAGGGCAATGACGGCAGGAATCACTATGATTCGTTCGGCAATTTAATGTTGGGATGGATTGCGACTGCAAACACTCTGGAACGTGAGCTGCAACGCGCGAACGAAGCCGATGTGCGGGCTTCACGAATGCTTGATTTTCATATCCTGCTTGCCCATGCCAATCAAGCGGTGGCGGAAGCAAAAGACGAGCAGGAGTTGTTTGAGAGGATTTGCCAGCTGGCTACGCAATGCGGGGGTGTAGTACTCGCATATATTGGTCGCCCCGACGAGAAAGGCGCCTTGCAATTTCTATGCAGCGCAGGTCCAGCCCGGGGATATCTTGACGGAAATCTCCTGTCCATCGATCCGGGTATCCCGGAAGGTCGTGGCAGCGCCGGATGTGCGTGGCGTGAGCAAAGGGCTTACTTCAACGTCGGCTTTACAAAGACACCGTTTCTTTCTCCTTGGCGCGAGCGCGCTTTGCGGTACGGACTAGAAGCAAGTGCGAGCCTCCCCATCAAGCAGGAAGGAAGAATATCCGCCATGATGGGAATCTATGCCCGTGAGGAGGGGCTTTTCGACGAGGTCCTGCAAAATGTTCTGGTCGAACTCGCAGAGAACGTATCGAGGGGGCTTGATCGGTTGGCTCTGATGAGCAGAGAGCGTGAGTCGCATCATTTCACTTCGAAGCTATTGGATTCCCTTAACGTAGGCGTCTGCGTTGCGAAGTATCCGGGGGGCGAGATCGAGCTCGCGAATGCTTATCTTCACGAGTTGATCGGAAACCAGGGTGGAAAGAGTGAGTTACCTGCGATGCTCGGCAGTCTCGTCCACTACAGAAAGGATATGGAACGACTCCAGGAGTGCGGAGCGATTGCATGGCGGGCTGGAAGAGGCACGATTCGCGATATTCAGATGAATCGACTCGGCGGTGAACTTTGGCATGCAGACCTATCAGCGATCCGACTTGACAGCGGGGACTCCAGACGCCGCATCCTCTGGACGCTGATGGATGTTTCCGAGCGCCAAGAGAAGGAGGAAGCTATCCAGAAGCTCAGCAAAATGCGAGCGACTTTGCTGAGCAACACCATTGCCGGGATTGATTGGGTGCGCTATCCAGACCGAGTCATCGTCGAGGTGAATCAGGGCTTCCTGGATATTCTGGGCTACACAAACGCAGAGGAAATCGTCGGCAAGAATACCAGCGAGCTCTATTTCAGCAGAGACGAAAGTGATCGAATGGCACAGCTGGCTGAGCGTATCTTTGTGCGCGGCAGCGGCGAACTGCGCGACGTGGGTATTCGGCGCAGAGACGGGAGTGAGGCGTACGTGGACGTGCATGGACGCCGCCTCGAGGATAGTTGTCCTGAGCAGCCCGTCATTATCTACACGTCTGTAGACGTAACCGAAAGGAGAAGACTGACTCTCGAATTGACACGCCAGGCGCAGGTCGATCCTTTGACGGGTTTACCCAATCGCAGAGCGCTCGAGCAACACTTGAGCCGCGCCATTGAAAGGGCCTCTAGACATAACAAGGTGTGCGCAGTTGGAGTGATCGATCTTGACGACTTCAAACCTATTAACGATGAATTTGGCCACGAAACCGGGGATGAGCTCCTCGTGCAGATTGGCCATCGCCTGCAAGCCGCCATGCGCACGTCGGATTTCATTGCACGCTTCGGTGGCGATGAGTTCATTCTTGTCATCGAAGATATCGAAGAATTCATCACGCTTGAGAAGCTCGAAGTCCTTTTCGAACGGCTGCACAGTCAGCTCGTCGAACCATTCGAAATCGGAAAGGGATGTAGCGTACGAATCGACATGAGCATGGGTGTGGCTTTGTTCCCGATCGATGCGGATGAACCCGATGCTCTTTTGCGCCTGGCGGATGCTGCGATGTATCAGGCGAAGGCCCAAAGGAAGGACCGGAAGCAGTGGTGGTTCTTGAGACCCATCGATGGAGCGTCCATCACGCGTGGACAGAATGTCGAGCCGTTTGGGCCGGAGGCGCAGGGAATTCTGGAGAGGCTATCGAAGTATTTGAAGTCGGCTTCAGGCGAGTTTGTGCAGATGTTCTACGCATCGATTGAGAGTCATCCTGAAACGGGAACGATTCTGAGCAACCTTGGAGAAGAGGAATATCAGAAGCTCAAGAAATCGCATCAGGGCTACTTTGAGTTTCTTCTGAGTCCGGAAGCAACAGTAGAGGACATCCAATTGAAAGCTCGGAAGATGGGAGCTGCTCACGCATTGACTGGGATGGGGAGTGCGTGGATGGGGCAGACGACGATTCTCTACCGTGACCTTGTTCACCGGCACCTCAGCCGGGTTCCCCATGCATTAGGAGATCGACATCGCGCCGCCAAGATCTTTGATGCGCGACTGGACGTTCATTCGAAAGCGCTGATCGCAGGAATGAAGGAAGTAGAAGAGTCCTATTCGCTCTATCTTTCCAGGCCTTCGGCCAGAGAAGGGTCAAGCTGGGCGAGCGTCTGCCAGAACGAGCTTGATTCCATCGGCAGGCTTCCGGGGATCGTCGCTTGCGAGTTGCTCCGTCCGGATTCAAACGCTATGTTCTCGGTAGAGTTCAGTGCTGGATCCAAGGCGCCGGCTATCTGCGAGATTGCGCGCCATCCGGATTTGCAGCCAAGGCTGGATGCACGGCACCCTGCTGGGAAAGGATACATCCCTCTGGCATGGCGTACCGAGAAAATCCAACGTGTAGATTCCTATGCACACGATCCAAGAACAGTTGTGTGGCGAGCAGATTTTTCAAATTTGGGAGTCCGAAGCCTTGTTGCGATACCTCTGGGTGAGACCGCCAGAACCGAATTTATTCTCTGTCTGCAAGGAGCCTATCCAGGACAATTCTCATCCTCGTGGATGCAGGCCTTTCTTTCTTCTCTCCAAAATCGTTGGTATCAACTGGCGTCTCTGGTAAGGCCTAATAAGATCCATGTTTCCCAGGACGAAGCTGCATCTTACCGGCAGTTGCTGTATTCGGGTGGGTTGAGCATTCATGTGCAGCCAATTGTCGACCTTAGGACAGGAAAGGTTGATCGCGCGGAAGCTCTTGCCCGCTTAGTTGCCCCGGATGGCCAGATTGTTTCCCCTGGTCTTTTTCTCCCGGCTTTTCGGGACTCGGACCTGGATGCCTTGTTTCGTTCTGGATTGGAGCTAGGGCTTGAGAATTTACGCCGCTGGGACGATAAGGGGTTGGTCATCGGGCTCTCGATCAATCTGCTGCCTTCCACGATGGTGCACCCCGAATGCGCGCGGTGGGTTAAGGAAGCTCTCTGTCGATTTGACGTGCGTCCCGAACGAGTCACCATGGAGATGCTCGAATCACAGCAGTTTGAAGAGAAACTCAAAGAGGAGGCGATGGGCCGTTTGGTCCAGACAGGAGTCAAGCTCGCCGTCGATGATCTAGGATCCGGGTACAGCAATTTCCAGCGCCTTGCGAATTGTACGTATGAAGTTGTGAAGGTGGATCAGGCGCTTATCCGCGAAATGCCAAGGGATCCTCTTCGTACCTTGAGTCTGATCCGGACCATACGGCAAATGGGGAGCGATCTGGATATTCAGGTAGTTGTGGAAGGATTGGAAACTCCTGCCCTGATTGAAGCTGCCTGTCTCCTCGGTACTCCCTATGGACAGGGATACGGCATCTCCAAGCCGATGCCTGCAGAAGAATTACCTGGATGGTGTGCACATTATTTGTACGAGGGATGGGATGGGCATCAGCTCAAGTCGTTTCTTGGTGCACTGACCTATCACTGGCTGCTTGTTCATCAGGCAGCGAAGATCCACGAACTTCCCCTGGATCAATGTCTGCTCACGGATTTCCTCCACAGCAAGGGCCTAGAAACGAGCAAAGCTGCCCGCTGGCACGAACAGGTTCACGCTCAAAGAGGACGCGAGGACGAGTCGCATGCGTCTGAGAGGGAGCTGACGCAATGGCTGATCCGGCGTAGCCAAAAGGAAGCCGAGGATTACCGTGAAGGAGCCTCCTGCTAAGAAGGGCCGCTGGCACAAGCAGGACGTTCGATGTGGGGTATCGGTGAAGATTCCATGTTCCGTCGCTTTTGCTCTTTCGGTGCTTCTGATAAGGCCCGAATGAGTAAGTCATTTTGTTAGGCTGAAGCGTCTCATAGGTAATGATAAGACCGAGGCGCAAAGAGTTCCGCGAGTGGTTTTGAATGAGCGCATTCGTCTTGCCGTGAAGTTGCGCTCGAACGGGGCGTCGATTACCGAGACTGCGGCGCAGTGCGAGTTGGGCAGATCGGCAGTTATCCGCGCCATGCAGGCCTACGAGCGCGGCGACTGGGGGGTCGTGGCGGTTCCGATTGTCGGCCGGCCGCAAGGTTCGGGACGCATGCTGACAGCAGAGCAGGAGAGCAAGATCCAGCAGTTGATACAAGACCGCACGCTGGATCAGTTGAAACTGGCTTACGCCTTGTGGACGCGCCACGCGGTCAGCGAGTTGATTGAGCCGGAGTACGGGGTACGTCTGATGGTGCGCAACATGGGCAAGTACTTGAAGCGCTAGGGATTCACGCCGCAACGGTCGCTGAAGGAGGCCTATGAGCAGTCACCCCGAGGCGGTGGTGATCGGCCCCGGGTATTTTGAACCAAAGGAAATGTTAGTCTTTGGCCGTTCCCTTTAGGGGAGAAGGAATTGGCCATGGGGGAAGCGATTTCTTAGGTCGATTGAAAATTCGACCAAACTCCGAAACCGATCGTTCGTGATCTGATTGATCTTATTGGAGCGGGAGACCGGGATCGAACCGGCGACATTCAGCTTGGGAAGCTGACGTTCTACCACTGAACTACTCCCGCCCATTTTAGTTTCAATAGCTTATATTCGAATGCGACTGCAACACCAACCGCGAGCTTCAAGTGCTCAAGCCGTCTCGCAAGCGGAGTGCAGTCCGAAACCATCGACGGAGCAGACATCTATGCTCCACTCTGACTTTTACAGTATCGCCGACTCCGTCGTTGCTGGCAATTGGGACTGTGAGGATCTAAAGGGAGGTTGCATCGCGATAAAGGAGGAGTTCCAATGGCAGCCGGCGTTTGGACAGTTCGGAGAATTCGTGGGATTGACTGAGGCCGCAAGGGCAGTGGCAAATAGAGCGGAATTGAGCTTGCAGATTGTTATACTTGAGTGGCACACTTGCGCGGCCTTTGGTTTTTTCAGGTGAGCGATTCGCGGGATTGTACGGTCTTCGAGCGAGGTACTTGCTGCACTCCGCCACGCTCACGAAGGATTCCTGCTGGATGACCGGTTGGGCCCGGAGAAGGAAGCCATGGCAACACTGCTGGAATCAATCCACTCGCCGGCCGATATCAAGTGTCTCAATACAGCTCAATTGACGGAGCTAGCCGAAGAGATCCGCAGCTTTCTCATTCAGACTCTTTCCAAGACCGGCGGGCACTTGGGACCGAATCTGGGAGTGGTGGAGCTGACACTTGCGCTGCACGCTGTTTTTGACACGCCACAGGACAAGATTCTCTTCGATGTAAGTCATCAGGCCTACGTCCACAAGATTGTCACTGGCCGGCTCGACCGTTTCGCGACAATTCGGCAGCCAGGCGGGCTGAACGGGTTCATGCTCCGGACAGAAAGCGAGCATGATTGCTACGGAGCCGGACATGCTGGTACTGCTCTCTCCGCGGCGCTGGGCATGGCTGTGGCGCGTGACTTGGCGGGTGGCAACGAGCACGTGATTGCAGTTGCTGGGGACGCAGCCTTCACCAACGGCATTTCATTTGAGGCGCTAAATAATATTTCGGAGCAGACGAAGCGACTCATCGTAGTCCTCAATGACAACGAGTGGTCGATTGACCGTAACGTCGGCGCCATCGCGCGGCATTTTCATCGCATCGTGACCAACGAACACTACCGCT
>VFSW01001415.1_pt1 | contig 36671 bp, 28 predicted proteins | sample 5358111 | NCBI WGS metagenome assembly VFSW01 (sample SAMN11554181, study PRJNA540505) | mine drainage metagenome | isolation source: sediment from site ElyBrook_90M | place: USA: Ely Copper Mine, Vershire, VT | collected 2017 | reverse complement strand
ATGTCGATTGTGGTCAACATCGCCGGCATTGCCAAGGGCATGAGCAGCACCTTCAGGGAGATGTTGCAGCCCTCACAGGCTGAGAACTACCCAGACGGAAAGGGTCCGCTGCGGGGAGCGGTCTTTGAGCAGCGTTTTCGCGGCGCGCACGTCTTGCAGCGCGACGAGAACGGCCTGGAGAAGTGCGTGGCTTGCTTTTTGTGCGCGGCGGCCTGCCCCTCGAATTGCATCTTCATTGAGGCGGCGGAGAACACCGAGGAACAGCGCATCTCCTCCTCCGAGCGCTTTGCCAAGGTCTATAACATCGACTACAACCGCTGCATCTTCTGCGGCTATTGCGTTGAGGCTTGCCCGACCGACGCCATTACTCATGGCCATGGATTTGAACTGGCCACGCTGAACGCGACCAACCTGGTGATGCGCAAAGAAGATATGCTGGTCCCGGTCGAGTCGCTGACGGCGAAGTAGTACATCTTCGCGCCACGAGAATCTGCTCTTGCGTTCGGAGAAGATGTTTGTGGAAGTCGAAATGGTTTTAGCTGGGTAGGCTCACCGCGCAATAGGGGCAACTTATCCCTTAGGCCGCAGTTACCGCTCTGAGCGCGAGCAGCACCTTCAATCGCGCCCGCATCCCCAGGCGGTCCGAATAACGTAATAATTTCTCGATGCTCACCTGATTGCTTCTTCCACATATCAGGTTACTGACTGTCGGTTGATTCTCGTCGAGAATGCTTACCTGTTGGCGCTAGGTGTAGCTTCTGCGTTCAATTTCAGCGCGGATGGCATCGGGTAGGTGGGTTTGAACTTTAACGCCGTTGCCTCGGAACAGCAGAAGCCGCGATCGTTCAGCACGTCGACCCGCTTACTTGAGTTGCTGCGCTAATCCTCTTGGCCATAACCTTCCTATCGTAGCTATTCTCAATCGTATATCCTTAAGTCTAGGCCGCATTCCCCATATCTCCAGGCGGCTGGTGAGGTTAGGAGAAATTTTGCCGGATTTTCTTCAAGAACTGAAGCGGCGCGTGCTGGTGTATGACGGCGCGATGGGCACCAGTGTGCAAAAGCATAACCTTACCGTGGAGGATTTCTGGGGTAAAGAGGGCTGCAACGAGCTGCTTGTACTTTCGCGGCCGGATGTCATCCGACAGATTCACGCCTCGTTCCTTGAGGCCGGCTGCGATGTGATTGAGACCGACAGCTTTGGCTCCGCCAGCATTGTTCTGGCCGAGTACGGGCTTGAAGCTCGCGCCCACGAACTGAATCTGGCTGCGGCTAGACTGGCGCGCGAAGTGGCCGACGAGTATTCGACGCCGGAGAAGCCGCGTTTCGTGGCCGGTTCCATGGGGCCTACCACCAAGCTGCCTTCGCTGGGCCACATCGGCTATGACGCCATGGCCGCGGCGTATCGCGAGCAGGCGGCGGCGCTGGTGGAGGGCGGTGTAGATGTGCTGCTGATTGAGACCTGCCAGGATCTGCTCCAGGCCAAGATTGCTCTTGCCGCCTGCCAGGACGCCATCCGCGACGCGCGCGAGGGCAACAAGCCCGGCACCGGCCGCAACGTAGCGCTGCAGGTGCAGATTACGCTTGAAGCCACCGGCACCATGCTGCTGGGTTCAGAGATTGGCGCGGCTCTGGCGGTGCTGGAGAGTTTTCAGCCCGACGTGATCGGCCTGAATTGCGCCACCGGCCCGGCGGAGATGAATGACGCGGTTCGCTTCCTCTGCCAGAACTCAACCGTACCCATCAGCGTACTGCCCAACGCGGGCCTGCCGCAAAACGAGGGCGGCCACGCGGTCTACAAGCTCACGCCCGCCGAACTGGCGAGTTACCTGCGCCGCTTTGTCGCAGAATACGGCGTGCAGGTGGTGGGCGGCTGCTGCGGCACTACGCCGGAGCATCTACGGGCTGTGGTTGAGGCTCTTAAGGGCGTTACGCCCGCGCCGCGCGAGGTTACGCCGCAGTCGGTGGCCGCCAGCGCCTTTTGCTCTGTGCCGCTTGAGGCCGACGCGCAGCCCATCGTGATTGCCGAGGAGATGAACACCACCACGCGCCTCGAGCACTTCCGCAACATGGTGCGGGCCGGGGACTACGACGGCATTCTTGCGTTGGCCAAGCGGCTGGTGGCAGAAGGCTCTCAGATGCTGGACCTCTGCTGCGCCATTGTGGGCGAGGACGAGGTGGGCTACATGAATGCGATCCTTGAGAAGATCGCTACGCGCGTGCCCGCGCCCATTCTGGTCGACTCGACCGAAGCCAACGTGATTGAAGAGGCGCTCAAGCGCATTCCCGGCAAGCCGGTTATCAACTCGATCAATCTTGAGGATGGCGAGAAGCGCACCAGCCTGGTGCTGCCCATGGCGCGCCGCTACGGAGCCGCGGTTATCGCGCTCACCATCGACGAGCAGGGCATGGCGCTGACCGCCGACCGTAAGGTGGCCATTGCGCACCGCATTCACGATCTGGCGGTGAACAAATACGGTCTGCGTCCCGAGGATTTGATTTTCGATGCGCTCACGCTGCCCATCTCTACCGGCCAGGAGGATTATCGCTCGGCGGGCGTGGAGACGCTGGAGGCGGTGCGACGCATCAAGCTGGAGTTGCCGCGCTGCAGAACGGTGCTCGGTGTCTCAAATATCTCCTTCGGCCTGAACGCCTATGCGCGGCGCGTGCTGAACAGCGTCTTCCTCAAGGAGGCCGTGGATCGCGGTCTGGACGCGGCCATTGTCAACTACTCCAAGATTTATCCGCTCTACAAGATTCCCGAGATTGAAGTGGAACTGGCGCGCAAGCTCATCTTTCAGGATGCCGGCGGAACCGGTAGCGAGCCGCTGCAAAACTATATGGCCCACTTCACCGGCCTGACCAAGGGCGGAGTCGAGGAGGACGAGGTTGCGGTCGAGAGTCTCACGACCGACGAAAAGCTCAAGCAGCTCATTATTCGTGGCGAGCGGACCATCGGCTTGGGCGAACACAAGCAATCGCTGGAAGAGACGCTGGAGACGGCGCTTGCGACCTACACGCCGCTCGACCTGATTAACACGGTATTGCTGGACGGCATGAAGACAGTGGGTGACCTATTTGGCGCGCGCAAGATGCAACTGCCCTCGGTGCTGGATTCTGCCGCGGTGATGAAGGCCGCGGTGGCTTATCTGGAACCGAAGATGGAGAAGTCAGACGGCGGCGGCAAGGGGACCATGGTGCTGGCGACGGTGAAGGGCGACGTGCACGACATCGGCAAGAACCTTGTGGACATCATCCTCTCTAACAACGGCTATCGCGTCATCAACCTGGGCATCAAGCAGCCTTCGGACGCGATTCTGGGCGCGGCGCGCGAGATCGGCGCTCAGGCAATCGGGCTGAGCGGATTGCTGGTCAAGTCCACACTGGAGATGAAGTATGTGTTACAGGATCTGGAACGGCTGGGCATGACCGTGCCGGTCATCTGCGGCGGCGCGGCGCTGACGCGCAAGTACGTGGAAGAAGACCTGCGCAAGGAGTACGCGGGCCCGGTGTTCTATGCCGAGGACGCCTTTGCGGGATTGCATGTAATGGCCGACCTGACCTCGGACGATGCGGCGGCACGCGAGAGCAGGGAAACGGAAGGCAAGACGGTGAAGGTCTTTGCCAAGGGCAATGCGGCCACGGCCGACGACGCGGTGACGGAGTTGACCGCGGAGGGGCGTTCTCCCGTGGTGACGCGCGTAACTGAGGTGCCGAAGCCTGCCTATTTTGGGGCGCGCGTTTATAAAGACTACAAGCTGGACGACATCTTTCCTTACATCAACGAGACGGCTCTCTTCAAGAATCAATGGCAACTGAAGACCGCCTCGCAAAGCGATTATTTGCGCCTGGTGGAGGAAAAATACCGCCCAATCCTTGCGGAACTTCAGGCCGAGGTGAAGGCGGCAGGCTGGTTTGAGCCCAAGGCGATCATCGGCTTCTATCCCTGCGCGGGAGAGGGCAACGACCTGGTGGTCTTCGATCCCGAAGACCCGGCGCGCGAACTGGAGCGGATCGCGTTTCCGCGCCAGGCGCAAGGGCGCAGGCTCTCGATCGCCGACTTTTTTGAGCCAATAGGCTCAGGCCAGCGCGACGTGGTGGGCTTCAGCATTGTGACCATCGGCGAGGAAGCTAGCCGCCAGACGCAGAAGCTTTTCGAGGCCGGCGACTTTACCAAATATCTCTATCTGCACGGGCTCTCAGTTGAAACGGCAGAGGCGCTGGCGGAAGTGGCCCACAAGCAGGCGCGCGCATTTCTCTCCATCGGCGACGAAGACTCGCCCAAGATTCCCGATTTGTTCCACCAAAAATATCGCGGCTCGCGCTACTCCTTCGGCTATCCGGCCTGCCCCAATCTGGAAGATCAGGTGGGCATCTTCCGCCTGCTCAAGCCTGAAGAAAACATCGGCGTGCATCTAACGGAGAGTTTCCTGCTGGAGCCGGAGCAGAGCACCAACGCTATCGTGGTGCATCACCCGCAGGCGAAATATTTCGTAGTGTAGCGGACGGCTTTGCGTAGAATTAATATCCTTTGTGCAACATTGGAATTAAGGCAATCGAAGATCATGTGTGTCCTCCTTGAACGGCCGGGGCGCTATCGCTTGACTGCGGATAGCTCTTCCGGCCGTTCGATTTTCCTCTCTTCCTTTCGCGACAATTCAATCTCTGGCCAGCATCGGGGCCAAAGCACAAACATGAAAACTGGATTCTTGCGGGAGTTACTTCTGGCAGAGTTGCGCGGCCCAGTGGCGGACGGTGTCAGCGCTGAGCGGCTGGACCTTGGCTTCGCTCGCGGCTAACTGTACGGCGAAGTTGCCAATGGTGGAGCTTTCCGCCTCGCCTGACTCCACGGGCAGGCCGGTGCGCTGTGCCGTAAGCTGAGTCAGCAGCTCATTGTGGCTGCCTCCGCCCAGGATGTGAATGCGCTTGAGCTTGCGGCCTAGCATTTGCTCAAGCTCGCCAAGTGCTGCGGCGTAGCGGCTAGCCAGGCTCTCAAAGATGAGGCGCGCAAAGGCCGGCTCGTTGCCGGCAATGTCGGCAATGAGAGCGAGGCCGCGCTGCGCAAGCTGCTCGTTGATGCGTGCGGGCATATCTCCATCCAGCAGCAGCGGATCGGCATCCACATCGATAGCACCCTGCGGCGCATTGCATGCAGCCGCCTGCTGCACCAGTTCTTCAATCTGCCAGACGCGGCCTTGTGCTACCCAACTCTCCATGCATTGCTTGATGAGCCACATGCCGTTGACGTTGGTGTGAAAGCAGAAACCGCCGGAGGCCGCGCCCTGGTTGGTGTAGCGGGCGGCCATGGCCTGGTGCGTGGTGATGGGCTCTTGCACCAGCGTGCCCACCAGCGACCAGGTTCCGGAGCAGATGTAGGCGGTGGCATCCAGACTGGCGGGAATTCCTGCAATGGCCGAGGCGGTATCGTGGCAGGCAGGCGCTATAAGGTTGGTATCGCGGAAGGCGTTGAGAGCGGCAAGCGGCCCACTGAGCTTGCCAACGATGGTTCCGGCGGAAACGATGGGCGGAGCTGCGTCGATGGGTATGCCGAGCCTCGCAAAGAGTTTGTGGGACCAGTTGCCGGCGCCGAGGTCCATGAGGCCGGTGTGCGTGGCGTTGGTGTACTCGGCGACGCGGCGGCCTCCCAGCCAGCAAAGGACATACTCCGGAATGCACACCCATGGAGCTTGGGGATCGATTCCGCAGGCGGCGTCGGCCAGGAGTTGATAGACCGTGTTGATGCGCAGCGGCTGAGCGCCGGTCAGTTCAAAAATCTCCAGAGGCGGCGCAATTTGGTCTGCTGCTGTCTTGCTGGCGAGGGTGCGCTGGTCGCGGTAGCAGAAGGGGTCGCCGAGCGGGTGGCCGTGCGCGTCGAGGCGAACATAGTCCACTGCCCAACTATCCACAGCAATGGAGGCAATGCCTTCGGGCGCGGCTACAGCAGCCTTGCGCAGACCTTCTTCGAGTCCCGTCAAAATCTTGGCGAGTGGCCAGTGAAGCGATGTGCCGCAATGAACAGGGCCATTCGGAATGCGATGAACAAGCTGGATGGACGCCTGACCACCGATCCAGCGAAGCAGCGAGACGCGGCAGCTTTCGGCGCCCAGATCGATGGCTATTCGCGCGGGTTGCTGCATGGGGGGTCTACTGTTCGGGCTCGGTGGCCAGCGATTCGGGAGTGATGGCGCGATGCCGCACGTAATTGTAAGGCGGTACGGTGTAGCCTCTCAGCAACGCAATGCCAAGCTGAATGAGGCGCGGGCCATAGGTCTCCGCTTCATGAGAGATGGAGCCGATAATAGCGCTGTGCCCTGATCTCATCTCCTCCATCACTTCAGGAATGCAGTCCTGACCGGCAATAGCGAAGTCCGGCTCGCGGCCGGCCAGGCGCGCCGCATCCAGTACGCCCAGAGCGCTGGAATCCGTGGCGGCGGCTACCAGGATGTGCTGGCCCTGAGGCTGGCCGCGCAGAAATTCCTCAATGGCAAGCTGGCTGGGCTGGCGCATTCCGCGGCCTTCAATCTGGATAAAGCGGCTGGCAGGCAGTTCGGTGAGACGCTCGCGAACCCCGTCGAATGCGCCGGTGATGCGGCTCTGGACAAAGCTGCCCGCCTCGGAAAGCCCGATGCCAAGCACCCAATCGACCTTGCCCTTCCACTTGCGCAGGGCGTGCTGTGCCAGCAGGGCTCCGGCTTCAAATCCCACTTCAAAGTTATCCACTCCAAAGTAAGTGGCGTTGGGGTGGGGCACGTCGATGGCAACCAGGGGAATATCGGCTTTTTTGAAGATATGCGCCACCTTAGGCGCCATATGTTCCGTGACCTCGAACTCCAGCACCAGGTCCACTCTCTTACGCACGAACTCTTCGGCGTTCTCGATTGCGGCTTCGGCGTCATAGCGGTTATCGAGCATGATTAGTTCCACGCCAGAGGCCGCCGCTGCGGCGGTAACGCTTTGCGCCACCGCGACCGAGAAGGGCATCTCCGCGCTCTGCGCGGCAAAGCCGAAGCGCAGCCTGCGTGGCCGCGAAACCAGCCGGTAAAGACCGTTCTGCGCCTGGGCCACATAACCGCGATGGACCAGCGTTTTGAGAATGCGGTAGACGCTTGTTTTGGAGATATTTGTCTTCTGGTATACATCCTCAAGACTGACAGATGCATGATTCTGCTCCAATAACTCGAGTACGTCGAGCGCCTTGGACAGAATAGGAATCAGGTACAGCCGCTTGATCTTTGCCTTGGGCAACCGTTCTTCTCCGTGGATAACTTTCTTTAAATGAAAAGATGCCATCCAGAATAACTCTTTTTAGGCATAGCTGCCGACAGGGGAGTGACGGCTGCCTCGTTCCTGCACAATGCGCTCCACATAGCCTCCATCCTTGAGGGCGGCCAGCGGATCCACAGGCAGTCCGCGGGCTTGGCGCCAGGCTGCGGCCAGGGGGCGGACATCGGTCCAGAAAGCGCCTCGGAATAACTCCTCGGCTGCTACCAGATCGCAGGATTGCTGATAGACGGCCAACTGCTTGCGATCGACCAAGGCTGCTTTGAGCCATAACTCCTGGGCGGTAACTACGGTTTGGACCGTAGCTTCGATTTTGCCCTTCAGATTGTGGCTTTGGTCCACCATAAAGGCCACTGCGTGGGGCAGCCCTTCTGCCTGGGCGCAATGCAGTTCATGGAAGATGCGGAAGACCTGGTAGGGATCGATGGAACCCAGGGTGAGGTCATCGTCGGCATAGCGGCGGTCGTTGAAGTGGAAGCCGCCGAGCAGCCCGGTGTGAAGTAGCCAGGCCACAATTTGTTCAATGTTTTGCGAGGTGTAGTGGTGGCCAGTATCTACCAGCACGCGCGCCTGCGGGCCGGCCACGCGGGCCAACTGCGAACTCATGCCCCAGTCCGCAATATCGGTGTGATAAAAGGCGGGCTCGAAAGGCTTGTACTCAATCAGCAGCCGTTGCCTAGGGGCAAGCCGGTCATGGATAGTGCGTAGCGCCTGCTCAAGCCAGCCAATGCGCGAGCGAATGCTTTGCGTTCCGGGATAGTTGGAGCCGTCAGGCAGCCAGAGAGAAATATCTGCGCAGCCAAGAGTTTTGGCAATTTCAACAGAATCAAGTACATGGTCCACCGCCTGCTTGCGTATAGCGGCCGAGGGGTTGCAGAGCGACCCGAACTTGTACTCCTGGTTCTGGAAGAGGTTGGGGTTGATGGAGCCGGCGCGGATGCCGTAACGCTGTTCCAACACCTTCACTTCCTCAACATCGCCGAAGCCGTTGGGCAGATCCCACAGTACATGCAGAGCCATGGTGGGGGTTGAGCCGGTGAGGCGGTTTACTTCGGCGGCATCGCTGAATTTTTCCTCGATGGTCGATGCGGCGGCTGCCTGTGTGAACTTGCCGAAGCGCGTACCTGTGTTGGCGAATCCCCAGGAGGGTATCTCGATTTTGAATGCGTCCAGAGCCTGAACTGTCAGGTCGAAAACTGCGGATTCCGAAAGTGCCATGACTGCCTACCTAACCTCTGTCGAGCCGCTTTTCCGGCTTTGATTTAGCTCTCGTCGCGGACGAAGATGACGTGCAGGAACCGGGGTCCGTGGACCCCTTTGATACGTGTCATTTCAATGTCTGCTGTGGCGCTTGGCCCGGAGATATAAGTAGCCAACCGAGGTGGCTGCGGGCAGCGGTCGAAGTACTCCGGCAGCGTCTCCACCACCTGGCTGGCGCGCAAGATGCACAGATGCCAGTCAGGGAGCAAGGTAATCACGCGCCGGCCCTCTGCATTGGAGTGATGCAGCACGATGGTTCCCGAGTCGGCGATGCCGCAAGAGGCTGCGGTGAGCACGCCTTCGGCCTCTTCGATTTCAGCGGTTTCCAGCCCGCGGTCGATCTTCCAATTGAAGCCGGCGGAGAGCCATTCAGCGGGCAACCCGGCAGGAGTCACAAAGCTATGCTTTCCGCTAGCTGCAAGCTGGGCGGCGATGGCGGTGGGCAGCTTATCGGGCGCGGTCTCAACCACCTCTGCGTCATACTCGCGAAGGCGCTCCACCATCAGCGCAAGACAAGCCTCGCGAGTGAGTTTGCCGTGCCTGATGTAGTTGCGAGGCAAATTTGCATATGCGTCCACGTTTTTCGTCCGGTCTTGCGTGGCGGCGCGGATGCGGTCGAGAATCATTTGCCGGGATTGCGCAGGAACGCTCATTTTCCCTCTCTTTGGCGCGCTGCCCACCAGCTATGGAAGGTCTGGGAGGGCAGGCCGCGCAGGTCGCGGGTCTGGGTCCACTTGGCTCCGGTGCTGGGCAGCGAGTGAATCCAGCCGTCCTTGCGGGTAAAGAGGCCCAAGCCGATGCGGCCAAACCACTGCGCCGTATGAAAGATCCACGCCCTGGCGAAGAGCAGGTTGGCGATGCGCAGCCCGAGATACATGGGATCCAGGAAACGGCTGAAGTGCTTGCGCTCGATATTGGTCACTTCCGCGCGCAACTCCAGCAGCACCTCAGGAATATTGATCTTGACCGGGCAGACCTCGTAGCAGGCGCCGCACAGCGAGGAGGCGTAAGGCAGCGACTGCGCGTGGCGCATCTGCATCAATTGCGGCGTAAGAATGGCCCCGATGGGGCCCGGATAGACCGAGCCGTAGGCATGGCCGCCTGTTTGGCGGTAGACCGGGCAGGAGTTCATGCAGGCGGCGCAGCGGATACACTTGAGCGTCTGCCTATGCTTGGGCCCGGCCAGAATCGACGAGCGCCCGTTGTCCAGCAGCACCACATGGAAGCGCTGCGGGCCATCTCCGGGCGTAACGCCGGTCCAGAGCGAGGTGTAAGGGTTCATGCGCTCGCCGGTGGCGGAGCGGGCCAGCATCTGGAGCATCACCTCCAGATCCTGAAAGCGCGGCAGCACCTTCTCAATGCCCGCCAGGGTAATCATGGCGCGGGGCAGCGTGAGGCACATGCGACCGTTGCCCTCCGACTCCACCACGGACACAGCACCGGTTTCAGCCACCAGGAAGTTGGCGCCGCTGATGGCCGTTGGAATGGTGAGAAACTTCTGGCGCAGGTAGGTGCGGGCCGCGTTAGTCAGGGCCTTGGGGTCGTCGGAGAGGTCTTTGAGTCCCATGCTGCGGGCAAAGATTTCGCGTACCTGGCTGCGATTGACATGCAGCGCCGGAACGACGATATGGGAGGGTTCTCCTTCGCCCAACTGCAGAATGATTTCTGCCAGATCGGTCTCAAAGGTGCGGATACCGGCGGCCTCAAGGAATGGATTCAACTGAATCTCGGCCGAGGTCATGGTTTTGATCTTGATGACCTCACTGGCGTTCTCCTGGCGAAGCAAGTCGAGAATAATCTCACGCGCCTCGGCGGCGTCGGAGGCCCAGTGAACCGTGCCTCCGGCGGCGGCGCAGCGCTCCTCGAATTGCTCCAGATAAAAGCCCAGATTCTGAAGCGCATGGGCGCGGATCGCCGAGGCTGCCGATCGCAACTCCTGCCAGTCGGTTTTTTCAGCCACCAGCTTGGCGCGCTTGGCCTGGATTACGTCGATGGCGTGGGCCACGTTCTTGCGCAGTTGCGGGTTGCGCAGCACGGGCAGCGCGGCCTGTGGGAAGGTAGGCGCGAACAGAGGGTCGAGAATGGGGTGGTCAGCGGTTACAGGACTCATCGTGTCACCTCCGCCGGAGAGGCCTCAGTGCTGGCCAGAATCTGCGCCAGGTGGATGGTCTTCATGCCCGCGTATTGGCGGTGCATGGCCCCGCCCAGGTGCATGAGGCAACTGTTGTCGAGAGCCGTGCAATACTCAGCGCCGGTTGAGACCACGTCCTGCAGCTTTACTGCCAGCATGGCGGAAGAGACCTCGGCATTCTTCACAGAAAATGTTCCGCCGAAGCCGCAGCAGCGGTCTGTGTTGGGCAGCGGAGCCAAATCTAGCCCCCGCACCTTGGCCATCAGCCGGTAAGGCCGCTCACCCAAATGCAGCGCGCGCACCCCATGGCAACTGGCGTGATAGACCACCCGATGGGGGAAATAAGCGCCCACATCTTCCACACCGAGCCGGTCGATAAGAAACTCGCTCAACTCGTAGATTCTGGGTACCAGAGCCTCGAACTGCCTGCGCAACTCTTCGTTGCCTAGCTCGGCAATCAGTCCGGGATACTGGTCGCGAATCATGGCTACGCAGGAAGAAGAGGGAACCACAATGGTTTCCGTGTCCTGGTAGAGGCGGACCAGGCGCTTTGCCTGGGAGAATGCTTCTCCGCGAAAGCCGGTGTTGGCGTGCATCTGGCCGCAGCAGGTCTGTTTGCAGTTGAAGTCGAGTTCAACCCCCAGCCGCTCAAGCAAATGCACCACGGCCCGGCCCGTTTCCGGGTAGAGGGTGTCGTTATAGCAGGTGATAAAGAGCGATGCGCGCATGACAGGCACCTATCGATCGAGGCCGGCTACTCGAAGGGATATGGTATTCGATAGAAATACGAATTGTCTATTGCAATCCGGTTTTCTGCCAGCGCAAGCGCGATTACTGTGCGAGCACTTCAATGCCGGTTACCGTGGCGTAACCCTCCACCGGGACAAAGCTCAGATATAGCTTTCCCTGTGCATTCGGTTCGATGCCCATATACTTTCGGATGACCACATCCGTCTGGCGTGCTTCCCAGGCGAGGTCGAAGTTTTGCAGCAGCACTTTCCCGTTGCAGAACACATTGAATATATGGGCAATCGGGGTTCTGCTCTCACTTACAAGCAGCGTTGACTGATTCCAGTTTCCATGGCGGGCCGCGAAGTAGAGCGAAATTGAGTATCGCCCCGGTGCTACCGGGATCGAATAGGTGAAGTTGCCCCAACGCTCCGTTTCGTAAAGCTCAGGATCGTCGGTTCCGGTTACAGGTGTTGTGTAGGAAGCCATCTGGCCTCCTTGGAAGTAGTTGTCCGGGCTCCACCACCGGCTGTCGTTGGAGTAATAGGGCGTCTGCCGGGTGAGCAGTCGAATAGGGCGCATCTCTCCCTTGATGCCTGGCAGAATCTCGATAGCAGAGAGAATCGCCTGTTTATCGTCCTCCCCCAAAAAGTCCAGATACAGGAAACCGTCTGCTGCTGGCTTCATATCCGGGAAGTCCTTGACATCTGCAGTACACCCGCCCCCGGCATCGGCCACCACATCGAAGTTATTCAGAAACGCCTTGCCGTTGGCGCGCACCGTCATGATTCGGCTGCCTTCTCCGCCCATGCCGGTAGACTCCGGGCAATACACCGTCTCAGCGAAATGCAGGCGCAGCTCATAAATGCCTTTTTTTAAAGGTATTTTGTAGGAGAACCGCCCCTGTCGGCTGGTGCGATAGAAGTCGGGGTTCTGGGTGCGCCAGATCTGCCGCACTGTACTTTTGACCGCCGTGCCGCCGGAGTACCACGCATCCGCGCTCCACAGCTTGCCGGCATGATCCACAAAGCTGCGCCCAGCTCCAGCCAGGATGCGGATCTCCTCTCCAACCGGCGGGCCAATCGGGGGGTCAGCGGATTGTATCAGCCGTTGTTTTGCAGCATTGACTGAAGCCTGCAACCTCTGCTGGCGGAGAAAGTGCACGGCATATCCCATGCCAATGAGTAAAAGAGCGAGCGCGGCAACAAGCCCCCAGGCTAGACGGCCGGAATGACGAACCCAGAGATTTGTGAGCTGGGGGCTGGTTACAGTGAGACTGGATCGGTTTGCGATAACCGATTGTTCTGCTGCCAATGGGATCGGATTGGATTGCGGAAGAGCAGGCTTGAACTCGGGAACATACTGTCCGAGCGGGATGGTGATCTGAAGCGTGTGCGAAGCTCCTTCGCTGGCATAATATTCGGCCAGGCGCTTGCGCAGGCGGTTGGCCTCTACCCTGACAATCGAATCGGAGTCCTGGTCGAAGGAGGATGCGCGTCGGAAGACCTCCACGCCCACGGAGTATTCCTTTATCTGATTGGATTCCCCGGCAAAGAGCTTTTCGCAAAGATAGGAAAGCATGCGAACTAGCGTAGGCGAGCGTGCAAAGTACTTCGATTGAAGTACGGCCTCCAATTCCGCGCGTTGCGCCTCAAGCTCGATCGTCGATTTCGTTTCCACTAGCATCCTTCTATCTTTGGAACGATTGTAATGTTAGCGCCATAGATTTGTTGCAAGGCGGCCTTAACGGTGTAGACAGCGGATCTGCGGAAACGTGTAACGGTATTTAACCTCTGGCTCAAGCTTGAGGGCTACCGTTATCCGCGAGAGTTAGAAAGACGCAAGTGTTTGAGAAAGAGTGAGTTCGCCAGCGCACAAGAAACATCTAACACGGATGCAACAGGTAAGTAGCGTATATAGCGTTGCGGGCTGGATGGTCAAGATCTCTACTGGAACCGAAGTAAAGAGCGGATCGCCGGAAGCGGAAGATGCCAATGCCGCCAACCACGAGACGCCAAATCAGAGGAGGATTAGGTCATGAGAAAACTTGCGATGATTTTTGCAGCGACAAGCCTGATGGTATGCGCGGCCGCCTATGGTAGTTCCGATCCGCTGCCATCCGCACCTGGTAACGACAAACTGGAAGCCGCCAGGATGGCCGAGGTCAAGGGGGACCGGGCGCGCATCGACAACGACTACAACCAGGCGATTTATAACTACATCACTGCCCTGGGCATTACTCCCCAGAATGCGGTGCTTTACGACAAGATCGGCATCGCGCAGCTCCAACTGGGCGACCGCCGGCTGGCCCGCAGGTACTTTCAGCAGGCTTTGAAGTATGACCCGAATTACGTTGCCGCCATGAACAACATGGGGGCCGTGGCCCTGATGGACAAAAAATACAAGACGGCCATCAACTACCTGAAAAAGGCGCTGGCGCTCGATGAGACCAGAGCCTCTACACACGTCAACCTGGCGGAGGCGTGGGTGGGAGAGCACAAGTTAGATCGCGCCATCAAGGAATATGAGCGGGCACTGGAATTGGACGGCGATGTCCTGACCAACAGCCAGGATGGATTCCAGGCCCAGGTTACCTCGCCGGAGGAGCGCGCCATGGTCTCTTACCTCATCGCCAGAAGCTACGCACTACGCGGCAATCTTGAGGGAGCCCTTGACTATTTGAGCCGCGCCAAAGACGGCTTTTACCCAAAACTCTCCAATGTGTATACAGACAAGGCCTTTGCCGCGCTTTGGCAAGATCCTCGGCTGCAGAAGATCGTCAAGCGCTGAGGGAAAAGCACTCACTGCCCGGATTCTATAACGAGCAGCAGTGAGAACTCCGCAGACTGCCCGGCATTGCCGGATTCGCGGGACTTCACAGTGGGAAGGCACTGTGGTCCCGCGTTTTTTTGCGTTCGTCTTGATTCTTGCGGCTTCCATTACGCCAATTCGAGTAGGGCGGGCGCGAGTTCGAATTCTACGTTTCGGGCGCCAAGGGTTGGGTGGTGTGCGATGAGGCGCACCTTGCCGGGCTGCTCTCCGGCGCGTATCCAGATGGCGCCTGTCCCTCCGACTAGCGCGAAGGGGTTGTCGCCGATCAACGTGGCCGGACCGGTCAGTTCGAAGCGAATTGCGTCGCTGGCGAAAGGGCGAATGGCGTTAAACTCGTCGGTAACGCGCAGGACCACGCGCGTGGTGTCGGCTCCATCGGCAACGAGTGTGGTGTCGTCGGGCAGTAGCGTGAATTTTTGATCGACGCCTTTGCCGGAATAACTGCGCTCGATAACCTTCTTGCCCTGGATGTATCCCTCAATGCGTAGATCGCCCCAAGGATTCAGGCGCTCGCTCAAATCCGCCGTGAAAGGCGCGTATTTCAGATGCGGAAATTGCTTGCGGTCCGGGTCGGCCTCAGCCACCAGTTTGCCGGCCACGTAGAACTTCAAGTGCTCGCAGTTGGAGGAGATCAGGGCTTCGGTGAAGCCGATATTCTCGTCGCCGCGCGCCCAGTGGAAAGAGGGAACCAGCACAATCTCTTCGTCAGGGTCGCACTGCGAGCGGTAGAAGCCCGCCGCCGGCTTGGGTTCGCGAAAGATGTCCGTGACACCGTGGTAGCAGATGCGGTCACCGGATCCGAAATTTCCGTGGGTGTTGTAGTCGAAGGCGCACCAGCCTATGCCGCCCGCATATTGCGGGCTCGAGGCCAGCTGGTTATGCACGCGGGCATGGCGTACAGTGTGTTCGCGCAGCCGCCCGATGTTGTCGATGGTTTTGGTTGGATAAGTATGGCCCACGAACTCGGTATTCAGATAGAGAGGATGATTGGGCGCCTTTAACGGAAATCCGAAGTCGTTCATGGTGAAGACGTCTTCCAGAAACTCCGACTCCTGGAAGTAGCGGATGCCCCCGGTCTGCCGTGTTGAGTCAAGCTGGTGAGCCATCGCGTTGGTGCGGGTATAAAAGTCGTGGTTGTCGCGCGACTCATTGATGCGTACGCCCCACAGGATGATGCTCGGGTGGTTCCAGTCGCGGCGGATCATGCGGCTGACATTATCGACCGAGATGTCCTGCCAGGGCAGGTCGCCGATATGCTGCCAGCCGGGAATCTCTTCCAGCACCAGCAGGCCCACCTCGTCGCAGGCGTCCAGAAAATGGCGCGACTGCGGATAGTGCGAGGTGCGCACAATGTTGCACCGCAGGTTCTTGCGCAGGATGACGGCGTCACGGCGCTGCACGCGGCCCGGCATGGCCTGACCTACCCAGGGAAAGGTCTGGTGACGGTCAAGCCCGCGCAGCTTCACGATCTCTCCATTGAGCGAGAAGCCCTGCGGCGTGAAGCGCGCCTCGCGGAAGCCGATGCGGCGCGTGTCGTGGTCGATGGTTATGCCGCTCTTGATCAGCCGCACTTCCACGCGATAGAGCTTGGGCGTTTTCAGCTTCCACAATTCAATGGCGCCCAGGTTGTAGATGCGGAGCGTATGCGACTCCGGCGCAGCGGCGGCGGGCGGCAGCGCCTGCATGGCTTTGGCCACAAGACGGTCGCCATCGTAGAGTGCGGCCTCCAGCGTCAACGCGCCAACCTGCGCATCGGATGTCTCGCCGCCCCGTTGAATAAAGCACTGCACATCCAGCATTGGGTGATCTGTGAGTACATCTTTGGGCTGCGCAAAAATGTTTTCAAGGTAAGTGGGCGAAACAATGCGCAGGGATACTTCGCGGTAGATGCCGCCGAAGGTGAGGTAGTCGATCTCGTAGCCGAAGGGCGGAATATCCGCACGTTCGGTCGAGTCCACCTCCACGGCGAGCAGGTTATCGCCGTCGAAGTGTACATGCGGCGTCAGTTCAAAGGAGAAGGGAGTAAAGCCGCCCTTGTATTCGCCCAGGCGCACGCCGTTGAGCCAGACGGTAGAGGCGGTCATCACTCCCTCGAAGTCTACAAAGACGCGCTGTCCGCGTGCATTGGCGGGCAGGCGGAAGTGGCGGCGATAGATGGAGACAAACTCGTAGGACTTCTCGTCGAAGCTGTGCCAGGGCAGACGAATATTGGTGTGCGGCACGGTAACGCGCACAAATCCGCTGTCGTTAAAACTTGGCTCGTGCGCCGCGGGCGTTGCCTTGGGGCTGTAACGCCAGTTGCGATTGATGGGTAGCACCATGCGGCCTGCTGCCGCGGTTGCCGCGGCTGTGCCATAGCTGGCTGCGGGCAGGTTGGGAGCGACAGAAGCGCCTGCAATGAGGGTTCCAGTGGTCTTGAGAAAATCGCGACGATCCATGAGGCTCCTTCTTTAAGATTCCAGGCGTAGGGCCTCAGCTTGTTGAGAGCGGCTGGTTACGGCACTGGAATCGAAGACATTGAACATTGTATACGTTTGCAGGGTGGCGCTGAACTCTCCACGCACAGCCCTAAACAACTAGAGATCCCACGGTACGCGGCTTGTTCTATGCGGCTATCGGCTCGCCGTTCCAGTTACAGGGAATCTCGCGGCGCTGTTCGGAGCTTTCTCTGGCCCACTCCAGCACCCGCGCCACGCGCCATGCATCCAGTGCCGGCACCGGGACGGGCGCTTTGCCCAGCAAAGCATCACGGACGCCGGCGTAGTAAAGCCGGTAGTCGCCGGGGATGGAAGGAACGGGATGCGTAATCATTCCGCCGTCCACATCCACGCAGAGTGTTCCCCAGTCCGCAGTTGGCTCCTCGCCCCAAGGGCCTTCGGGAATGCGCGTCACCTTGCCGAGCGCGGCTTCTTGCGGGTCTATCGAGGACTTCAAAAAATTCCCCTTTGTGCCGCGCAGGTGGAAGCGCGGTCGCGCCAGGGAGGAGAGGCAGTTGGCACCAAGTGTGTAGGTAAACCCCGGATAGCGCAGCCGTAGGACAAACGAGTCATCGGAGCCCTGGCCGTCGCGTTCGCGCAGTACCTCAGCCCCGACGGCCTCCGGTTTGCCGAACAATGCCAGTGCTTGATCAACCAGATGCGTCCCCAAATCCAACAACAGTCCGCCGCCTTGCGCAGGGTCTTCTTTCCAGGCTGCCCTGGTGGTCGTCCGCCATCGGTCAAGGTAAGACTCAAAGTGAACTAGACGGCCTAGCGAACCTTCCATGAGCAGTTTCTTGAGGGTCAGGAAATCCGCGTCCCAGCGGCGCTCGTGAAAGGCTGAAAGCAGCAGCTTGCGCGCCGAGGCAAGGCGCATCAACTCTGCCACTTCGTCGGAAGTAACTGCCATCGGCTTGTCTACGACAAGATTCTTTCCGGCTTTAAGCACCCTCACAGCAGCATCGAAATGCGCGCCGCTGGGAGTGCTGATCACGATCAGGTCAAGCGATTTGTCAGCCAGCAGGGCATCGAGCGAGCGGTAGGTAATGATGCCCGGATAGCGCGCGGCTGCCTTATCTGTTGTGCGTTCGTAGATGGCCGCCAGTTCCATTCCATCCACCGAAGAAATCAGCGGAGCATGAATGACGCGCCCCCCCAACCCGAAACCTATCAATCCCGCACGAACCATCTTTTCCTCTCAAGAACACTGAACAAGTCTCTACCGCGAGTTAACATACCCTCGGGAGCTAAAGCCCGCGTTGCATTTTTGCTGCACTTACGTGCACGACTGAAGTCGTGTCCTGCCACTTCTTGCATGCTGAAAGAAGTTTTCCGCAGCCTTTAAAACCGCACCCTTTCAAACGCCAACTTAATCAGATATTCCATAACGCCGAAAGCTATCAACTAGCCCTCAAGTTTATACCGGGTCTCAGCCAAACGGTAGAGGCGTCGCCACACCAGACGGTTCATGGTCACCACCATGGTGGCCATCAGTACAGTGGCCATCAACAGCGTTGAAAAGTCGCCGTGGTCGGTGGCAGCGCTGATCTGCGCTCCCAGGCCAAGGGTTTGCAGCGTCTTGTCGCCGATGTGAAAATACTCGGCAACGATGGAGGCGTTCCAGGCTCCGCCGGAGGCGGTGATCATTCCGGTAACCAAATAAGGGAAGATGCCCGGCAAGATCAGCGTCTTCCACTGCTGCCAGCGCGTGAACTTGTAGACCGAGGCGGCCTCTTTCAGGTCGGACGGAATGGCCGTTGCTCCGGCGATGACGTTGAAGAGGATGTACCACTGGGTTCCCAGCAGCATCAAGGCAATGGAGCCGATGCCGAGTCCTCCGCCCATCTTGATGAGCACCACCAGCAGGACGGGAAACAGCGCCGTTGCCGGCACCGAGGCAACAATCTGCGTAATGGGCTGCAATATCCTCGCCAGTTTTGGGTTCAGGCCAATGGTTACGCCCACGGGGATGGTCCACAGCGCCGCAATAGCCAGCGCCGCCGTCACGCGCAGATAAGTAGCTCCCGCGCCCAGCAGCAGCATCCGGATGCCGCCCCATGTTACGCCATGTACAAGCAGTACGGCCCTGGATGCGCCCCACACAATGAAGAGGCCAGCCATGGCGGCAAGGATGAGCGGGACAAACCTATTGCCGGTCTTGGCGTCGCTGTCCACCGGCTGCACCACGCGGCATTCGCGGGTGGTGGAGAGCCGGTGGTAAACGCGCTCTTCCACGGCGTCCCATGCGCGCGAGGGCAGCCTGGTGAGGGAAGTGGAGTGCTTGAGCAGTGCCAGAATCGGCGAGGTAACGCGATCGGCGGACTCCACCTGCTCGAATTTGAATTTGTCGCTCCAGGCGATCAGCGGACGCCAGATCAACTGATCGGTGGCCACGATGATAAGTACCAAAGTAGCTAACCCCCAGAGCAGGGCATGCATGTCTACCGGCGTGGCGGAGGCAGCGGTTTGCAGATAGCTGCCCAGGCCCGGCAGGCGGAAGTCGCGGTCGCCCAGGACGAACATTTCGCAGGCGATCAGGAAGAACCATCCGCCGGCAACAGAAACGATGGAGTTCCAGATGAGTCCGATGGCGGCAAAGGGCAGTTCAAGCTGCCAAAAGCGTTGCCAGGCGGAGTAGCGGTAGATGCGCGAGGCCTCCACCATCTCGCGGGGAATGCTCTTCAGCGAGGAGTAGAAGCTGAAGGCCATGTTCCATACCTGGCCGGTAAAGATGAGCAGGATGGAACCCATCTCAATGCCCAACTGATGTCCCGGAACCAGGGCCATCATGGCCAGCATCACGCCGGGCAGAAAGCTGAGTACTGGAATGGACTGGAGGATGTCCAGCACAGCAACCATCCAGGCCTCGATGCGCGGGTTGTAGGCGGCCAAGTAACCGTAGCCGACGGCGAAGATCAGGCTCAGCAGGTAGGCAATGCCGATGCGCACAATGGAATAGAAAGCATAGAGCGGCAAGGCGCGCACGGAGTGGGAGATGGCAACGGCAGGCGTGGGCCTTTCCAGCCAATAGCTGCCCATATGCACCATGGCAAAGAAGATCGCCAAGCCGCAGATGCCCACGCTGAGGTCGGTGAAAAATGGCCGGGAGCGCGAGGCTACCAGGGAGCGCGCGAAGGTGAACTGGATTTTCACTCGGCTTCCTCACTGGCGGCAATCTCGTCGTTCTGTGCGTCGGGCAGCACAAAGCGTCGGCGGCTGGCGTCGTAGTCGAACAGTTCGGCGTAGCGGCCCCAGGTAACGGCTGTCTCCATCTGGCGCTCGCACTCCTCTTCGCTAAACTGCTCGTCGAGCATGTCCAGAAAAAAGTCTTCCGGCACAGTGTGGTCGCTCTTGGTTTGCAATGCCCGCTGAATCTGCCGCAGCAGCAGCACATGCTCCACGGCCGCGTCGCGAAAGAGCTCTTTCTGGCGCAGAATTTCAGAGTTGGCAAAGTCCGCGCCGCTCTCGGTAATGGCCGCGTCGCCCTCTTCGATGTTGAGAAAACCCAGCAACTGCGCGGCATCCACAATCGGCAGCAGGTCGTCGATCTCGAAGGCCAGGTCGTCGGCCAGGCGGTAGATGTCGTCGCGGCCGCCCTTGTCCAGCAGCAGTTCAAGCAGCCCGGCCATGCCGCCGGGCCGCGCATGGGGCAGCATCTGGTAGCGCATCTGTCGCTGGTCGCGAACCGCTGGTCCGGCTTGCTGGTCGGGCGCCTGGGCCGGAGCCACATCGGGCCTGGTCAGCACTTTGTAGATGTAGTCGACCATCTGCGTAAACTGTTCTGATTTGCGGTCGCGCGGCTGCGGTAGTTGCACTTTGAAGTCGGTGCGAATGTGGCCGGGATTGCGCCCCAGCACCACAATGCGATCGGCCAGCAGCACCGCTTCTTCAATGTTGTGCGTCACCAGGAAGACCGCTTTGGTGGGCATCGTTTTATTGGCCCATAACTCCAATAACTCGCTGCGCAGGTTCTCGGCCGTTAGTACGTCCAGCGCACTGAACGGCTCATCCATAAAGAGCACCTCTGGCTCCACGACCAGCGCGCGCGCAAAGCCCACCCGCTGTTTCATTCCGCCGGAGAGTTCCTTGGGATATGCAGCTTCAAAACCATCCAGGCCAACCGTGTCTAGCATTTTCATACTGCGCTCGCGCCGTTCGTTGGCGCTTACGCCGCGGGCCTGCAGCGGCGCTTCCACGTTTTCAAGCACGGTGAGCCAGGGAAAGAGGGCAAAACTCTGGAAGACGATGGAGACGTTGACCTCCGCACTGGCAATGGGCTTCTCGTGCCAGTAGACCTGTCCGGCAGTGGGAATGGAGAGCCCGCTCAGCATCCGCAACATAGTTGATTTGCCGGAGCCTGAGGGGCCAAGCAGGGCCAGTATCTCTCCCGGCACAATCATCAAGTCGGTGGCGGAGATTACCTGGATGCGATTCTGGCTGGGCTGCGCGTAGTACTTCTCAATCTTTTCCGCGCGAATAATGGCGTCTGTGGCCGGGGCCGTAGTTTCGGTGGGAATGACCGCTTCCTGCATAGTGTTCTCCGCTTGGGTTGGTCTCGCCAAAAGCCGTGGCAGGTACTTGTTGCGATTGTATGTTTATCCGGTTTCGTCTCGATGAATCGGCGACTCTCCGCACATGGGACTCTTACACCCTATTGATATGAAGTTACCAAGAAGCCTGTCTTCGCGCGGACCGGAAACCTTTGGAGTGATTCCCCAGTCGAGCGTATCATTGAGGAGAAGCGTCTAACCAGGGAACTGATTTTGCTGAATGCGATGGGTCCAGGCCTTGTGAGCAATGCCGGCCAGGCCGCAGTCGAGTCATAAGGAGAGTATGCCCGAAAATCACGCCAAACCCAAGGTTCTGGTGGCCGACGACGAAAAGGTGATTGCCGATACGCTGGCCATGATCCTGAACCAGAGCGGCTTTGAGGCGCGTGCCGTCTACTCTGGCGAAAAGGCCCTCGAGCTGGCTTCTGCGTTCAAGCCAGACATGCTTATCTCCGATGTCATTATGGCCGGCCTCAACGGCATTGATGCCGCCATTCGCGTGCGCACTTTGCTGCCGGCCATTAAGATACTGCTCTTCTCAGGCCAAGCTGCCACAGCCGACCTGCTTGAAAAAGCGCGCGAACAGGGCTACGAGTTCGAAATTCTCGCCAAGCCTGTCCATCCCCAGGATCTGCTCACCAAGCTGCGCGGATAAGGTAGTCCAGTCGGAGTTATCCAGGTTCCTTCACTTCGAGCCGCTGATCCGCCGCCACTTCGCCCAGTTTTTGCACTGTACCGGAAGGCCAATGGATTTCGACTGTGCCGCTGTGCGCCTCACCCAGCCCGAAGTGCAGAGTCAAGTCGCTGCAGCAGGCGTAGCTCATGGTGCCTGCGACGCATCGAATCTGATTTAGCTTGGCCGTTTTGCAAGTCACCTGGGCTCCAATAGCTGAGCGGTTGCTGCGCGTGCCCACCAGACGCAATTCAAGCCAGTGCTGTTGCGGGCTCTTATTCCACCACAACTCAATGGGACCATCCATTGAGGTCACCGCCACGTCCATGCGACCATCTCGGTCAAAATCCGCAAAGACGCAGCCGCGATGAAGCCGCGCCGGCCCCAGTCCAATGCCGCATTCGTTGGAGACATCTTCAAACTTGCCTCCCAGATTTCTGAAGATATGGTTCGCCATGGCATCGTCCGTATCCACGCCGCCGCCAGCCACAAAAAAGTCGAGCCAGCCATCGTTATCCAGGTCGGCCAGCCCGCAACCCCATCCGCTTACGGAGTGTGTCAGGCTCATCAAGCCGGTCTCGACGCTGCCGTCTTCAAACTCTCCATGGCCGCGATTCAAAAAGATGCCAAAGCTCTCGTTCTGCAGCGCGGCCATCACAATGTCGAAGCGTCCGTCACCGTCTATATCTCCAAAGTCCGCACCCATGCCGGAGATGCTTCGTCCGTCGCCGTTATAGGCCACGCCTGCGTCCAGCCCCGTCTCCTCAAAGCCATGTCCGGTGTTGCGGAAGAGCAGATTGCGGGCATTGTCATTGGCTACAAACAGGCCCGGTCTGCCGTCTCCGGCAAAGTCCGCCATGGCGATGCCCATGCCTTTGCCCAGCGCCTCAGGCAGTGCAGCGGTTCCAGTCACTTCGGTAAAGGTTCCGTTGCCGTTGTTGTGAAACAGTTGCATCGGCTCGGCGCGGTACTTGTCCGGGTGGCAATAGCGCCTGGTTTTATAAATCATCCCCCCGCAGATCGGGTCCAGTCCGGGCTCCCATTCGCAGTAGTTTGAAATAAACAGGTCGAGCTTGCCGTCGTTGTCATAATCGATCCACGCCGCCGCCACAGACCACAAGTGCCTCACCGCGGGCAGGTTCAGCCCCGAGGCTTCCGTCACATCAGAGAAGGTTCCGTCTCCGTTGTTATGGTAGAGCTGGTTGCCGTGCAGGCCCACCACGAACATATCCTCGTGTCCGTCATTGTCGTAGTCTCCCACCGCGACGCCCATTCCGTAGCCATGCCCGGCCACGCCCGCCTTTTCCGTCACGTCGGTAAAGGTTCCATTGCGGTTGTTCTTGTAGAGGCGATTCCAATAACTCTTGTCGCTCTTCTCAAGCTGGGGCATGGTGGCCCCATTCACGCAATAGAGATCGGGCCATCCATCGCCGTCGAAATCGATAACGCCCAGCCCTCCCACCAGCGTCTCCGGCTGATACATGCGCCCCGCCGCTCCGGAGCGGAGGTGAAAATCCAATCCATTGGCCGGCGCCCCGTTCACCATGCGGATGGGAGACTGCGCGGCGGTCGACCATCCCCGCCTGGGGAACATCGGTGCCGACATCAAGGCGGCGGTTCGCAGCAGAAAGTCTCGTCTATTAATGGGCATCTGTATTTCCATTCTCGCCGCTCTCCAGCGAGGCGTCGGCCAGCTTGGCCGCTTCAGCAGCGGCTTGCCTGGCCTCCTGGTCGCGGCCCAGCCTGCGCAGAGCCCGTGCGAGCATGGCGTGCAGAGCGCCTTTTTTATCCGGATAGCCTGCTTTCAGTGCCGGCCCGAGGTAGCGCAGCGCTTCCTCATTGTGCTCCAACTGGAGATTTGCCACTCCTAGTTGCACCTGGGTCCAATCGTCCTTGGGGTCCAAGGCCAGCAGTTGATTCAGCCGCGTAATTGCACTGGCATAATCCCGTTCGCTCATCGCGATTGTAGCCAAAGTGTGCAGCGCTGAGGACTCTTGCGCATCCTGAGCCAGCGCCGCCAGCGCCGCCGTCCTGGCCTGTGCCGGGTCGCCGTTGCGCGCAAAGGCATCCGCCAGACGAGCCAGCAGATGCGGATCTTTAGGCCGCAACCTGAGAGCCTGCTCGTACTCCAGCTCTGCTGCCCCACCATCGTTGGCCAGGCGCAGCACCATATCTCCCCTCAGCTCATGCAAGGCAAAACTGTCTCCCATTGCCGCCAGCCTAGCCATCACGCGCGCTCCCGCTTTGGCGTAGCAAACCTCTAGCCAGTAGCCGCCTGCCTGCATATCTGCATTCAGCCCAATCTCAAGCAATGGAATGGCCTTTGGGCATTGCTCGGTCCTAGCCAGAGCCACGCCCAGCCAAAGCGACTCAGTGCGGTCGGCCGGCACTGCGGCAGAGTGCGCAATCAGTTGCTCCCAGCGCCCTTCGGCGTAGAGTTCTTTAGCGCTCAACCTCTTGCCGCCCTGCGGCTGCGCCGTGGTCAGCGGACAGGGCAATGCGGGGCTGCGGAGGCAATCCCAAATTTCCCCCTTCGCTTCGGCTCCGGGAACAAGAAACTGCGGCCATGTAGTCAGAATCCGCCCCAACTCACGCGGCGACCGCGTTCCCACTGTCGATAATCGCCGTTCCGCCTCAGGCCAGCGTTGCTCCATGGCGGCCAGCAGCGCCTCCAGACGCAGCGTTTCGGCCTCCTGTGGTTCCCGCTGCTCAGCTTCCTTCAGGCTTTGCTGTGCTTTGTCGTTCATGCCCAGCGCCAGTTGCGCCGCGCCTAGCTCACCCCAAATTCCCCGCTGCTCCGGATTGCCGGCAGCCGATTGTGCCAGCAGCGACGCTCGATTCGCATTGCCATCCTGGCGGCTCTCGGCCGTTACCCGCAGCATGATGGCTTCGCCGGTCTTTGTAGTACGCAGTGCTCTTCCTACGTCGCCGGAGCGATCCAGGCAGAAGTCGGCCCATGTCACCAGATACTTCTCCGAACTTCCCGGCCGGTCAACTGCTGGCTGCAATGCCTCTGCCGCCGCAGCAAAATCGCCCAGCTTCGCCGCCGCCCTGCCTAGCCAAACCTCGGCGGATTCGTCCTCCGGCTTGGCATCCGCCGCCACATGCAGCGGCGCCAGCGCTTCCTGGGTGTTCCCGCTGAGAAGCAAATCCTCGCCCAACAAGAGATTGGCATCGTAGTCCTTTGGAGTGATTTGAACAATTTGCTTGAGCAGGGGAATGGAATGTGCGTAGTCGCCCTGTCGGTGATAGCCTGTTGCGCTTTTCAGCAGCGCTGCCGGGTCTTCAGGCGGCGTGGCCGCAAGTGTCCTGGCGCAAATCAGCAGCGCGCATAAGAAAGCACTTCTACTGGCAGCCCGCGCCACAGCAGCGCTGTTCCTTGAGCAAAGGTTCCGCGAAAAGCGAAGGGACTCGTCGCTGAACCTTCTCATTGCTCCGCAAGCCTCCCGCATAAAGTCGCCTTGGGCGATCCCTTATCTGCACTGAAGCTGATTCTAAACTACAAGCGAGCTTGTCTCGGAGCGCGCCAGAGGTTGCGCTGTAACCGATTCGGCGCACGAATCAAGTAAGGCTGGCGGAGGTTTTACAGGCGTTTAAGCCACGAAGAAGAAATCTACAGCTCGTGCCGGCCCTCCATGGCGCGCGCCATCGTCACTTCGTCCGCGTATTCAATGTCGCTGCCCGCAGGCACACCAGTGGCGATGCGCGTAATGCGGACAGGAAATACGCGTAGCGCGCCAGCTATCCAGTCTGCGGTCGCTTCGCCTTCCAGCGTAGGGCTGGTTGCCAATATCACCTCGTCCACTTCGCCGCGCTCCACGCGCGCAATCAACGTGCGTGTACGCAACTGTTCCGATCCCACGCCATGCAGTGGCGAAAGGGTTCCGTGCAGCACATGGTAAACGCCCTGGTAGCTCCGCGTGCGTTCCACTGCGGCAATGTTTGTGGGCTCCTCCACCACGCACACCAAACGCTGGTTGCGGGTGGGACTGGCGCAGTAAGAGCAGGGGTCAATGTCGGTCACATTGTTGCAGATGGAGCACAGGCGCAAACTGGCCTTCAGCCCGCGCACCGCTTCGGCCAGCGCCGCAGCGTCTTCGTCAGAAGAACGCAGAATATGGAAGGCGAACCGCTGCGCGCTCTTGGCGCCCACGCCAGGCAGTTTCTTCAGTTCTTCAATGAGCCGGGCCAATGGCTCGGCATAGCGTGACATGAGTGCGCCTCCCGCAATGAGACCAACAGTAAAACTGCCTTACAGCGTCCGATAGACAATGCCGGTAAAGACATCGCTGCTCATAAAGCCCTTGCCCCATGCGGCGTCGAATTCGGCGGTCGGCTTTTTGGCCACTGCCTCTACTTCGCTGGCGCCACCTGCCTTGAGCGCGGCCACTTTGTCGCGAACGGCAGTGAGCATATCTTCAAAGTTCTGGAGCTCGGCCTTCGTCCCCAGCGGTCCATGGCCGGGAACGATCTTCGTATTGTTGCCGGCCAGCGCTAGAGCCTTGCTGCCGGCGCGAATCATGCCGCCGATGGAGCCCCCCGTGCCTTCGTCGATGAACGGGTAGATGCCGTTGAACCAGATGTCGCCTACATGCAGCACATCCGCTTTTTTGAAGTGAATGTAGATGTCGCTGTCAGTATGCGCGGGATCAAAATGCATCAGGTCCAGCGAGTCGCCATTGCGCCACATATGCATGGAGTCTTCAAAGGTGATCGCCGGCAGCGCGCCGGCAGGAGCGGCGGGCGTCGTCCTGTGAAATAGCTTCATCGTCTGCGGAACCGAGAGCCGCTCGCGCGTTTTTTGATGAGCGAAGATCGTAAACCCAGCCTCATGCAATCCTTCGTTGCCACCTGTATGGTCGCCGTGCCAATGGGTGTTCACCAGAATGCTGGGCTCGTCCGCCGGAGCCTTGCTTAGCGTCGCAATGGCCGCGCGTATGCGTGGAACCGCCGGGGCATAGCTCGCGTCGATCTGGAGGTTGCCCTCCGGGCCGGTCTGCAGCACCATGTTGCCGCCCTCGCCCTGCAGCAGGTAGACGTTGTCATAGAGTTGAGTTGTCCTGATGGGCGTACTTGCGCCCTGCTCCTGTGCGGCTTGGGAAGCAGCCGTCGCAGCCTGCGCCCGCATCCAGCGCGGAGCCATGGAGGCAACGCCCGCTGTCAAGCCAAGCTGAAGAAAATTTCTGCGATTCACTCCATGCATCGTCGTATCCTTCCTCCGGCTGTATACAGCTCTCAACCCAGGCCGGGAATGTTCAGCCCGCCCAGCATCCCTTGCACGCTGGATTGCATCGCCTCATCGGCCTTGTGTCCCGCGCCGTTTACCGCGGCTACCACCAGGTCTTCCAGCATCTCCACATCCGGCTTGTCGCCGCTCAGCCCAATCACTGCTGCCGGATCAATGCGCAGCTTCAGCAACTCCTTTTTGCCGTTCATGGTCGCGGTCACGGCTCCGCCGCCGCTGCTACTTTCCACTACCACCTGGGCCAGCTTGCGCTGAACCTCCTCCTGCATCTGGTTAGCCTGGGAAAGCATCTCGCCTATTTTGAGCGGGTTCATCATGGCTTGTTCTCCTCTGTAGCGCGCGTTTACTTGGTGCGCAGATCCACCACGCTGCGGACCTCTGCCTTGAAGACCTCCAGCGCCTTTTGGACCAGCGGGTTGGCCAGCGCAGCCTCCTGAATGCTGCCTGCCACGGGCGCGGTAAAGACGACTGGAGCCTGGGTGGCGGCAGCGCCTGCGCCGGGAACCACCATAAACCGCGTGGGTGCGCCCAGCCGTTGCAGTTCTTGGCGAATGATTTTTTCCGCGGCGGCATTCACCGTCAGGGCCAGCATCTTTTTGCCCATGCCAGAGACTTCAATGCGCAGGCTGGCCCCGTCCAAATTCCATGTGCCCGAGCCTAGCAGCGTGGCGGCCGAGCTGTGTCCTGCCGTCACCAGCGCCGAGCCAATCGCGTGGCGCAGGGATTCCATGCTCGGTGCAGTGCCTGAGGCGGGTGCGTCTTCTGATTGCGGCGCCCTGGCCAGCGCGCCCTCCGTCAGCGTCTCCGCTGATGCATAGCCGGTGGCCGGACTGGCGGCGGCAGGGAAGGGAGTCGCTGCACGGAATGGACTTTCAGAGACAATCTCCGGACCCGAAGCTGTTGGGCGTTCCATCTCCGCAACCGGTCCGGCTGCGGAGCTTTGTTTCATGCTTGGACCCGAGTTCCACCCGCCTCCAGACGGCCCAAAGGGCGAAATCGACGGAGCCGCGGGCGGTGCGGCGGGCGAGGCTGACGGGCGCGCCGGGCTTGCCGTTGCGCGGGGGCTAGTGGCCGGAGCAGCGGCTCGTACACTCGCACCGCTTGCCACTCCGCTCAGCAGCTCTTCCAGAGGCAGCAGCCGCTGCGCGTGGATCAGTTTCAGCAGCCCCAGTTCCAGGTGGAAGCGCTGCTCCTGGCGGTAGTTCAGGTCGTCAAAGGTGCGCAGAACAATCTGCAAATTGCGGGTTAGCTCTTCCTCGCTAAACAGCAGCGCCGTGCGCGCGGCGCGGGCGCGTTCATCGCCGGAGATTTGCAGCAGCTCAGTATGCTCGCCGCCCAGCTTGGCCATCAGCGTATTGCGCAGGTAGCGCACCATCTGCCGCGCCAGCGACGAGGGGTTATGCCCGGCATTCACCAGCAGGTTCAACTGCTCCATCAGCTCGGCGCTCTGCCCGGCGGCCACGGCCTCTAGCAGCCGCTCGAAAACGGCATTGGGCACTGCGCCCATCAGCTCGCGAATCTGCGCGGACGAGAGCACCGGGCGGCCCGCCTCTACCGGAGCTGAGGCAATCGCCTGATCCATGATGGAGAGTGCATCGCGCATCGAGCCGTCGCCAGCCTCGGCCAGCAGCGCCAGCGCGGCGTCCTCGGCTTCCACTTGCTCTTGTGCGGCAATGGTCTTTAGCTGTGCCAGAATGTCGTCGAACTTGATGGCGTGAAAGCTGAAGTGCTGGCAGCGCGAACGAATCGTCTGCGGAATATCCTCCGGCTGCGTCGTCGCCATCATGAAAATCACATGCGCTGGAGGCTCTTCCAGGGTCTTCAGCAGCGCGTTGAAGGCCGCATCGGTAATCTGGTGCGCCTCGTCCAGAATGTAGATCTTGTAGCGGTCGCGCGAGGGAGCGTAGCGGGCCGCGTCGCGCAGCTCGCGAATTTCGTCGATGCCGCGGTTGGTCGCCGCGTCAATCTCAATTACGTCCACCGCATTGCCCTGGCGAATCTCTGTGCAAGACTCGCAGGCGCCGCAGGGCTCCGGCGTAGGCCGGGCCGGGCTGCCGATTTCAGTGCGGCAGTTCAGTGCCTGGGCCACAATACGCGCAATGGTGGTTTTGCCAATGCCGCGATGGCCGCTGAAGATGTAGCCATGCGCAATGCGGTTCTGGCTCAGCGCGTTCATCAGCGTCCGGGTCACATGCTCCTGCCCGGCCACGTCGGCAAAGCATTGCGGACGGTATTTCCTGGCCAGAACCTGATAACCCATGGATGCACCCGCTCCTTTGGCCGGCCGGATTCTGCTCCAGGGCCTGGATGAGATTGTATCGTTCGCGGCCTGGCCAGTGCGGGGTGGAAAACTGCCCGCCGGCTACCGCAGCGCGCCGCCTCTTTCGGTTGCACTCCTGCACCGTAGGCACAGCGCATACTAGCCCGGCGCTTCAGCGTTGGGTAAACGGCCACCAAAGGCCTTGGTCACTTTTTGCATAAATCACGCTCTTCGCTGCCCGCGCGCGCCTTTCGCCGGCTTCGCGCCGGCCTTTCTGGCGGCGGCTCTTCGGCGGCGTTTTATCTCTTCGGGGGAGTACATGGTTCCGCGGCACTTCTCCGCGCCGCAGTTGCAGGCTGCCTCGTCGTCGCCGCCGTCGTAGAGGCAGTAGTCGTAGGTAACCTCTTCGCCGGGGGCGATGTCACGGATGGCGGTGATCCAGACACGCCCTTTCTTCTCCTCGGTCTCGCAGTTGGCGTCGCAACTGTGGTTGATGAACATGGCGGCGGCGTGGCCGTCGATGACGATCGAGCCGTCGCCGAGTCCAAAGAGATAAGTGATGGGCGAGGCTTCGTAGGCGCGGTCGGCCTCTGCTTTGCTCAGGCGGCGGCCGTCGTACTCGGCCACGCGCGTCCTTTTGCGGATGGCGCTGGTGGTGTAGCAGCCTGCGGCGTGAATGGCGGAGGAGCGGATCATGAGTCCCATGGGATTATGCGATGCTTTCCTGTGACGTGGAGTGTGCTGAAGCACATTCAGGATTGGCGCGGTGCGCTGCCCGAATCGCTTGCCGATGCCTGCCACAATGGCAGCTTCGGCGAGCAGTGTGCGGGAAGTGTGAGCGGCAGGCCTGGAAGTACTCTATGGCCGCATCGTACCATTGAAGATGTGAGGCGAGTGGAAATGAGACGGGGCTTTTCTGTTGCGCTGGTGTTGACGGGGTTTCTGGCGGGCTGCCTGGTGGCGGCGCAGGCTCCTGCTGGCGGAGACACGGCTGGCTCAGGCCAGGGCAAGCCGTCCGACGCGGCCCAGAAGCCGGCTGCCGCGCCGCAATCCAATTCCAACCCATTTCCTGAGGATACGAACTCGGTTCCGGTGATGCCTTCAAACGATACGCCGGTTTTGCCGCCGGGAACTGACAGCGCATCGGGCAGTGGCGGAGTTGCGCTGCCGGCTGCCGACTACGACCCTGTCCGTAGTCCCGACGATCCCGTCCCGGATACCGCCAATCAAGCGGGCCAGGGCTGGAGTTCAAGCCTCAAGGATATGAATAATCTGGAGCCTCCGCCGGAGACCGCCAAGCAGGCGAAGAGGCGGCAGAAGGACGCGGCCGCGACAGAAAAGCCAGAGACCGCTAAAGAAGACATCAGTGTGGGCAACTTCTACATGGATCGCAAGAACTGGAAAGCCGCCCTCTCGCGCTTCGAGTCCGCCTTGGTGCTGGACCCTGAGAATCCCGATATTTACTGGGGACTGGCGGAGTCCAATCGTCATCTCAACAACTATGCCGACGCCCGCAAGTATTACCAGAAGGTGATGGAATACGATCCGGACAGCCGCCACAGCAAGGATGCGATCAAGGCCCTGAAAGAGCCGGAGTTCAGGACTGCCCAGAACAACCCCCAGGGCCAGCCCGCTGCTAAGGCTCCGCAATAGAGCTCACCGGGGAGTCATCGAGTCTCCTGTTACTTTTTCTATGGAAGTATTCTCAGAATCGGAAAAATCTCTCGGATCAGAAGAGGATAACCAATCCTCTTCTGAATAGGCTCGCCCCGTCCATGAACGATTTCGGACCATCTGAGGATCAATTTATGCACCCAGTACTCACAAAGGACGTTTACTCTCTTGCCGAGCAGGTTGCGGCAGTGAGCCTGGCGGAAGCGCAGGTTTCGCCCGACCCCAAATTGGATCGCTGGTGTGGACAGCAGGTTGTTGAGCACATGATCCTGAGCTTCCAGAAGTCCCGGAGCGAGCTGCAAAGCCGCATCAAGAGTGGGGAAGCGCCTTCCACCTCGCATACCATTTCCCAGTGGATTGTAAAGACGCAAGTCTGCATGTTTGGTTCGATGTCGCAGGGAGTTCAAGCCCCGCGTGGCCTGAATCCGCGTCGGTGGGTTCCCCAGGAGGGTCCGGAGATGGCAGCCCGGTTTCTAGCCGAGGCGGAAGAGCTGAGCAATGTGCTTGCCAACTGTCGCATCGTTTTCGGAATGCGCCCCTGCGGCCGCCATCCCATCTACGGCCCGCTGCGGGTGGAGGAGTGGCGTGTCTGCACCGCAGTCCATTGCCGTCATCACACGCGCCAGTTCAAAGAAGCTATTGACTACGCGCGCAAGCATCCAGAGTTGCAGGTCGCAGGCGCCGCGTGAACCGCTCGTACACGGCAATTGTCAGAAACCCGCCCAGCGCAGATAAGTGCCGATAAGCGGACCGCCCCACAAGGCGCTGATAACTCCGCCCACACAGAGAAATGTGCCCAGGGGCAGCTTGATCACAGCCCAGGATTCGGATCGCCTGCGCGAGGAAGGAACTGCCAGCAATGCGAGGGAAACAACTGCTCCCAGCACCACCCCTAGACCAAAGGCCAGCAGCGCGCCGGGTAGGCCCAGCCAGGCGGCCAGCAGGGCCATCAACTTGGCATCGCCCAGGCCTACCCCCTCACGGCGGCGAATGAGCCAGTAGACCCAGCGGATGAGCAGGATAAGTCCGGCTGCGGCGAGAATGCCGAGCAGCCGTTCCCCCATGTATCTCCAGAACACAGCATGCATTGAAACCGACGGGCTGAATTGCGATGTCAAGAGGGTAGGGAACAGGAGGCCTAGCGCAATTCCCGGCAGTGTGATTGCATCCGCAATCCAAAAGTACTCGGCGTCAAGTACGGCGATTCCTATCAGCATCCAGCAAAAGATCATCGCTCCGAAGACAGAGGCGAGGGTAAACGGAGGCGAGGATGACTGGAATTGAATCGATGTATCTAATTCTTGGATTTGGCTCAGGAAGCGCCACATGGCAAAGGCCCAAATGCCCCCCACGGCCAGTTCCACCAGCGGATAGCGCCAGCCGATCCAGGCGCGGCAACTACGGCAGCGGCCACCCAGAAAAATCCAACTGACTAGCGGAATGTTCTCCCACCATGCCAGCGTCTGGCTGCACTCGCGGCAGTGCGAACGCGGCTGAACGATGCTCTCGCCCTGCGGCCAGCGGCTTAGGCAGACATTCAGAAAGCTGCCGAAGGCGAGTCCGAGCAGACCGGCAAATGTGGTTCCCAGAATGCGAATCATATGCGAGCTTGAGTATACGGCTCATGAGACGCAGGAAACATCGACTCCGCTCGGCGCGCTAGACTGGGGTTGCATGGATCTTCCGTCTGAAAGCCTCAGTGCACAGGATTCGGCGCAGCGACTCGCCTCCGATTCGGCGCGTGCGGCGGAGTTATTTGCCGAGTCAGTGCGCATCATGGCGCGGCTGCGGGCTCCCGACGGATGCCCCTGGGACCGCGAACAATCCTTCGATTCCATCCGTAAATACACGTTGGAAGAGACCTACGAGGTCTTCGACGCCATCGAGCGCCGTGACTTTCCGCACTTGGCCGAGGAACTTGGCGACCTGTTGCTGCAGGTGCTGTTTTATGCCGAGATGGCGGCCAACCAGGGCCACTTCACCATTGCCGACGTACTCCAACAATTGAACAGCAAGCTGGTGCGGCGGCATCCCCATGTTTTTGGCGAAGAGGCTTCCCGTGCGGCTGGCAATCGCGCGCAAGTGGACGCAAATGTAGAAGGTTCTTCCGGCGCCGTCTTGCGCAACTGGGAAGAGATCAAGCAAGCAGAAAAACAATCGGGGGCTCATTCCGCGGACGCTACCGTGCCGGTCTCGCGATTGGATAGCGTGCAGCGCGCGATGCCTGCGCTGGCAGAGGCCGCCAAGCTGGGCGCAAAAGCGCAGAAATCCGGCTTCGACTGGCAGAACTGGCGCGAACTGTTGCCCAAACTAGTCGAGGAAACCGCCGAACTGGAGGCCGAAGCGGCATCCGGCGACCCAGCCCGTCAACCGGCGGTGGAGGCTGAACTGGGCGACTTGCTGTTTACCGTGGTGAACCTGGGCCGCCACTTGGGAGTGGATGCGGAGATGGCGCTACGCGGCTGCAATCTGCGTTTTCGCAATCGGTTCCGTGAGATGGAAGCCGCATCGGTTCAGCCGCTTGAAGAACTTTCAGCGAATAAGCTTGAAGAGCTGTGGGCGCAGGCCAAGCGCAAGCTGGCTGCCGGCGGAGCGCAGCTATGATTCTGATTCGCGACTGCGAGGGCTTCGACGAGCTGGAGGCTTGCGTCCAGATGGAGATTGAGACTTGGGGCTATGACGCGAGCGACGTGATTCCGCGCAAAGCCTTCCGGGTGGCGCAGAGAATCGGCGGCCAGGTTATGGGAGCATTCGATACTGAGCTTGCCGGCGCCTCGCCAGAAGGCGGGCCGGAATCGTTGGTTGGATTCGTCTTTTCGTTGCCGGGCATGAAGTGCGGCAGGGCTGAGCCGCGCGCCTATCTCCACTCTCATATGCTAGCCGTGCGCGAGCCCTACCGCGACCGTGGCCTGGGAACCAGACTCAAGCTGGAACAGCGCCAGGAAGCGCTAGCGCGCGGCATTCGCCTCATGGAGTGGACATTCGATCCGCTGGAAATCAAGAACGCTTTCATCAATATTCAAAAATTGGGAGCCATTGTTTGTGCGTACGAAGAGAATTTCTATGGTGTATCCTCATCTCGGCTGCAGGGTGGGCTCCCGACAGACCGTCTGGTGGCAGACTGGCAGCTCGATTCACCCAGGGTACAGGCAATTCTTGAGGGCCGCCCGTCGGCTTCATACGCCATTGAAGAACAAATTCTGGTTCCGGCTTCCATTTACGAGTGGAAGTCTACGGATGCAGGCAGGGGACGCGCTCTTGCCGTTCAGTTAGAGAACCGGCGCAAGTTTCAACAGGCATTTTCCCAGGGCTTAGCCGTACTTGGCTTCGTCCGGGATGCGGAAGGAAATGGAGTCTTTGAACTGGGCTCCCTTACCCAACTTGAGCAGTATCGATTTCCGAAGGAACCCAAAAACTTATGAGAATTGACGCAATCATTCTGCGTGAACTGCACCTGCACCTTGCGAGCCCATTTGAAACCAGCTTTGGCGTCACCCGTAACCGCCGCGTTCTGCTGGCCGAAATCAAGTCGGAAGGACTGACCGGCTGGGGCGAGTGTACGGCCGGTGAGCGTCCGTTGTTCTCCGATGAGTCGACTGATAGCGCCTGGAGTGCGATTGTCCAGGAACTGGGGCCGATGCTGGCTTCTGAGCCACCGGAACATGGGGGAGAGTGCCCACGAATCTTCCGTATGGTGCGCGGCAATCGTATGGCCAAGGCTACGCTGGAGAACGCAATCTGGGATATCGAGGCCCAGCGCGAAGGCATCTCGCTTTCGCATATGCTTGGCGGTGTGCAAGAAGTGATTCCCTGCGGCGTTTCGCTTGGAATTCAGTCCTCCATTCCAGAGCTGCTGGCGATTATTGAGAAGGAACTGGCCGCCGGCTACCAGCGCATCAAGCTCAAGTGCAAGCCCGGCTGGGACGTAGAGGTCTTCGAGAAGGTGCGCAATCGCTGGCCGGGCATCACGCTCAGTTGCGACGCCAACTCTGCTTACAGGCTCAGGGATGCCGATCACCTGGTGACCTTCGATGCATTTGATCTCTCGATGATCGAGCAGCCCCTCTGGCACGACGACTTTTATTACCACTCCATGTTACAAACCCGGCTGCAAACTCCCATCTGTCTGGACGAATCCATCCACAACCGCCGCGACGCGCTGGCCGCCATTGAGATGGAGTCCTGCAAGATCATCAACATCAAGCTGGGCCGCGTGGGAGGCTTCTCAGAGGCCATCGCCGTACACAACGCGGCCCAGGAGCGCGGTATTCCCGTCTGGTGCGGCGGAATGCTCGAGACCGGCATCGGCCGCTCGCACAATATTGCGCTCTCTACCCTGGAGAACTTCACCTTGCCCGGCGATATTTCTGCCTCGGCTCGCTATTGGGCAGAGGACATCATCGAGCCTGAAGTGACGGTTTCAGCCGAGGGTGAAATCGCCATTCCAGACACTCCAGGGCGCGGCTACGAGGTGCGGACCGACCTGGTGGAACGCCTGACCGTGCGCAAGGAGACCATCAAGGCCTTTGAGACGGTGGGATCGGGTGAAGCTCTATAGCTTCTTCTGCCGTCCCCAACTGAACCGCCGGCCAATGATCGCTTTCACAATCCAGTGGTCTGTGGCGGCGGTGGGTCCAATGCCGACGCCGAAGTTGATCTCCCAGTTTGGCGATACATTCAGGTCGACGGCGGGGAAGAACTGCTGCTGCTGGTCATGCAGGCTGGCGATGTTTGTGATGCTGCCGTAGTCGGCGTAGTACTCCAGCCCGCCGGAAATCTTCTTCGTAAAGTCGTAGCCGATCTTGGCCGCCGGCGAAAAATCGATGCCGAGCTTTACGTCGGGGCCGTGCCAAGCGCGCTCCAGTGCCGGGTTCACGGCGAAGTACCAGCGTCCCGCCTGCTTGTCGATGATCGGTCGAATCTCACAATTCCAGGTATCGGGTGAGAAACGCGCCCGCTGGTAGCCAATCTCCGTTGAGAGGCTCACACCCACCGGCCAGTGCCACGAGTCGGGCACGCGCACCCTGGGTCGTATGTGGTCGCCCACCCATTGCACTCCCTGCCAATCCCGCTCGCTGGTAAAGATGTAAAAGCCCACCTCAGACCACTTATTAAGTCCCTGGGTGATTTCAACAGTCTCGTGTTCAGCGTGATGCGTGGGTTCCATGCCGTCGATGGTTTGGCGCTGCCCGTCGGCGGTGAAGTTCGAGTGCATTTCGACCATGGTGGTGCGGGGGGCCACCGTGTCAGAGCCGTACACCTGGATTTCGTAGTTGGCCTGGGCGTATGCCTCGGGAATAGCCACACCCATTGCCGTTACCAGAACAGCGGCAAGAACAACCTTCAAAACTACCTCCCTTTCAATTGCTGGATTCTGCTGGCCATCGCCCAGAACGAATGACAGCCGGAGAAAGAATGTGCGGTTCAACTGAGCCTTCCACTTCGCTTGTAAGTTATTGGATGCATTTCAGCCAGGAAAAGCCACTGCTGCAATGTGAGGCAATTGAACCTAAAAACCGCAGTTGGCTAACCAAAGCGGGCCTATATCGAGGAGTTTTC
>VFSW01001414.1_pt1 | contig 36678 bp, 35 predicted proteins | sample 5358111 | NCBI WGS metagenome assembly VFSW01 (sample SAMN11554181, study PRJNA540505) | mine drainage metagenome | isolation source: sediment from site ElyBrook_90M | place: USA: Ely Copper Mine, Vershire, VT | collected 2017 | reverse complement strand
CCCCACCACGATTCAATCCCGTCGAATCCGTTGCGCCCCCACGGCGGGCTGGACGTTTCCTTTGGATTGTCCGCAATCGGGCTACTTTTCGATTTTACCACGCCGCCGCGTTATGTTTTCCCTTTTCTTTCGTCAGGAACAAAGAGGCCTCCTTAGCCGTCAGTCATTAAGGCGATCTCCGTGAGCCACAACCGCAAATTCCGCCCCAGCGCCTCCTTCTGGGAAGCCACCCGCATGGCTTTCGATTCCCTGCGCAAAAACAAGCTCCGCAGCTTCCTCACCCTCCTCGGCATCATCCTCGCCACTACCACCCTGATCGCCGTCACCGCCCTCATCCACGGTATGAACGTGTACATCTCCGACAAGGTCTCCAACATGGGCGCCGACGGTTTCCGCATCGTCCGCATGGCCTGGTTCGGCCCCTGGGACCCCAAGAAATTCTACGAAATGATGAAGCGCAATCCCGAGATCAAGCGCGACGAATACGAGTTCGTCAAGAGCCACAACACCCTGCTGAAGGACCTGGGCATGATGGTCTCCCGCCGCACGCGCGTTTCCTACAAGGGCGACTCCATGGAGGACGTGGATGTCGAGGGCGTGACCGACAATATCCCCGCCATCAATAACGTCCAGGTCGGAATCGGCCGCGGCATCACCCCCGAAGAAGCCCGCCGGCACGCCGCCGTCATCTTCATAGGCAACGATGTGCGAACGCGTTTCTTCGCCGCCGCCGACCCCATCGGCAAGACCGTGCGGGTCGAGGGCACACCCTACCAGGTGGTCGGCGTGGCCAAGGAACTGGGGAGCGTGTTCGGCAACTCCCAGGACAACTTCGTCATGATCCCCGTCGAAAGCTACTTCAAGACCTACGGTGCGCGCACCGGCATCCGCCTGATCGCCAAGGCCATCGACCAGCAGCACCTGGCCGAGGCGCAGGACGAAACCCGCACCCTGCTGCGCGCCTACCGTCACCTGGGCCCCGGCCAGGACGACAACTTCTCCATCTTCGCCTCCGAGGCCTTCGTCTCCCTCTGGGAGCGGCTCACCTCCACCATCGCCGCCATGGCCGTCGGCATCGTCTCGGTGTTCATGATCGTGGGCGGCATCGTCATCATGAACATCATGCTGGCCGTGGTCACCGAGCGCACCCACGAAATCGGCATCCGCAAGTCCCTCGGCGCCCGGCGGCGCGACATCCTCAACCAGTTCCTGGTGGAATCCTCGTGCCTGGCCGCCAGCGGCGGATTCGCCGGCGTCGTCATTGCCTGGATGGTGGCCGTCCTGGTGCGCAATGTGACCTCGGTGCCCATGGCCCTGCCTTGGTCTTCCGTGTTCCTGGGCGTCGGCCTTTCCGGCATGGTCGGCCTGTTCTTCGGCATCTATCCCGCCCGCCGCGCCGCGCACCTCGACCCCATCGAAGCCCTGCGCGTGGAGAAGTAGCCATGTGGACCCGCCTGGCCTTCCTCAACGGCCTCATGCTGGCCTTGCAGACCATCCGCTCCCACAAGCTGCGCGCCTTTCTCACCGTCCTGGGCGTCATCATCGGAACCGGAACCATCATCGGCGTGGGCGCCATTATGACCGGCTTCGACTCCTCCATCACCGCCGTCCTGCGCAGCTTCGGCCCCAATTCCATCATCGTGTTCAAATTCCCCGTGGGACCGCGCACCCATCGCCTCAGCTCCGAGGAGCGCACGCGCAAGGACCTCACCTGGCAGAACGCCGTGGATATCGGCGAGCGCTGCCCCGCCGTGCAGGACGTCTCGCCCATGCTCTTCGGCCCGGACCAGATTCTGAATGCACGCTACAAGGGCAACGACGTCTACGACGTCAACCTGATGGGCGTCGAGGAGGCGTATGCCCGCGGCGGCCAGGTCGATCTGCACCTGGGGCGCTTCTTCACTGCGGAAGAGAGCCGCCGCCGCGCGCCCGTCGCCGTGATCGGCGCCGATATCGAAAAAGGCCTGTTCGCCAACGTCGATCCCATCGGCAAGACCGTCACCGTGGATGGCCATGAACTGGCCGTGATCGGCACGCTCATCCGCCCCGCGGCGTCCTTCTTCGGCGATCAGGACACGCGCGTCCTGGTGCCCTATTGGATGATGCAGAAGATGTACCCCAACGCGCGGGAGAACGCCATCGTGGTGACCGCCAGGGACGGCCAGCTTCCCAGGGCGTTGGATGAGGTCCGCACCATCCTGCGCATCGACCGGCGCGTGCCCTATGACAAGCCCGATAACTTCGCCCTCTCCACCGCCGACCAGATGGTGGCCGATTTCCGCCAGATTACGGCCATCACCTTCCTGGTCATGGCCGTGCTCAGCTCCATCGGCCTGTTGGTCGGCGGCATCGGCGTGATGAATATCATGCTGGTCTCCGTGACCGAGCGCACCCAGGAGATCGGCGTGCGCAAGGCCATCGGCGCACGGCGGCGCGATATCATCCTCCAATTCCTCCTCGAGGCCTCCGTGCTGACCAGCCTGGGCGGCATCGCCGGCATCCTCTTCGGATGGATCATCTCCTTGATCAGCCGCCTGGTGTTCCGCTCGCTGCCCGCCGAAGTGCCCATGTGGGCCGCCGTGCTGGGCATCGTGGTCTCCGTCAGCGTGGGCCTGTTCTTCGGCATCTGGCCCGCCTACAAGGCCGCGCAACTGGACCCCGTCGAGGCCCTGCGCTACGAATAAGGGGGCCGGCCCAGGAACTTGGGCTAATATGAAAACAACGAAGCCCATGCCATGAAGAGACGCATCCTGGTGGTCGAGGACGAAGAGAAACTGCGCCGCGTCCTGGAACTGCAACTGGCCTCCGCCGGGTTTGAGGTGGAGAAAGCGGGCTCCGGCGAGGACGCTTTGAAGGTCGCCGACCGTGCCGACCTGGTGCTGACCGACCTGCGCCTGCCGCAAATGGACGGGCTCGAGGTGCTGGCCTCCATCCGCCGCCAGAACTCGCAAACGCCGGTGATCGTCATGACCGCCTTCGGAACCATCGAGACGGCCGTCGAAGCCATGAAGGCCGGCGCCACCGATTTCCTGCTGAAGCCCTTTTCGCTCGATCACCTGATGACCGTCGTGCACAAGGCCCTCGAAGTGCGCGCCTTGCGCGACGAGAACCTGAAGCTGCGCGAAGAGCTGGGACGGCGTTATGCGTTCGACAACATCGTGGGCCGCAGCGCTCCCATGCAGGAGATCTTCGCCACCATCATGCGCGTGGCGCCCACCCGCGCCACCGTGCTGCTGGCCGGCGAAAGCGGCGTGGGCAAAGACCTGATCGCCCGCGCCATCCACTTCCACTCCCCGCGCCGCGAGCGGCCCCTGGTGAAGATCAACTGCACCGCCCTGCCCGAAAACCTCATGGAGAGCGAGCTGTTCGGCTTCGAGAAGGGCGCTTTCACCGGCGCTCAGAACTCCAAGCCCGGCAAGTTCGAACAGGCCGATACCGGCACCGTCTTCCTGGACGAAATCGGCGATGTGCCCGCGTCCGTTCAAGTGAAGCTGCTGCGCGTCCTTCAGGAGCGCGAATTCGAGCGCCTGGGCAGCAACGTGACCCGCCACATCGACGTGCGCGTGGTGGCCGCCACCAATCAGGACCTGCGCGCCGCCCTGGAACAGGGAACCTTTCGCGAGGACCTGTATTACCGCCTCAACGTGGTGCCCATGAACATCCCCTCGCTGCGTGAGCGCAAGGAGGACATTCCCTTTCTGGCGCAGCACTTTGTCGCCAAGCTGGGGCCGGACACGGGTAACCGCGTGGGCTCGATCACCGATGGCGCCATCGCCAAACTGATGGCCTACCACTGGCCAGGCAATGTCCGCGAACTGGAGAACGTCATCGAACGCAGCCTGGTGATGTGCTCGGGCGAGCGGCTCGACACCGCCGATATCAAGCTCGAGATGGCCCCGCGCAGCCGCGTGCAGGCGGACCACTTCCTGCCCGAAGGTATGACCCTCGACCAGTACGAGCAGGACATCATCCGCGAAGCCCTGCGGCGCGCCGACGGCAACAAGAGCCAGGCCGCCCGCCTGCTGGGCCTCACGCGCAATGCCCTGCGCTACCGGCTGACCCAGATGGGCCTCGAGTCCTAGACCGGCCCGGCAGCCGCTGGGAGTCCTGGTACTTGTTGCGGTCCCTCCGGCCGGGGTATACTTGCGGGGACCTGGGTTCGAAAAACTCACATGAAAAAAACCTTCTGTTCGCTGCTGCTGTCTGCGGCTTCCATCGTATCCGCGCTTGCGCAAACGCCCGCCATCACCGCGGTCGAGAATGGCTTTTCCTTTAAGAGCACCATCTCGCCCGGCGTGCTGGCATCCGTCTTCGGCAGCAACCTTTCGGGAAGCAATCTCCAGGTCACGCTGAATGGGCTGTCGTGCCCGGTCACTTTCAGCTCCGCAAGCCAGTTGAATATCCAGGTGCCATGGGAGGTTGCTGCTGGCTCGGGTCAGTTTGTCGTGACCCACGACAGCCTCACCTCGGCGCCCTTCACCACTACCGTAAGCAAATACAGTCCGGCGTTGGTCTCCTCGAGTGGCGCCGGAAGCGGCGAGGGGATTTTCTATAGCGGCAGCCACCAGATCACCACCACGAATCCGGCTAATGCGGGCGATGTGCTGGTCACTTACGCGGTCGGATTGGGAGCCACTACCCCCGCCATCGCCACCGGCGAAATCACCCCGAACCCGCCGCCCCTGTACACCACGCTGGTCAACCCGTCCATCACGGTCGGAAAGAAGGCCGCGACGTTGTTGTTCTCCGGGCTGGCGCCGCTGGTGCTGGCCACCGATCAGATCAACCTCACCCTGTCGCCCAGTACCCCCGTGGGCGCCGAAACCGTGACCTTGAAGATCGGCAGCGCGGCCAGCAGCCTGATTACCATACCGATTGGATGCCAGCAGATCGATACCAGCGTATCGGTGGCCCTGGGCCCGCTGAACAATCCGTCGGCCGGCAAATACACGCAAAAGGTGACCATTACCAACACGTCCGGCAAACAGCTTCCGGCCAAAGGCAGCCTGGTCCTGACCAGCCTGACTTCGTCCGCGCAACTCACCAACGGCGGCGGGGCCTCTTGTCCATCCTCGGACGGGTCGCCTTACAGAAGCTTCACGTTCACCGGCACGGGATCCGCGCAGACCGCTACCCTAACCCTGGACTTCAGCGACTCCAGCACCGGAAACATCACTTACGGCCAGAGAGTCCTGGACAAGTAACCCCGCTCGGCTATCAGCAACGCCGCCGCCAGCACCCCGCATAGGATCGGGAACCAGTCGCCGCAGCGGGTGTAAAATGTGCGCTCCTGGATGTAGCTGAAGCCGCTGCGCGAAGCCGCTTCCACGTACGGTGGCAGCGTCCCCAGCAGGCGGCCCGCCGGATCGATCGTCCCGGTGATGCCGTCGTTGGTGCAGCGCAGGATCCAGCGGCCATTTTCCGCCGCGCGCATGCGCACGATCTCCAGGTGCTGCTGGCGCGCCGCGCTCTTGCCGAAATAGCCGTCGTTGGAGATGTTGAACAGCGCCTCCGCGCCATCCGCCACGAAGCGCCGCACGAAATTGGGAAATACGGATTCATAGCAGATGAACGCGCCGATCCGGTGGCCGTCGACGGGCGAAACTACCAACTGCTTCCCGGGAACGAAATCGCCCGCTTCCGTGGTGATGCGTTTGACAAAGTCGAACGGCCACGGAACATACTCGCCGAACGGCACCAGGTTGACTTTGTTGTACTGCGAAACCAGCGACCCGTCCGGCGCCACCATGATCGCCGAGTTGAGCGGTTCGCCCAGCGCGGTGTGCCCGACCACTCCCAGCAACAGGTGCGCCCGGGAGGCGTGGGCCAAGTCCGCGATATAGCCGCGCAGCCGCGGGTCCTGGTCGTACAGCGGCGCGGGCACTTCCGGCCAGACGATCAGAGACGGACGCTCCGCGCCACCCGTCAGGGCCGCGCGCAGAGAGAGCGCCACCAGGTTGCGCTGCATGCGGTCCACCCGCTCCGGGGTCCAGTCCGTGTCTTCTGAGAGGTTGGGTTGCACCAGGACCGAGCTGTCATGGCCGCGTTGGCCGGCCGGCAGCGGCGGCAGGAAGATCAGCAACGGCAGCGCCAGCAGCCACGCCAGTTCCAGCCGTGGGCGGCGCAGCACCGCCAGCGCCATGGCCGTGGCCATCACCATGAAGACGAACGACACGCCGTAAACGCTGGCGTAGGGCGCCAGGCGCATGGGCAATCCCATGTCGATGCCGGCGTTGCCGAGCGCCAGCCAGGCGAATCCCAGGGATCCATGCGTGGCTTCGATCGCCACCCACAGCCCGGCCACCGCCGGCGCCGCCCACCACCGCCGCATCAGCATGCCGGCCAGCAGCGCGAACACGCCCATGTGCAGCGCCTTGATCAGACAGAACAGCACAAACGCCAGCCATGCCACCGGGGCGTTCAGACCGCCGTAATGGGCCAGCACCGCTTCGATCCAGGAGCACACTCCGAACCAGTAGACCACCCCGGCCAGGTGACCCAGCATAAACCGCCGCCACGGCCGCGGCTCCAGCGCCACGGCCACCAGCAAGGGACTCAGCGCCACCGGCGCCAGCAATGTCACGTTGAAGCGCGGAAACACCAGCACCAGCAGGATGCCGCTGAGCAGCGCGCCGAGATAACTCAATTTTCTGGCCGCCCGGCCTGTTCGCTCACCCGGTCGGCCATGTAGGAGCTGCGCACCAGCGGCCCGCTGAACACCATGTCAAAACCGATGGACAGGCCGTAGTCGCGATACTCCTCGAACTGCCGCGGCTCGATATACGCGGCCACCGGCAGGTTGCGGCGGGTGGGACGCAGATACTGGCCGATGGTGGCCACGGCCGTCCCGGCGGCGCGCAGATCGCGCAACACCGCGTGCACCTCTTCCGCACTCTCTCCCAGCCCGGCCATCATGCCGGACTTGGTCGGGATATCGGGGCGGTACCGGCGCGCGAAATCCAGCACCTCCAGCGACTGCCGGTAATCGGCCTGCGGGCGCACCCGGGCGTAGAGCCGCGGCACGGTCTCCACATTGTGATTGAATACGTGCGGGCCGGCGTCCAGCACCCGGGCCACGGCCGCGAAGTCGCCGCAAAAATCGGGCGTCAGCACTTCCACCCGCGCTGCGGGCAGCGCGCGCCTGACCTGGCTCACGGTTTCCGCGAAATGCGCGGAGCCGCCATCGCCCAGGTCGTCGCGATTCACGCTGGTGATTACCACGTAGCGCAGCTTCATGGCGGCGGCCATGCGCGCCACATTGCCGGGCTCGGCCGCATCCAGCCGCATATCGTGCTTCGCCGGCGAGCCTTTGGGCACCGCGCAAAATCCGCAACCGCGCGTGCACCGGTTGCCCAGAATCATGAAGGTGGCCGCGCCGCGCTCAAAGCACTCGTGGATATTGGGGCAGCGCGCCGATTCGCATACCGTGTGCAGATTCAGTTGCCGCAAGCCGGATTTCAGACGGTGCAATGCCTCGTAATGCGTCGCGCTCTTGCGCGCCCATTCCGGAAGGCGCGGATGCGCGCCGGCGATTTGCACCAGGGTGTCGTTCACGTTTCTATTTTTTCACGAACGGAGCAAAGCCCAGGCGCTCGAGCTCCGCTTTGGCTTCGCCCAGCTTGCCGCGGTCCGTATAGGGTCCTACCAGCACGCGCGTCTTTCCAGCCGGTCCCGGCGACAGCGAGGTGGGGAATCCTTTGTCCTTGAGCGTTTTGGCGACTGTCTCGGCAACTTCCTGCTTCACCGCGGTCACCTGCAGGTAAGTCTCGCCGGGTGCGGGCTCGGCGGGCGCGGAAACCGCTGGCGCAGGCGGTTCGGTCCTGGTATCGGGCTGCTGCGCCGGTTGCGCCGCGGGCGGCGTTTCGGGCGCGGCGCCGCTGGATTCGTCTTTGGGCGCCTCGCCGGCCGGCGGCGGGTTCTGCGCCGCGGGAACCGCCGGGGACGTCGGCTGCGGACGCGCCACCGCCGGCGCCCCCCCGCCTGGATCGCGATTCGCGGCCAGTTGCGGCGCGGGCGTGGAGTTGCGCCCCACGATGTATCCCATCACGAAAAACACCGCGAACAGTATTACCACAACGAAAAACCCGCTGAGCAGTTGGCGGTTGCCCAGCACCAGTTCGAACTCGCCAGTTTCGTCGTTCTTCATGGATTAGCCGGTTTGGACGGTTCGCCCAGCCTCGCCAGGGCGCGGTCCAAAGAAGTGAGTATATCCAGCGGCAGGGGGAAAACGATAGTCGTATTTTTCTCCGTGCCGATCTCCACCAGCGTCTGCAGGTACCGCAACTGGATCGCCACCGGCTGGTGCTGAATCACCTCGGCGGCCATGGCCAGTTTCGCTGCCGCGCTGTATTCGCCCTCCGCGTGGATGATCTTGGCGCGCCGCTCGCGCTCCGCCTCGGCCTGGCGGGCGATGGCCCGGATCATCTGTTCGGCCAGGTCCACCTGCTTCACTTCCACCATGGTGACCTTCACGCCCCACGGCGCCGTGTGCTGATCGAGAATGGATTGCAGCCGCACATTGAGCTTCTCGCGCTGGCTCAGCAGTTCGTCGAGCTCCACTTCACCCAGCACGCTGCGCAGCGTGGTCTGCGCCAGTTGCGACGTGGCGTACAGGAAGTTGGCCACCTCCACCACCGCCAGCCGCGGCTCGATCACCCGGAAATAAATCACCGCGTTCACCTTCACCGTCACGTTGTCCCGCGTGATCACGTCCTGGGCCGGCACTTCCAGGGTATCCACGCGCAGCGAAACCCGCACGATGCGGTCGATAGGCGCAAAAACCAGAATGATCCCCGGTCCCTTGGGTTGATCCATCAGGCGGCCCAGGCGGAAGATGACGCCGCGCTCGTATTCCTTCAGAATCTTGATGGATGACAGCAGGTACAGGGCGACCACGATGACCACGATCACCCAGAAGTTAAAGATATCCATAGTTCAGGCTCCATCCGGCGGAGGAACCGCTTCCACCGTAAGTTTGAGTTTGTCGATGCCGATGACGCGGACGCGGCCGCCGGCGGCCACTGGCGTGCCCGAGACCGCATCCCAATATTCGCCGCGAACCATGACCTTGCCGCCCGGCGCGAGCGGCGTCAAGGCCGTGCCGGTTTCGCCCAGCATGCCTTCGCGGCCGGTCACCACTTTGTTGCGCCGCGCGCGCACCACCAGCGAGAGCAGCAGCATGGTGATGAGCGAGAAGGGCAGCGCCAGGGCGATGGCCGTCGAGAGATGAATCCGCATTTCCGGCAGCGGGCTGTCGATCAGCATCACCGCCCCCAGCACCATGGACAACGCGCCGCCCGCGCCCAGGATGCCGTGCGCGGCGAATTTCGCTTCCAGAATGAATAGCGCGAACGCCAGCAGCAGCAGCGCCGCGCCCAGCCAGTTGATGGGTAGCACCGAAATCGCGGACAGCCCCAGCAGCGCCAGGATGGCCCCCAGGATGCCGGGCACGATCAGCCCAGGCGATGTGAATTCCACGTAGATGCCGAGCGCCCCCAGCACCAGCAGCACCAGCGCCAGGTTGGGATCGCTGATGGCGGCCAGCACCCGCTGGCGCAGATTCTTTTCGTAAACCACCAGCGTCGCGCCGCGCGTGTGCAGCACCACCCGCGCGCCATCCAGGCGCGTGATCTCGCGGCCATCCAGCTTGTCCAGCAGGTCCTGCTCGTTGCTCGCCACCAACTCGATCAGGTGATTGTCCAGCGCCTCTTTGTCGGTGAACGACTGGCTCTCGCGGATGGCTTTCTCGGCCAGCGCGCTGTTGCGCCCGCGCTTGCCGGTGATGCTGCGCAACTCGGCGGCCGCGTCGTTCTCGATCTTCTGCTTCATGACCGGATCCATCTCGCCGCCCATGACCACCGGATGCGCCGCGCCCGTATTGGTCCCCGGCGCCATGGCCGCCACGTCGCCGGCTTGCAGAATGAAAAAACCCGCCGAAGCCGCGCGCGCCCCGCTCGGTGTCACGAACGTGATCACGGGCATCGGCGCGGCCACGATCTTCTCGATCGCCTGGCGCATCGCATCCATCAGGCCGCCTGGCGTATTCAAACGCACCAGCACCGCCACGGCGTCCTCCCGCCGCGCCTGTTCGAACGCGTGCGTGAGAATCTCGACTGTGACTGGATGCACCACGCCATCCACGTCCACCGCCAACACTCGCAGCGCGGCGCCCCGCAGGCTTACTGCCGTCAATAGCAGCGGCAGCACCGGACTTGCGCATCGCACTCGCACGCTAACATTACTATACCTCCGTCCGGACGCCGCTGTCTGAATCCTCACCTACGCGGAAATTGCTGATGCGATTGATAAAATCTTTTTTCGACGGGCGCGGACAACTTTGGTAAAATAGAGGTATTCAAGGTTGAAGTTTAGGGAGAGAAATACCTTTTATGGCAACTAAACGAAGCGCAGGTTCCGAGTCCACATCCTCCGGCGCCGCAACCGCGCGCGCCAAGAGCACGGTAACGCGTAAACACAGGACTTCCCCTACGGCAGAGAGAAGCGAGAGTATGCCGGCGCCTTCGCCGAGTCTCACGGCCTCACCCGCCACCACTCCCACGCTTGATGAGATCGCCCAACTGGCTTATTCGTATTGGGAAGCGCGCGGCTATCAAGGCGGCTCGCCCGAAGAAGATTGGCTCCGCGCCGAGCGCGAGCTACTTCCAGTCTGACCTCGTCGGTCATTAACTAAGTTACGACGGCTTTTCAGCCTGCATTATTCACTTAAATCCCGGTAAATGGCCATGAGCCCGCGGTGAATTCCGGAGCGGCGCGTTCCCGCGCCATGTCAGGGCATGAACTGTGTTACGTACGACAGGTATCCCTGGCTTCCGCCGTGTTTAGTCCAGAAATCCACGGAGTTGTGAATGCGCTTCAGACACTTGAGGATTTGATCCACCGTGTTCGGCGCGGGGGTGAAGGAGCGCGATTCCCATTCCGGAGGGACGGCTCGCCCGAGTTGGCACTCGCACATGGGCAGCACACTGTCGAAGACCCGCCGGTCTTATTCCGCGCGGGTAGTGGCGGATGATCGCCGCCAGCGCGTCCTTGGCATCCAGATCCAGCAATCACCGGCCGCTGCGAAATACCCGCACACCGGCATCGAATACCCCGTATCCCGAGCGCGCCTTAATCTTAATAGGTAGCCCGGCCGCCGCTCGCGTCGTAACACTGTCCGGTCACGAACGACGCATCCGGGCTCGCCAGGAAATGCACCACCGCGGCGATCTCCTCGGGCGTGCCCGTGCGGCGCATGGGAATACGCGCCGTCATGTAATCCACCTGGGCCTGCGTCAACTGCTCCAGGATCCTGGTGCGCACCACCGCCGGAGCCACCGCGTTGATGCACACGCCCTCGGTGGCCACTTCCTTGGCGGCGGACTTGGTGAATCCGATCACCGCGGCCTTGGTCGCCGAGTAGCCGCACATATTGGGATTGCCTTCCTTGCCGGCGATGGACGCGATGTTGACGATGCGCCCGTAGCGCCGCGCGCGCATGTGGGGCAGCACCGCCCGGCAGCAGTAGAAGACGCCGGTCATGTTCACGGCGATGATCTGCTGCCACTCCTCATCGGTCACTTCCCACACCGGCGCCGTGCGGCCCGCGATGCCCGCGTTGTTCACCAGGATGTCGATGCGGCCGGTGCGCGCCAGCGCCTCGCCCACGGCCGCATCCACCGCATCGGATTGGGTAATGTCGATGGGCGCCGCGAACGCCGCGCCCCCGATCGATTGCGCCACGTCCGCGGCGCCATCGAAATTCACGTCGGCGGCGGCCACCGCCGCCCCCGCGCGCGCCAGACGGCGGGCGATGGCCTCGCCGATTCCGGTGGCCGCGCCCGTCACTATGGCCGTCTGGCCCGTCAGGTCGAAGAGCATTACTCTTCTTTTACCACCTGCACCGTCACTTCGGCGATCACGTCCTTGTGCAGCCGCACCGGCACCTTGAATTCCCCGAGCTGCTTGATGGGTTCTTCAAGCTGCACCTTGCGGCGGTCGACCGTGTAGTTCTGCCGCGCCAGCGCGTCCGTCACGTCCTTGGCGGTCACCGATCCGAAAAGCTGATCGTTTTCCCCGGCCTTCTGGGCGATGCTCACCGTCACTCCGCCCAGCAGCTTGGCCAGATCCTCGGCTTCGCTCTTTTGTTTGGCTTCGCGGCGCAGGTGCGCCTGGCGCTCCTGCTCCACGATCTTGCGGTTGGCGTCCGTGGCCGCCACGGCGAGGCGTTTCGGCAAAAGAAAATTGCGGGCGTACCCGTCGGCCACCTTCACCACCTGGCCGCGGTTCCCCAGCCGTTCGATATCTTCGCGCAGTATGACTTCCATGATTCGCCTCCTAGAACTGCGCCGCGAACGGCAGCAGCGCGATGTTGCGCGCCTTCTTGATGGCGTCCGTCAGCCGCCGCTGGTGCGGCGCGCAGACCCCCGAGATCCGGCGCGGAACGATCTTGCCCCGCTCCGCCACGAAAGCGTGCAGCAGCTTCACGTCCTTATAGTTGATGTCGTCGATCTTCTCGACGCAGAACCGGCACACTTTCTTGCGCCGGAAGTATTGCTTCTTTTGCGTGGCGACGGCCTTATCGCCGCCCGTGGGCCGCTGGCCCGCGCTGCCTGGTCTTCCTTTGAATTCGGGCATGGGATCTCCTTACGACTCCTTGGGCAGGCCCGGCATCGCCGGCGCGCTGGGGCTTTCGCCCATCATCTGTTGCGCCACCGAAGGCTGCGGCGCGGCGGGCGTGCCGGCCGATTTGCGCCGCGCCCGTTTGTCGCGCTCCTTCTTGCGCTTCTCCAGGCGCTTCATGGTTTCGTCGATGCGCACCGTCAGAAACTTGATCACCAGGTCCGAAACGCGCAGGCGGCGCTCGAACTCCTTCACCGTCTGCGGGCCGGCCGTGAACTGCAACAGCACGTAAGCGCCCTCGCGGTATCGGTCCACTTTGTAGGCCAGCTTGCGCTTGCCCCACTTTTCCACTTTGTCCACCGAGCCCCCGGCGTTCGAGACGGTCGTCTTCATCTGCTCGATGAAGGCGTCCACTTCCTCGTCCGGCGCGTCCGGCTTCGCGATCAACAACTCTTCGTAGATTCTCATGCTTCCTCGTTTAAACCTTGGGCGCGACGATTATATTTCGTCATGGCCTTTTCGACGCCCTCGGCGATTATGGAGACAACCGCGTCGGCCCCATCGGCCACCAGTTGCTCCAGTTCCTTATGCAGCGAGCGCCGGAACGGCGACAGCAGATAATCCGTTCCGCTCGCCAGCGGATGGCCGGGATGAATCCCCAGCCGCACCCTTACAAATTCCTGCGTGCCCAGGCTGCGAATCACGGATTCGACTCCGTTGTGGCCGGCGGAGGAGCCGCCCGGCTTGATCCGCAAACTGGTCCACGGCAGCGCCAGTTCATCGTAGACCAGAACCAGCTCCTCCGCCGCGATCGCGTGCTTTTCCATCAGCGGCTTCAGCGACCCGCCGCTGAGATTCATAAATGTCTGGGGCTTGGCCAGCATCCCGTCGCGCCCGGCGATTTGCCCCACTCCCACCAAGGCCCTGGAATCCCGCCGCGTGACGCGAATGTGGTGCATTTCCGCGAGCCGGTCCACCACCATGAACCCGAGATTGTGCGGGGTGGAGGCGTACTCCTCGCCGGGATTGCCCAAACCGGCCACCAGGAACATGCGGCCCTACTTCTTCTTGGGCTTGGCCTCTTCGGCGGCTTCTTCCTTCTTGCCCTTCTTGATGACCTCCGGCTCGGCTGCGGCCGGAGCGGCAGCCTCCGCCACGGGCGCCGCCTCGGCCGCCGGCTTCACTTCCTCGGCGCGCATCGTCACCACGTGCGCCACCACCGTCTCCGGCGAACTGCGCAGTTGCATCGAGCCGCTCAGGGCCAGATCGCTGAAACGCTTGCTCTGCCCGATCAGCAGTTCGGCCACGTCGATTTCGAAATGCTCCGGAATCTCGTCGGGCAGGCATTCGATTTCCGCCGCCCGCGTGACCACTTCCAGCAAACCGCCCTGCGTCTTGACCCCCTTGGGCTCGCCGTGCGTGACGATCGGAATGGATACCCGGATGCGCTTGCTCAGATCGATGCGCTTCAGGTCCGCGTGCAGCAGGTTCCCGCGAACCGGATCGTTCTGGTGATCCACCACCATCGCCGGCGTGTTCTCCAGGCCCTCGATATCCAGGTTGAAGATCGTGTTATAGCCGCTGGAGGAACGCACGATCTGGACGATCGCCTTGGGGCTCACCGCCACCGCCACCGGATCCTTGTAGGCGCCGTAAACCACCGCCGGGATCAATCCCCGCTTGCGCGTACGCCGCGCTTCATTCTTGCCGCGCGTAGTGCGTGGTTGCGCGGCCACCGTTATGTCTTTTCTCACTCGATTTCTCCTTAAGGGACGCAAGACCGATTGGCGGCTGCCGCCGCCGGCGTGGGTTGCGTTGCCCCGATCTCTCTATACAAATAAAATGCTTACCGAAGTCTCCTCGTGGATGGATTGAATCGCCCGCGCCAGCAGCGGCGCCACCGACAGAGACTTGATCCTGCTCGAATTCCTGGCTTCTTCCGATAACGGAATCGAATTCGTAAACACCACTTCCTTCAACGGCGATGCTTCAATCCGCTGCACCGCCGGTCCCGACAACACCGCGTGCGTGGCGCAGGCGCTCACGCTGGCGGCGCCCTGTTCCAGCAGCGCCTCGGCGCCCTTCACCAGCGTTCCGGCCGTATCGATGAGGTCGTCCACCATCAGGCAGTTCCGGCCGTCCACCTCGCCCACCACGTTCATCACCTCCGCCACGTTCGGCTTCTCGCGGCGCTTGTCGATAATCGCCAACGGAGCGTTCAGCCGCTTGGCGAACGCCCGCGCCCGCTCCACGCCGCCCGGATCCGGCGAAACCACGGTCAGATCGGGAACCTCCAGCGGCTTGAAATAATCGATCATCACCGGCGCCGAAAACAGGTGGTCCACCGGGACATCGAAAAAACCCTGAATCTGCGCGGCGTGCAGATCGAGCGCCATAATGCGGTTGGCCCCGGCGCGCTCCAGCAGCGACGCGATCAGTTTCGCCGAAATAGGAACGCGCGGTTTGTCCTTGCGATCCTGCCGGGCGTATCCATAATAGGGTAACACTGCCGTGATGCGGTCCGCTGAGGCGCGCTTGGCGGCGTCCAGCATCAGGAGCAGCTCCATCAGGTTGTGGTCCACCGGCCGGCACGTCGGCTGGATCAAAAACAGGTCGGCGCCCCGCACGTTCTCCTGGAACTGCAGGTACACTTCGCCGTCGGAAAACGTCTCCAGCATCAGGTTGCCGAGGGCGATGCCCAGCGATGCGCAAATTTCCTCCGCGAGGCGCATGTTCGCGGTTCCCGAAAAAACTTTCAATCGATCCGGCGTCAGCGCCCGGATCGGCTTAGCGGCGGCCATAGGTTGCCTTCAATGTACGGCTCGAGCGCTTTCCACCAAAGACGGCGGTAGCGCTTCCGGCCGACCAGCGATATGGGAAAGACAAGTTCCTCACTGAATGACTTAACTGCTCGACGGACCTGTTCCTGGGTACGAAACAAACCGAAGAGCGCCGAACCGCTGCCGGTCATCAGCGCCGGGCTTGCGCCCAGTTTCACGAGCCGCTGTTTCAACGAAGCAAGTTGCGGGAACTGCTCGAAAACTACGGTTTCAAAATCGTTGACGTGGGGCTCGATTGCCCTCCCGCCCCAGACCTGCGACTGGAAACTAACTATTTTATTTTGTTGCGATTCGGTTGTCAATCGGGGGGCCAGGGCGCGATACGCCGCGGCCGTGGAAACATGCACGCCGGGCGCGATCAGCAGGCCGCGGCGCGCCTCCGCGTCGGGCAGCGGATACAGCTCGGTGCCGCGGCCCAGGGCGACAGCCGCCCCGCCCAGAAGGAAAAACGGAACATCGCTGCCCAGTTCCGCGGCCAGTTCCATCAGGCGCGCGCCTTCCAGCCGGCGCCCGGCCAGCGGCGGCAACGCCAGCAGCACCGCCGCGGCGTCCGACGAGCCGCCCCCCAGCCCGCCGCCCATCGGTATGCGTTTCCGCAGCCGGAATTCCACCCGCGCGGCGACGCCCATCGCAGCCAGCACCAGATCCGCCGCCCGCGCCATCAGGTTGTCTGGAATGTCGTCGCTGCCTGCAATGCGGATCGTACTGCGGCGCGCCCGGGTGAATTCGACTTCCATCGTGTCCGCCAGCGAGATGGTCTGAAATACGGTGCGGATCTCGTGAAAGCCGTCCGCGCGGGCATGCAGCACACGCAGACCCAGGTTGATCTTGGCGAGGGCGCGCAGGCGGGCCGTGCGGGGTAGGCTCATTTATCGTACTGGAGCAGCGAGAACACGTCGTAGCCCGGCAGCTTGGCGCGGCCGTTGAGGAAGGTCAGCTCGATCGCGAAGGCCAGCCCCGCGATCCGCCCGCCCGCCTGTTCGGCCAGCCGCGCCACCGCCGCCGCCGTGCCCCCCGTGGCCAGCAGGTCGTCCACGATCAGCACCCGGCTGCCCGGCGTTACCGCGTCCTTGTGCATTTCCAGGCTGTCGGTGCCGTATTCCAGGTCGTAGCTCACCCGCAGCGTTTCCGACGGCAGCTTCTTCGGCTTGCGCACCGGTACGAAGCCGGCGCCCAGCGCGCAGGCCATGGCCGGCGCGAAAATGAACCCGCGCGCTTCGATGCCCAGCACCAGGTCCACCGCGGCATCGCCATAGTGCAGGCACAGGGCGTCGATGACGCCGCGCAGCCCGGCCTTGTCTTTCAGCAGTGTGGTGATGTCGTAAAAAAGAATGCCCGGCTTGGGAAAGTCCGGTACCTCGCGGATCAGCGCCTTCAGGTTATCCATCAGACCTCGATTTGAAAATTGGAATAATGCTCCACCGGAGCTTCCCGCTCCTCGACACCGCGCACGTCGCCGAAGCGCGGGCCTTTGCGCAACGCCGCGGCCAGGCTCGAAAGCTGCTCCAGCCCTCCGGCGGCGTAAACCTCCACCCGCCCGTCGTCCAGATTGCGCACGTAGCCGGTCACGCCCAGCTTGACCGCCGCGCGCTGCGCGTAGTCGCGGAAACCGACGCCCTGCACACGCCCGCGCACCAGGTACACCTTGGCGAAGTCAGGCCGGCGAGCCATGGAAAAACGAGCATAGCACGCCCGGCGGTTCCCCTCGGAAGCGCAAAGGGGCGCGTGTCCGCGCCGCCATACAGGGCAGGAACAGGGTCCCGGCGGCGCGGCCGCGCACCGTTTTGCGCGAATTCCTCAGAACGTGAAGCCCACCAGAAACTCGGCCTGGTTCTGATTGGAGTGCAGCAGTCCGAGCGCGTCGCTGATCTGCTGCGCGTTCCACCGTGTGTACCGTATTTCCGGGGAAATGTGCAGGAACAGCGCGTGGATATCCACGCCCGCGCCCAGCACGAAGCCCATGGTGGTGTTCCTTTTGAGTTCGGCGGGCGATGAATTCGAGCTCAACGAAACCGGACTCACTTCCGAAATGGTCTGCTGCAATCCGGCCAGCGTATCCCAGGCCACACCCGCATCCAAAAACGGGCGCACAATCGGGAAATGGAACCGGTATTTCAGCAGCAGCGGAAACTCCCAGTTGCTGCCCGTGGTATGGCTGGTGGTGAACACATCCACCAGGTTGCCGGACCCCGTGTACCCCAGGCGCCGGTACAACGCGTCCGCCTCCACGGCGAATCCCAGCGGGAGCCGCACTTCCACCGTTCCACCCACGATGTACCGCTGGGTGGGCGCGCTGTAGTTGAACGTGCCGCTCTGGGCGGCGTTCAGAAAATCGGTTAGAGGTACGCCGGCCTTGATCCCCGCGGAAATAGGCTGTGCCAAACCGCACGTCGTAACCAACAGGAACAACAACACTGGCCGCATGCTTTATTCTACGGGCGTTCCCCGCCCCCGGTTGCGGTGGCGCCGCGCTTTGCTATCATTTTTCTCCAGCGGCATGGAGGAGCGTATGAGCCATTACTATGAAGACTTCGCCATCGGCGGCGTCCACGAATCGCGCGGGCGCACCGTCACGGAAACCGATATCGTCAATTTCGCCGGCATCTCCGGCGACTTCGTCGAACTGCACACCAACGAGGAATTCGCGCGCCAGTCGCCCTTCGGACGCCGCATCGCCCACGGCGCGCTGGTCTTCAGCATCTCCACCGGCCTGATGACCCAGATGAACCTGATCAACGACACCGTGCTGGCTTTCTACGGCATCGACCGGCTGCGCTTCACCGGACCCGTGTTCATCGGCGACACCGTGCGCGTCGCCAAGCGCGTCGTCGAATTGCGCGAAAAAGACGCGGCGCGCGGCATCGTCACCTTCGAAACCCAGGTCCTGAACCAGAACAACGATCCCGTGATTGTCTACACCGACAAGCTGCTGGTGAAGCGGCGGCCATGAGACCGCTCGACGGCCTGGTCGTCCTGGACCTGACCCGCCTGCTGCCCGGCGCGGCCGCCACCATGCAGCTTGCCAACTTCGGCGCGGAGGTCGTCAAGATCGAAGAGCCCGGCCGCGGCGACTACGCACGCTGGATTCCGCCCTTCCTCGATGGCCAGGGCGCCGTGTTCGGCGTGGTCAATCGCGGCAAGAAGAGCGTGGCGCTGGATCTGAAAAGCGCCGCCGGGCGCGAAGCTTTTCTGAAACTTGCGGAGACCGCCGACGTGGTGGTGGAGAGCTTCCGGCCCGGCGCCATGGAGCGCCTGGGTCTGAGCTACGGCACGCTGCGCGCCCGCAATGAACGGCTCATCTACGTCTCCATCACCGGCTATGGTTCCGACGGGCCATGGGCGGCCCTCGCCGGCCACGACATCAACTACCTGGCGCTCGGCGGAGCGCTCGACTTGAACCGCGCGAACGGCGGACCGCCCGTAATTCCAGGGATGCAGATCGCCGACCTGGCCGGCGGCGCCATGCAGGCCGTGACCGGAGTGCTGCTCGCCCTGGCGGCGCGTGCCCGGACCGGCCGCGGCCAGGCCGTGGACGTTTCCATGCTGGACGGCGTAGCCTGGCTGCTGCCGGCACCCCTGGGAGTCTATGCCGCCACGGGCCTGCCGCCGGGGCGTGGCGAAGGCCTCCTGACCGGCCGCTATGCCTGCTATCGCGTCTACCAGGCGGCCGATGGACGCTCCATTGCCGTCGGCGCGCTCGAGCCCAAGTTCTGGCAGGCCCTGTGCCGCGCCCTGGGCTGCGAACAGTTCATTGCGGAACAGTTCGCCGAAGGCCCGCGCCGTGAGGAAATCGCCGCCGAGGTGGCCCGCATCTTCCTCACCCGCCCGGCGGAGGAATGGTTCGAGCTGCTGCGCCCGGCCGACGCCTGCGTCACCCCGGTGCGCAACGTGGCCGAGGTCGCCGCGCATTTCGGACTCGGCAGCGGCGATTCCGTAGTCACGCCCAGGCTCCGCGAGACTCCAGGCCGCCTGGGAGGCCCCGCGCCGCGATTGGGCGAGCACACCCGCCAGCTTTTGCCGCCCGATGCAATTTGACTTCCGCCGCCGCTCCTGGAAAAATAGAGTGAAGCCAGCAAATGATTCAGGTGCGTTTTGCGCGGGGAAGCCACGCGAAACCCTTTGAAGGGTGCGGAGTTTCCCGAGGCCGGGCAACCACGGCAACCGAGATTCCCGCGGCAAGCACTACAATATGGATGTGACCAATGTTCTCACGTCCAGGCGTGAAGCTCTAGGAACGTTGTGCGCGCGCTACGGTGTGATTCGCCTAGAGGCATTCGGCTCAGCGCTGCGGGATGATTTTAAGCCGGGCGAGAGCGACTTGGACCTGCTAGTTGAATTCGGCCCCATGGCGCCGTACGCGCGCGTCGATGCCTATTTCGGCCTTCGCGACGAGCTCCGGGCACTGTTGGGCCAAGAGATTGACCTTGTGATGGCCGGAGCACTGAAGAACCGGTACCTGGCCCGCAACATCGAGCGCACGAAGCAGCTGCTCTATGCCGCGTGATGAGCGCGCTTACGTGAGCGACATCCTCGAATCTTGCGAAGCTATAACCGCCGCGGTTCAGGGGATTAATCTCGCGGCGTACCAAGCTACGCGGCTGGTTCGCTCGTCGGTCGAACGGGAGTTCATCATTATCGGCGAGGCCGTCGCTGCACTCGCCCGCGTCTCACCGGCAACATTCGCGGCCATCACTCGAGCGCGGCGAATCGTCGATTTCCGGAACCAGTTGACGCACGAATATCCGACTGTAGATGACGCGCTGGTCTGGGCGATTATCGAGACCGACGTCCCAGTCCTTCGGCGCGAATGCGCGGAGCTCATGAAGCGCAGTGGGTCCGCCGGCGAGGAGGACTGATGGTCTCGGCCGCGGGCTCAGAGGAGGGGGACATAGGACCAACCACTACAGTGGCGCCTCCCGCAAACCGTGGTAAACTCAAAGTTGTCACGCACCTGCGGATGTGGCGGAATTGGCAGACGCGCTAGATTCAGGTTCTAGTTCTCGCAAGGGAGTGGAGGTTCAAGTCCTCTCATCCGCACCAATATGTAACTAAAGCAGTTATATGCGGCGCCACCGATCGAATAACCGGATTGAGTTCAGGCAGTTTGAACTTGTTTTGAACCAAGGCTAACCGAAACCCACGCTGACTCGCACGAACCCCGCCGCGGTCACGCAGCCCCCGGAGCCGCCGTGCTGAGACTCCGGCCCGTCCAAACCGAGGGAACCACGAGCCGCCAGAGCGCCGTAATCGCCCCTTCGCCTACCGTATTATCGACCGAGATCTGTGCGCCGTCCATCGGGTCCAACGACAAGCTTGTTCCGGTTGGCCGTGATCCGCGCCGAAGCGCCTGTTCGGCTCAAGTTCCAACCGGGTTGATTCCCTTCGTACTTCCGGCTCGGGAGTCTCATCGTAATCCGCCGAGGTAGTCATCGGAATTCCGCATCCCTTTCTGAATGCCCTGAGCGGTTTGTAATACACCCAGTTGGATTGTAGCTTTTTCGGATTTTCACTGCCCGGCCGCTCCTGCTGAAGCTCCGATCACCACGGCCACGCGCCAGAATGCCCGCAGGAAGCGGCAGATCGCTCCGAACGCTCCACGGTGGACCGCTGGCATCCCGGCGACCACCAAGCGCACCGCACCGGGGTCAACCGATTCCCATGAACAGTTTGTTGAAACGTAAACGACCGCTCATCATGGACCGGTCGCCTTCGATCAATCGGGCAAGCTCCTACCGAAAACGTGTATGATTAGATACGGTTCGGTGGCGTCCAATGCTCAATTCTCGCCGGTCCAAAAGCGCCGTGCCGGTGGACCGACCTGTGGTCATAAAGTTTGTTGTGAGCCGAGAAAGGCTCAGAATCTTCGTCAGCCAACTCCACAGGAGGCAGATTAATAAGAACACGCTATTTCCTGGGAAGGATTTTGCACGGCCGCTCGCACAAGACCTGGAAACGTGGCTGGAGAAGTGTACGGAACGATTGCGAAAGCTGATCGTTGAGCAGATCAAGGCGAGTGGGCGGCCTCGATGAAAAGAAGATACCTCAAAACCAAGTGCTGTCGGGAGCACACGGCTTTAGCCTGCCGCCGTGTGGCTCTCGATAGAGCCACACGATCCGGGCGATCTTACTAACGGCCGCGGTATCCGCCGCCACCGCCGCTCTTAAATCCCCGTCCACCGCCACCGGCCGGCTTTGGATGCGCTTCGTTGACGTTGAGCGCCCTGCCGTCCAGGTCGCTGCCGTTCAGGGCGGCGATGGCCTTCTCGCCCTCGTTGTCGTTGGTCATCTCGACAAAGCCGAATCCTCGGGCTTGTCCGGTGTCGCGGTCGGTCACGATATTGACCCGCTCAACGGTTCCATGACTTGCAAAGAGCGAACGGACGGTTTCTTCCGTGGCCCCAAAACTGAGGTTGCCTACAAAAATGTTCTTCATTCGTTTTTCCTTTTGGGATTTGACGGCAGCGAATCGGAGTAGATGGAACCAGGACGATAGGCGGGGGTTCAAATACAGTCCAAGTATAGCACGTTTGTGAGGCCGCCATGGCGGAGGAAGAGGGATTCGAACCCCCGAGTGAGTCGCCCCACTAACGGTTTTCAAGACCGCCGCCTTCAACCGCTCGGCCATTCCTCCGTTCTCCATTATAGCGGCAATCGCGCCCCCGCGGCAGCTTTCCAGGCCGCGCTGTCAAGCGGATAAAGAGTCCATGGTTTCAATGGTTTACAGAAAGATCTTGTCACTCAACGCCAGAGTGTGCTAATAATGGAATTCGGATTCCGTTTCATCCGGAATCCCAAGTACCCCGAAAACATCAAACTGGAAACCTGGAGGTTGCAACCTATGAAAATTCGTCCGCTCTATGACCGCATCGTGGTCAAACGGATCGAGGAGAAGGAAACCATGCAAGGTGGCCTTTACATCCCTGATTCCGCCAAGGAAAAGCCGCAGGAAGGCGAAGTCGTGGCCGTGGGCAAAGGCAAGCGCCTGGAAGACGGCAAGCTCGTTCCGCTGGATGTGGAAATCGGCAACCGCATCCTGTTCGGCAAGTACTCCGGCAGCGACATCAAGCTGGATGGAGAAGAGTTCCTGATCATGCGCGAGGATGAAGTCCTCGGCATTTTGGAAAGTCAGCCCAAAGTGGCCAAGAAGGCTTCGTAAGGAGAACAATCAATGGCGAAACAGATCGTTTACGCAGAGAATTCCCGTCAGGCAATACTGCGCGGCGTCAACCAGTTGGCCGACGCGGTCAAGGTTACGCTCGGCCCCAAGGGCCGCAACGTCGTGCTGGAGAAAAAGTTCGGCGGCCCCAACATCACCAAGGACGGTGTCACGGTGGCCAAAGAGATCGAGCTGAAGGACCCGCTCGAAAACATGGGCGCGCAGATGGTGCGCGAGGTGGCCTCCAAGACCTCCGATGTGGCCGGCGACGGCACCACCACCGCCACTATCCTGGCCCAGTCCATCTTCCGCGAAGGCGTGAAGGCCGTGGCCTCGGGCGCCAATCCGATGGCCCTCAAGCGCGGCATCGACAAGGCCGTCAACGCCGCCGTCGAGGAAGTCAAGAAACTCTCCAAGCCCGTCTCCGGTGAGATGATCGCCCAGGTCGGCACCATTTCCGCCAACAGCGATGCCACCATCGGCAATATCATCGCCGATGCCATGAAGAAGGTCGGCAAGGACGGCGTCATCACGGTGGAAGAGTCCAAGACCATGCACACCGAGCTGAGCACCGTGGACGGCATGCAGTTCGATCGCGGCTACCTCTCGCCCTACTTCGTCTCCGATGCCGAGCGCATGGAGTGCGTGCTCGAAGATCCCTATATCCTGATCCACGAAAAGAAGATCAGCAACATGAAGGACCTGCTGCCCTTGCTCGAGCAGATCGCCCGCGCCGGCAAGCCCCTGCTGATCATCGCCGAGGAAGTCGAAGGCGAAGCCTTGGCCACCCTGGTGGTCAACAAGCTGCGCGGCACCTTGAACGCCTGCGCCGTCAAGGCCCCCGGCTTCGGCGACCGCCGCAAAGCCATGCTGGAAGACATCGCCATCCTCACCGGCGGCAAGTCCATCATGGAAGAAACCGGCATCAAGCTGGAAGGCGTCCGCCTCGACGACATGGGCCGCGCCAAGCGCATCACCGTGGATAAGGACAACACCACCATCGTCGACGGCAACGGCAGCCAGAAAGCCATCGAGGGCCGCATCAAGCAGCTCCGCAGCCAGATCGACGAAACCACCTCCGACTACGACCGCGAAAAGCTCCAGGAACGCCTGGCCAAGCTCGCCGGCGGCGTGGCCGTCATCAAAGTCGGCGCGGCCACCGAAACCGAAATGAAGGAGAAGAAGGCCCGCGTCGAGGATGCCCTGCACGCCACCCGCGCGGCCGTCGAGGAAGGCATCGTGCCCGGCGGCGGCGTGGCCCTGCTGCGCGCCTCCAAGGTGCTGGAAGGCATGAAGGCCGACGGCGATGAGCAGATCGGCATCGACATCGTGCGCCGCTCCTGCCAGGATCCCCTCCGCCAGATTGTGGTGAACTCGGGCACCGAGGGCGCCATCGTGGTCGAAAGGATCCGGGAGAATTCCAACCCCAACTTCGGCTTCAACGCCCAGACCGACCAGTACGAAGACCTGGTGGTCTCCGGCGTCATCGACCCCACCAAGGTCACCCGCACCGCCCTGCAGAACGCCGCCTCCATCGCCTCGCTGATGTTGACCACCGAAGCCATGGTGGCCGAGATCCCCGAGAAGAAGCCGGCGCCCATGGGACCTCCCGGAGGCCACGGCGGCGACATGGACTACTAAGTCCAGCGCAAATTCACTTACTGACTTACCGGGCCGCGCTCTCCACCAGGGGGGTCGCGGCCCTTATTTTTGGCAGCCGAAGTATGTAGGCAGTTACTTATGATTACCCCACGTTGAACAGCAGCTTGAAGCCGTAGTCCATGTGCAACTGCTGGTGGCAATGAAATAGCGTGAGTCCGTCCATCGCCGGCGTCACATCCGCCTCGATCTTGCCGAAACCCTTCACCAGCACCACGTCCTTCATCACCCCCGCCGTGGGTTTGCCGTAAACGCTGGTCAGCTCGAAGCTGTTGCGATGCAGGTGCACAGGGTGCGCATCGTCGGTCTGATTCTCGAAGATCAGGCGGCAGCGCCGGCCCTGCCGCAGCAGGCGCGGCGGATCTTGCGCATCGTAGCTCTTGCCGTTGATGGTCCAGCGGTTGAAGCCGCCCGTGCCGCCGTTGATCTTGCCAAAGGTCAGTTGGATGGTGTCGTCCGCATGCGCGGGCGCGCGCGTCTCGCCGAAGATCGTGTAGTCCCAACGAGCCTTGGGCGGCGCGACCCACCGCGGCGCGCCGGTCTGGTTGGCATATTCCACCACGATGCCCATGCCGTTGCCGCGGTCGTCGTTCCTGGGCGTCCCGAAAATCCACACCCCGGGATGGTTCATTTCCACCACGGCGTCCACCCGCTCGGCCGTGCCCAGTTCCAGCACGTCCACCATCTGCGGGCGCGGCACGGCGTTGCCGTCCAGCGCGGTCACCTGGAACCGGTGCCCCGGCAGCGCCAGTTGGATATTCTCCGTGGCGCTGGCATTCAGGATGTGGAACAGGACGCGCTGTCCCGCCTTCACCCGCAGCGGTTCGCCGTGGCCCAGGCACTTGCCGTTGATGGTGAAGCGCTGATAGCCGATCTCCCAGCCGTTGGGCGTCGCATCCGGCGCCTTCGCGGGCGGTGGCGCGGCGCCCTCTTCGTCTTCCTCCGCGGTGGTGAAGAACGGCTCCCACTCGTGCGTGGCCAGGAAGAATTCCTGGTCGTAGCGGCCCGGATTGTTCCTGGGCTCGACGTACACGAAGGCGAACTGTCCGGTGTAGGCGCCGCGCGAAAGATCGGCCATCGGCATGACGTGCGTGTGTACAAACCGCGCGCCGGCGGGCGTCGGCGTCAACCGGTAGCGCAGACGGCCATGGGCGGGCACGGCCAGGCTCTTCTCTTCGGCCGCGCCGTCAACCTCCGCCGGCGCCACCAACCCGTGCCAGTGCACCAGTTCGCTTTCATCCGTATCGTTGAAAAGATCGACAGTGACCGGCGCGCCTTCGCGCAGCCGAACCACCGGTCCCGGCGCCGAGCCGTTGTAACCGATAGTGCTGATGGTGTGGTCTTTGGCGATGTCGGCAAGCACGTTGCCGATGCGCAAAGTCACATCGGCGGGCGCTGCCGCCGGCGTCTGCTCCCGCCGGCAGGCGGCCAGCGTCAGGCCCGCGGCGGCCGGCAGGCCCGCGAAAAAACCGCGGCGTGTGGTTGACATGGTGTGCACCTCCTCCTATACTGAAAACATTCATAAACGAACTACGAAAACGAATCTAGAGTATACTACGGACCGCGACCTGTACTCCGGCCTGATCCGCCTGCACGTGCTGCATCATGCGGCCGAGGAGCCTATCTTCGGGCTGGGCATGGTGGAGGAGTTGGCCCGCCACGGCTATCGCATCAGCCCCGGCACGCTCTATCCCATCCTCCACGGCCTGGAGAAAAAGGGCTACCTGCGCGCCACCGAACGGCGCAACGGCAAGTCGTGGCGCAAGGTGTACCGCGCCACGCCCGCGGGCCGCAAGGCCTTGCGCGCGGCCAAAACCAAGGTGCGCGAACTGTTTGGCGAGCTGATCGGGGGCCAATCATGAGAATGCGCCGCATGCTGGCATTGCTGGCGCTGGCCGGCGCGGCCGGCGCCCAGACTCCGCCGCTGACCATCGCCCAGGCGGTGGACCGCGCCTTGCGCAACTATCCCTCCATCCGCGTCTCGCAGGAGCAGATGAACGCCGCCGCCGCCGGCATCCGCCTGGCCCAGACCGCCTACCTGCCGCGCGTCGACGGCCTGGCGCAGGTGAACCGCGCCACGCGCAACACCTTCTACGGCTTGCTGCTGCCCCAGGGCGTCATCCCCGGCGTGGATGGCGTGCCGGCCAACAATCTCGGCTCGGTGTGGGACAGCGGCGTGGGATTGCTGGTCACCTGGCAGCCCTTCGATTTCGGCTTGCGCCGCGCCAACGTGGCCGCCGCCGCCGCCGCGCGCGTCCAGGCGCAGGCAACCGCCGCCCGCACGCGCTACGACGTCTCGGTGGCCACCGCGGACGCGTTCCTCACCGTCATCGCCGCGCGGCAGACGGCCCGCGCCGCGAGCGCGGCGGTGGAAAGCTGGCGCATCCTGCTGCGCAGCATTCATGCCCTGGTGGACGCCCAGTTGCGCCCCGGCGCCGACGAGTCCAGAGTGCAGGCCGAACTGGCCCTCGCCGAAACCCAGCTGGCCGAATCCGAGCAGGCCATCGAGGTCGCCCGCGCCAACCTGGCCATGTTCGTGGGACTCGAGCCCGCCCAGGTCACCCTGGCCCCCGGCAAACTCGAGGATCGACTGCCGCCGGAGCGTCCCGTCGCGGCACTGGACGCCTCGGCCAATCCGCTGGCCCGCGAGCAAAGCGCTGCCGTCGCACGGGAACAGTCCCGCCTCCAATCGCTGCAGCGCGCGTATTATCCGCAGTTCGCCTTGCAGGGCTTGGCCGCGGCGCGCGGCACCGGCATGCAAACCGACGGCACGCGCCTGGGTGGATGGAACGGTCTCGCGCCTACCGTGCAGGACTATTCGCTGGGCCTCACCGTGACCTTCGCGGCCATGGACCGCTTCGCCATCCACGAGCAGGAAGCCATGCAGTCCGCCAATATTCGCGCGGGCCGGGCGCAATATCAGGTGATCGCCGCCAACCTGGAGGCCCGCTTCAATGCCGCGCGCGCCACCCTGGACGGTTCCCGCCGCGTGGCCGTCCACACCCCCACGGAAGTTTCCTCCGCGCGCACGGCCCTGGCGCAGGCCGCCGCCCGCTACCAGGCTGGCCTGGCTCCTATCGACGACGTAGCCCAGGCGCAGCGCCTGCTGGTCCAGGCCCGGATCGACGACGCCCTGGCGCGCCTGAACGTCTGGCGCGCGCTGCTGGAGCTCGAGAGCGCCCGCGGCGATATCCAGCCGTTTGTGACGGAGGCCGGAACCTGACCCGGTAGCATTATGCGACTTGTATTCGCCGCTCTCGGCAGACCGCTTACCGTAGTCGTGGCCCTGATCGCCCTCGCTCTCTGCGCCATTCTCGCGGTCGAGCGCATGCCCGTGGATATCTTCCCGCAAGTCGGCGATCCCGCCATCTATGTGGCCCAGCCCTATGGCGGTATGGATCCTGCCCAGATGGAAGGCTATCTCACTTACTATTACGAGTATCATTTCCTCTATATCACGGGCATCGACCACGTCGAAAGCAAGAGCATCCAGGGCGCGGCGCTCATGAAGCTGGTGTTCCACCAGGGCGCTAACATGAGCCAGGCTATGTCGGAGACCGTCGGGTATGTCAACCGCGCGCGTTCCTTCATGCCGCCCGGCACCGTGCCGCCTTTCATCACCCGCTTCGACGCGGGCAGCGTGGCCGTGGGCTTGCTCGTGTTCAGCAGCAGCGCCCACTCGCAGGGCGAGATGCAGGATTTCGCCCTCAACCGCGTGCGCCCGCTGTTCGCCACCTTGCCCGGCGTCTCCGCGCCGCCGCCGTTCGGCGGGAATCAGCGCACCATCGTGGTCACCCTCGATCCCGCCAGGCTGCGCCAATACCGCGTCTCGCCCGAAGAGGCCGTCGCCGCGGTCTCCCGCTCCAGCGTGGTCGTGCCGTCCGGCAACATGTGGACCGGCCGGATCGAACGCATCGCCCGCACCAATGCGGCCCTGGGGGCGAACCTCGCGGACCTGCTCGCCACGCCCATACGGCCCGTGGCCGGCGCCACCGTCTATCTGCGCGACATCGGCGCCATCGAAAACGGCGCCGATATCATCACCGCCTATGCCCACGTCAACGGCAAGAGAACCGTCTACATCCCGGTCACCAAGCGCGCCGACGCTTCCACCCTGGCGGTGATCCACGCGGTGAAGGCGGCCATTCCGGAGTTCAAAAACGCCGTGCCCGAAGACGTCGACGTGAGCCTCCAGTTCGACCAGTCGCCCTGGGTCACCAACGCGCTGCGCGGCCTGGTCCTGGAAGGTCTGCTCGGCGCGTCCCTCACCGGACTCATGGTGCTCGTCTTTCTGCGCGACTGGCGCAGCGCCCTGATCGTTATCCTGAACATCCCGTTTGCCCTGCTGAGCGCCGTGATCCTGCTCTGGGGAACGGGCCAGACCATCAATATCATGACCCTCGGCGGACTGGCCTTGGCCGTGGGCGTGCTCGTCGACGAGGCCACCGTCGAGATCGAGAATATTCACACCCGCATGCTCCCCGGCGTTTCCCGGGCCCGCGCCGTGGTGGAGGCCTGCAGCCGCACGGCCATGGCGCGCCTGCTGTCCATGGCTTGCATACTCGCCGTCTTCGTGCCGTCGTTCTTCATGATCGGGGTGGGCCGCCAACTCTTCGTGCCGCTGTCGCTGGCAGTGGCTTTTTCGATGATCGCGTCGTACCTGCTCTCCAGCAGCCTGGTGCCGGTCTTTTCCGTGTGGCTCATGCGCGAGGCCCATCGCGGCGAGGAGCATGAGGGACTGTTCGGAAAGCTGCGCTCGTTCTACGGCCGCTACCTCGGCGCCGTCCTGCGCTTCCGCTGGCCGCTGGCCCTGGTCTACCTCGTTTCCGGGTTTGGCTTCCTGGCTCTCATGTTGCCGCGCATGGCCACGGAGCTGTTTCCTGAAGCCAACGCGCCGCTCATGCGCATCCGCCTGCGCGCACCCGCCGGAACCCGCATCGAGGAAACCGAGCGCACCGTTCTGCGCGCGCTGGATATCATCCGGCGCGAAGCCGGCCCCCGCAACGTGAGCATCACCAGCGATTTCGTGGGCGTGGTCCCTTCCAGCTACCCGGTGGACCTCATCCACCTGTTCACCAGCGGACCCCAGGACGCCATCATCCAGGTGGCGCTCACGCCCGATGCGCCCCGCGGCGAACCTTTGCGCGAGCGCCTCCGCGCGAGCCTGCGCCGCGAGCTGCCGGACGCGCGCGTCTCCTTCGAGGCGGCCGACATCGTCACCCAGGTGATGAGCTTCGGCTCGCCCGCGCCTGTCGAGATCGCCGTGCAGGGCATCAACCTCCAGAACGACTACACTTACGCCCAAAAGGTGCGCGCACAATTGGCCAGGCTGGATTTCGTGCGCGACCTCGAATTCTCCCAGGAAAACAACTACCCGACGCTGGACATCGACATCGACCGCCAACGTAGCGGCCAGTTCGGCCTCACCATGTCCGACGTGGTGCGTTCTGTCGTGCCGGCCACATCTTCGTCGCGCTTCACCGATCCCAACTACTGGCGCGATCCCAATTCCGGCAATGCCTTCCAGATCCAGGTCGAGCTGCCTCAAAACCAGATTCAGAGCGTGGACCAGGTGGGCGGCATCCCCGTCATGACCGCGGGCGGCAACAAGCCGCTGCTGGACGACATCGCCAGTCTCAAGCCGGGCAGCATGCCCGGCGAGATCGACCGTTACAACGGGCAGCGCGTAGTCAGCCTGACCGCCAATATACACGGGCTAACCCTGGGCCAGGCCGCCGCCAGGCTGCGCCGGGCCGTCGCCGCCGCGGGCGCGCCGCCCCGGGGCGTCTCGGTGAAGTTCCGCGGCGGCATCCCGCCCCTCGAACAGACTATCTCGGGCTTGCGCATCGGGTTGTTGCTCGCCGTGGTGGTGATCTTCCTCCTCCTCTCGGCCAACTTCCAGTCCGTGAAACTCGCGCTGGCTGTTGTCCTGACGGTCCCCGCGGTCCTCTGCGGAGTGTTGGCCATGCTGTGGGCCACCGGCGCCGCGCTCAACCTGCAGTCCTTCATGGGCGCGATCATGGCCATCGGCATCGCGGTGGCCAACTCCATCCTGCTGGTGACCTTCGCCGAGCAATCCCGGCGTAGCGGGCTGACCGCCATCGAGGCCGCGCGCCAGGGCGCCGCCGGCCGCCTGCGCGCCATTCTCATGACCGCCGCCGCCATGATTGCCGGCATGCTGCCCATGGCCATCGGATTCGGCGAGGGCGGTCCGCAAGCCGCCTCCCTGGGCCGCGCCGTCATCGGCGGCCTGATCGTTTCCACCTTCGCCACCCTCACCATCCTGCCTTCCATTTACGCCATCCTTCAGCGCAAGGCGTCGCCCCAATCGCCATCGCTGAATCCCATGGATCCGGGGAGCCGGTATTATGACGCGACTTAGCCTGACCCTGTTTTTCCTGTCCGTTGCCCTGGCCCAGACCGCCGCTCTGGCGCCCGTGATTTCCAGGCCGGTCTCCCGCACCGTGGTGTTGCCGGCCGAGATCCAGCCTTATTTGTCGGTCTCCCTGCGCGCCAAGGTGCCTGGCTACGTCGAGCGCATCCTGGTGGACCGCGGAAGCGTCGTCAGGCAGGGTGATCTGCTGGCCGAATTGAGCGCTCCGGAGATCCAGGCGCGCATCGCGGAGGCCGAGTCCGCCGTGCAGGCGGCGGAAGCCGGCAGAGCCCAGTCCGAAGCCCAGCTAGCGGCGGCGCGCAGCACGTACGAAGGCTTGCGTCAGGCCGCGGAAACGCCCGGCGCGGTGGCCGGCAACGACCTGGTCCAGGCGCTCCGGCAGGTCGAAGCGGCCGAGGCCGTGGTCCGCGCGCGCGCCGAATCCAGCCGCGCCGCCCAGGCCGCCGTGAAAGCGCAGCAGGCTTTGGAGGCGTATCTGAAGATCACCGCCCCGTTCGACGGCGTGGTCACCGACCGCTTCGTGCATCCCGGCGCGTTGGTGGGCGCCGGCCCCGATGGCGTGCTCCTGGTGATCCAGCAGGTCTCGCATTTGCGCCTGGTGGTGCCCGTCCCCGAGGAAGATGTGGGCGGCGCCATGCGGGGCGCCAGTGTTCCGTTTCGCGTTGCGGCCTACCCGGACCGCGAGTATCGCGGATCCGTGGCCCGCGTGGCCCACGCCCTGGATGTCAAGACCCGCACCATGCCCGTCGAGTTGGACGTCTTCAATCCCGATGGAACCCTGGCGCCCGGCATGTTTCCCACGGTGCAGTGGCCCGTGCGGCGCGAGCATCCTGCGCTCTTCGTTCCCCAGACCAGTGTGGTCACCACTACCGAGCGCACCTTCGTCATCCGCAATCGGAACGGTCGTGCCGAGTGGGTGAATGTGCGCAAGGGCGCGGCCGACGGCGACTTCGTCGAAGTGAGCGGCGCCTTGCGCGCCGGGGACCTGGTGGTGCGCCGCGGCGCCGACGAACTGCGCGAGGGCACGCCCCTCGGCGGTGGCAAGTGATCTCGCGGCGCGGATTGCTACAGGGCGCGGCGGCCCTCGGGATCCCCGCGCGCGCGCCCGTGCTGGCCTACGCCGGCAGCTACAGCTCCCCCGAGGGCCCCGAGGGCAGCCGCGGAAACGGCCAGGGCATCTACCTGTTCGAGATGCACCCGGACACCGGAAAGCTCACGCAGCGCGCCGTGTTTCCCAATCCTTCGAATCCCTCCTGGCTGGCGCTGGACCGCGGCGGAAGCCATCTGTATTCCGCCAACGAAACCGCGGATGGCTCCGTCAGCGCCTACGCCATCGACCCCGCCGGCGGCCGCCTCACCCTGCTCAATACCGTAAGCTCCGAAGGCGCCGGTCCGGCGCACCTGAGCGTGCATCCTTCCGGCAAGTTCGTGCTGGTTGCCAATTACGCCGGTGGAACGGTGGCCGTGCTGCCCATCGTGGCCGGCGGATCGCTAGCGCCGGCCAGCGACGTGAAACGCGACGCCGGAACGGTCGGTCCGGCGCATGCCGCCAGCGCCCCGCCGGGCAGCTTCGCCATCAGCGGCCACGACCGCGCGCACGCCCACATGATCCAGGCCGACCCTTCCGGCCGCTTCGTGCTCTCCGCGGACCTCGCCCTCGATCGCATCCTGGTCTGGAAGTTCGACGCCCGCCGCGGCGCCCTCACCGCCAACGATCCGCCGTGGGTCGCGCTGCCGCCCGGCGACGGCCCGCGCCACTTCGCCTTTCATCCCAACGGGCGCCGGCTCTACTCGTTGCAGGAGGAGGCCTCCACGCTGGTGGTCTTCGATTATGACGCAGCCCGCGGCCGCCTCGCTCCGCGCCAGTCCCTTTCCACCCTCCCGCCCCGCTTCGCCGGAACCAGCTTCACCTCCGAGGTGGCCATCTCTCCCGACGCGCGCTTCGTCTACGCCGCCAACCGCCTGCACGACACCATCGCCTGGTTCGCCATCGGCGCGGAGGGCGCCCTTTCCTTCGCCGGCGAGGAGTGGACCCGCGGCGATTACCCGCGCAGCTTCACCATCCACCCGGCGGGCGGTTTCCTCTATACCTGCAATCAGAGGAGCGACGCCATCGCCGCCTTCCGTGTGAACCGCAAGACCGGCGCCCTGGCATTCACCGGCCGCTACACCCCCGTGGGAACCCCCGCCATGCTCCTGTTTCCCTGATTTCAGTAGATCACTTTGAGCGAAAACTGAATCTGCCGCGACGTGCCCGCCGTCCGGCTGATCTCGCCGAACCCCGGCCCCAGCACGATATTCGAGGGCAGCCCGAAATTCACGATGTTGAACACGTTGAAGAATTCCGCGCGGAATTCGAGCGACGCCAGCGTGCCGTTGGCGTTCTCCGCCAGCGGCGTGTCCTTGATCACCGCCAGGTCGAAATTGTGCAGGCCCGGGCCGCGAAACGTGTTCCGTCCCAGGTCGCCGAAGCGGCCCATGGGAATCGAAAAATACGAAGCGTTGTTGGCCCCCAATCCGAAGTAATCCTCTCGCACCGTGCGGCTGGTAGACAACACCGGCGTGCCGGTTTGATCGGGCCGGTCCGTGCCCGCGGAGCCTACTCCGGTCTGCTGCACGCCCGAATAGATGGTGAACGGCCCGCCGCTCAGCAGCGTGCCGATCCCCAGCACCTGCCATCCCGCCGTGAGTTTCTTCCCCAGGGGCCGCAGGAAAGCCACGCGGTCCACGTGCAGATCCTGGAACAGGCTGAAGGCCAGCGCCTGTTGGATGTCGAAGTTCGAAGGCCCCTTGTCCAGCCGCGCGTTGAACGGATCTTCCGGCGCGGTTTGGGCCACCGCGCCCGACGCCCCGGCGATGAACCCGCCCACCACAGCGCTGGTGTCGTCGATCGACTTCGAAAAGGTGTAGCTGGCCTGAAAGCCCAGCCCGAAAGACGTCAGGTTCTGTTGCGCGGAGACCTGCAGCGCGTGATACGAGGAGTGCGAGCGGTTGGTCATCACCGTCACCGGCCCGTAGCCGCCCGTCACCAGCCCCGACGCACCGAACTGCGTGTAGGGCGCGAAGGCCGGCGCCGCGCCGGAGAAGCCGTTGGGGAAATCCATCGACGGCAGCTTCACCCCGGCCGTGCCCACGTATCCCGCGCTCACGTTCGCGCCGCCGATCTTTTGCTCCACCCCGGCGGTCCACGTGGCGATATACCCGTTCTGGAAGTCCGGTGAGATGCCCAGCGCAGCCAGCGGCGTGATCTGGTGATCGGGCGAGAGCGCCGCCAGGCCGTTCTCAAAGCGCAGCACGTCCATCAGCGTGTTGCCGGGTACCTGCTTGGAATCTCCCGACGGGAACACGGGGCTCCCGCCGACGGTGTACACCGTGGGCAGTTGCTCGGGCGTGATGTTGGCGCCGAAGCGGATGGGCTGCCCCGGCGCGGCGTTCAGGTGCGGATACACCACGAACGGCGTGCTGCCGGTCAGTGAGTTGTCCTGCCACAGGTTGATCAGCAGCGTGGTGATGGCGCCGCCCACGTGTACCGTGGTGTTCGAGGCCGCGTGCCAGTCCAGCCCCACGCGCGGCCCCCACCCGCGCGGGTCCAGCTTGTAGGCCGGGTCGGGGTTGATCAGCAACTCCGAGCCGGGCGTCACCCCCGTCCCCAATCCCAGCACCGGCGCCGACGTGCGCTTGTCCTGCTCGCGAATGCGCGATTCGATCTCGTAGCGCAGGCCGTAATTCAGCATCAGGCTGTTGGAGACCTTCCAACTGTCCTGCAGGTACAGGTTGTACGCGTCCCGGTGAATGGCCGAATCGCCGATCGCCGCCCCCTGCGCGAAAATAGCGGGCGCCACCGAGGTGTTGAAGGCGAAAGCGCTGGCCTCCAGCAGTCCGCTGAGCGCGTCCGGCAGCGCCGCGCCCGTCGCGATATCGTGCATCCCGCTCGCCGAACGGATGGGCGCCGTGGCGTATGCCGTTCCGCCGCCGAATTCGTAAGCCCCGTTGGGCGTGATGGCAAACACGGTGGTGTCCCGGTTGGCGCGCACCTCGCCGCCTGCTTTGATGGTGTGCTTGCCCCTGACCCACTGGAAATTCTGGCGCACCTGGAACAGGTTGCCGTAGGCCCCCATCACCGAGCCCGCCGCCGCGTTGAACGCCTCATAGGAACCGTCGCCGAACGTCAGCGCCGGGTCCGTGCGATCCGCCGTGGGAAACGACGGCGTGCTGCGCGTAAAGCTGATGCCGGTTTCCATCGTAACGCCCGCCGACGGCGTGCGCGTATAAGTAATGGCCGCGTTGCGCTGGTTATCCAGAAACTCCACTGCGAACCGCGGATCCAGCGCCGTCTGGCTCGGGTTGGTCGTCGGCCCCGTGCCGTCGTTCATGGTGAAGCGGCCGAACAATCGCGACTTGTCCGAAAGGCGGTGATCGATGCGCAGCGAAAACTGGTCCGAGTCCGTGACCACCTTCGAGGACGTGGCATAGGTCCGCGCCCCGTAAGGCCCGGTCGGGTCGTTGGGCATCGGATAGCGCCCGATCAGCTTGGCGATGCGCGGGTCCACCGGCACCGTCAGCGTGTCGCCCGGAAAGGCCGTGGTGTCCAAACCGGAGCGCTCCGCCGCCGTCGGCACGGGCAGCACCTGCGTCGTGCCCAACACTTGGCGGAATCCCTGGTATTCCACGAAATAGAAGGTGCGGTTGCGGCCGTCGTACAGCTTGGGAATGCTCACCGGCCCGCCGTTGGTGAATCCGAATTCGTTGCGTTGGAACGGCGGAATCCGTCCCGGCTGGGCAAAGGAACGCCGGTCGAAAAAGTTGCGCGCATCCAGCGCCGCGTTGCGCAGAAACTCGAACACCGAGCCGTGCAGGGCATTGCTCCCGGACCGCGTGATGATGTCGGTGTAGCCCGCCGCGCCGCGTCCGATCTCGGCCGGCATCCAGCCCGAGCTGGAACGGATCTCCTCCACTGCGTCTACGTTGAAATTGGTGAAGGTGGCCCCGCCCATTTCCGGATCGCTCGAATCGGCCCCGTCCATGGCGAACACCGCCGCCGTCCCGCGCTGGCCGTTCACCGCGAACTGTTGCGTGAAATTCGCGGCGCCGTTGGTGTCCGTCATGGTGCCGGCCGCCAGCAGCAGCAATTGGCTGAAATCGCGTTTGTTGAGCGGCAGCTCGGAAACCGCCTTGCTCGATAGCTTCTCCCCGCCGGAACTGGCGCCTTCCGTGCCCGTCTCCGCCAGCGCCAGGCTCCCGTCCGCCGCCAGTTCCAGCACCGCGCCGTCGCGCGGCAGTTCGAGCCGCCGCGGATAGGCCGCCGTCGCGCCTTTGTATTCGACGCTGATGGAGTACTGGCCCGGCGCCAGCGTGGGGAAGGTGAACGTGCCGTCCTTGGCCGTGGTGGCCGTCTGCCGGCCGGCGCCGGATTCCAACCGCACAACCGCGCCGGCCACCGGCTCGCGCCGCGCGTTGCGCAGGGTGCCGGTCCACGCGCCGGCTGCCGCGCAAGCCGCTGCAACGGCGCCCAGCGCAATGATCCTGCCGAGATTCACACATCAGCATAGCAGGTTACGGTCGTGGCTCCGCGCGCGCCCGTACATACGCCAGCGCCACCACCTTGCCCATGCCGGGGGAATAAACCGCGGAAGTAATCTCCGCGCTCTCCCCGCCCGCTGTAACCATCGTGCTCCCCGCCGCGGGAGCCAATTCCCCCTCGATCTCCAGCCTCCTCAGCGACCGGTTCACGTGCCCGCGCGACCGTATCCGCTCCACGATCTCCTGCCCCAGGTAGCAGCCCTTGGCGAAGTGTACCGCGTGCATCTGCCCGCTCTCCTGCGGCAGCGTGGTATCGAAAATATCCTCCCCGTAGCGCGGCTTCCCATGTTCCAGCCGCACCGTGCGCGCCTCGTCGGCCGTCGCCGGAAGCGCGCCCGCCCCTTCCAGCAGCGCGATCCAATCCGCCCGCTCCCCCGCCGGCATGAAGATGGGGAACCCCGGCGCGCCCGGGCCGCTTGCCCGCGGGGTGA
>VFSW01001413.1_pt1 | contig 36688 bp, 35 predicted proteins | sample 5358111 | NCBI WGS metagenome assembly VFSW01 (sample SAMN11554181, study PRJNA540505) | mine drainage metagenome | isolation source: sediment from site ElyBrook_90M | place: USA: Ely Copper Mine, Vershire, VT | collected 2017 | reverse complement strand
ACGGTCGTCGCCACAGCTCCAAACGATCCGGCGACCATGGCGAGCGATGCAACCGCACTGCGGAATGACTTCTTCATTTCTTTTTCCCTCCTGTGGGGCCCTTTGTTGAACCAAGCGCCAAACGAACCGTTTCCGTTCGATAGTTGAGTCCCTTAACTGTCGAATCTGTTACACGGCAATGGCTGCTATGCCGAATTGCGGTCGAAGGTCTGCTCAAAATGAACATAAAGGAAGAACCGTCCAGTTCAATCTCGGTGAGCGGCATCGGCAAAGTCCGGCCTACTCCTCCACCGAGGCTGTCGCGCAACGTTGAAACTCATTGCTTGCAGGGTCAAGGGTCCGGAACCTCTCGCTTCCACGATCGCGCGGGGATATAGCTAGTAAACAAATGCTCTGGGCTCCAAGACGACATCGCCACCTGCGAGGTAATGTTGTGAGAATATTGGCGCGCGACGGACGATATCAAGCAATAGTCAAAGTCGCCGGAGTTCCAGAGCGATTCCTGCTGGTATCTGTACCAGTACTGAATATCGAACTTGTGACGGAGTGCGCGATCCGACTCGGCGCGTCTTTCGATGCGGAGGTGGCCGACCCGAAGTCTGGATAACAGCGCCATCGACAACATCGCGATGTTGTCGCAAGTATGCACGCTCACGTCAGGCAGCCCTACTTCAGCCGACTTCCCATGCAAATCGAATCCGACGCGCCCAGCGCTGTTTCGATGTCGCAATTCCCTAAAGAATCGCGAACTCCCATCGACTCGCTATTCGAACGCGTCGTGGGCAGTCGTGCCTGAGCCCCTTTGGATCAAGTCTGACAGGATATTTGCGGCATCTCGGTGCATCGCTAACGCAACCGTGGCCACTCGGTCTCCATCCATTCGATCAGCTGGGGCCGAGACGCCATTCACCTGACCCCGGAGGTCGCAAATAGGGACACCGTACGTCGAAAGCCCCTGAGCACTGTCGCCAAAGTTCGTGGCATCGCCGCGCGTCGAACATAAAGTCCTGCGAGGGCACCACACGTCGACCAGCTTCGACCCCGCCCACTAGCGAAGTGAGCGACATCGATTGACTTGCTCGTTATTCGCACGTAAGATCGCATTGCGGACAAAAGGCTATTGATTCGCGCAACGTCGCAGAGAATTCATAGAAAGATCGGCACTACCCACGTGAAAACCGTCATGACATCGTCACAGGCCGGACGGGATGCATCGAAGTGAGTGAAAATTCTCGACTTCTCGAAGGTCAAGTTGCCGTTGTGACTGGCGGTTCCAATGGACTTGGAGCCGCCATTGTTAGCCGCTTCGCCGAAAATGGCGCACGAGGTGCGATTATTGATTTGAAAACGAGTTCTCGGCAGCGACCACCGGATTCTTGGCACGTCTTTCAGGCTGACGTCCGCGACGCCGGCTCTCTTCATTCGGCCTTCGACGAGATCGTCAAGGTCTTCGACGAAATCGACGTTGTCGTGGCGAACGCAGGCATCGTTCCTCCGTGGACGAGCACCGCTCAGATCGATCTCGAAACGTGGGAGAACGTCTTCGCCGTCAATTCTCGCGGCGTCATGCTGACGATCCGAGAGGCAGTTCGAGTGATGAGCGAGCGCGGAGGATCCATCGTCGCCATGTCCTCGCTCAACGGCTGGCGAGGAGATCCTCACATTCCCGCATACGCAGCGAGCAAACACGCCGTTGTGGGTCTCGTACGCTCGGTCGCCCAGGATGTGGGGCACCGAGGCATACGGGTCAACGCGGTGGGTCCCGGCCCTATCGCCACCGATGCGCTTCTCGAACGCATGGCCGATCGTTCTCAGTCCACCGGCCTCGATGTGAAGGCGGCCCTTGAGCGCGCCGGAGAAGACACCGCACTGAGGCGCGTTGCAACTGCCACCGAAGTAGCGAACGCCGTACTATTCCTGGCGAGTGACCTTTCGGGTGGTATCACGGGCCAATTCCTCCCCGTCGACGCGGGAATATTGTGATGGTCCCTAAGACCCTCCGAGACCAACTAGAAAGGTAAGTCCGCAATGATCGATCTGAGCGAAAAGACGATTCTCTTAACAGGAGCCTCTGGTGACATTGGATCGGCAACCGCAACGGCGCTGGGCGAGGCCGGTGCGTTCATCATCGCTCATTACGTGAAGGATCGCGACGGTGCTCAACGGGCCACCGCGGACATCGAGCCAGCTCGCAAAATGCTCATTCAAGGTGACTTCGCACAACCTGGCGGGGGTAGGGACCTGTGGAACCGTGCTCTCGAGTGGCGCGGTCACATCGATGTGCTGGTCAACAATGCCGCCATCATGCCCGAGTCGTTCGTTGACGGGGACGATGCCCAGTGGGACGACGCTTGGGCGCGCGCGCTGCAAATCAACGTGGTCGAGCCAGCGAACCTCGTGCGGGGTGCGATTCGACATTTTCTCCAGCGAAATGGCGGCATCATCATCTCGCTATCGAGTTGGTCGGCGCAACAAGGCTCAACGATTCCTCAATTGACCGCCTACGCATCGACCAAGGCGGCCATCAAGGCGCTAACCCAAACGGTGGCTCGAGCGCACGCCAAAGATAACATCCTGGCCTACGTCGTCGCGCCCGGCATCGTTGATACAACCATGTCACAGATATCAGCGACGTCGCGGGGTGGAATGGATGCACTGAGAGCAATACTTCCTCTAGGTGAAATGGTTCCACCTCGAGAAGTTGGCGACCTCATCGCATTCCTCAGCACCGGAATGTGTCGACACCTTACCGGGGCGACCCTCGACATCAACGGTGCCGCCTACGTGCGCTGACGCGAATCCGAGAAGTGAGTCATCGGATCCTTCACGGTGGCACCTCGGACGAGAGTGGAGATGACGGCTTCACTGGTACACCACGAGTCATGACAGATAGGTGTCGTCGCCGTCTTCAAACGCGGGAGTATTGATGACGAGGTAAGTCGCGGTTCCTTCGAGGTCGTAGAAGCAATTTCGCGGAATCACGAGGGCGTCTCCGGTGGCGACTGGTATTGGATCAGCACCCTGCAGATGAAAAACCAACTGTCCAAGCACCACGAAGTACAGGCGCGTCGATCGTTGTGACGACAACCATTGATGACGACCGTCGATGTCAACCCTGGTGATACTCATCGAAGAGGTTGCTTCGTCGAGTCGCGCGACCGGGTACACGTGCGCTGAATTGCGGGGCTCCTCAATCGAAGCGAGGCCGTCTTGGCGAATGATTCGAACTCCGGGCGGCAGTCTCCTCTCATCCATCACTTCGCCGCACTACTGAGGACGTCGTACACGTGGGGCAACGACTCGAGTCTCGTCCAATCAACGTCGACAATGATTTCGTTGACGCCGCTCTCAGCCAGAAGAGGCAAGGCGTGTGCAATCGATTCCAAGTTGGCCGCCGAGTCGACAATACGAAGGGTTACCCACACGAGCGACGGTTCTGGATGGGATAGTTCCGCCGCTCGGCGCACTTGACCTACTTCTTCGCGAAGCGTCTCGTGGTCGAGGGAAAGCGCAGATTGTTGCGCCAACCAGCCATTGGCGATGGAGCCCGCGCGCGAGAACGCGGTCTTCGAATGACCGCCCACGAGCATTGGAATGTCATGCGAGGGCCGGGGCCAGCACTGCACTCCTGACGGGATCGAATAGAACTCCCCGTCAAAGGCCTCCGGGCTTCCGGTCCAACATCGGCGTAGAACCTCAATCCACTCCACGAATCTTCGCCCACGGGTGGCGAAGGGGACGTTCAGGGCGTCGTATTCATCCCCAAGCCACCCCACACCAACCCCTAGCGTGAGTCGTCCGCCGCTCAGAACGTCGATCGACGCGGCTTCTTTGGCCAGGATCACGGGGTGTCGCATCGGTAGCACGAGTACTGCCGTACCGATGACCGCACTTTTGGTCGCCGCGGCGATCGCGGTCAGGGAGATCATCGCATCGAAGTAGGGCGTGGTCGATGGCCAATCAGGTTTTCCATCGGCGGCGAACGGGTACCACGACGTCACCACTGACGGCATCACTACGTGATCGCTGACCCACAGCGACTCAAAGCCCGCCAATTCGAGGTCTCTCGCCATCGCGCCAATTCCCCGCTGGACGGGCAATGCACCACTATTAGGGACCTTCGCGCCAATTCTCATATCTTCACTCTTCCCCGCCCATCCGCCCGTATCGACGATCGACGTTGTTGGTACTTCACCGCACTCGGTCCGTCAGGTGATGCGAGACAGGAACTGCTTGGTGCGAGCATGTTGAGGTGCCATGAGCACCTCCTTCGAGGTCCCCGTCTCCACGATGACGCCGCCGTCCATGAAAATCACACGGTCGCCGACGTCGCGAGCGAAACTCATCTCATGAGTTACCACCACCATGGTCATGCCATCGTTGGCGAGCAACCTCATTACTTCGAGAACTTCACCGACGATTTCAGGATCCAGGGCCGACGTCGGCTCGTCGAACAGCATCAGTTTGGGACGCATAGCAAGGGCACGCGCAATCGCGATGCGCTGCTGTTGACCGCCCGAGAGTTGGAGGGGGTAGCAGTCCGCCTTTTGTGTGAGACCGACTCTCTCGAGAAGCTGACGCGCGTGGGTCTCGGCCTCGGCTCGCGTCTCCCTCTTGAGTTGGACCGGCGCCTCCATAATGTTCTCCAGGGCCGTCATATGTGCGAACAAGTTGAAGTTCTGGAATACCATTCCCATTTCGGTTCGCTGAGCAGCCAACTCGTTTGGTTTGAGATCAACGTAACGACCGTCTTGGACCTTTCGGCCGATCAGTTCACCATCGAGATAGACGCAGCCACCCCCCGGTTTCTCTAGATAGTTGATGCACCGCAACATCGTGCTCTTGCCCGAACCCGAAGGTCCGATGAGGCACACCACTTCTCCGTAGGCCACCTCGAAATTTATGTCCTTGAGCACGCTCACCGTGCCGAAATCCTTGGACACGTGCTCCACTCGCAAAATGGGCTGACCGCTCGATGGGAGTGGCGACCGATCTACCATGAGTGACTCCAGCGGTGAGGACGACGATCGCCTACGGGTAGAAAGTTACACATATTGATCCGTCGATCCAATCAGTTTTTCTTCGCGATGCGTTCTGATTAGGCGAGAGAGGACGCTCGGCACCTCCGCACGATTCCTCCCCCGACCAAAATACTTCTCGACGAAGTGTTGGCCAATCGAGAGAATAGTGGTGACGATCAAGTACCACAGACTCGCGACGACCAAGAGCGGAATGGTTTCGAAATTCCGGGCGTAGATCAACTGGACCGAGTACAACAACTCGGGCAGCGAGATCACACTCACGAGGCTGGTCCCCTTGAGCATTCCTATTGTTTGATTCCCGGTGGGCGGAATGATGACACGCATCGCCTGAGGAAGAACGATGCGGCGAAATATTAGTCGTTTGGGCATACCCAACGCGAGGGCCGCTTCGCCTTGGCCCGGGTCGACCGAAACGATCCCGGCACGAACGATCTCCGCCATATAGGCAGCTTCGTTCAGACCCAGACCCAGCACGGCCGCCACCAAGATGGAAATCAGACTATTGGTACTGGCGCTAAAGAAACTGGGGCCGAAGGGGATACCCAGTGAAAGGCGAGGTACAAACGATGCGATATTGAACCAGAAGAGCAACTGTACGAGCAGCGGGGTCCCTCGGAACAACCAGATGTAACTCGACGCAGCGCTAGAGAGCACAAGATTCTTTGAGAGGCGCATCAACGCCAGAATCGTCCCGCCGACGATGCCGATCAACATCGCGATGACGGTGAGGTACAGCGTACGAAACAGTCCCGCGAGCACGTCGGAACTGAAGAAGTATTGGCCGACCACGCCCCACTGCAGACTGCTTGATGTCACCAGCAAGTGAATCAGCATCGCGAGGAGGACGAAGACAATCGCTACCATCACCCATCGTGCGGAGTGGCGAATGACCTTCTTCGCCACTCCGTCCGATGAGAATCCTTGTTGGCCTTCTTGACCCGATGCTTTCGGTTGCGTCACCACAATTTCATCCACCTTCATGTCCCTCTTGGCACAGCTGGACGAAGAATCGGCAGCCACCGGATCAACATTGCCTCAAACTACATGAAGCGTTATTTGTAGACGCCGGCCGACTTCACGAGACCATAGGTCAAACTCCATTGCTTCATAATCTTCGCGTACGCCCCCGTTGCAATGAGGTGGTTGATCGCCTGGCCCACCAGATTGGTGATTCCCGCCTTCTTGGCGATACCGACGCCTTCAGGGGTGGGCAGGTAGTTGAGCGACTGCAGGACGAACTGATGGGCCGTCTGCTGGATGAGCCACGACAGCTGATCCTCAGAACTCGAATACACCTGGTCGCGTCCACTACTCACAGCGAGTTCCGCCGCAGAGTCTGACGGGAACGAAACCACGTTGACGTTCGCCTTGCCCGCAGCCTTGCACGCCGGGTCGACACCCTTGAGTTGTTCGATGAAGGCCGAGCCCTCGATGACAGCGATACTCTTGCCGCAGAGGTCAGTCGCCTTGGTGATCTTGAGCGAACTGCTCTTGGGTACGGCAAATCCGGTTCCCACGTTGTAATAGGTCACGATGTCGATCTGCTTCAATCTCGGTGCCGTTGAAATGAACGACGTGAACGACGTGTTGTAGCGACCGTTCTGGAGCCCGGGGATGAACCCATCGAATGCGCCCGATGCGGTGGCGTGCCATGAAAGGTTCAAGGTCGCCGCGACGGCCCTACCCAGGTCGACTTCCCAGCCCACCAGTTTTCCGTTGACAACCAATTCGTCCGGCGGTGCGTCGTTGTACGTGATGTCCACTAGGCCCGTCGCCTTGACCGCCGCCGGGACTGCCGACGCCAGAGCTGCATCGGCCGACACCGTAGCGCCGTCAATCTTCACTGCCGCAGCTGGTCCCGCCGCTCCTGCGGAGGAACCCACCACGAGCCCACCTAGCGCGAGAGTGGATGCAGCGACGATCAGGGTACTGGCTGAGCGAATTCTCTTCGGTCGACGTCGAATCGAAGCGCTCGATCGGTTAGCAAATTCCTTGTTCATTGTGATTGATACCTCCCCTTTGCCCAACTCGATTAGCGGACTGATTAGTCACCATAGCGTCTAGACATTTGTTCGTCAAGCAAGCAAATGTACGCTATACGTGCAAATGCGTCCGAATCGCGCCCTCACAATGTTGAGAATCTGTCAATTCGAAAGGGCTCGAGATCAATGGATGGCGCTCTTCCAAGAGTCAACTCGGCGAGAATCTGACCCATGAGAGGACCCGCGGTTAGGCCCATGTGAGGAAAGAGACCCACCAGAAGACGCGGGTCCGCGGGAAGAGATCCGAGGATGGGTCCCAAGTCGGGCGTCGCATTTCCAATCCCCGCCCACGAGCGCACGATCAGTGCCCGAGCGAGCGACGGGACGGCGTGAACGGCGACATCGAGATTGTCCCGGAGTGAGTCAATGTTGACGAGTGGATATTGGGAAGTTTCGTCAAGTCGAGCCGGCCAGCCACCGCCAATGAGAACGCCACCCGATCGGGCTTGTTTGAGTGTCAATCGCTTTCCCGCGAAGTAGACCAAGTGATCGATCAGGGGAACCAGCGGTTCAGTGACGCTGACTTGGACGGGTTCGGAGGTGACGGGGAGGGGAAAACCCAGCATCTTGGTGTGCTGCGCCAGTCCATCACCCGAGGCCAGCACTACTTGTCGAGCGTGAACAGAGCCTCGTTCCGTGAGCACACGAATATGGCGTTGTTCCACTTCGAAGTGCACGACGTTCGCCCGCGTCAGAACTTGCGCACCCTGAGTGACCGCCTTACGAGTGAACGCCGGCGCTGCCAACATCGGATTGGCCTTGCCCTCAATTGGGCAATATTCAGCGCCAATGATCTTCTCGGACACGTACGGGGCAAGCTCTCGCAGTTCTCCTTGGTCCAACATTCGAGAATCGATTCCCGCCGATCGTTCGATCTCGACCTTGCGTTCAACGAGACGCATCTGATCGGCATTGTCAACCAGTAGCAGACCTCCACGCGTCTTGACTTCTAGATCAACCCCGAGTTCATCAGAGAGGACGGACCACAATTGGAGAGAGTCGGCTAAGAATTTCAGTGCGGGGAGAAATTGAGCGGCCCACTCCTCACCCAATTCGACGAAAGGTTGGTGCTGGATTTGTCCGTGGAGACTTCCCGCATTTCTCCCCGACGCTTCGGTGCCGATATCGTTGCGATCCACGATGACGACACGCACACCGGCGCGAGCCAGGTGGTACGCCGTGGCGCTGCCGGTGATCCCGCCTCCGATCACGGCGACGTCGAAATCGCCCAGGTGCAAAAGATTCGGCTGATCACGAAGGCGAGCGTGTCGCGAGGGAGTCCCCGCATCGTCGGAATGTTCGGCAGGTGTCGAATTCGGCGTCATCATTGATCCACCACTTAGTGTACGCTACACGTGCAAATGTTCGTAGAGAGGACAACTATGGATTCAGGCTTTCGTGGGAGTTACACCGTTTGTGTCACACCATTCAGTGACGACGGACTACGAATCGACGTCGAGGGCCTGAAGCGATTCCTGTCCTGGCAGATTGACCTGGGCGTCCCCGGAGTCATCATGCTCGGCACCACCGGCGAATTCCTCACCCTTAGTGACGAAGAGCGAGCCGAAGTCGTCGCCACCACCGTGTCGCACGTGGGAGGGAAGATGAAGGTCTTGGTCGGTACGATGAACGCCTCGACCCCTCGAGCCGTGCGAAATAGTCGTCAAGCGCAGGAATTCGGTGCAGACGGGCTGATGGTCTTGCCGCCCTATTACTACACGCCGACGGACGACGAGATCTTTCGGTACTACCAAGCAATCTCCGAAGCGGTCACCATACCCATCATGTTGTACAACAATCCGGTCACTTCCAACGTCGACATGTCGGCGGCCCTCGTCGCACGCTTGACCAAAGCCTTCGAAAACGTGCGATATATCAAGGAGTCCAGCCAAGACATCGCCAGGGTGCGAGACGTCATCGAAGCCACGGACGGGGTGATGAACGTCTACGCCGGCGAGCGCGTCGTCGACTCGTTCCTGTTGGGCGCGGTCGGTTATGTCAATCCCTACGGCAATTACGTGCCTCGAGCGTCGAGTCGAATCTGGAACCTCCTATCCGATGGACGAATTGACGACGCCCGAAGGATTCAGCGACTGATTGATGCCATGGACCACATCATCGCCGAGGGTCACCCCACCTACGGTCACCAGTGTTACTCAAAGAGACTCGCGGCGCACGCGGGTTACCCCGTTGGTGACGTGCGTCCGCCCCTCACCACGTTCCCCCAACTCGGCGAAGAAGGGGAGCGGCGTTTGTCGTTGCTCTCCGAGATCATGGGCCGGATGGATCGATTAATGGACGAACTTGAGGCGCCTGTTTCGTAGTGATCGCCAACGGCGAGTGAACCTCAGTGGGCCACTCGACGATCAATCACTTTTAGGAGGCCCAAATCTCACGAAGGGGTTGATGTCTACGTCAAAGCCGGCGTCGTTTCCCGTGAGTTCTTGACGACGCTGCGCGATGCGCCACTGTTCGCCCTCACGCACCACCAGGTCTCGATACTGACCCATCATCGTCGCCGTGGAACCATCAGGCCGCTCGTGCCACGCGAAGACGTAGCTGACTACATTCGCCCGTAGATTGTCACTCTCGAGCGAGACCATCACATTGGACAAGTGATGCGACGTTCGCCTCCAGCGCCACATCCGTTCGAGGTCTTGGCGCAGTTGTCTCGATCCAGTGCTGTGCATTCGCTCCTCGGGACCGTAGTCGACCTGACAATCGTCGGTGAACAGGGCGGCCAAGGCGTCGAGGTCCATGCGGTCCAGATACGCGCAGTACGCGAAGAGCAGTTCGCTGATCGCTTGCTTGTGTCGCACTTGGTCAACGTAGTGTTCACTATCCACGCCAGCTTCCTCTCGGTAACGTCGCCGATGACTTCATCTTCGCGTCTTTCACTCAAGACTCCTTCATCCGGTACCTATCGACTCGTTGGAGATGATCTGCATCAAAGATTTCCTCCACTGGGGTGATTCAAGGGAGCGGTCTTGCTATCATGATGCCAAAAGTCCGTTAGTCGAGCAAATGTGCGTATAACGAGCATACGGGAGATGCGAACGATATGACATCGCTAGGAATTGAAGGCACCGAGCGACGGCCGCTTACGTTCGATCGCTCCGCCGCCATTGCAGGATGCGACACCGGGGACGACGTAACGTGCGAGTGACGAAGCCGGGCATTGTCTCGGAGCCGACCAATATTGCCATCAACTTCGAGGGACTCCCGGTTCCAGCACGTGCCGGCGAGAGTGTTGCGGCCACGCTCGTGAACTCTGGCCACCTCGGCTTTCGTACGACGAGGGCGGGGGCCGAGCGCGGCATCTTCTGCGGCATGGGTGTGTGCAGTGAATGCGCCCTCACCATCGATGGCGAGCCGGGCCGCCTCGGCTGCATGACCAAGGTCTCCGACGGGATGCTGGTCGAGAAGAACCCGCCGATGCGTCGTCTCGACGATGCGACGGCGGTATCACTCGAGGACGAGTTCATCGATTGCGAGATCCTCGTCATCGGGGCCGGGCCCGCGGGCCTGCAGGCCGCACTCAGCGCTGCGGAGTGCGGCGCCCGGGTGGTTGTACTCGACGAGCGCGCCACGCCGGGCGGTCAGTACTTCAAGCAACCCAACTCACAGTTCGGAGTTGAGGAAGACGGACTCGATCATCAATATCAACAGGGGCGCGAGTTGGTGCGCGCCCTCGACGTTGCCGGTGTGGAGATTCGCCAGGAGACGCGAGTTTGGGGAGTGTCACAAGACGGTGAGATCTATGCAGCATCGTCGACGGGTCGCCTCGTACTCAAGTGGCACGCTCTGATCCTCGCGTCGGGGGCGTACGAGCGTGGCGTGCCGTTTCCTGGCTGGACGCTGCCCGGCGTCATGACGACGGGCGCCGCCCAGACCCTATTGCGTTCCTATCTCGTCGCCGCGGGAAGAAGGGTCCTCGTTTCGGGCAACGGTCCCCTAAACCTTCAAGTCGCGGCGGAACTAACGCGCGCGGGCGTCGACGTCGCGGCCGTAGCCGAAGCGGCGACGTTGTGGCGTCCTTCTAACGTCGCCCATATGGCCCAGATGATGCTGATGGCACCCGCCTACGGCCGTGAGGGGTTGTCCTACGTCACCGATCTCCTCAAGGCGAGAGTCCCGATAATGGCTCGATCGGTCATCGTCGAAGCCCAAGGTGACGGGCGTGTCGAGTCCGCGGTCGTAGCAAAGATCGATGAGACCGGTCGTCCTATTTCCGGCACGCACAAGACCTTCGACGTTGATTCGATCTGTTTGGGATTCGGATTCGTGGCTTCCAGTGAACTGGCGAGATCTCTGGGGTGCGCTCACCACGTCGATGCATCGAGCGGCTCCGTGGTCGTCGACCGCGACCGGGTCGGACGCACGTCGGTGGTCGGGGTGTGGGTCGTGGGCGACGGAGGGAGCGTGAAGGGGGCGCAGGTCGCCCAATCGATGGGCAAACTCGCTGGCGCCGACGCCGCGCGGCACGTCGGAGCCGCCGATGGGACTCGTGATCACGACCAGACCGCGACGACTGTTCGGATTCTCTCTCGCCAGGAGAGGTTCCAGCGATCCCTCTGGCAACAGTTCAGGGCCCCTCGTCTGGTCGGGCAGTTGGCGACGCCGGACACGATCATCTGTCGATGCGAAGAGGTGACCCTCGGTGAGATCGACGCCGCCCTTGAGTCGTGGTTGGGTAGCGCCGGTTCCATCAAGCGCGTCACGAGAGCGGGAATGGGCAAATGCCAAGGCCGATACTGCTCGCCGGTTCTTACCGAATTGGCCTCACGTGCGGCGGGCGACAGGGCGGACGCCCTCTCAGGCTTCATCCCTCAGGCGCCCTTCCTGCCCACCTGTGTGACGACTCTAGCGAAAGGTTCGTCCCGGTCACAAGATTGATCGTCCTAGGGAGATTCGCCGGCATCAACTCCGGTGACGTCCGTCTTTGCACGTCGCCCCGCGCTCCCGCGCAACAATTGACGTGGTCTACTCCCGCGGATGCGAGGACGTGAACTCGAGTCCGGTCGACAGATATCTCATGAGCGCAGCGTCATCGAGGTGTCACTAGAGCTCATCGCGAAAGTGAGCAACACCCCGAAGAGCCGTTGGCTGCGCAGCGCTCTCTCGATGTCGCGCAGGACCTAAGCGATCAGCGACGACAGGCTCACCATCTTGATCGAATGGGCCTCGGCCACGGGCGTGTAGGTGACATCCCCGTTGACGACGTTCACCCCTTCGCCGAGGGCCGGGTCAGCCCTCACGGCTTCACGCCATCCGAGGTCGGCCAGTCGCATGGCGTATGGCAACGTCGCGTTCGAGAGTGCCCGTGTCGAGGTGGTCGGCACGGCGCCTGGCATATTAGCGACGCAGTAGAACACGGACCCGTTGAGCACGAACGTCGGGTCAGAGTGCGTCGTTGGTCTGGTGGCCTCAAAACAGCCGCCTTGGTCCACGGAGATGTCGACCAACACCGAGCCTTGCGACATGCGCCCGACGAGTTCATTGCTCACCAGGGTGGGTGCCTTCGCGCCGACCACGAGGACCGCACCGATCACGATGTCAGCCCACAGACACGCTTCTTCGACGGCGAGGACCGACGATGCGATGGTCGCGACCGATCCCCTGAAATGGTGGTCGATCTGGCGCAACCGCTCGAGGTTCCGGTCAAGGATGCGCACATTCGCTTGCATCCCCACCGCGATCGTTGCGGCGGCCATCCCCGCTACTCCAGCTCCAATGATGACCACGTTCGCGGCGTCCACCCCGGGAACGCCGCACACCAGAGTGCCGTGGCCACCACCAGAGCGCATCAGGTGATGCGCGCCCATCAAGGGCGCCATACGGCCAGCCACTTCGCTCATAGGTATCAGCAGCGGTAGGGACCCGTCTCGAAGGCGCACCGTCTCGTATGCAATGGCGACATTGCCCGCCTGGATCAGTGCGTCGGTACAGGGTCGGGAGGCGGCGAGATGAAGATAAGTGAAGAGCACTTGATTGTCTCTCGCGGCCAATCGCGGATACTCGACCGCAATCGGCTCCTTCACCTTCAAGATCAAATCACCCGCGGCCCACACGTCGTCTGCGTCGTTCACGATTGTTGCGCCCATCGCTTCGTAGTTGGCGTCGGCGAACGTCGACCCCTCACCCGCACCCTTCTCAACGAGGACCTGATGCCCCTGGGACGTGAACTCACGAACCCCGGCGGGAGTGAGCGCTACGCGATGCTCGTCCGTCTTGATCTCCTTGGGGACTCCGATAATCATGACTTGAGGACCTTTCTTTTGGGGAATCATTGCGCGCGCTTCCGGCAGCGCTTCACTGATGAACGACCTACTGCGGACGGCCGATTTGCTTCTTCTGGTACGCGCGCCACGTGGTCGCCCAGACGTGCTCATCTTCGAGCGGCGACGCGACAGCGCGGCGGGTCACCTGACGGTGCGGCGATGTGCGTACCACGTCGGGAGTGGCGTACGCCTCGGAACACACGGTGGCGAGGACATCAATCCACTCGTCGATGTCTTCCTTCGACCACGTCTCTCCCGCCTCCGGCGTGAAAGGTTCAGGTACGATCCACGGTTCGTGGCTGAGCCACATCGCGTCGATGCCGAAGTCGGTCATGCGATTTTGCACGTCGATGACCGTAACGCCCGTGTCGGCGGTCAGGGTCTCGAGACTGTAGCGGGTCATCTCCATCCGATATCCCGGAAGGTGAGGATGCGCTCTCGTTACCCCGGGGATCTTGACCAAACGGGCGTCGATGTAATTACTCGCCAACACCGAAATGTCCGACGCTTCGTCAATGCCGCGCGCACCCATTGCCCGAGTCCACGCGTAGGCCTTGAACACTTGGGGAATGTTCCCCAAGAACTCGCGAACATGACCGATGCTGAGTGCCGGTTCCACCAGACGGAAGTGGCCCTCGTCGTTGTTCACTACGGGGCCGGGGAGGAACGGCTCGAGCGCCGCGCTGCAACCGTACGCCCCCACCGCCGGCCCGCCGCCACCCTTGGGGGCGCCAAAGGTCTTGTGCAACATGAACATGCAGGCGTCGAAGCCCAGTTCACGTGCGCGAAGCTTCCCCATGAGACCGTTGAAGTTGGCGTGGTCGTAGAAGCACAACCCACCCGCCGCGTGGACAATATCGACCCATTCGGCGATGTGGGGATTGTAGATGCCCATGTCGTCAGGATTGTTCACCATGAGAGCGGCGGTGCGCGGTGAGACCGCTGCGCGCAGGGCTTCAACCGACGGATAGCCGGACTCCTCGAGCGGCAGGGTGATCACGTCGAACCCTCCCGCAGCGGCCGTCGCAGCATTGCACGGGTGAGCCTGAATGGTGGTGATGATCTCGTTGCGCTGGGCGAGTTGTCCCAGTGATTCGAAGTAGGCGCGCGTCACGCACACGCTGACGTACGCCGCATCGGCCCCGCCGCCGGCTTGGAACACGAACCGGTCCATCCCGGAGAGCTCACGCAGCATCAGGTCGAACTCGTACACCACCTCCAGGAGCCCTTGAATGGTGGACTCGTCTTGCAGCGGGTGCACCTCGCGAATCTGGGACAGCCGAGTCAACGATTCGCTCATCACCGGGTTGTACTTCATGGTGCACGTACCAAAGAGATCGACGCCCAGCATGCCCAACGTCTCCTGGGAGAGCCGCAAGTAGTGGCGAAACACTTCGAACTCGCTCAACTCTGGCAATACCGGTGCGCTGGCACGCAGGGTGCTCTCGGGCACCCGTGAAAGGGCCGTCTCGACTGATTCGACTCCCCCGTCAAGCATTCCCGGAACCACGAGGCCTCGTCGCCCCGTTCGGCCGAGTTCAGTGATGAGGGGCTCGTCCCACACCGCCGCCCGATATTTACTTGGATCGCGGGAGGCGCTCATCGCGCGATCTCCTCGAGCACGGTGGCCAGACGCTCGATGTCGTCGAGCGAATGCAGCTCGGTCACGCAATAGAGTGCGCACTGAGCCAATTCGGGTGCGCTCTCGGAGAGGTCGAGTCCGCCGAAGATTCCACGTTCGAGCAGTCTCGCGTTGATCTCCTTGACTTTCAGCGACGACGCGGAGAAATCGACGACGAACTCTCGGATGAACCCTTCGCCGAAGCGTATCGACACGTTCTCAATCGCGCTGAGTCGTTCTGCCGCATAGTGGCTGCGCTGCAACAGCGCGACGCCAATGTCGCGGAAACCCTGGGGACCCATCATCGCCATGAATGCGGTGTTCGAGATCGTCCAGAGATAGGTCGAATTACCCGTCCAGTCGTTACCTTGCTCGCGCGCTCCGTAGGAAGTCTGTTCCATGAGGAATTCGGAGAACCCGCGCTCGCCGGGCTCGAGGGTGTCGCAGATGCTCACCTGCAGCGTCGGGTACTCACGGGCGTAGCGACTTTCATCGTGACTGGCGATGAAGCCCCCGACACCGCCCCCTGCATTCATGTGAACACCAAGGGTCTGAATCGATCCGACGGCCAGACCGACCCCCAACTCTCCCGGCGGCGCCAAGACGCCGAGTAGGAGGGGATCGACACCGAGGATCACCTCGGCCCCCACCGTTGCGGCCTCGCGCACGATCAACGCGATCTCGTCTTCGATCACCCCGAAGAAGTTCGGCGACTCGACGTAGACCGCCGCCACGTCGTCGCCCAGTTTGGATCTCAAGTCGTCGATGTCGACGCGCCCGTCAGCCGCACGGTATCCCACGAATTCAAGTCCCAGGTGATTCTCCTGCTCGGAACTCCCGCAATAATTCGAGATCACCGAGCGGCGCTGGGGGTCGACGGCGTTGGTGACGAGGACTTTGGAACGAGTGGTCATGCGCGCGGCCATTCGAAGGGCGTGGCCGGCGGCGCACCCCCAGCTGTACACCGGCAATCCGATGAAGTCGAGATCGAGCAACTCCCCCAATTGGCTCGCCCATTCGAACCACGCTTGGTAGCGACCATAATCCGACGACGACGTTCCCATCACCGAGGTCTGCCACTCGAAGCGCGCCGAGAGTTCGTCGCAGATCGCCGGCACGTGATGGCGATATGCGCCCGCGCCGAGAAAACTCAGCGTCTCCTCGCACGAGGTGGTTCGATCGAGGAAGCCTTGGAGGTGTCGGCGCAATTCTGCCTCGGAGGAGAGTTGGCGCGGTAAGTCGAGAGGGCGTTGGAGGCGTTGACTCGCGGGAATCTGCTGAAAGAACTCATCGATGCTGGAGGCGCCGGTCTCGTCGAGCATCTCTTGTTGGATCTCTCTCACCGAGTTGGGCATATAGGGGTGTGCCATCACTTCGTCCTTTCGCTCATCCTTCATCATGACGGTATTGCCACTCGCATTACCACAGAGCGACGAGGTGCCACCCGGACGCGTTGGTACCTCAAGCAGTGGTGCGGAACGGCACCGTCGACGTCGACCCACAGGACCGACGGGTCGAGGGCGAAGAGTTTGGTGGCGCCCGACACGATGAGCAGGTCCTCGGGTCCCAAGTTGTTCAAGACCCGTGCGCCGAGTTGTTGGTTTCCGCGTCCCAGCAAGAAACCTTGCCCGCCGACGACGCCCAGCACTACGGTCGTGCGCTCGAAGCCGGTCATCAAGTGTAGGATCTCGTCCTCACTCAAGTCCGATCCGATCAACTGCGCGTTCGCGACGGCGTCAACGCCCAGCGGTGTGGCCTCGAGGCCGAGGTGCGAAAGGATCTGTCTCGTGGTCGAACCAGGACCGAAGAGGTACAAGACGTTAGGAAGAAGTTCGTGGGCCACTGCGACACACAACGCCTCGAACTCGGCCCTGGACCCCAGCGCGGTAGACACCTTGGCGCCGCTCACGCGCCGGTCACGCCCGCGCGGCACCGTCGCCACACCCAAGTCCTGGTCGCTGCACGCAGCCCCCCCCACGGCGACCACCTCAGCCGACGCGATGAGCCGTGATTCGCTGACCAGATACTCGTGAGCAAGGAGACCGGCGGCTTCGGGACTGGCGGCGAATACTCCAGAACGCATCTTGACGCCGCTGGGGATCCCCAAGATCGGGAAACCAGGACCGACGCCACGGACGACATCGTGGGCCGTTCCGTCACCACCCGCGAACAAGATGAGATCGCATCCCGCGTCGCGCAACAGGCGCGCCGCACGTCGCGAGTCGTCACCGGTCGTGACATTCGACGCCTCCTCGACCAGATGCTCGTACTCGATGCCCAACTCCGCGAGAACGTCGCCGCCCATTGGACCCGCTACCGAGACGAAGCGGACCTTCGAGGCATCAACGTGCGCCAGGGCTCGCTTCGTTCGCGTTGCCGTGAGCGGCTGAGCTCCACGTCGCCTGGCCTCCGATAGTAGGTCGGCGCCATCGGTGCCGTGCAGGCCCACCGCTCCGCCCATGCCCGCGATCGGGTTGACGACCAGTCCTAGAGTGCCAATCACCCTCGCCCGCCTCAGTGGGCCGCAAGTTCGTCGGCGACGCTATCGAGAGCTCGTCTCGTGACCGCCACCATCTCGTCAAGCTCCGATTCGGTGACGATAAAGGGTGGCGAGAACGCAATCGTGTCGGCCGCCGGCAGCGCGCGCGTTATCACGCCCAGTTCGCGACTCGCCCGAGTGACGCGCACACCCACCTTGAGAGCGGGATCAAATTTCGTGAGTGGATCGGTGCTCTGCACGAACTCGACCGCGCCGATCAATCCCTGACCTCTCACCTCGCCCACCAACGGGTGTCCATCGAAGGCCTGATGGAGGAGACCCTGCATATAGTCTCCGCGGTCCTTCGCGCGTCCGATGAGCTTCTCGCGTTCAATGATGTCGAGATTAGTCAAGGCCGCCGCGGCACTGAGGGGATGCGCCGAGTAGGTGTAGCCGTGGCCGAAGACACCGTACCGTGAACTGCCCTCCTCGATCACTCGCCATACCTTGTCCGAGACCATGACCGCCGACAGTGGCACGTACGCCGAAGTGACTCCCTTAGCGACCGTGATCAAGTCGGGCTCAATCCCGAAGACGCTCGTGCCAAATCCTTCGCCCAGTCGGCCGAATCCGCACACCACCTCGTCGGCGATCATCAAGATGTCGTAACGGCGAAGAACCTCTTGCACCGCTGCGAAATAGCCAGCCGGTGGGACGATGACCCCGCCCGCGGCCTGAATGGGCTCAGCGATGAACGCGGCGACAGTTTCAGGCCCCTCGGCGAGGATGAGCTGCTCGAGGTCACTGGCCAGCATCGCCACGAAATCCGCCTCACTCATCTCGGGTGTCGCTTCCCACAAGGCGTGCGGGGCCTTGGTGAATCGAATCATGGGCAGCGGCAGGTCGAAGCCGTCATGCAAGTTGTCCAGGCCGGTGAGACCTGCGGTCATCACCGTGACGCCGTGGTAGCCGCGACGACGCGAGATGATTTTCTTCTTCTCGCGACGGCCAAGAACGTTGTTGTAGTACCACACCAACTTGATCTGCGTGTCATTCGCATCAGATCCACTGTTGCCGAAGAAGACTTTGGACATGGGTACGGGAGCCGTCTCGATCAGGCGTTGGGCCAGCATGGTCGATACGTCATTGGCCATGGACGAGAACGAATGGTAGTAGGACAGTTTCGAGCACTGCTCTTGAAGGGTCGTGGCCATCTCTTCATTGCCGTAGCCGATGTTGACGCACCACAGTCCCGCCATGGCGTCAAGGAAACGATTCCCTCTCGAGTCGAATAACTCACAGCCCTGACCACGCACGATCATCAACGGACCCGAGAGACCGTGTTCCTGGGCCGAAGTGAATGGATGGAACGCGTATTTGACGTCAAGGCCATCAAGTTCTTCGCTGCGCGCCAGAAACGCCTCATTTTCTACAACCATCGGGTACCCCTATCAAATGTTCGCTACGCGGGCAAGTGCGCGATGAACGCACAAAACAAGAGTAGTATATAGAGAACTATGGAACCACTCGTAGATTTGCCCCAAAATATTGGTGACCGGCTCAATTCGTTACGCGAATCGAAACTTCTGCAAGAAGACCTATTTATAGGGGGCGAGTGGATGGCGAGTTCATCCAACGAGCGCCTTGACGTGTCGAACCCGTCGACCGGCCGAATCATCGCCAGCGTGGCGTGCGCGACCCTCAGCGAGACCACTCGTGCAATTGACGTGGCCCATGAGGTGATGGCCGAATGGTCGACGAGAACCGCGACCGAGCGAGCAGACGTATTAATGCGTTGGTACCAGTTATTACTCGACAATGTCGACGCCCTGGCCACCATACTGACCGCAGAGCAAGGAAAACCCCTCGCTGAAGCGAAGGGCGAGATTACCTACAGCGCCGCATTCGTGCGCTGGTACGCCGAAGAGGCTCGCCGTTCCTACGGCGACGTTATTCCGTCAAATCGTGCCGGCCGACGGCTCTTTGCGCTCCGCCAGCCCATTGGGGTAGTCGCGGCGATCAGTCCCTGGAACTTTCCGGCCCTGATGATCGCGCGCAAAGTGGCACCCGCGCTGGCCGCCGGCTGTGGCGTGGTGCTCAAACCACCCAGCGAGGCGCCACTATCAGCATTGGCGCTTGCCGAACTTGGACACCGAGCGGGACTCCCCGCGGGGATCTTCAACGTCGTCCACGGGCAGCCCGAAGTTGTCGGCCCGGTATTGACCTCGAGCCCCAGAGTTCGCATGCTGACCTTCACCGGGTCGACCGAGGTCGGCAAACTGCTGATGACCCAGTGCGCGACGACCGTCAAGCGCCTCGCGCTCGAACTCGGTGGCAACGCCCCCTTCATCGTCTTTGAAGATGCCGACATCGCATCGGCGGTACGCGGCGCGATCGATGCGAAATTCCGCAACGCTGGTCAGACCTGCGTGTGCGCGAACCGACTGATCGTCCACTCGAGCATCCGCGACGAATTTGTCTCGCAGTTCGTGGAGGCGGTGGACAAGCTCAAAGTCGGCGACGGATTCGACCCCGATGCCACCATCGGACCATTGATCGACGAGGCCGCCGTCGCCAAAGTGCAACGCCATCTCGACGACGCCACCCATCGAGGCGCGACCATCGCTCGCGGTGGTCGCCGTCACGCGCTGGGGGGCACGTATTTCGAACCCACCGTACTCGTGGGCGTCACGTCCGCCATGGACGTGACGCGTGAGGAGACCTTTGGGCCGGTCGCGCCCGTATTGGATTTCGAGACTGAGGAGGAGGCCCTCGCGCTGGCCAACTCAACGGAGTCCGGACTCGCCGCGTACTTCTTCACCCGCGACGTAGGACGGGTGTTCCGCGTTGGTGAGGCACTGGAGTTCGGAGTGGTCGGCGTCAACACGGGGGCGATCTCCTACGAGGGTGCACCCTTTGGCGGCGTCAAGCAATCCGGTCTCGGCCGTGAGGGGTCACGTCACGGCCTCGAAGAATTCACTGAACTCAAGTACCTCTGCGTCGACGGGATCTAAGTCCCGCTCACGACGTCACCGTGATACCGGTATCGACGAGTACTTGGTGGATCTCGGCTAGAGCTTTCGGGTCAGTCAAGGGAAGTCGAGGACGACGAACGGTGCCCCCCGGCTGTCCGATCATCGCCATGATGGCTTTGAGCTCGCTCTGGTAGGCGCCGTACACGCCGGCCCAACCACCGGGTAGCCAAAGCTTTGGGAACAACTCCTGGGTTCGCCGGGCGTGTTCTTCGCAGTAGGCCAGATCGCCACGCCACAGCGCCTCGAAGAATTGCGCGTCGGGTTCGCCGAAGAGACTCCCACCTCCGATGAAGCCGTCACCGCCGAACTCTTGAATCTCCTGGAGACCGCGACTCGTCATGTAGGGGCCAAAGACGCGAGCACGTCCGACGATGCGTCGCGATGTCTCGTAGAACTGCTCGGCGTTGGGGGTCGAGTCCTTCACGGCAACGACGTTCTCAATGTCCACGAGCCGATCGGCCAGGTCTGGCGTGATCTCCACATTGGTTCCGTGGGGCCAGTTGTAGACCATGAGCGGACCGTCGATGGACGAGGAGATGTCGTCGTAGTACTGCACGATCTCATCGGGGGTGGGCTTGGAGTAGGGAGGAGCGCTCACTTCGACACCGCTGGCGCCCGCGGCCAGCGCGTGCTGCGCGTAGTGGGCGATCTCCTTCGCGGTGTAGGCGGTGCAGCCAATGACGACGGTCATGCGTCCCGCTACTTGATCGATCGCGGTCTCGGCGACTTGGCGCCGTTCCCCTTCTGTCTGGGAGAACCACTCCCCCACGGTGCCGTTGATCAAGACTCCATGGAAGCCACAGCCCACGTAGTATTCGAGCAGCGCGCGCAGCGAGTCGAGGTCCAAACTCTCGTCACCCTCCTTGAAGGGCGTCGGGCACGACGGCCAGTACCCTTTCCATTCCACATCACTTCGGTCCACACTGTCTCCTTATTTTGAGGGTCACTGCTTGATGATTCGGTCGGGGGCGAATTCCGGGGTTATCTCCGTGGCGCCGGGCTCGACGAGATGCCGGGCCATTTGACGCGCCACCAGGGGGCCCAGGGTGAATCCCGTCGACGCAACGCACACGAAGTAGCCGGGCATCGAACGAAACTCACCCAAGATGGGATTGAGATCATCGGTGAAGGCAATCACACCGGTCCACATGTGTATGACGCGAACGTCCTTGAGAGAAGGCAGCACACTCAGCGCGACCGCGGCGTTACCCGCGGCACTCGACCACCGCACGGAATTGCGCTTCGGGCCGGGCTCGTCTCGTGCGGGCCAACCGCCGCCGATGATGAAGGTTCCGTTACTCGCCTGCTTCAACGTCAGGCGCCTCCCAATGTGTTGCAGCATTGGAGTGAGCATTCGTTCGCGGGGCTCGGTCACATTGACGTGCAAACCCTCGTGACGCATCGGAAGTCGCAGGCCACTCAACTCTGCGATGGCGTCGGCCCACGCCCCCGCGGCGTTCACCACCCGGTGGGCTTCGATCACCCCGGCCGAAGTCGTGATTCGAAATCGTGTCGCGCCCTGGGTGGTGAGACTTTCTACGGACGACACGCGTGCGTGCGTCTTGATGCGAGCACCCGCCTCGATCGCGCGCGCTGCGAACGCCGGAGCGGCCAGCAGCGGATTCGCGTGACCTTCCTTCGCGCAGTACGTCGCGCCGATGATTCGCTCGGAGAGATAGGGTGCGAAGTCGCGCAGGGCGTCACCGGTGAGCACCTCGGTCTCGAGGCCGGCCGTGCGTTCGATCTTCTGCTTGTCCAGCAGGATCTGCAGTTCGCTCGGGGTTTCGGCGACCATGAGTCCACCAGTGACGTGGACGCCTAGATCGGTGCCCAACTCCTCTTCGAGCTCGGACCACATGGCCGCGGCGGCGGCCTGAAGACGGACGTCATTGAGCAGTCGCCGCTGATCGGCCTCACCATTGGCACCGGTGAGTTGGTGGATCGCAATCTGGAAATGGAAACTGCCCGCGTTGGTGCCCGAAGCTTCTCGATTGAGTTCCCCGCGTTCGACCAGCGTCACCGCAACGCCCGCTTGGGCCAAGTAGTACGCAATGGCGCATCCGGCGAGGCCGCCGCCGATTATCAACACGTCGGTCTCGGCGGGCAGAGCGGCGTCAAGGTCCTTGGTGGCGGGCAAAAGAAGCGGGAGGGTCGCCGGCGAGTGCACGTGAGTACTCACGACGTCTCACGGGTGAATAGTCCACGATCACGAATCGATTCGTCAGCGAGTGCGCTCAGGGGAACGTGGCGAACGGGAGGGCGCTGGGTCGCTATCTGCACGGTGTCGATCGACATCCCCGTCGATGCGGCAATCATAGACTGAATGTGTCGCATGCAATTTCGCCCCTGACACAGGCCCATCCCGGCGCGCGTGTAGCTCTTGACGGTGTTGAGGTCCGACGTCGCAGAGATCGCCTCGTCGATACGCTGGCGTGATACTTCCTCGCATCGACAGATCACGGTCTCGGCACTGGCCAATTCGAAGATGCCAGGACCGACCGCGAACATCGATTGGAGCGATCGGCGAAATGCTTCCTTCTGCGAGAGTTGACGGCGCAGACTTCGCGCCAAGGACTGCGCGTCGGTCTCCTTCACGGATCCGAGCTCCATTGCGACGCGCAGTGCGGCGAGGCGCCCCTGGGCCGTGGCGACGAGTGAACCGCGCACCCCCGTACCATCTCCGGCCCCGAAGACGCCGGGAATCGAGGTTTGACCCCACTCGTCAAGGTCGACGACCGCACCACCAAGATCTTCGTCGTAACCGAAACGGCACTCGAGCAGTCGGAAGAGCTCGCTTGAAGGGACGAAACCGTAACCGAGGCAAACGGTATCGACCTCGATGCGTTCCTCGGTTCCGGCGATCACCCGCCACTGACGGTCCACCGCAGCGTGGACGATGGCCTCGACGCGGGCCTCGCCCTCAGCGCGAACAATGATTCGGCGGTACCGTAAGGGAACGCGCGAGCGCAACAACTGGCCGCGGTAGCGCACGCCGTCCTTCAAGAGTGAGGCGTTTCCCCTCACCGCCTTGAGCATCGCGGCGACGGAACGCAATGATGGTGCGGGACCCGCCTCCAGCGCGAGGACCACGTTGACGCCGTAATGACGCAGTTGGGCGGGGAACGCAAGTGCTACCGGCCCGCTGCCGACAAAAGCTATCCGATCACCCACGCTGACGCGCGACGTCTTGAAGAGCGACTGCGCCCCTCCCGCGGTGATGACGCCCGGCAAGGTCCAACCGGGGAACGCGACAGGTCGGTCGTGGGCGCCGGGACAGATGAGGAGTCGCTTCGCGTGGATGGTCGTCATCGAGGCGGCACCGTGGGAATGGACCACTGCCGTGAAGTCCCTGATTGACACCACGCTCGTGTTGAGGAGGAACTGGACGCCGGCCGCACGGGCCTCATTGATCAATTCGACGCCACGCTCGAAGTCACGTCCGAGGGCAGGGGGGGTGTCGATGACGAACCCCGGCCCCGGCTGCTTATGAATCTGACCACCGAGCGTCACCCGCTCATCGACGAGCAGAGTCCTGACGCCGTGTCGCGAGGCGAGAGCGCTGGCCGCGAGGCCCGCAGGACCTCCGCCCACGACGAGAAGGTCGCACTCCAGCTCTTCGGTGATCATCGTTACTCTCTTCGCGGACTCGTTAGTGGCGCCGACCCCTGCCCCGGCAACGCGCGGGTTCCCGGAACAGGGGTCGAACTACAGCGACACCGTTACCGGTGTCGAATCTTTCTACCTATTAGCAAGCAGGCATCATGGGCAAGGTACTCGCCCCTTCAGTCGACTCGTACGCTTTGGCCATCTGACCCGACTTCTGAATTCCACAGATGAACGAGTTCAGGTATTTTACGAAGGACGTGTTGCCCTTCTGGACCGCGTAGGAGCCGTAGGCGATGTTCAGCGGCTTGGAGAAGTTCACTGCCTTCAACACGTTGCCGTTGGCCTTGTTGAACTGACCCAAAATGTAGTCCTCCACGACCGCCCCGTTGGCTCGACCGGTCGAGACCTGCAGTAGCGCCGTGGTGTCGTCGGGGAACGTGTTCGAAGTGGCCTTGGGGAAATCACTCTTGACAAGCGACTCGTCCGTCGAGCCCTGCAGCGACGTGATGGTCACGCCGGCCTTATTCCACGCGGCGATCGTCGGCGCAATGGTTGACTTCTTGCTCGCGGCGAGGACCAGTTCGTAGGGCACGTAGGAACGACTGAAGGACACGGCCTTCTCTCGAACCGCCGTCGGAGTGAGGCCCACCGACACCAGGTCGAACTTCTTCGCCTGCAACCCCGGAATAAGTCCGGTGAAGGCCAGGTTCACGATATTCAACTTGACCTTCATCTTGGCGGCGAGCATCTTGACCAGTTGGACGTCGTAGCCCGCGGGAGTTCCCGATGCCGTGGTGTACATCTCGGGCTTGAACTGCAGGTCCATTCCTACAGTCAATGTTCCGGGATTAATCAGGTGATACGGGTTGGCCGCTGCCGCATTCGCGCTTGGACCCGACGCCAGAAATGCCCCCGCAACGAGGGTACCTGAGCACGCCACAATGGCAGCTCGATACCTCAGTGTGGTGCTTAGCTTCATTTCTTCTCCTTTTGGATGTTTGTGCACTTCTTGTCTTTCCTTCGGTACTACACCTTCGACGCCGCAATTGACTCGCGGATGGGGGCGCTTCGCGACGCGATCGATTCAGCGCGACGCCGTTGACGGGACGTCGCGAAGCGAGAGAGCATTCCGGTCGATGGCTTGGCCAGAATCCTTTCGACCAAACGGAACAGAAAGTCGATGAGAAAAGCAGCCACGACGTAGAAGCCCGCGGCCGCCGTGTAGAGAACGAACGGTTGGTACGTTTGCGACTCGATGTTCTGAGTAACTCTCAAGAGTTCGGTCAGCCCCACGACGGAGAATACCGACGTGTCTTTCACCATACCGATGAACATGCTGCCGATGTTGGGAATTGCGATGCGGGTCGCTTGGGGCAACGTCACGTGAAGGAAGATCCTCCATCGGCTAAGACCCAGCGCCAGCCCCGCCTCACGCTGACCCTTGGGAATCGCCAGGAGTGCCGCGCGGTCGATCTCGGCGATGAAGGCGCCGTAGAGAAAGGTCAAAGCCACCACGCCCGACTGGAAGGGACTCAGGTTGATGTTGAGCAGGAGCGACCCGCCGTAGTACACCCACAAGACGCTCACCAACGCGGGAATACCGCGAAAGACATTGATGAAGAGAGCGGAAATCCACTTGACTGGACCCTTGGACATGCGACCTAGCGCCAACACCAGGCCGAAGACGACCGAGGTCACGAGGGCGACGGCCGAAACTTCGATGGCCACCCACAGGCCACTCAGGAGTTGGCCGTGGTATTGCCAGACCAGGGACCAATCGAAGTTCGCGGCGAGCGTCACAACACCGCTCCGATGAATTCGCGCGTACGCGGATTCGTGCTCGTGTCGAAAATTTCGCGACCGCCGCATTCGACGATGTTGCCGCCTTCGATGAAGACGTTCAGGTCACCAATCTCACGAGCGAAGTTCAACTCGTGGGTGACGATCACCATCGTCATACCGGATTCGGCCAACTTGCGCATGGCGGTCAGCACTTCCCCTACGAGCTCGGGGTCCAACGCCGACGTCGGCTCATCGAAGAGCATGACTTTGGGATCGAGGCTTAAGGCCCGGGCGATCGCCACTCGTTGCTGTTGGCCGCCTGAGAGCTGGCTCGGATAGTGAGCGGCCCACGGCACGAGGCCGACGCTCGCCAGTGCTTCGACGGCACGCTCCTCAGCGGCCTCTCGCGACACACCCTTCGCCCGTCGCAACGCGAAGGTCACGTTACCCAGGACGGTCAGATGAGGAAAAAGGTTGAACTGCTGAAAGACCATACCGACTTGACGGCGAAGCGCCAAGGGCGAACCGCGCTCCTTCTTCGAGCACTCAGCAGGCCCGTACTCGACACCGAGGACGCGCAGTGATCCCTCGTCTGGTGGTTCCAACAAGTTGATGGAACGCAAGAGCGTCGACTTCCCAGAACCCGATGGACCGAAGATCACCACGTGTTCACCAGCGTGGATTGAAAGGTCGACGCCATGGAGTACTTCGACTGATCCGAACTTCTTCTTGATGCCGCGCAACTCGATGACCGCGTTGCCACGCGTGGGAGGGTGCGACGAGGAATCGTTACTATGCACTGAATTGGTCGTCATAGTTCTTGCGCTTGTCGATCACGACGTGACGCAGCAGGCGCCACAATCACGTTCGACGAACTGATCTCCCTCCCCACATTGAAAATTCAGAATAGCCCGATTTCGCCCGTGGTACGGGCAACTGTACGCATAGTGACATCCCGTGTCAATGACAATACGGGAAAATATTGTTAATTTCTGAAGAACTGCGCACGGTGCGAACCCTCCAAATTCGCCGGAATATCACCGAAGTCCACTTGCCGCGATTCATCGTGCCCCCGCGAAAGAGGACACGACATAGTTAGGCGGTGCGTGAACCTCGAGCCTCGGAAGAGCTAGCCGAAGGTTCGCTACCGCCTAGGAGTGTGAGGAAACTCCACTTTGACGATCGATTCGCATGTCGGCCCGCACGTGAGTCATGCACGCGCGTGTGTTGGGAACACCGTCGACCACGACGAGGCAGTCATAACAGACGCCCATCCCGCAAAAGATTCCCCTGGGAGCACCGTTGACGGTGGTTCGCGTTGACAAGCCTTCTTGGGCGACGAGGACCGCGGCGACGGACTCGCCATCGAAAGCCACCGTCGGCCGTCCATCCACCACGAGCGACACCTGAGGACCTCGACGAAGACCATCGTCTTGAGATAGTGGGAGACGACCTCGGCGAAAACGCTTCATTGCTGCATCGTAATACGTGACTCGTCCCCACACGTCACCGGTTCACCCGCTCCGTGACGCCGTGATGGAATCCTCCTTCGACAATCGGCTCGTTCTCGCCGCTCGTCGTGACGAGCTCGAATCTTCTGACGACGAAGCCAAGGACCATGGGATGGCGTCCACTCATTCGCAACATTGACGAGCACGCCGGGCTGAAGTCGATGTCGAACCCGTGGTAGGCGCTCGCGAGGATGTTGGATGAACAACGCGACGAAACGGCCGACGACTATCAACTTTCGCCACGGCGAAATCAAGGCCGCAACCGCGAAATCAGAGATCGGTTGAAATGCGCGAGAGGCGACGCGACCTCCAACCCTCAGGCGTTCGATGTTGTCACCATCGCCACTATCTGTATGGTGGACTTGCTCGCGGACTCACACGACTCGTGTCGACGTCGTCGATCTCCGAGAACATTTTTGCAATTCATTTCGCGCGAGATGCGAGGAGCCACCATGATGGACTTATCGACGAAAACGATTCTCCTGACGGGAGCCTCGAGCGGCATCGGAGCGGAGACCGCGAAGGTCTTTGGCGAGTCCGGCGCCCACGTCATCGCCCATTACGTCGACGATCTCGATGGGGTCGAGCACGCGACCCGTGATATTCCTGACGACCGAAAACTACTGCTCTCGGCAAATTTCGAAGAGCCCGGCTCCGCGAGACGGCTATGGCGTGAAGCGCTTTCGTGGCGCGGCGTCGTCGACGTGTTGGTCAACAATGCCGCAATCATGCCCGAGACGGCACTGTCCGGCAGCGACGAGGAGTGGGACCAGGGATGGGCTCGTGCGTTGCAGGTCAATCTCGTCGAGCCGTCGAGTCTGACGAGGGAAGCAGTACTGCATTTCGTCGACGCGGGTGGGGGTATCGTCGTCTCGCTCTCGAGTTGGGCGGCTCAACGAGGCTCGGCGATCGCCACGTTGTCCGCGTACGCAGCGACGAAGTCTGCGATCAAGGCACTCACTCAAACCATCGCCCGCAACTACGCCCAGGACGGCGTCCTCGCGTACGTGGTCGCACCCGGCATCGTTCGTACGTCGATGTCGCTCATCTCTGCCACCGCACGAGGAGGAGATGACGCCGTAAAGGCGATTCTGCCCTTGGGGGACCTGGTGCCGACATCGGAAGTCGCCACCATGATCGCATTCCTTTCGAGCGGCCTCTGTCGGCATCTCACCGGTGCGACCATCGATATGAACGGCGCCGCCTACATTCGTTGATCCGCATCACGCGTTAGCGCTGGGGACTTAGCGCCCTTGCTACGCCACAGAAAGTCGCGTAATATCGTACAATTGTACGAACTGCGTACAAACTAGGAGGGACATTATGGTTTCGTATCCCCTAACGTCCCTCATTTTCAGAGGAGCAGCGTGACACAGCCTCCTAGGACGATGCGCTAGTCGTGGCTCGATTTGTCCCACTTCACGAGGCCATTAGTGACCAGGTCCACGATGGCGACGCCGTAGCTCTCGAGGGATTTACCCACTTGATTCCGTTTGCGGCGGGTCACGAGATCATTCGCCAACGGCGTCGCGACCTCACGCTGATCCGCATGACGCCGGACATCATTTACGACCAACTCATCGGCATGGGGTGCGCCAAGAAGCTGGTGTTTTCCTGGGCAGGCAATCCGGGCGCCGGTTCGCTGCACCGATTTCGAGACGCGGTCGAGAACGCGATTCCGCACGAACTCGCAATCGAGGAGCACAGCCACGCGGGTATGGCCGCTCGGTACCAGGCGGGGGCGTCGGGATTGCCCTTCGGCGTCTTGCGCGGTTACCGTGGCACTGATCTCTACGACGTGACCAAATCCATCAAGGAGATCACGTGTCCCTTCACCGGTGAGATTCTCGCCGCCGTACGCGCCCTCACCCCCGATGTTGGTGTGATCTGCGCCCAACAGGCCGATCGGCGAGGGAACGTCATGATGTGGGGTATCACTGGTGTTCAGAAAGAAGTAGTGCTGGCTTCGAAGCGATCTGTCGTACTCGTTGAAGAGATCGTCGACGAGTTCTCACCGCAGAGGAACGGCGTCGTTCTGCCCGCGTGGGTCGTCGACACGATCTCGGTGGTGCCGTCGGGCCCGCACCCTTCCTACGCTCAGGGATACTCGCAACGCGACAATCCCTTCTACGCTTCGTGGGAGCGCATCAGCCGGGACCGCGAAGTTTTCCTCGCGTGGATGAACGAGCACGTGCTGGACACCGTCGACCACGCTGGCTACCTCGCGTCACTCGGGAGTACGCGTAATGGGAGCGTCTCATGACAGCGCGTCCACCCGCTTTCGAATGGACGAGCGATGAGATGATGACGGTTGCCGCCGCGCGAGAACTAGATAATGGTTCGGTCTGTTTCGTGGGAATCGGTCTGCCGAGCACCGCAGCCAACCTGGCGCGGGCCATTCACGCTCCCGACGTCGTCTTGATCTACGAGTCCGGGTGCATCGGAGCGAAGCCGGACCATGTTCCTCCGTCCATTGGCGACGGCATCCTCAGCGAGACGGCCGACGCGGTCATCTCAGTTCCGGAGATATTCGCCTACTGGCTCCAGGCGGGGCGGATCGACGTGGGTTTCTTGGGCGCGGCGCAAGTCGATCGCTGGGGCAATATCAATACCACCGTGATCGGTGACTACCGTCATCCCAAAGTACGACTACCCGGCGCCGGAGGCGCGCCCGAGATAGCGACGTCGTGCAGGAGCGTCATCATCACGCTGCGCCATGGACCACGAGCCCTCGTCGAGAAGCTTGATTTCGTGACCTCCCTAGGGCACGGCGACGGGCAACACTCGCGCCAGCGCTGGGGAATGACCGGAGCCGGTCCACAAGTCATCATCACTGACCTCGGCGTCCTTCGTCCCGATCATGAATCCGGGGAGTTCTCCCTCGTCGCAGTACATCCCGGCGTCGATGTGAGCGACGTGGTGAGCGCCACCGGATGGGCGCTGCACCTGGCGCCCACTCTGATCGAAACACCTGCGCCAACGGAACTCGAACTGGCGGCGTTGCGCCAGTTCGTGGGTCACGAACATTAAGAACCTACGGGAGGACTCGATGAACGAGGTCTACATTGTCGATGCTGTACGCACCCCCATGGGGCGTATCGGAGGCTCCCTCGCCCACGTGCGCCCCGATGACCTAGCCGCCACGGCGCTCTCAGCGCTGATGGCGCGACAGTCTCACTCCACGACCGCAGACGTCTCTAACGTCGTGCTCGGAAACTCCAATGGCGCCGGCGAGGAGAACCGCAACGTCGCGCGGATGGCGCTGCTTCTCGCGGGATTCCCGACGTCAGTACCGGGAGCGAGCGTCAATCGACTCTGTGGCTCTGGGATGGAAGCCGTCCTCCAGGCGAGCCGTGAAATCGCAGTCGGCGACAGCGACCTGGCCATCGCCGGCGGGGTCGAATCGATGTCGCGGGCACCGTGGGTGGTTGCCAAACCCGATCGTGCCTTTGCGCGAGACCACCAGACGATGTTCTCGACGACCCTCGGTTGGCGCATGATCAATCCTGAGATGCGCTCCGAGTGGACGGTGGCCCTCGGGGAAGGGGCAGAAATACTCGCCGACGAGTTCAAGATCTCGCGCGAGGAGCAAGACGCCTTCGCCGTACGCAGCCACCAACGCGCAGCTGCGGCGTGGAAGAGCGGGGCCTTCGACAACGAAACCATCGCGGTACCTTCCACCGACCTGAGCCTGGACGAATGTGTTCGCCCTGAATCCAGCGTTGAGGCGTTAGCCCGATTGCGGCCAGTCTTTCGCGAAAACGGTACGGTGACGGCGGGGAACGCGTCACCGATGAATGACGGGGCCGCCGCGCTGCTCTTGATGTGCGAACGCGCGGTGAACGAGCGCGGTGTGACGCCCCTGGCAAGAATCGCCAGTCGCGCCGTCACCGCCGTCGAGCCACAGCGTTACGGAGTGGGGCCCGTCGAAGCGGCACAGATCGCGCTGGAACGTGCGGGCATCGGCTGGGGCGATCTCGCGGTAGTGGAGCTCAATGAGGCTTTCGCCTCGCAGTGCCTCGCGTGTCTCAAATCCTGGCCCGACCTCGACCCGTCCATCGTCAACCCCCTCGGTGGGGCGATCGCGCTAGGACACCCCATTGGCGCCTCGGGAGCCCGACTCGTCACTACCTTGGCCCACGAACTTCGCCGAGGCGGAGGTGGCTGGGGACTCGCCGCAATGTGCATCGGTGTGGGACAAGGTATTGCGGTGGTCCTCGACGCCCGCTAGTCCCTCCCTAGACCTGTGGCGTGGTCGAACTCGCTCGCCGATGTATCGGCTATGTCTCGTGTGCCTCGGCAGAAGCGAGAGGAAGTCAACTCGAACCCGAATGCGTCGCCTCGAGGTTGAAGACTTCCGGCGACACTTGTCGGACGTGTTCCAGTGTCATCAAGGCGAGATCGCGCTTCTCGCAATTCTCCACCCACTCCTCTAGAGGTAATCGACGATGGACCGATTCGGCGACGCGGGCCACCAAGTCCGGCGACCACTCATCGTGCTGACCTCGTTCGGCACCCATGCGAGCGTACGCCGGTCCGAGCTTCGTGGCGTGCGACTCGATGCCGCCACGAGTATTGAGATCCGCTGTCTCGAATGGCCCGATCACCGACCAACGCCGTCCCAGCCCATCGTGCACGATGCGGTCGATGTCTTCAGGTTCGGCGACTCCATCGCGAACGAGACAGTAGGCCTCACGAAGAAGTGCTCCTTGTAGTCGGTTGTAGACGAAGCCTTCGATTTCCTTCTTCACTTCGATGACCGTGAGGCCCGCGGAGGCCATCAGCGTCCGTGCCGCACTCACGGTCTGAGGCGAGGTGAACGGCGCGGGCACCAGTTCGACCACGGGAAGAAGATACGGAGGATTTGCCGGATGCGCGACGATGCATCGCGAGCGACTGTCGAGAGTGGCCGCGAATGCCGAGCACGTGATCGCCGACGAGGAACTCGCGAAGACGGCCTCCGACGTCGCCAAGGATTCCAAGGTCTCGAAGAGTTCGCGCTTGAGCTCCAGCGACTCAGGGGCGCATTCTTGGATGAATCGCGCAGAGTCAACGGCAGTCGCGAGATCTGATTCGAACGTCACCAACCCGAGTACGCGTGAGGGATCCTTCAGGAGTTCGGCCGCATGAAGTCGCGAAACCACCCCTTCGAACTCGCGGCGCGCGTCGTCAAGTCGCCTAGGGTCGAGGTCGTAGACGACGACCCTCTCCCGCGATCGCGCAAATACGGTCGCCCAGCCCACACCGATGCTGCCGGCACCGATAACCGCGATATGACCCGCGGGCTCTTCTTTCACGTCGCGCCTTTCCCTAGGGTCCATCTAACGAGTAGTCACCGCAGAGTAACGAAGTCCCGTCTCGATGTCGGCCGCAGTCGACATGAGGAGTGGCGCGAAGGCTGTCAAGTCCTCAATGGACTTGCGCCCGATATGGGTCGAGAGATTGATCGCTCCGATGACGGCGCCCTGCGCGTCCTTCACGGGGACGGCCAGGGCGATCAGACCCTCCTCGAGTTCCTGATTCACAAAGGCGAATCCTTGTTCGCGCACCTTCTCGAGTTGCGACAAGAACTTCGACTCGTCGACGACGGACCCGGCGCGCATGGGTTTCAACTCGTAGTGATCGAGGTAGGAGCGTAATTCCGTCTCCGAGAGGTGCGCCAGCATCGCTCGCCCCAATGAAGTGGCGTACGCCGGACGACGAGCGCCGATGTTGACCGAAATGGTCATCAACGAAGGTCCGGCGACCCGCGCAACGTAGACGACGTCCCCGCGATCTAATATCGCAGCCTCGCTGGACTCCCCCGTCACCGCGACGAGCTCTTCGAGTTTGGGCAACGCCACGTCCGGGAACGACAGCGATGAAAGATACGCGTATCCGAGTTCGAGGACCTGAGGAGTCAGTTCGAAGCGATTGAATTTCTCGCGAACGTAGCCGAGTTCGGACAACGTCAACAGAAAGCGTCGCACGGTGGCCCTCGTCAATCCGACCAATTGTGCGACCTCAGAAACGGTCATGGAAGGTCGTTCGGCGTTGAAAACGCGCATAATTTCGAGACCCCGCTCCAAGGACTGCACGAAATCACGCGAGCGACCATTGGCCTTCTCGTGTTCCTTCGGGCTGTCCGTCAACACTTCTTCGTCGCTGTGGGGCTGGGTCATGGGGTGCAAACCTCGGGAGCTAGGTCATTGGAGGAACGGGAATTCGTCACCTCGATGGCACGGATACGGTCGCTCAAAACTAGCCCCCCAAAGCGGTCAAAATGTCCATCGAAAACTACATTGGTTGCAACATCCCATGGGGTCGACCCCCTTGCTCGCCCACCTCAGTCTCATTAGTATACGCATAGCGGATAATTGTCCGTATAGCGATCCATCGGGAGGTAGTCGCCGTGGTGCAGGTTCGACGTCGGTACGGCACGATGACCGGCCTCGACCATATTGGTCTGGGCGTCTCCAACATGGAAGCGTCTGTCGCATTCTTCGCCGGGTTGGGTTTCGAGGATGTCGCATTTGACTATCAAGGGCCTTTACCAGGACTTTCAGTAGTCACCGGTCACGATGTGACTGAGGCCCGGGTCGTCATGGTCCGAAGTTCGAATCCCACCGTGCTGGGTCGTGCGTCGATCAAATTGGTCCAACTCACGAACAGGACTCAGCCAGCCCAGCCCGCCGGGTTCGCTTGGGGCGAACTCGGTATTTGCGAGGTCTGTATTCACGTCCACGGCCAAGCTGGCTTCTACCGTGACCTGGTTTCACGAGGTCACACCGGCATCATGGAGCCCAATGAGGCGGATCTCCCCCCCTACGAGACACATTGTGGTCTCTCCTACGTGGTGGACCCGGACGGCGCGAAGATCGAACTGATCGAGTGGTCCACCCTCGAGAGCGGCTGGCCCGTCAGCGATGGTCCCCAGGGCGTGAACCACGTGGCCTTTGGATGCACCGATTTAGCGACGACCCAGGCCTTCTACCAATCGCTCGGCTTCACCGGGAAGCTGTTTGAATCAGATGGATACTTCGAACCGATGCATCCATGGTTCGCCCCGAGGACTCCTCCGCGTCAGCAGATGATGCTCTTGACAACACCTCACGGCGGAGGGCTCGAACCGGTGCAACACTTCCCTCCTTCGCCCGATATGCGCGGCGAGTGGGGCCACTTCGGTACCTTTGAGTTCGCCATTGGAGCTCGGTCTCTGGAATGCGCCATCGAACATCTCACCCAGCTGGGTATTCGCACGCTCCATGAACCCGCGATCATCGATCTCGGAAACGGTGCGTCATGGCGTTACGTCTATTTTCAGGATCCAGACGATCTCTACGTCTGTGTGAGCGAAGTTCGCGCATAGGCGTGGCGTCCATCACCCACGAGGCTTTCGTCGTTGTGGCAATTCAGATTCCCACGAGCGAATGAACGGTCGAATGGCGATCGTATCGAATGGACTCGTGGATACCGCTGATCCGGAGGTGACCCTCGATCGACCGCGCAGTCTTTTGAGGCTCAGATGGTGACGGGGCTCTTCCGATCACTATCGAACTTTTCCTCTCGCGCCGCACGCGCAGATGCACATATGTTCGCAATGCCATCACATCATCGGTCGTTTCCGTATGGCTTTCGAATGGGACCGCCTTCACGATGATCGTGCGGCTCAGCCCCTTGTGTCGATGCGTGCCATATCGTTTCAGTGAACCAGCTGGTCTAGGCAGTTCGTCCCGGGCCCGATGAGATGAACCCGTCTTCCATGACTCAAATGTCGCAAAGTCGGCGTCGTCCGGCGGGCCTCGCCGCTTCAGCTCTTTCGGCGATCATGTGGGGCTTCGGTGGGATTTTTGCCGTCCTGGCAGTTGCGCAGGGCTTCGTCATAACCTTCTATCGCCTGTGGATCGCCGCATTCATCCTGACCGCAATCGTTTACGCCACCGGTCGCCGATTGACGTGGACCAACATGCGAGCCTCGTGGCCGGGCGGAATATTCTTAGCCGGAAACATGGCCATGTTCTTCAGTGCGGTGAAGGACACCAGCGTGGTAAACGCGACGGTGATCGGAGCATTCCAGCCGGCGCTCGTTCTACTCGTGGCCCGACGCCTCTTCGGCGAAAGAACGGGACGATGGGATGTCGTGTGGGTACTCCTAGCTATCACCGGTGTCTCGGTCGCGGTCATTGGACAGGGAGCTTCCGGACGCCATTCATTGAACGGTGATCTAATGGCGGTCGTCGCCCTCTTGTGCTGGTCGGCGTATTGGCTGGTGTCGAAACATGCGCGTGCGACTCAAAATGCCATGGAGTACACGGCGGGTGTCACGATCATGGCCTCGATCATCATGACACCCGTTGTCCTGTTGTCGGGTCAGTCACTGACTCGAGTTCGTTCCGGGGATTGGATCTGGATCCTTCTTATGGCGATTGTGCCGGGAGGAGCGCACTTGGTCATGAACTGGGCACACCGCTATGTTGACGCGTCGGTATCCTCGGCAATCGCTTGTCTGAATCCGCTCGTCGCAGCGGTCGCCGCCTTCTTGATCCTGAAGCAACCCCTCGGTCCCGTCCAGATCCTTGGTCTGTTAATCGCGATTGCCGCGATTGCCGTGATCGCAGCGCGACATCACGAGCCTCATGAAGTCGTCGCGCCGTAATCCAATCGATTTGAACTTTCGAATTTCTAAGAGAAGGGACGAGCAGGGCCGCGAAATCGAACCACCACAAAGTGCGTAGATTGTGAAAGCGTCGGCGGCCCAGGGGTACTGGTAATGCAAATTCAAAAGACGTTCCGAGCGAAGATCCACCAACTCGACAGCGGCACCGCGAGCGTCACGTGGGATGAGTCAGTGGCGCACTTCGGCTCGACCAAATCAGGGAAAGTGAAGGGCTCGATTGACGGAGTCCCCTTGCAAACAGTATTCATGCCCATGCCCGTACTTCATGATGTAGTGCGGCGGCACCCAATTCCTCCCACTCAACCAGCCGCTCTTGAGAGCGATGGCAAAGCAGCCGAGTGACGAAGTTGAGGTGACGTTGAATGAGACTATTCCTCCGGAGCCCAGCCAAAAGACGAACTAGCCAAGCAATTCAAACATTGCGGGGCACGCAAGGTGTCCAGGTTTGAATTTCACGTCTCAGGATGGGCATGACACATCACGATTGTCACCGCGAAAGCGTACGTCGAGATAATCGCCGATTCAATTTCACGGTGCCGAAGTCTTGACTTGGCCCGAAGTGATCATCTTCTAGCTTTACGATCAAGAAGACTTCACCGCACATATAGGTCGTGACCTTCCATGATCGAATCA
>VFSW01001412.1_pt1 | contig 36705 bp, 44 predicted proteins | sample 5358111 | NCBI WGS metagenome assembly VFSW01 (sample SAMN11554181, study PRJNA540505) | mine drainage metagenome | isolation source: sediment from site ElyBrook_90M | place: USA: Ely Copper Mine, Vershire, VT | collected 2017 | reverse complement strand
ATGTTCTCCGGGGAACGCAAGAAGAATTGTATAAGAAGTTGTAAAGATTTTGTAAAAGATTTTCAGACAAAGAGGACGTCGCCTATGGCAGTTCGGCGTAGAAAAGTCGTGCTATAATTCAGGCTGGCGATTAATAGCTAGAGGTGCTGAATGACTGAAACGTCATTGACGATCGAGGCGGTAACGATTTTGAAGGCCGCGCAATCCTACCAGATGGGCGGATTCGGCGACGGCATTATTTACCAAACCGAAGGTCGGTATTATATGGCTGGCCGCCACGACGACATCACGCCAGAGGTCCAGGAGAGGTCGCGCGGCACGAATTGACTGTTGTGAATAATTTGACGGCTTACAATCAGCCATCGCACGCGCCAGAGTTGGCAATTATCATCGACACGTCGTCTACTTTGGGGATAATCGATAAGGCGTTGGATGAGAACTAACGCTATGGGGACACTGGGAATCGAACCCAGCTCTGCCCGCTATCACGTGTTACGGGCCATGTTGACCACTACACAATCATCCCCTGGTGGCGGGAGCATCGGAGAGCCGTTGACATTATCTTGGACTCTTTTTCCGACCTTGACCGCCCGAATGAGAGTATAGCGCATGGCGCCGGTCGATTCAAATGCCGCTTTACACTGAAGGTCAAAAGGCCATTGCGATTGAAATTGCAAGCCGCCATGCAACCGAATTGAACGCTTCGGCGCTGGCTGAAATACGGCTGGCGCTTAACAATCCAACCCTGCCAAAATCGACAGTCTGGCGGTGGTTGCATCCGGATCGCGCAACCAAGAAAAAAGTGTCCACTGTGTCGATAGCAGTCCAGGAGAAAGCCGCCAAAGCGCTGGATCAGATATTTGAAGACACGGCGCGCGCCTATTTAGCGCACGCCCAGAAGCCCGATGTGGTAAATAAAACTTCGGGGCAGGCGGCGGTGCTGGCCGCCGCGACGGCCGTTGACAAGATGCGGTTGCTGCGCGGGCTGCCGACGGAAGTGGTCGAGATACTGCCGGGGTTAATGTCTGCGATCGTGGCGCGCGGGCTAAATCCGGTCGTTGTTTTCAAGTCGTTTTACGAACGCCTGGCGCTGCCGGCAGAGATTGTCGAGCAATGAGTGCGGAGACGGCCTTTGTCGATGATTTCGTTAGCGAACTGATCGGCCCCGCTGCCATTTCAGCCGTTTGGCTCCCACACCCGGACAATCATCCGCAACAGATGGCTTACCATAGTGCGGCTGACGTTATTGGTTATGGTGGGTCTGCCGGTGGAGGCAAGGCACTATCGATCCATGTTATAATACCTACACCAGAAGGTTACAGGCTTCTCGGCGATCTGCGAACCGGCGATGAGGTATTTGGCATGGACGGCTGTATTTATCGGATCGTCGGTACGTCTGAGGTTATGTTCAATCGTCGTATTTTTGACGTGGAATTTGACGACGGCACAATAATTCGCGCGGATGGTGATCATAAGTGGCGTACATTCACTTACGCCGAACGCATGGCAATGCACAAACGCAGCGATGAATACCGCCATCACCGCCGAGAAAAACGTGCAAAACGCTCCATCGGAAAGCGTCCCGATCTGGCGTTGCGCAATCCTCAACGGGCCGCCGCATATTTGCCCGAGCCGGTTACGGGCGGCGTTAGAACAACCCTCGAAATTCGAGAGACCTTATTCGCCAACGACAAAGGCCGCATCAATCACGCCATACCTGTTGCTGCGCCGTTACAGCTACCAGATCGTGAACTGCCTATTGATCCGTATGTACTAGGTTTCTGGCTTGGGGATGGCAACTCTTATGCGGGTCGCATTACGGTAGGCGACAAATTTATTGGTGAGGTCCGGTCGATACTCGGCAGCGCAGGATTCGCAGTAACCAAAGTGCCGTCTGAGCGGCAGGGATATACCGTAAGAGGCCTGCAAAGGCTCTTGCGATTAAACGGATTCCTCAGAAACAAGCACATCCCTGAAGGATATCTATTTAGTTCATTTGAGCAGCGCAGAGCGTTGCTCCAGGGGTTAATGGATACCGATGGTTATGCGTTGTCGTCGGGACAATGCGAGTTTTACAACTCTAAATTCGAGCTGATTAGAAGCGTTTCAAGACTTTTGCACACGCTCGGCATAAAACACGCGGTACGAACAAAGAAACCGCCAAAAGGAACGACATACAGCGAATCTTTCCGCATCAAATTCGTGGCGCCGTTCCCGGTCTTTCGTCTGTCTTTCAATGCAAATCGTCAAAATACAGATTTGCTTTCTACTCAAAAGTGGCGGTATATCGTAGATGTTCGTGAGGTGGACTCTGAACCTGCCAAATGTATAGCGATTGATTCTCCGGATCACCTCTATCTGGCCGGCGAAGCATGTATTCCGACACACAATACCGATCTACTGCTAGGCAAGGCATTCACGCAATTTCAAAAGGCAATTATCTTTCGCCAGCACTTCACCGATCTCGTAGACATCGTGACGCGCGGCGACGAAATTATGAATGGACGCTGCTCATTTGTGTGGGGGGTCACGCGGCGCTGGACCATGCCAGACTGGGGTCAGATTGAGGGCGGCGGGGTCTAACACGACCGAGACAAGACCAAGTATCGCGGTCGCCCACACGACGGCATCTTGATTGACGAGGCAGCCGACTTCACGGAGCCGCTGGTGCGCTTTTTGACCGGCTGGCTGCGGACCACGGAGGCGGGCCAGCGGACTCAAGTGGTTTTTACCTTCAATCCGCCCATGACATCCGAAGGCGAATGGATTATCCGCTATTTTGCGCCGTGGCTCGACAAAAAGCATCCCAACCCGGCTAAACCCGGCGAACTGCGCTGGTTTATTTATGCAGATGATCGGGATATAGAGGTAGCCGGTCCGCTTAAAGTGGTTCGTGACGGGCGCGACTATCTGCCCAAATCGCGGACGTTCATCCCGGCGCGCTTGACCGACAACCCGTACATTAGCCCGGGTTACATTAGCACGCTGGACAGCTTGCCAGAGCCGCTGCGTTCGCAGCTCAAATACGGCGATTTCGACGTGAATATCGAAGCCGATCCCTGGCAGGTTATTCCCACGGCCTGGGTGTTGGCCGCCCAGGAGCGCTGTCGGAACGGACAGCCGCCGGAACTCAACGTGCGCGCGGCGGGCTGTGATCCGGCGGGGGGCGGGCGGGATAAGACGGCCGTCGCCAGGGTGATTGGCAACTGGTTCGAGATTGCCACCACGCCCGGCGTTCGCACGCCGACGGGGGACGATGTGGCTGATTTTGTATTTACCCAGGTGAACGATCTGAGTGTGCCGCTGGCGGTGGACGTCATCGGCATCGGCAGCGGCGCCTTTGACAGTATCCGACGGATGGGATACAGGAAGGCTGTGGGGATCAATAACAGCGCGGCCACCAGGCGTACTGACAAAAGCAAGCGCTACGGCTTTGCCAACATCCGCGCTGAGTCTTATTGGCGGTTACGCGAAGCACTTGACCCGGCCAGCGGTGAAGACATTGCGCTGCCCGACAATCGGGAGGTGCTTGCCGATCTATGTTCGGCGCGGTATAAAGTGGTTGGCGCAAAATACCAGGTTGAAGACAAAGAGTCGATCAAGACTCGTATCAATCGGTCGCCGGACGTCGGGGATGCGATCGTGATGGCGTGGTTCATTGCTGGCCGCGCCGGGCTGTCGGCTGAAGATATTGAGCGGTTGGGGAAGAACGAAATACGGGAGGAGTGAATGGCGACAAGAAACATGATTGCGGGCACTCGGATCGCTTATCCGATTGGCAGGCAATCTCCGTTAACGATGGGGTTAGTCTATGCCGACTATATTGCCGCACTACACAGAGCTGAGGAGGATGTAATGTGGTCGGCATTCGGTTTTCCGCTGCAGTCGTCGGTCGAAATCCCATACGACGAATACCAGCGTGAGATCGCCGACAAGCCGGCGGCGAATGACAGCGCGTTGGCGGTGACATCTCAATGACTAACAATAAGGCGGTTATTTCGGCGGGCGCGGATTGGGGGTTCAGCGGAATACCGTTTTCGCGTCTACCCCCACCTGTAATTATACCGTAATGGGCCGTCATCTCACCCCGTTTGAGCTATCGCCGCGCCGCCTGGTGTACGCCGAGCTATTTGCATACGCACAGGACAATGACACGGTGCCCAATCAAAATGCTTTTTGGGAGCAAGTGTTAGCTCCCAAAGGATTCAAAGCTATTATGAGTTACAGCGCCTACGCTTACTATTGGGGGCAGCTACGCTACGTCGATGGCCTGATTGACGTGCTGCCAGGCACGTATGCCGTCCGGGTCAAGGCGTTAAAATACATTGAGGTAGCGCCGGAAGTTGGCTAAGGGCGACTTTTCTTTCCCTAAACAAATTCTCAATAAATCCTATTAGCAAACCTTCATTGTAGATTAAAAAAGGCGTCTGGCGTACCCTACCGTCAGGCGCTTTCATTTACAGGTCCTATCTGTTGAATGCCTCGTTTTGGAGCAGCTCGGCCCCATCATACACCTGGGCACGCGCACCAAACCCATCACCAGACACACCATCCGACTCATGCCCGGCATTTGTCGGCGAAAGCGCATCATGCGGCGGCACACAAAGGTCAGCACGCAAGCGCTCACCATCCGGCCCAACATCTGCACCGGGTTATTCACCACGCCGGGCATCCGCATCACATCGGAACCCATCATACGGCGGCTCATCACCAATCAGCGCCGCGCTCGGCTCACCAGCTGCACCATTCGGTTCATCACCAGCCAACCCATCACCCGGCGCACCGATTGGCGCACGCCGCACACAGCGCGGCTCATCAACTGCATCATGCACACCAGACGGCACATGGACATGCCGGACATGCAGCACACCGTCTGGCGCGCCACGCGCGATCGCATCCATTGCAGGCGCTGCATCATACGCATGGCGGCCATCACGCGGCCTTGCTGCATCGGGGAGCGGCGCATCACACAGGGCATCACGCTACGCACGTTCACAGTGCCCGCCCCGCCCATGCGCCGACGGCACACCATCACGCGGCTCATTCCACGTCCGGCCATCATCAGCCACATCAAAAGCACCAAACCAAACAACCGCACCAAAAACATCAGGCGCACCAGAAGGGTCAAGCTCGTCAACCGCGCCAGGCACACAGCCACCGCGTTCGGCGGCGAAAGTAGGAATGGATGGCTCTTAGTTCGACTAGCGTCATCATCGGCAAGGATTTGCACGGCAACGTCGTGCCGGTCACGCTGTATAACACCGGGCTAACAGACGACCAGGGCAATGCGCTCTATCAGCTCGGCAGCGCCGTCCGTCCGACCGACGTGGGCGGTTTGGGTGCGTATTCGCTGTCGATGATCAGCGGCACGATCGCGGCAGGGCTGGCGGCCAATTCGCCGGTCTTTTCGTTCCGGTGGGCGCCGGCGACCGCCAGTCAACTGGCATTAATCAAGCGTATCTCAGTTTCGGTCGCCAGCCTCGGCACGGGCTTCACCGCCGGCGTTGGGCTGCTGGCACTCTACATTGCACGCGGTTTCACCGCTTCCGACACGGGCGGCACCGCAGCCACACTGACCGGAAACAACAACAAACTGCGCACGGCATTCGGCACCACCGGCGTGGCAAATTTGCAGATTGCCAACACTGGCACATTGACACCTGGCACACGGACGCTCGATGCCCAGGCCATTGCCCAGGTGATCTTTGGCGTCAGCACGGCCACCAATACGGTCATGCAGCCGTCGGTGAACATTTTGCAGCGGGATCAGAGCGCCGGCGATTGGCCGGTGGTGCTGGCGAACAACGAGGGGCTGATATTGCAAGCCACGGTTCCGGTTACCGGCACATGGCAGTTGCAAATCGGCATTGACTGGCTGGAAGTGGCCGGCTTCTGATGACCAAGCACGCTCAGGCACTGCCGCGCGTTTCAAATCGGCACGATAAGCGGGCACAGGCGACTGTGGCACGCCTGGATTTGCGCCAGCAAAACGCTATTTTACAGCGGCAGCTACAGGCAATGCAAATCCGCCTGGACGCCGAGCGGCGGCAAAGCATCGAGCTGATCAAGCTCGTGCAAGAGCGACTCGGCTTGCTCGATCAGGGCGTGAACGACGCCACGATCGAGGCACTCAAGCAATTGGCCGAACGCGATAAGCCATTGATGGCACAGCTCGCGCAATTTTACGGGGAAGTCGGCCAATGAAATGGTGGGAGAGGCCCGATCCGATCACGCACTTCAATCTCCCGGATGCGGAGGTTGTGATTGACGACGTGCATAAGATCGCGTTCATCTACAGCCATGACGCCGGAATTGCCAGTGACGCTTACGATGAACTAGAAAAGCACCTCAGACAGCGCGGCTACTATTTGTACGTCTCGACCGCGCCCGCACAATCGTCGTTGACGCCGGCGCAAATCAACCATCGGGGTCAACGTTAATGCGGATCACGCGCGGCAGTTCGCAATTGCTGTCAAAGGTCGTTTCCGGCGGGGGCAGTGACTTCAGTATTCCGTCGCCGTGGCTGCAAGCGCCCTATGGGCCGGGCAGTCCGGTGCAGACCATTGCCGGACAGTACGGCGCCGAGATTCCGCGCACGATTGACTACCCGATCGGCGTGAATACGACGCTGACGCCGCGCACCGGCTACGGGCTGATGCCGTTCGCGCAGATTTATTCGGCCTACGCCTATGTGACTGAATGTAAGCTGCCGGTGTGGTTGATCACGCGCGAAATGACATCGTTCGTGCCGCACTTGGTCGATAGCGATGGAAATGAAATTGACGATCACCCGTACAAATGGATGGCAATTTCTCCCGATCGGAAAACGCCGTTTGCGGTCTGGCTGACGCGATTGCTCAAGTCGTCGCTAATTTACGACGCGCCGGCAGTGTACCTGAAAGAAGATAAAGGCAAGATTGACGAACTGCACTACATCGATGGCTCAACGCTGTTCGTGATTGTTGACCAGTTCGGCAATACGCCGTTGCCTGAGCCAATTGACCAGTACGTGTCGCGGCTGTCCAGTACGTCTACTAGCACCCCGACCAGTTCAATCCCCTCGGAAAGCGGCACGTCCGGACCGACCACGCTGCCCGAGTTCACGCGGAGATATTTATCGTCGGTGCGCGACGGAAAAGCCGTGCCGGACAAAGTGCCAGCCTATACGCAGATCATCAAAGGCACGCCTTTTAGCTGGTGGTCATCCGATCAGGTGTGGTACATGCCGCAGCAGCGCGCCATTGACTCACCTTACGGCGAGAGTTTCATTGAGGCGGCCTGGGCGTGGATCAACATCATCGCCAATATCACGTCATTTGAATTGGCGCACTACCGCACTGGCAACATGCCGGAAGGCTTTATCACCGTACCGCCCGATTGGACCGGCGGCGACGATGTGGACAAGCTGATGACGCTCGAAAAGGCGTTCAATGATCGCATGATCGCCGGCGGCGCCACCGAGCGCAACCGATTACGCTTATTCCCGGATGGTACGCGCTACCAACAGACTAAACGCGGCGACAACTTCCCGGACTTGCTGTACAAGCAGGCCGGGTTCAACGTGCTGCATTCGATTGGCGTGCCGCCGTCCGAGATGGGCGATGTGCCAGGTGGGGGCCTCGGCGGCAAGGGCTTCAAGGAAGGCGCGGCAGCTGACCTCAGCCGCAACACGCTCAACCCCAAACGCGCGTTTATCAACGGCCTATTTAATTTTGTGTTGCAGCGCGATGTGGTAGACGACGCTGAATTTGCGCTGGATTACCCGACCGAAGAGATCGACGCCGACAAACTGAAGACCAGCGTGTACGAAGGCATGGCGCACGGCACGTTCAGCTTGAACGACGCGCTCGGCCAACTCAATTACGATCCGGTCGGTGATCCGGATGACCCGAACAACGCGGCCAACAAGCACATGATCATCGCCGGGACTGCAATTTACGTCATTGAGGATATGCAGACACAGAACGGTATGGCCGTGCCGACTTTCACCGGCAAGCCGGCGGGTCAAACGGGCGGCGCGCCGGTGGGACCGGAAACGGTCGCCGAACAGGACGGCGCCGAACATTCGCCTGAAGACATGAAAACGCTGAAGGCGCTAATCCAAAACATTCGGGATAAAGGGACGCTGACCAATAAGACGTACTCGGTACCGAGCAGTAAGCCGAGCGGGGGTAAGTCGGCCGAAACAGTAAAGAAGGCGGCAGCGGACCCTTTATATGAACAGATGAAACAATCGTTCATAGATACCGCTATCCGAATCGACGACCAATTGAAGAAGTCGTCCGATACGGGGGTCAGATTCAGCCAGCCATCCGTCGAATATACGGCCTATGCAACCGAGACCAACCAGCACTGCTCGCTATGCGCACACTTCATTCCGGAGACGGCAGGTGACGTGCCGCACTGCACGCTGGTAGAGGGGGCTATTTCGCCGAACGGCTGGTGCAAATTATTTGAGAAAGCATTGTCGTCGCCGTCTGACCGCAATTCTACATCGATGGCAAAAGCCGATGCCACACATTCTGACGGCGCAATGATCGCCGTGATGATCCCGACCGCCGCCGCCAACCAATTGCGCCGCATTGCCGAGGGGTTGAAGCTACCCAGCGCAGCACGCCTTGAACTACCTGAAAGTATGCACGTCACGCTCGCCTTCCTGCCTGATGCGAACGCGGCACAGGCGCAGCGCAGTCCCATCCTGGACAGCCTAGTATCGCTGTCGGTTGGCGTGAAGCCGCTGCAAGGCAAAATCCAGGGGTTCGGCGTATTTAACGGTCAGGATGGCATGAAAGTCCTGTTCGCCTTGCTTGATGAGCCGCAATTGCCGTTTTTGCGCACGGCTGTGTGCAAGGCGCTCGACGACATCGGCGTACCCTATGGCAGAGACTACGGCTTTGTGCCACATATCACAATGGCCTATTTCCCTGAAAATTTTAATTTGCCATCCGGGTTTGAAGTGCCCGACATCCCGGTCGCCATCGGCGCAATTACATATGCTGTAGGCGACGATTACACGAGCATTCCTTTCGGGACGGTTACCAAACTCGCTAAGCACTGCGGCGTATGCCCCGAAGACGACGACTATCTCGGCGCGCCGATCAGCCGTGAAATGACCTTCAATTTCCCAGAAGCGCATCACGCCAACGACATCGAAATTGTCGCCGCCGTGCCGGACGGCCTGCCGCCCAAGCCAATGCTCTTCAAGCCTGAAGGCGGCGAGATTCCTGAATTGCAGGAATTCATTGGCGGGCCGCAGTACGTTCGTGAAGAAGCGGCCTATTTGCTCGACCGCGCGCTGAACTTCTTTCTCGTGCCGGTAGCCTACGTGACCGACAGCTATGGCGAGGCCGGAACGGTGATTGCCTATTCGCCCGGCGCGCAGCCGGGCAAGCCGTTCGCCGACTATGATCCGGGTTGGATCGAAAAAGCCGCCGTGCTGGACTTTATATCATGCCAGCAGGATCGCGGCTCGGTCGGCCATAACACGCTCACCCATCCAGACGAACCGGATCGGCCGCTGATTATCGACAACGGTCTGTCGTTCCCGGTCCGCACTGACCTGGAGTGCAACAGCGGCTTTATCAATGCGTTCGCCGGACAACCGCTGTCTGGGCCAACACTGGCAGCACTGGTCGTCTGCAAGGGTGATGCCGCGTCCTGGACGGACATTGCGGGGCTAGTCGGCGCGCCGGCCGCCCAGAACGCACGGGCGCGCGTGGCGACACTGCTGGCGAATAAAGTGATCATGCCAGCCGTCAGCACATCGGCGATCACAGGGAGCAGTGGCCTGTGATCGCCGCTTTTGCCCTCCACCCGATGCGGGCCACCGTCCGCCGGCGCAAATTGCAGCGCGCGCTCGCCAACGGCGAACAGCAGGCGATACCCGCGATCGCGGCGCTGCTCGACTCGCGGTTCAAGGGCATTAAGCGCGATCTGCGCCGGGCCAATTTACGGAAGCGCCTGGCAAAAGCGCAACATGACGGCGATCTGAGCAAAGGTATAAGCCTCAATTGGCCGGACTGGATCACCGACTTCGTGAGCGGGGTCAAAGACGCACTATCGGGCATTGTCGGCGGCGTCCAGGACGTTGAGGCGGATTATTGGCTGACGCGCGGGGGCGCCTTCGACAAGATTGACCCGCAGCGCGTGATTGCAGCCTACGAAGCGCGCGAGGGGCGACAGATCGCAGACATCGGCGAGCAGACCAAACAAGACGTGCTGAATGCGATCTCGAATTGGTACAACGACCCGGAACAGACCTTCCCCGACCTCTTGGGCACGCTTGGTCAGTGGTTCGGGCCGGCGCGTGCCGAACGGATTGCGCGCTATGAGTCGGCCAGCATTTCCAGCCAGGTGACCCGCGATGCAATGGAGCAGTTCGGTATCACGAAATGGAATTCCGATCTGGCGTCAGACCCCGGTCCGTGCCCAACTGGAATCTGTGTCGATATGGCCGACTCCAGTCCGCACGACATCAGCGAAGACGGGCCGCCGTATCACGGTGGCTGCAAGTGCGGCATGACGTATGCCAGCGACGACGATACGGAGATTGAGGATTAACATGCCAGACCAGGACGATTTCAAGCTCTTTTTACCGTTGGTGAAGGTAATTGATCAGCCGGACGGCTCGTGCATGGTGTACACGCGCGGCACGCAAGAAACGACCGACGACGTGGGTGAGATATTCGACTACGCCTCATCCGTACCGGAAATACAAAAATGGTCAGCCGATGCGTACAAACGCTCGAACGGCCTGTCTTTCGGCAATATTCGGGCGATGCACAGCAATATCGCGGCCGGCAAGCTGACCGAATCGCCGACGTTTGTCGATGCTGAAAAGGCGGTCGATCTGGCGATCAAGGTGGTCGATCTGCTCGAAGCGCAAAAATGCCGCGAGGGGGTGTATACCGGCGCATCAATCGGCGGCAAATATAAACGGCGCTGGTTCGATCCACAGCTTAACAAATACCGCTACACCGCCGACCCGCGCGAATTCTCGCTGGTCGATGCGCCGGCCGTGCCGACCGCCACTTTCAAGCTGGTCAAGACCGACGGCAGCGAAGAGCTGCGCAAAGCGGGACTGGTGATCGTACCGCCGTCCACGACCACGCCCATTGCGGCGGTCAATCCCGAACGGGATAAGGTGGCCGATGGAACGGTGACCGATCCGCGCGACCAGGTCGCTAGTCCAGAGCCGAACGCGATCCGTACGGATCACGCACGAGAGAACGTTGAAAAGGAAATACCGGTTGTAGCGGGCTTCGCAGCGCCGAGCGTCGTTGAAGTAACCGCGCAGCCGATTAACGAAACAGCCCCACAGGGGCAGCCGATCGCAAAGGTTGACGTAGCGCCCGAAACACTGGAGGCGTTGAAAGCGTTGACTGCTGCTCTCAACAGCGTGGCTGCTCTGCAAAAGCTGTCGGATAGCGAAAAGGCCGAGATTGAGGACAAGCTCAAGAAAGTCGGTTCGCGTGTCGGCATTGCCCGGCACGAAGGCGAACCGCTAACGCCGCCCAAAGGCTATCCGACCGACGCAAAGGACTACGGCGATCCGGCTAATTGGTCGTGGCCTTATGACACAAAGGACCGCACGCAAAGCGCGCTGTCGTATTTCAACGGCGGCAAAGGCAAGGACAAATATTCCGACCGGGAATGGGCCGTGCTGGGACGGCGAATTGCGAAGCAAGCCAGCGCGCAATTCGGCGTGTCATACCAGTACAAACCGGCGGCCAAGACAATCGAAAGTCCCACGGGGACAGGCAAGGATGCAAAGAAAATGACCGAACTTAACAAGGCCGATTTCGACGACCTGATCACGCAATTGCAGGCGGGCATCGGAATCCTGGCCGATCAGATCGCGGGCGATCCGAGTGCGGCGCGCAATGCGGTTATGGCGATGCTCAATAACCGCCAGACAAACGAACAAAGCGCTCCGTCGTCCGGCAGTTCGTCGCCCGGCACAGCGCCGGACACCAGCGCTGAAAACACGCTGGCGCAAGCCGCCGGTGCGACAGTGACCATTCCAGGCTCGTCAAGCAGTGGCTCGTCGAGTTCGTCGAGCGGCAGTTCGTCCAGCACGTCGTCGTCAGTCGACAAAACAGGCGCTACGGTAACCGCTCCAGGCGCATCGAGTTCGTCGAGCGACAGCTACAAAACCATGATGGACAAAATGGACGCGCTCACGCTGTCTGTCGCCAAACTGGTGGACGCGCTGTCGCCAAAGCCGGCTGCGGCTCAAAAGTCGGCTATGCCGGCTGGCGATCTGGCCGCGTTGCTCAAGGCGCAAACTGACCAGGTCGATCCAGTGCTGGCGGCGCTGGCGACCGGCGGCAATGAGGCGCTGCGCAAGGCCGCTGAAATTGCCGGGACGCCGGAAAATCCCGACGTGGGCGCCGTGTACGCGAAAGCCAATGCAATGGCACTCGCCGAGGCCCGCAAGCTGTTTCTCGGCGGAATGCCGGGCAGCATGTTCCCGCTTCCGTCTTTCACCCCGCCTGGCGCCAACGCCTAGCGCGGGACACAGGCATAAAGGAATTCAACCATGCCAGGAATACTCGATTTTTCCAGCAGCGATATTCAGCAGTTGGCGGCCCTATCGGGCATGAGTCAAAACGACCTCAACACGCTGAAGAAGTCGCTGACTGTTTCCAGCGGGTTTGTCGGCTACAACCTCGAAGCCGTCGCCAAGTGGATGATGCCGTTCTTTCACGGCGTCCGCAAACGGCTGCCGACCAGCACCCCGAAAGTCGGCGGATCAAGCGCCGTGTACCGCGCACAGCTCGGCGAGTCCAACTTCAGCTATGGCGGCTTCGGTACGGCCGCCGGCGCGATTGGCCCGGACGCACTGTCCGGTGCTACCTCGTTCACGGTGCCGTACCAGACCCAGGCCGTCAGCGGTTCCGTGCAGGTCGAGGCTATCCACCAGTCGCTCGGCTGGGACAACGCCCCCGAACTCGAAACCAAGTCGGCGCTGACCCGGTTGTTCAAATTCGAGGAATATGAAAACGTCGGCGGCAATTCAGCGGCGCTTGCCATGACAACTGTCACGGCCAACCCGTCCAGCCTTCACCTCGGCCCGACTTTCTCCAACGCGACCTGGTCAATCGCGGTCACCGCGCTGACGCTCGAAGGCTGTGTTGCCAACGGCGCCGTCAACAGCAATGTCGGTGAAACGCCGCTCGGCACAGCCTACGTGGACGTAGTCGCCGGTGCCAGCGGCGCGGACTACATCGACGTGTCGTGGCCGGAAGTGCCGGGCGCATTTGGCTACAAGGTGTACGCCAACCACGCCGGGGGCGGCGGGCACGGCGCTGCGGCGCTGTACCTGGTGCCGGTTGCCAGCCTGAACTACTCGAACCTGGTTAGCGGTTCATATCTCACGACGCTCGGCACGGCCATTGCGCCGGTGCCAGCAACCGCAAACTTTGTGACCGTTAACCACGTGCAGATCGCAGCGGTGCCGGCCAACACGCAGCCGAACCCGCCGGCGGCTGACGGCACAGCCAATGCCAATATGTACGAGGGCATCATGGCCTGGGCGACCAAGCCGACGGTCTACGGGGTAGCGTTGCCGTACCGCTCGGTGATCGACCAGGGTGGCGCGACTCTGACGACCGTCACCGGCGGCATCAAGGAATTCGATCTGGTGCTGCAAAACCTGTGGCGCGACCAGCACGCCAGTCCGTCGCTGATCCTTTGCTCAACCAATTCGATCCTAAGCCTGACTAACCGCGTCCTGGCGGCTGGCAGCAATAGTCAGTTCCGACTGGACGTGTACCAGACCCGCAACGGCATCGCCGGCGGCCTGTACGTCAACGGCTACGTGAACAAGTTCGCGGCCGATATGATCAACATGCGGAAGACGATTGACGTATGGGCGCACCCCTACGTTCCGGATGGCACATTCATCTTCATCACTGAAGACATTCCGCCCGAAACGCTGCCGTATGCGAACGTCGCCAAAACCTTTGAACTCGACACCTTGATCCCGTACTCGTACTTCCCGCTGGCAAGCACAACACGCACGTATCCGTTCAGCGTGTACGTCAACCAAGCCCTCAAGTGTTACTGGCCGTCAGCACAAGCCGCTATCGTTGGCGCGAGAGTTGACAGCTAGTCGGGGCTGATACCGCGTTGTAGCGAGGGAGGCATTATGTCAATGACCCACGAGGAAGCGTTCGATCTGAAGCAGGGCGACAAGCTCCAATTCGGAGACAACCCGGCGGTGTACGACGTGGTGGAAGTGCAAATGCGATCGGGCAAACCATACCTCGTGCTTCGGCGCGAGGATGGCTACGACACGTTCGCCGACCACCATGCGCTCGACGTGGCGACCGGCTACATTGAGCCGCAGTCTGGCGGCGAACCAGAGCAATCCCTTCCGCCTGGCCTGGCGGTGGAGGGCGTCCCAGCTGAAGATGACGCGCCGGGCGACGAGTCGTCATCGGACTTGCCGGACGAGCCGCAAACTTCGCGGCGCAAGCGGAAGGACAGTGGTCTGTGAGTCCGGCAACGACGAGCGGCATTGTCGAAACGGCGGCTAAGTTCCGCGCGCTGTCCGCCGACCTGAAAGCGGAGGGCAGCGCGTCGATGACGCTGGCAACCACGATGGTCAAGCAGGCGGTCAAAACCTACCCGCCACCTCGACCAACGCGCTACGTTCGCACCGGCTACTACGGTCAGAACGTGACTGACAGCGCGCCGATCGAGCAGGGCACAAAGGTTGTCGGTTATGTGACCAGCGCCGCGCCGTACTCAATTTATCTGCGCGGCCAGCCGGATGGCAGCTATCGCCAAGCATGGATGCACGTTGGCTTCTGGCAACCGCTGGCCGATCTGATTGACGACTACCGGGACAAAATCACGTCGCTGGTCAATGACCGGATCGTGGCGCTTATCAGACAGGCGTTCGGCGGCTAATGGACTTCCAGTGCTATTGCTCAGTGCCAATCCTGCGCCAGACCGAGACTGTGCTGGTGACGGGCGACACGCTGGACAATGACCGACGCCTGGCGCGCCTGCGTGAAGCCAGCGCCAACGTGACGGCGATCTGCGGCAAACGCGAGTTTCAGCCGCGCCTTGATACGCGCGCCTACGATTACCTGTCGCCCGATTACGTGTCGTTTCGCGGTGACGACCTGCTGGCGCTGACGACTCTGACCGACGGGACAGGCGTTGTGATCCCAGCAGCGGCGCTGATCATGGAAGGCGCTCGTTACCGGGATGCGACCAAGTGGGGGCCGTGGTACGGCGCGCACGTCGATACCAGCCAGGCGCAGATCAACGAAAGCGGCACAGACTACGGTGCGATCAAAGTGGTTGGCGTGTACGGCTGTCACGACGACTACGGCGTGGCCGGCGCGAACGCCTGGGCGCCAGTGTACACCGACAGCACGCTGGTGAATCCGCTGGTGCCGGCCGGGGGTGTCAATGCCACACAGCGTACTATCCAACTGGGCAGCGATCCAACTGTCAGCTATGACGCGCTGCTCCAGGCGTGGCCGCTCAAAGACAACACTCCACAGGGCGCCATCGGCGCCGGGTCGCTCATCCAGATGGACAGTGAATGGCTGCAAGTGATGAATGTGACCGGCGCGACGGGCTTACCGTCTAACACGCTTAGTGTCCAGCGCGGGGTCAACGGCTCGACAGCGGCAACGCATACCAGTTCGTCGGCGATCTCGGTGTTTCAGGTGTTGACCGACGTGCGCGAGGCGACGCGCATCTGGGCGCATTACCTGCTGCGCAAAGACCCGGCGGCGTTCGGTAAGACCGTCCCGCAAAAGGTCGGCGGCGTCGAGATGGTGTTCCCCGAAGAAATCGTGAGTCTGCTGCTGCCCTATAAAAAGACATGGACGGCGTGACATGACCGCAACCATAGCCGCCCTGATTGAAGCGCTGGCGACGTTCGGCGGAGCCGTTCCGGGCATCGCGCATAGTTACGATCCGGCCAATACGCCAGAGGAAGCAACGCCTGACATCCTGCCGTTTGCGCTGACACTGCCGGTCGGCATGAAGTTTGCGACTCATGCGTTCCAGGGCGGCGCGCCAGAACTAAAGGTGAAGGCTACGCAAACCATCTATTACATGCCGAGCGATGGCGTACCGTTCTATCAGGCATTCAGACCCAATGAGGGCAATGGGGTGACGTTGGCCGCCGGCATACTGACGCTGGCTGACAACTATTACGCGGCGCTCAAACTGACGCCATTCCTGGCGGCATTGACTTCACCGCCGCCGGTGCATATGCCGGCGGTCTTGGATATGCCGTTCGGCATTGCGGCCTATGCCGGCATCAACTATCACGTCCTGGAATTCACGTTCGACCTGCAAATTTTCCTATAGAGGCGACTATGGCAGACATTGAGCAAATCGAAACCCTGATCCAATGGAATGAACCGGCCGCCGCTGCCGGGAAACGACACGAAGTGGGCGAGATTGCGAAGATCAGCCGCAAAGACGTGTTTGATCTGGACGATCTGATCGCTCGTGGCACCGTACGGATCGTCGCAACCAGCACGCCGGAAAAGATAACCGGGCCGGCTATCACACAGATCGTCAACGCCATGACCAGGCCACCCGCCAGTGACTCGCAGTCTCCGGAGGCTAAAAACTAATGCCTGGCTTCTAAGGCCTCAAAATACTCAGCGATACGCTTGGCGATCGGCTTCGCCTTGCGTTTAGTGATACTATCACAAATACAGAAAGGCTAGGGGCATTATAACGACTTCGGGTAACTTCGGAGAGGAATACGTCAACGGCGTCAACATAACGTCGGACGGCTACCGGATGGCGCCGGCCCACGCCTTCAAAGAAAATGCGGTCATGCCGTTCGGAGTTGGAATCGCGCAGTCGGCGGTCGGCATTTTTGAGCCAAAGCTGACCATTGATAGCTACTTGAACGATACGCAAAACGCGCAAACTATTTTCAACATGCTATCGCTGGCACAAGGCGGCAGTGCCGCGCCGGTGGACATTGAATACCTGATCGCGGCGGGACTCGGCCAGAATGCGCCGATGGTCGTTGGCGACGCCTGCTGGCTGGGCGGCTTCACCATCGGCACTATCAAGCCCGCGATTGATGTGCAAGGCGTGTTAACCATGAACGGCGTCTTTGCGCCGCGTGGCCGTCAGACACCGCCTGGCCGGTGCATTGCCAAATACACGGGTGCTGACAACGCCGTGCCGTCCACCATCTTTGATCACGGCGCGAATTCGGCGGGTTTAGCTTTCGGCGGCGGGTTTATGACCCATATTCTGACGCCGACCGGCACGGCAGCGACCGGGTCGATTACCGTGCCGACGCAGCCGGTCGCCAACGATACGGTGGTCATCAACGGGGTGACGTTCACATTCAAGGCATCGGCAACGGTTGCTGGCGATGTGAAGATCGGGGCAACGGCACTGGCTTCCGCGATGAACCTGGCTGCGTCGCTCTATGGCAGCGTGACTTATCTGGCAGCGGGCAACTATGTGGCAGTGACGGCGGCCAATCAAGCGCTGTTGAACGTTGCGACCTACAGCTTGCCGACCGGCGGATCGAACACCATTACGATCACGTACAAAACGACGGGGACAGGCGGCAACGCCTTCACGCTCACCAGGAGCGGCACCGGCGGCCTGACGGTCAGCGGCGCAACCCTGATTGGCGGCGTGGCGGGTGATGCGCTGACCATCGCGCTGCAAACCGCGACGACCAGCGGCGGCAGCTATACGACTCGCGCCACGTCGAGCCAAAACGGGCAAGTCGTTGGTGCAGACTATCAGGCGATCCCGGTAGGGACAATCATCGACGAATTCGCCAAAGTGGTCGTGACCGGCGGCGCCGGACAACAGGTATCGCTCTTTTGCGCGTTTGGCGCGTACTACTCTCAGTAACACACTTATGAGCGCCAATACCGTCCATTTACAATCCCGCAAATGTGGGAGATTGATACGCCGAAGCGATCAGCTAATTGCCGCTGCCTTATGTCACCTTGTGACCATAATTGGCGTATCTCTGCCACTTGCTTGGCCGTTAACTTGCTCCATGGGGTTTGCTCGCCGCGCAACACAAATGGTTTTGTGCTTTCGTGCCGCTGACGACCTTTGGCGTTCATATCGGCGTTGTTGTCGTCTGCCGTTCCTAGCCATAGATGAGATGGGTTCACGCATAACCGGTTGTCGCAAGAGTGACACACAAACATTCCGGACGGAATTTCTCCGTTTTGCAATACCCAGGATATACGATGCGCGCGCGCTAGCCTATGATTCGCTTCGTCGGCGGGCCATGCAATTTGGCCGTAGCCGTCTTGAGTGCTTGCTGTCCACAGCCAACAGCCAAAAAGTCCGGCGCTGGTATCTACGTGTTTCCAAAACCGGGCAATGTCTTTTGAGGTATAGTCTGACCACATGGCAAAATCTCCTTTTGCTATGTCGATCCCCGGCTGTTAGCACAGCGCGGGGGCTTTTCGTTAGCCCAAATTATAGCGCATCGGCACTGAAAGGCTAGGGGCACTATGACGCAATACGCGGGTTTTTCCGTCGCCAACGTCGGCGATCTAAACAACACGCTCCAGGATGTCAGCGGATATACCCCGAAGGCTGACATCCCAGAAGATTACGGATTGGTCACGGTGACGACACTCGTCGCCGGTGGCGGTCAGCCAACGACCAAGCAGATACACGGCGCAGTCAAAAGCCCGGTAATTCTGACCGTGTTCATCGACCTGTTTACCATCGGCATCTACGAGCAGATCATCGGCTTGCGCAAAGGCGTCACACTGCAACTCAAGCCGGGTCGGAATGCCTCGCCGCAGCTTGGCGACAAGCTGTTCCAGGGCACGTTTACCTTGTTCGCCTGTACGCCGACCATCGAGACCAACGACAAGCCGGCCAAGATGACCTGGACGTTCAAGCCGTCGGACGTTGGCAATACGGGTATCGTTCCTGCGTGGTATCCATACTAAGGAGTCACATGAGTAGCAAAAACGGCAACGGCAAGAACCCGGAACCGGCAACCTTGAGTTTCAGCCTGCCGGATGTGTGGGAGGTGCAGCACTGGGACACGTACAGCGATGGCAAAACGGTTTACCAGGAGGGGCGCACTGACGCGGGCAAGAAAACGTTCAACATCCTGATCGGCCAGTTCTACGGCGCAATGGCGCTACTTGACGCAGGGTTTATCCAGGTCGAAGCGCCTGACGCCGTGCTTTCTATGCTCCAAACAGCTAACCGCGAAAAGATGCCGCTTTGGCTGGCTAAGGAGATCGGGAAACAGGTCGGGGGCGCTATTGAAGCGGCAGTGAACGGCCCTTTAGAGGACTCTTTGAAGCAACTGTTCGCTACCACACCAACCCTAAGCGCTACCCCCAACCCGTAGCGCTGCGCGACTACTTCAGAACAAGGGATTACCGAATGCTGACGGCCGGCGGCATCGACAATCAACCCGCAGGTCGCTGGCTGGCTCGACATGAAGCCGGGTATCTCTGGCAGCAGTTGGAAAAGTTGAATGACCCGAAAGTGGATTACGCCAGGCTCACGCCAGCAGAACGGGCACTCAAACGCAAGATCAAGGCGGTCCCGGTCGAACGCGAGCCGGTGATCATTGAGTTAGACGGCTGATAGTTACAGGTAGAAATCGTGACCGAGCCGATCGTCATCCAGATTACATTAATCGACGACGCCATTGAACCGCTGGCGGCAATTGCATCGTCGATGGATGCTGTCTCGGAATCGGCCGCAGCACTGACCGACTCGGTAGCGGCGGTGGACGAGGCCAACGCATCGCTTGCTGAAACATCAGGCGCAGCCGCGGAGGGAGTGGCGGCCAATACGGAGGCGCAAGCGGCCAGCGCAGAGGCGGCAGCGGCCAATGCGGAAGCGACGACGGCCGAAGCAGCTGCATTAGACGAAATGGCGGCATCAGCCGAGGCCGCCAGTCTTAGTTTGGAAGGTCTCAATAGCGCTGCTGAAACAGCGCTGGGTGGCGGCGGCGCTTTAATGGGTCTATTAGGCATTGCTGCGGTTGGTGAAGTTGCCAGTAAGCTCAACGAGATGGGCACGGAAGTCTACCGGACAGGGGTAGCCCTGGACACCCTGTCGCACGGCCACGCCGACGAGTTTATGAAGGCCATGCAAGCCAGCACGCATGGCATGGTCGATGAAGAAACACTGGCAACGTCCGCAACGCTGGCACTGTCTACCGGCGTGGCTACCACTTCTGAGCAATTGGCCGAGATGACGCGGATCGGCACGGTGCTGGGCGATACGTTTGAGGGGAGTGCCTCACAGGGTATTCAGGATTACGTGCGTATCCTGGAAATGCCCGGCGCATCAAGAGGCTTGAAACAACTCGGCCTCGATGCGACCGAGGTGATGGATAAGTACAAGGCAGATATGCAAGCCGGTATGGACAAAACGACGGCCTGGGCGGATGCCGTCGGCAACATAGCGGGCACTCAGGCAACGAAACTTCAAGATGCCATTGAGAACGGCCCCGGTTCAGCGATGGATAAGCTAAACGCGAGTCTTAAGAACTTTGGCGACCATGCGGGCGAGTGGTTCGCCACAGGCGCCAATAACATACTTACTTCCGCCAGTCAACTAAACACAATTATCTCGACTACAGAGACGGTCGTCAATGACATTCTGGCTGCTGGACAAGCAAAAGACGCCGCTACCCAGGCTGCTAAGGTAAAGGCAATGACTGGCGAAACGTCACCGGATATCGTGGCAAGCACAAGCAACGGACAATTAGTGCCTGTATACAGCGATGACGGCACTATTGCCTATTTTGTTGCTACCAACGATAAGAATAAATACTCTCAAGCCCAGGCTGCGGCACTGCCGCATGGCACCACTGCCATTGGCGATGTCGCCGGCGTGAATGCCCCTATTCCGGTTTATCAGGGCTTGAGCAGCCCCATCTCGCCCGCAAGCATGAGCAATCCGCAGTTCGCCGGAACAGACGCTTACGTGTGGTCGGACGGCACCGTTCACGATACCCCGGAGCCGGGCACACAAGGGGGACAAGCACCGGGGCCGTTTGGCGGTACGGCGCCATTCGCCTATTCCCCTCCGATTAGCTTCGGCGCGGGCGGAGTAGATTATAGCGGGTCAAGGCCGCGCAACAATACTGTTTCCGGGCAATATGGCGATGTATCGTCCGATTCGAGTGCGGGGGCGCAAGCGTTTATTCAAACACAAATTCAAGGGGTCGATGCAGCGTCCCAATTAAGGACGCTTGTCGGCAATATAGGAACAGGCTGGTACAACATCGCGGAGGGCGTGAATAATGCGACGGCGGGGATCGTTGAGCAAAGCCAAGAGTTAGAAGCACAGCGTAAGGCGGAAGTCACGGCGACCGGGACCGTTGACAAGGGTTTTGCAACCGCACGGCAGCAACTTATTGCGACCGATCAGTCTTCCGCTACCGGCAGGCAGAAGGAGGTTGCTGACCTGGCGGCGTTTGACGCGGCTGCTGCAAAGGCAATGGACGAATATGCGCTTTCAACCGGACAAGCTACTAAGGCGTCTCTCGATTTGCGGGACTCCGAGGGTCAGCTAGTAACCATGCTAGGGGAAGGGCGAATTACATCTGAACAGTACACCGCAGACATGAAAGCCCTGATCGATGCTATGGCAAATGGTGAAGACCCGGCAACAGCTATGGCTAAGATCATAGCTGACCTTAATAAGCCTATCAATTGGAACGACCAATCGCCACCAGCAGTCGTTATTCCGCCGCCAGTACTGCCGAAGGGTTACACGATAGACGATAACGGCACTATCCATGGGCCGAAAATAACGCCGTTTGAATACACTACCGAGCCAACCCCTTCAATAAGTATGCCGACAACTGCCGCAGAAGGGCAAAACCAGAAGGAAAACGCCCTATTGGGCAGTCAAACCAACACTGGTTTAACAACAGCCGTTACGCAGGCAACAGACCTAAATACCCAAACTGCCAGCGCTAATACAAACCTGTCTAACATCGCCACCCTGGTTGCCAAGACAGACTTCACGCCGCTAAAGACTGCCAGCGATCACACCAGCGATCTCGATGCCAATGCGATACTGGCAACCAAACATCTGGGCGAGATGGTTAACCATGTCAACGCCTTAAAGAGCGGCGGCGGACAATACACCTTCACGTTCCAGTATGCCGGCAGCAGCAGCAGCAATAGCACGCGCAACGTACCGGGTACGCCATGAGCCGCCAATGTATGTTTAAGACTTCCAGCCTATCCGGCGAACAATTCGGGATATTGCCTTTCGCTTCACGCCGAAGCGTTTTGCAAGTTCTTTTTGCATTACATCCCCTTGCGCATATAAACGTCGTATTTCGGCAACCTGCTCTGTTGTTAATTTGTGTCCCCGATTCTTCTCTCCGTCCATCACAGGCGGTGGGACGCGCCGTCCTTTGGCGTCCATATCACGCATGTTATCGGTTTGCGTGCCGAGCCATAGATGTGAAGGATTCGCACACATCGGATTGTCGCCATCCGGACAATTATGAAGCACTTCCATTCCGCCTGGGATCGCGCCCTGCGTTAGTTCCCATGCAATCCGATGAGCAAGCTGCATTGAGCCATTCCAATAGAATCGGCCATAGCCGTTTGGCAATTGCAGTGCTGTCCATATCCAACAACCGAATAGTCCGGCGGATGTATCAACTTTTGACCAAAACAGGGCGATTCGTTTCGGGGTCGGGGTATACTGAATATCGGACACGGCGTTACCTCGCTTTGTCTCAATCCCCGGCTGTTAGCGCAGCGCGGGGGCTTTTCGTTGCAATTCATTATACCTCATTTGCGGTGCAACCATGAGCAATCCGCCGCAAGCGATCATTGAAGTTTTTAACCCATACATCAGTACCGCGTCGGGTTCGCCTGGTATCGGCTGGCAAGAGATTACCGGCGACGTGATGAAGTGCGAGGCCAAAAAGCTCGGCTGGAATAACGGCGTAGATGGCACGGCTTCCGTTGGCGAACTCGATCTAACGCTCTACAATGCACCACGTTTCGCCACATCCGGTACAATGCTCAATGGCACGATCACCGCTGCGGCTACGACGCTGATCGCCACAAACGCGATTAGCTTCCTGGTCGGCCAGATGATCCGCATTGACACCGAGTATATGCAGATCACGGCCATTTCCGGCTCGACTCTGACGGTGGTGCGCGGCGTGTACTACACGGCAGCAGCAGCGCACACGAACGGCGCGACCATCTATCTCTATGCGCCAGCCTATAACCCGCGCCCGCAGTCAGGCAACTATTCCAGTTATCAGCAAGCGCAAACCCAGTATGCGTACCTGCTAGAAGATGGCGTATACGTGCGCGTTCGCTATAGCGGACTGCTGAGTGGCCGGTGCATGAAGGCGTACAATACCAGCAGCCCGAACGTGCCATCGGGCGGCACGATTGCGCAGGTGCTGCCCGAAGCGGTGGTTGCCTCGCAGGTCTGGACGCTCAGATTCGACGCACGGGCACAATATGACTACCAGGGCAACGCCGACAGCGTGGTGCTAAACACGGCCAATTCTGGCACACCAACGGTAGACTCGTGGACATCGGCGTTCAACTACACCAACAAATGGGTGACCTATACTGTCTTTTTGGCGACGACCGTGACCGCCAACCAGGTGATTATCACGTTCAGTCCGGGCGTGGGCGTTGGCACGCGGGGTGATTTTTACATTGAGTACCGGAACGTGACGCTTACTTGCCCCACTATCGCTGCTGGCGCCAATCAGGCCGTGAACGGCTATTTTCAATCCGGTTCGCTGAACGCTACGCCGCCCAGCTGGGCAGTATCGGCGGGGTCGGACGGGCTGACGGCGCTGACGGTCAACGATACCTATATTGGGTTTTACGGGCGCGTCGAAAACATCGAGCCGCAGCCATTCGCTTCGTCTGGCACGCCGCCGCTCTGCAAGGTTACTTGTTTAGGCTTGTTTCACAGCCTGGAAAAGGCAAGCGTATCACCGCCGCCGGCCATTCAGCACAATATCCGCACGGACCAGATCGTGAGTCTGGCGCTGGCCTACGCGATCCGCAACTGGCCGGGGCAACAGATCGACACCGGACTGTTGACGCCGCCAGGAACCAGCATGGACAAGTACACCGCTGGACGCGACAAAGTTTCCCGCGTGATCGATGACGCGACGATCAGCGAATACGGGATGTTTAATTTTGACCGGGACGGCACGTTGCGCTTCCACAGCCGCGTTTATCGGGCCATTAAGATGGGTGCTGGCGCAGCGCCAGCGCTCGTAATGACCGAAAATGCGGGCTATACGTTTCACCCGTCGCGCGATACCAGTACGATCTACAACCGCGTGCGCATCACGAGTCATCCCCGGACGCGCGCCAATCCAGTTAACCCGCTGTTTATCGCTACGCCGCCGCTCACCATTCCCGGAAAGCAGACGAACGGACCGGGCATTCTAACCGTGGTCGCCGCTTACCACGATCTGTATGGCGCGCCGTGCGGAGCAGACAACGTGCGGCAGTTGATTCCGTACACGCCCGGTATAACCGATTACGATTACTGGGTGACTGATAACCCGAACGCGAATATGTTGACCGGTCCGGCGGCGGTAGGCTATAACTACACCGCCACGCAGTGGCTACAAGTCTCGATGACCGTCGGCGCACGGCAGGCAACCATTACCTTCCAAAACACAGCGACTGGCAACCTGTACGTCAATTTTTTGCGGGTAATGGGACAGGCGATCACGACCTACGATGAACCGCAGGTTTACGTAGGCGAAGGCACATCAGCGACCGGCAGTATAGTAGGCGGCAGTCAGCCGGTCGCCGGCGATACGGTGAACGTGAACGGTGTGCTATTCACGTTTGAAACTTTACTCACCACCGCCGGTCAGGTGCTGATCGGCGCGACGACGCTGGCCTCGATGCTGAATCTGTACAACGCGATGGTCACCGGACCGGGACAAGGACTGAACTACGCCAGCAGCACGCCGCCCGCGCCGGCAAATTGCACCTATGGCGCGCCATCGGCTGCCAATTCCAACACCATTGCTGTCGCGTATATCGAGACAGGCACACAGGGCAACGCTTTCACCCTGGCGCGGACCGGTACCGGCGGCATAACCGTCAGCGGGCCGACGCTGACCGGCGGCCAATCGATTTCTAAAGCGCTCTACAACGTGAATGACTACGAAAAGGATTTTCCAATAGCGGACGATCCGGTTTTCGTGAACGCCGTCGCCCAATGGCTGCTCAGTTGGTATGCCTACCCGACGCTGGATGTCAACCGGATCGACGTGCAGTACGAGGAAGGGTTCACGCTGGCGGCGTCAACGCTCAATGGTTTGCTATCAAGTAGCGCTACCAGCGTGTCAGTCGTTAGCGCCCTGTCGTTCTATGTCGGGAATATCGTACAAATCGACCAGGAGTATATGTTTGTTTCCGCAGTAGACAAGGTTGGCATGACGCTGACCTGTATTCGCGGCTGGATAGGCACGGCCGCCGCTTCCCATAGCAGCGGCGCGACGGTGAACATCGTGACCGACTACATGGCGCTCGAAGCAGGCGACCTGATCGCCGTGAACTCGTTCGCGCTTGGCATGTATAACGCCAGGCATATGATCACAGCGGTCTCGTATGTGATCGACCCGAACGCCGGTCGTCCGCTCGAATCGATCGCTTTTGAAGTGGTGCGCCTTGACCGCAAAACGGTCGCCATCTGGGGGGATGGAATCTGGACGTGGGAAGATCAAGTATCTGTTTGGTACATATGAAAGTGAGAAGGCGAAATGCCCTGGACGAATCCGAATAACGCCGTACCCGGCAATCCGCCAAGCGCCACTGACTACAACAACGCCATGGCTGACCTGAGTTTTTTGCTAAACGGCGAGGCGCTAAACAATGGCTATCAAGCGAGCGGCACAGATTACTCGCTGAGCATAGCAACCACCTGGACAACTGTCACAGATGGTACGACGCCCCTGCAAATTATAAAGACCATCGCCTCGACACGCTTTTTGTGTATGGCTTTCTTTAGCCTCGATCTAACTGCGGCGTGTGACGTAGCTTTCGACTGGTACAGCGTGAGCCTGGCGCTGCGCAGCCAGAACAATAACATCGGCACACTGCGCGTGCTGGTCGGTACCGCCTTTGCCCCGGTGCTAGGGCAGGTGTGCATGGGGCTGTTTACAGGACTTACGCCGGGCGCGAACACGTTTGACCTACAGTACTACAAAAACAGCGGCGGGGTGAATATGCGGCGCAACGGCTACCCGATCACCCTACTCGGATATGAGCTGTGACCAACTTACTGCTGCCCGACGTTAATGGCACAACGGCACTGCAATGGCTGCTTGGCGATCCGAATGCGGGTGTCAGCAATCCGTTGCCGTCGAACTTCATCCCGTCGGGCGCCGAAGTCATAACGTTCGGCGTTAGTGGCGGTGCGACGACGGTTTACGTCAGCAGCCTGACGCCGTTCGGGGCCGGCCAGACGATCCTCATCGACAGCGAATACATGCTCGTCACGGGCGTCAACGTGGGCGGCGGCTATCTGAATGTCACGCGCGGCACGAACAACAGTTCAATCGCCACGCATAACATCGGCACGCCAATATACGTTTCGCAAGTCGTCATGCTGTACAACAATGCGGGCGTGCTTGAGGTGCGCGACGCATCGGGCAACTTTTTGGTCGGCTGGCGCGCCAATTTGGTCGGCGGCTCGCTCAACGGCGTAGTGATCGGTGGAACGACGCCGGCGGCGGTTACTGGCACAAGTCTAAAAATAGCCAGTGGCGGACAAGGGCCGATTGACTTTTTCGACGCGGCCGGCGTTGCAACGCATAAGTGGGGGCGCTATCTCTACGATGGCGGCGAAACCGTCGCGGGCGGCGGGTGGGTGTGGCAGACGATGACGGATGCAGGTGCATACGTCGCCGACTTGAATGCCATGCTCCAAAGTAATGGCTATTTGGGAATGGGGACGTTGACGCCGGTGTGCATGATTGACGCCGTCGGCACGATCCGGGCAACTTCGCAGACCGTCCCAACGAGCGGCGCTGGCGCGGAATTGTACAACCATATCGGCACAGCGCATCTGCTAGGCTATGATCGCGGCGGCGGCGTCGTTTTTGCAGTGGATATTGACGGCCTGACGCTCAATCTGAAAACGGGATCGTTGGGGGCGGTCACGGTCGGCGGCAAAATGACCGTTAAACCGGGGACATCAACCGGGACAGCAGCACTTGGCGGCGCGATCTTTGACCATGTGTCCGCCGTTTCCAATACGGGAACCGGCGATACGACGCTGTGGAGCGATACGGTGCCGGCCAACGCCGTCGCGTCCAATGGCGATATGGTACATGCAGTTTATAGCCTGATCGGCGCTGCGAACGGCAACAACAAAAACATTGCCATTTACCTGGATGGGCTTCTAGTGTTTCGGTCCACTAACACGACCACTATCGGATCGGCGATTGTCCAGGTCTGGTACGAATACATCGGCGGAACGACGGTCAATATCTGGGGATTTATGCTCATCAATAACGCGGTGCAGACATTCCACTCGAATGGCACTGCCTGGACGCCAAGCCTGGCACACACAGTCGAATTGCACGCACAGGGCGGCGCGTCGGGTGATGTAACCGCCGAGACCGGGAAAGTATATTGGCAGTCGGCGGCATAGAAAAAGTGAGAGGGGATTCAGATGACAGCTTCGGCACAGGAACGGCAGCAGGGATTTTTGGCGAAACACAACACGGTTCATGAGGCGCTGGCAAAGGAATTTGGCTACCGGCTGACGATTGTGCCGGCGGTCCAGACAGTGCAGACGCAGCAAGGGACGCGTCTGGAGATCGAGATGCGGTTTGGGCTGCAAGAAGTAGCGGGGTGGGCGCAGCCGGACGCAGGCTGGCAACCGACCAATCCCGGCCCGGTTTTGTCACCAAATGGAGAAACGCCATGAAAAACGTCCGACTATTCGCGTTGCTGATAGTCCTGTTGGCAATGCCGTTCAGCGTTCGCGCCGACCATTCTTATTATGCGCCGGGTTGGTGGGCGGGGCGCGATTCGTATGTCGGCTGCCGGCACTTCCAGTTTTCGGGCGCACCTGAAGCCGGCAAAATACACATTTCGGTCGTTGACCACGACAATGGCGTGCTGCTGTACTCGTATGATTACTATCAGGTAGGGGTGGAATGGCCGTACCAGGATTGGTATCTACCAGTGTGCGCGATCGCAATCGACCTATACATTTACGAATGGGCGACCGATTACACGGTACCGACCGGCTGGCTGATCTACGCGCCAGATGTACAGGTGGCAGCTATTCCGCTCGTGCCGACAGTCGATCCGCGCGTCATTCCGCCGCCACCGGCACAAACAGGATAAATCATGGACCCAACGAGTCTCTTAAATAATCCGGTTGTCGCCAATCTGGGGGTGATGGGTATCCTGATCATCATGCTTGTTTATGGAATTCTCCAGAACAACAAGCGCGCTGACTCGCAAAATAAGCGCGATGCCGATCTCGACACTTCTTTCCAGAAGATCGTCGAATTTCACGACAAATCGGTGGCGGCACTGGAGCGTATCACCACCAGCTTTGTGTCTTCGATGGATCGGATCGGCGCCGAAAACCAGCAGCGCGATACCACCATGCAAAGTATCGATAGCCACCTCCAGGACCCGCAGCTGACATTGGTTCGCATGGTACACGTCGTGGATGCGGTAAATACGAATACAAATGCCGTCGGTGGCAAGATTATCGGTAAAGTAGAAAGGGCGACTGACATGATAAGCGAGGTGACGAAAACCCAATTCAATCAGCTATTAGCCGAATTCAGAGCAAGCACGACCCGGCTAGAACAGGCCATCAAGGACAACAAGGTTGACGCTGGCGAAATCATCAAAGGCGTTTCGGTGGACGTTGCCAGGATACGCGCCGACATTGAGATATTGCGCACTGAGCAATTAGAAGCGGTGCGCAAAGTAGCCGAGGAAGCGCTGGTAAAAGTAGCCAACCACGCGCTGTCAGAACCGCAAAAGACACCGCCAACACAGACCGTCAACGTCACGATACAGCCGAGCGCGCCAGTGGACGTAACAGCGACGGAAACGAAGGCCGATGTGCCGACTGGTCAAACGCCGCCAAATTCATAGGCTGCTGCTATGGGTTGGTATGGTATGATAGAAAATGTCAATAGAACCAAAGGATCGCTTGCTATGGCAAAAGAAGTCGTCAAGGTGCTATCGGCAATCTTTTGGATTGCGAGTGCGGTAATCGCGGCGCTGGCGCGGTTCGGAGAGCGAGTCGGCACAGCGAGCGATGATGTGCTGCTGGCCGGCGTCCTGGCGCTGGTGGCGCTGTCGGGAATTAGCGTGTCGGGCGTGCTGTAAATTCCGCAACGTTGCGGATTCTGAAAGGAAAGGTGACGTATGGATCAAACACAACTCTACACCTTCGCATCGGTGATAGGCGTATCAGGCGTCGTGATGCTCTCTGCCTATTTTTTGCTTTTGCGCATCAACAAGGGGTCGGTGCTATACGCGCTTCACCCCTACTTTCAGCAAGCGATATGGATTGCTGAAAAGACCGCTGCCGACGAGTTGGCGACCGGCGAAAAAGTTTTGTCCGGGGCCGACAAAAAGGCGATTGCCGACAGCCTATACTCCGCGATTCCAGTAAACATCCGGTTCTTTCGCTGGTCAATTCCGGTGTGGGTTGTCAAGAGGTTTGTCACTGAGCAGGATTGGGAAGCGGGTATTCAGCGCGTATTCGATGAAGGCTCATTGCTGGCCGACACTATGCGGACGTGGCTCTTAAAACAGTTGCCCGCGCCGACAGTTAGCGCTCAATTGGCCGCACAAACCGCCGCGCTCATCGCTCCGCCGGTGTTGCCGGTCGTCTCGCAACCCGTTCCGGCATTTATCAAAGACGCAAGTTTTCCACAACAAGCCGTGCCAGGGACATTTTCAGCCACACAAACCGGCGTTGGCTTTCCGGGGATAGGCACCGTTATCGCGGCGCCCAAAAGCGACAACACGACGGGCGTAGGCACGACCAATGCCGCGCCGGAAACGGGCGGCTAAACCATTCTACAGCAAGAAACATCGGGCGTTGGAGTGGGAAGGAATACACAAATGACCAACACGTTAGCAGACCTAAAGTTAGGACTTTCCGAATTTACGGCTGACAATCCGGTAAAAGTCTCAATCGCGGGCGGCTCGATGTATGACCTCTTAACCAGCGACCTTGACACACCCCTCGGTGTTACCCCAAAAATGCCGCCAGTGGTTTTCACCGTTGCCTATCAAGCCAAAGCGAATACCAGCGTCAACGTGCGCCAGCATCCTACTACGTCGGCACTCATAGAACTCACATTGACCCCTGGCGAAACGGTAAACGTAGCGACAGATGTGCCTCAGACAGCCAACGGCCATACGTGGGTTCGCGTGCGCACGGCCAGCGGGGTGATCGGTTGGTGTGCGCAAGAATTTCTGGATAAGGTAATCGTGCAGCCGCCAGCGCCTGTGACGCATCGGTTGGGGCTTCACTCGCTGCTCGATGGCCGTAGCAAGGTAGAGGATTTTGTAGCGCGCGGCGCGCAGTTAGCATCAATTACCGTCGTGGGCGATGCTGGTTACGCAAACACAATGGCTCAAGCGGTGCCCTATACTATTTACCGACCCGCCGCGCCGCTGAACCCGCTGATACCCGATGACCCGATGCAAGCCGAAGCGTTCGGCCACGAGTTCGTGCGAACCGCATTTGCCGCGGATAATGAGCTGGGCGATGTCGATTTGCAGGTGTACGTGTTGTTGGTCAATGAGGTGAAGTTTACGCCGGGGCATGGCGGGTTCTGGCTAGGCTATCAAAAAGAATTGCTACAGATGGGGCGCAAGGCGGCCATCGGCGGCTATGGTGTTGGTCAGCCTGAGCCGACTGAATGGGCCAGTCTAACCTCGGCCTTGCAATTCGCACAGGCCAACGGAAACGTCGTGTGTTTGCATTCCTATTGTTCTCCGACCGCACAGCCTGGGCAATTGAGCGCTCCTGCCGATCAGCCGTTTTACGAGTTGCGTTTTCCAAGACTCTACGCCGCAGTTCCGGCCGATGCGCGACCGCCATTAATCATCAGTGAATTCGCTGGTGAGGAAAAAACCGGACGTTTCACCGGAACGGATAACTTGCTGTCGTTGCTGATTGCCTATCTGACCGCGATTGCACTGTATGTGTATGTGGTGAGCGTGAACTTGTGGACAGCCGGGGCCGAAAGCGGCGAATGGCAGCCGTCAAGCATTGACAGCGCGCTCACCGACAGCCGCGTTGTTGACCTCTACCAGTAGCGCTCGGCAGCCGACTTGCGTTTGGCGGGGCGGTGTGGTAGAATTCTGATTGTGGCGCACTGGGCGAGGCGAAATTCCCTCTAAACAGGCCGATATGAATTCTAGGCAGCGCCACACTAACTTGAACAACCCACAATAGGGGCCGACTACGCTGGATTAGTCGGCCCCGCTCGGTTTTTTTTTACCAGCCTCACCTCAATAGCGTCAAATGGCTCGTCGGCGATCTGGCAGCCACAATCCTCGCATAGCCAGGAATCAAACCGGAGTACCATTCGTTTTTCGCACTTTGGACAAACCAGGTAGCCAAGGCGATAGGCAACCACTTCGCGCTCAGGCGGGGGTAGCTCGGTCGTCACCGGTGCTGCTTCCGGCTTCTTTTCAACCGTCCGTACCTTGCGTGGCTTGTTGGGGGCTGGGTCTGGCTTCACGGGCAACGCTCGCTTCGCTGGAGTCGGCGGGATCGGTATCACCTTTGGGACTTGTGGCTTAATTATAGGCACATTCGGAAAGATGCGTTTGCCGCACTCTCCGCAGCGGTAGATTTCCTGGTCGAAGACCGCGGACAGTTTAGCATCTCGCCAGGTGAAAGTTGAGCCACAAACACATTGCACCGCAGTTTTATTCTGCATGATACACCCCGCTAAAACGGAATATCGTCTGAGTCTTGGTAGGTATCGGTAGTCGGCGCGTTAGAACCATGCCGAGCAGTAGTGCCAGCGGGATCAGGATCACCTTCGTTCTTGCTCGAAGCGAACCGGAACGTATGCGCCGTGATGACGATCTTGGTGCGCACTTCACTGGTCGTCTTGTCGAGCCAACCCTCGGACGATACCTCGCCGATGACCAGGACGCGCGTCCCTTTTTTGGTGAGCGCAAGCACTTCGGCGAGTGCCCGCCAGGCGACGACCTTCATCCACGTCGTACTTTCTTTTCTGTTGTCACCTTTGCCGAATTGCTTGCTGACGGCCACCGACACCTCGGAGACAGCAACGCCGTCTCGCGTATATTTGATTGTGGCATCCTGGCCGGCGCGACCGAGGATAATGATTTGTTGAAAGCTCATGGTTGATCTCCAAATAGCGCCAGTTGATCGGTGTGCGGCAGCGGCGCAAACGGGTTATGCGGAAATTCTTCCCGAAACGGATCGGCGGCCCGGTTGCCGTGCAAGTTCCCTTTGAAAAAGATGGGGATATTCTGCTGGTCGAGTACGTACAGCAGCCGCTCAACCCATTCGGGCTTCGGCTGATATACCTTCTGGCCGGTGGTCGCGGCGCCGATCACGGCCCATTGCAGCGGGCTATTCACCAGTAAAGGCGCAATGTCGAAGCTCAACGGTTCGACACTCATCCAGCGGATCGGCACATCAATTTCGCTAAGGATATTCAACGCCGTGAGTACCATCTGGCGCTGCTGGGCGGCCAGCAGCGGCTTGCCCATGAAGGCGCTCGGCGGGGCACTGACGCCGACCCACACGTTTGACGGGAATGTGAATTGGCGCAAGCGTGGCGCGTTCTTGGTGAGCAGGAAGTAGACGTGCTGCGGCGTTTTCCGGCACACGTCCAGCACTTGCTCAATCTGCTCGGCTGGCACCCAATGACCCATCAGGTCGGACATAGAATCGAGAAATATGCCGGCGCTGCTTTTGAGCTTCAGCGGCTCCGTCAGCCGCTTTGGGTGCCAGTAATGGGCGGCGAAGCCAGCGGGGTAAAACTGAGGGGACCGGGCCCGGTCCGCGAACGTCTTGGCGTAGCAAAAGGCGGTCGAGTTGTCCGGCATTTGCCAGGCGCAGCCGTGCTTACAGCCGCCGACCGGATTCCAGGTGTAGCCGCTGCCTGGGCCGAAAATATGCGTCCATTCAATGCCGTGTTCGGTTTGGTGGTTCATCGCTCCGCTCCGCTGTTGAGCATGAATTTCGGCATAGAGTTAGCTATCTCTGAGGATGTCATCTCGCTGGCGGTCTGGCCGTTGATCAGCACCAGGTAAGTCAGAAATGCGCCGCGCATCCCCAAGAACTTAGCCGATACCACGCGCGCTTTTACGTCGTGGTAAAGCGCAGTGGCCGCTTGAATCTTGGCCGCTTTATCTTTGCCCGTCCTCGATGGCAGCACCGGCCAGGTCACTTTGAACGGATCGCCGCCGATGGTAAACGCCAGCATAAAGGCCGAACGCCCGGTTGCATCTGCGCCGAAGGCTTCGGCTTGCACCTTGCCACCCACGCTGGCGATTTCGCGTTTGGCTTTGTCGATCCACGTATCCGCCGACGATTGGCCGGTTTGGAAGTACGGTACATCGTCGGCGTAGATTTTTGGTTTTGGATCGTTCATTGCTATATCTCGCTTTTCTTGGTTTCTTGTGTTTCTAGCATTTTTTGCACGCGGTAGACGGTCGAGGGCGACACGTCGAGCGCGATGGCAACCAGGCGATGATTACGTTTCACCTGGTCGGGATTGGCCGCAAAGTGTTCCATAACCTTTTGTGTCTCTGGCGACACCTTTTTGGCATTTTTGCCCGTTTCGGTAGAAACAGAAACAGCGGAAACATTAGAAACAGGTGGCGCACTGTCGGCTATCTGTTTGGGTTCGGATGGCTGAACGTTGGTAATTCGCTTTGCCCACAATGCGGCTTCCGAGGGACTTAATCCATGCCGGATCGCCTCATCTCGAAGCGCGTAAAACTCTACTTCGATCCGTACCTCGCGCCATTCGCGTTCGATTAAATCGCCCTCGCTGCGGCGCTCCAGGATCAGCGCGGCGATACCCTCGCCCGCAACCGATGTGCCGATCGGGATAATCAGCGCCGCAGGCAGCACGAGGCTCAACGCGACCTGGCTGGTCGCTGGCAATGTGCCGAAGTCGCTAATCAGCGCGGCGAACGACAGTTGTTGCACGCCGGTCGAATCAACGACTGAGATAAATGAGCCAGCGCCGTTGACGATCACAGCGACAAGGAAAACCAGTATTTCGAGCGTGCGGGTTGCGCCGCTTATTTTCATGCCCTTATCGGCCATTCGACGGCGCATGAAGGCCGCGTACAGCAGCGCGATCTCGACGGCTACCGGAGCCACCCAACCGTAGCCCGGAGTCAGTCGGTCGAAAGTGGCTGCGGTGTGTGGCGCGCTTAGCAGGAAGAAGGCGAGCGCGATGGCAACCAGCCACCAGGGGATTGACGTACCGATGCGTTCCTGAATGCCAATGCGCCGCCGGGTGGTTCGTTCCCACTCTGAGCGCGCCCGAACGCGCACCGACTTCACATCGGGATATTTCGGCTGATTGTTCAAACTCACTTCCTTGTCGTCAAACGTCTAAGTTTTGCATAACGGCGCCCGTAGTCAGGGTGGGCAGCTTGCCAGCGTCTACAACGTTCAATTTCTTGTTCACGGCGACTGGCATAGCGTTCCCGTTCCGCCGCATTGCAACACGCCTTACAAACGGTTTTGAGACAGTCGGAGTAGCCGCGATTGCGAGCGAAATTCGCGGATGTGTATTCGTACTGATTGCCGCAGCCAGGGCAGGTGATGTATTTCATGGGTATACCAGATCGGTGAGCGGCGCACTGATTGGCGCGTCAAACAAGCCCTGGGCGCCGCGCATCGGCACAGGCTTAAAAAATCGCCGAACATTAACCAGCTTCCAGGCGAAACGCCCATCCTCGTAATCACCGAAAGCGTGTTCAAGTACGCCGATTTTGTGGCGAACGGCCTCCACCGGCACTATGTCGGTCAGGTTAGCGACGCATAGCGCCGCACCGAGCGGCATTTGGCGTGCGGAAATCCCGTTTTGCGCCAACACGGTGCAGAACGGCGGGTAAGCGCAAATGGCTTGTTCGTCAATCGTCCAGCGCTTGGCTGCGTGGATAACCAGTGGGCCGCGGTACGATGTTGACCAAGACCGGGTTTCGTATTGCTTTGCGCCAACCGCGATCAGGGACGCATAGGGCTGCCAAAGGGATAAGGCTTTCATGATTCATCCTCAATCGGCGCGTTTTGCGAGCGCACCAGAGCGCCTTTTACGACAATCCAGGCATACAGTTCGCGTGCGCGTTGGGACAGCAGTTCTCCAAATTTGTCCTGGAAGGAGTCGTAATTAAGGTTGGTGGTGATGAGAGTCGGGCGCATGTCGTCATAGCGCGGCGTAAGCACGTCCTGGGCAATTTCGCGCCGGTTGTCGGTCACGGCGCCCCACGAATCGCTGTCGCCCATATCGTCAATCATCAGCACCGCTGCGTTGTTGAGCGTATCGATTACCTGGTCGTAGCTGGGCTTGGCCGGATCGTGGCTATAGGTGGCACGTACCCGTTTCACCAGCTCGCGCCAATTAATCCAGAGGACGGGGCGATTGGACGCCAGCAGCCGGTTGGCAACCGAGGCCATTAGTCCCGATTTTCCCAACCCTTTGCTGCCGGAGAGTACAATCCCGTAGCTTTCCGGTTGGCGTGCCGGATCATTGCCCGTAAAATCCCACTTGGTAAATCGTTCGCAGTAACCGCGAGCGGTCCGCTTGCCATCCTGGATAGCGCCTTCCAACGTATCCCAAAGCTCGAAGGTGCAGTGCCGGTATTTTTGCTTTAACCCCGAATTGCCGGTCAATTGGATTTGCCGCGCCTTCTGCGCCCGCTCAAGTACACACTGGCAAGTGCTATATGATTCGCTCGCCCGCTCTCCGAACCGCGCCCGAATAACCATTGGAGATGTTCCGGGCGGCATCTGGTGGCGATTGCCATCCTCATCAACCGCGTACAGCACCGTACCGGTATCCTCGCAGCGCTCACACTTTATCGCCAAGTTTTGCTGCATTGGTGGCAGCCAACTTCTCGCGAGCGGTTTTCCAATAGTCGGGGACGGTCTGGTACTTCTGAGTTGCGCCAGCTTCGATGCCGCGCGCTCCAGCGTCTGTTCGGGCGTCTCCAGCGCTGGCGACTGTTGGAGCGATCCGATTCTGAACGGTGTTTCCATTGGCAGTTTGTCCTTTCGCAGTAGGCTTGGCGGTGACATTTCTCGCAACAAAATCGAAGCCGACGGTCTTATTGACCCAAAACGGCTTGACCTTTTCGTCGGCGGTGTATTTAGCAATCACTTCCGGCGTGATGCCTTTTTCGCACAGCTGGAGCGCGGTCGTGATGATCCAGGTGATCGTGCCGACCTTCCAGTCGATAAGTGGGCTGTTGTTTTCCGCGCGCCACGCCTGGTACAGCTTTGCGGCACATTTGAGCCGATCAACGCTGTAACCCTCTTTCGCCAGGCGGACCATGAATGGCATGTAGGAACTGAAGGTCAACCCGCCGGGCGGCCAGGTGTCGGCGCCGAGTTCGTCAACGAACGCCTGGAACAATTCGCCCTGGGTCGGCGGCGGAGGCGGAGCGGGATCGGGGGAAACCTTTGCGGAAC
>VFSW01001411.1_pt1 | contig 36705 bp, 41 predicted proteins | sample 5358111 | NCBI WGS metagenome assembly VFSW01 (sample SAMN11554181, study PRJNA540505) | mine drainage metagenome | isolation source: sediment from site ElyBrook_90M | place: USA: Ely Copper Mine, Vershire, VT | collected 2017 | reverse complement strand
CGGCAATCTACTTTGCTATGAACCCAAACATAGACAGGATAATAGCCTACGAACCGAGCGGCAAGGAGGGCAGCAACACCATTACTTCAATAATACGCGCTAATCCTGAAGAGGAGGGGAAGGCGGGGGAGGCCGAGATCGCCGCCGATGAAGCCGCCACCCCCCCTGATACCGAAGCCATCGTGCGCCAGCGCCTGCAAAAGGCCACCAGGATGGCCAAGGAGGAGCTGCCTGGCTATGAAGGAATGAGCGAATACCCTTTCTTCGTAACGGAGGTATTCCACCAGCTCTTCGCCGAGGAGGCCAGCAGGAGGATACAGGGCTACAAGGAAGCCAACATGAAGAGGATAAGGTGATAAAATGACAACACAAAAACAAAAAGACAAACTGAAAGAGGAAGCAGAGGAGCAATACCAAAAGATGCGCCAGCAAGCAGAGGAGCAATACCAAAAGATACGCCAGCCAGCATTGGAGAAATACCAAAAGATACGCCAGCAAGCAGAGGAGCAATACGAAAAGATACGCCAGTCAGCATTGGAGCAATACTACAAACGCCTGAAGGAGATAGAGGAGATGGAATGACCAAAATAGAAGAAAAAACACAGAAACCGATAAAGCATGTATGCAAGTGCGGCAAGGTGATATACGGCTACACGGAGCGCCAGACCGACTACATGATGCGCCAGCACAGGCTGGCCAAACATGAGATGGAGGAGAAGGCAGATTGACATGACAAAAAACTACCGAATATGTTAAAGAGGTATGGGAATGACAAAAACCAACTCCATTCTGAATAAGGAAGAAAAGGCTATCTTTGATGATACCAAATGGCTCATTGAAGATATGGGAACTCCAATCCAAAGAGCTATGTGGATTATCGGCTTAGAAAAATGTATCCATAAGGCTTACTTAGCAGGACAGAGAAGTGTAGGTGTATATCGATGAACTTCAAAATAAGACTGCAGCAGATAAGGAAGGACAGCCTGCCGGCCACGGACGCCATCCTGCGCCAGTGCCTCGACGCCGAGCTGGTGCAGGAGCTGGCCGCCGCCGAGCCCCAGCGCATCTATGCGGGGCACACGCCCAGCTATGACTGGATGACCTGCCCGGAGGGCATGAGGCTGATAGACCTCAGGGACATCTTCAAGCAGGGCTACCGCATCCACGGGGCCAAGGGGATGCTGCTGAGGCGGCATGAGGTAAGGACATGAAGTGCATCTGCAACCACTACAAGCTGGCGCACGTGCGCACGGGCACTGACGCCCTTGGCGCCTGCCTGCTATGCGCCTGCCTGCAATACAATCCCAAAAGAGGGTAGCCATGCACGCAATACGAACGCCGAAGAACCGCCTGTGCGCCCTCTGCCGCCAGATGATAGTGCTGTCGCAGCCGCGCATAACGACCTCCATAGCCAAGCCATTCGGCAGCGGCACCTACCACACCGCCTGCTATGAGGACTACCTGCTGCACTCCCCGCGCCAGGGCAGCCGCTCGCACTGCTCCAAGGGCGCATACGGCTCCTGGCGGGGCAGGCCGACAGTGCGCCAGCTGGCTCAGGCATTCAGGTCGCCGGGATAAGGTGAAACTATGACAACCAAGATAACAAAGACGGGCTTCCTTGGCTACTACCGGATGTTCAACGAACTGGGGCCGCTCTACGAAACCAGGGAAGGATATGCGACTGCCGCCAGCGAGCACATGCTGGACGCAGAACACGCAAAGCTCAGGAAGAGGCACAGGCTCTCGCGCAAGAAGATCACAGCCATAAGCCCCAGATACCTGGAGCTGTTGCGCGCATACGGAGCGCCAGAAGGATGATTGCAATGCCAGCGATATGCCCAAGATGCCAGAAAGAGATAACGCCTTCGGCAGCCATCAGGCTGCACACTGCCAGTGAGCACCCGGAGATGATAGAGGAGATGGCCCTCAAGGCCATAGCCACTGCCAGCGCCAGGGTGCAGTACATCTACGACACCTATCCCGAAGCCAGAAACAGCAACGGCGACCTCATACTGCTCGTTATGAGGAAGATATACCCAAGGGCCATCAGATACACGGAGAAGGACGGGATAGTGTCCATAACCGCAAATTACAAGGAGATGGCATATTTCCTCAAGCACGCCCAGAGCCTCACCAGGCTGGGCCGGCACATCAGGCAGCCGGCGGCCACAGGGCAGTATGCTGCAGGAGGGGGCATAGCGAAGAGGGGCATAACCACAAAGGAGGCGGCAAGGAGGATAATGGAGCTCTCGCCGGCGGAGAGGTGGCACGAGGGCTTCCTGTGCGAGAAGCTGCTCCGCTACTTCCCAGTGCCAGGGACCACATGCGCATACAGCAGGGAGACGCAGGAGACCACCATCACCGCCCCGAAGGAGCTGCTGGCCCCGCTGCTCGCCCACCTGGAGACCATAACCCGCAGGAGCAGGGAGCTGCGCAGGGCGGCGGGCTACCAGGGCAGCCCGGTGCGCCAGGAGCGGGAGGTGGAGTATGCCTTCAGCACCGAAGAGTGGAAGCCGGGCGCAGAGTAAAACCTTTTAACTCAAACCTTTTTAAAACCTTTTAATCAACTATATACCTGCGAGGGGCATTTCGATGAGGGGGCTGCACAAACAAGACATGGAAATCCTGGAGCTGGCAGAGGGATATCCACAAGGCCTTTTTCTAAGGCAGATTAAGGAATACCTCAAGATAACGTCGATGCAGAACGCCTACGCCAGATGCGCCAAGCTGTGCAGGAAGGGCTATATGGTCAAGGAGGACAGGCTCTACAGGCTCACAATGCAGGGGCAGGAGGCAGTTAAAAGGTTTTCTCGTATGTCAGACCATTCCTTTGAACGCCAGCAGGTAGCAGGCATACCGGCAAGGGTGCACGCCTGGGGCCTCGCCTATGCCCTGAAGGACGCCCTGCCGCCAGCCGAGCCGCCAAGGATATTCCAACTGGCAGGCTTCAGCACAAAGCCCATTAGTATGAATAACAACATGCAGGCGCAGGCGGCAGTAGGCGGCATAACCGCAAGGCTGACCACAAGGGAGCTGATTCTATACACGAAGGACATCTACACGGACAGCAGGACGGAATCGATAGACCTGGAAGCCATGCTCAAGCCAGACTTCGACAGGCTGGCGAGGACGCTGGAAAAGGAGTGCCAGAAAGTGGCGCAGTTCAAGCTGAAGGAGCTGAGCAGGGGCATCCTCGCCAGCCATATAGTGCGCCAGCACTACGCCGAGGAGCGCCACCCGGCAGCCGAGGCGGCCAGGAGCAGCCCCCTCATCCTCGCAAAAAGCCCGATAGACGGCCAGAAGAGGCTGGGCATAGACATGAGCAAGGGCTTCAGGGAGTGGGAGTATTACCATCACATCACCGCAGACACGGACAAGGACACGCTGGACAGGCAGTTCAATGCCGTGCTGGACGGCGAGGTGAGCCTGCTGGACATCAACAGGAGCAGGAACATAATAATGCAGCAGCAGGAGAGATACGACAGGCAGTTTGACATTGTGGATAGGCTCACGAAGCAGGTGGAGCTGCACCTCAAACTCATGCAGAAGATAGACAGGCGGCTAAGCCAAAGGCAATTGAATGAGTAATATTCGGCTCATAAGGTGACTCCAATGCTCAAGCGGCTAACCCACATACACAATACGATCAAGACAGGCTGGCAGGAGTTCAACCTCTACTTCTACATCGGCGGGGTGGCCGCCATCATCGGCGGCTTCTTCGAGGTGGCGGGCATCGGCGCGCTGCTGCTCACGCTGGCGTTCTTCTACATGATGGGCAGGCTGCACACGGCGCATGCGGCACGGAAGGGAAAGAGATAGTTTTATAAATATTGCCGAAGTACTGATATCATGCCCAAGAGGAAAGAGCTACACTCCTTCAGCAATCTTTCTCTAGCACTATTTCTCATCTCCGCAAAGAGCTGAAATCATGTACATCCAAAGCGAAAGTTCGCAGGAAAATGTAAAGAAGTACAATCTAAAGGGGTTCTTCCCGAAAGGCTACTGCATATTCTGCAGCCATGCAGAGCAGAGGCACAGATTCACAGCTTCAGCAAGGGCAGACCGCAGAACAGGATTGCATCCGCACATTCTATGCAATGCGCCGCAGCATGCCAACCGTTATGAGAAATGCCTGATATACCTGCATCAATCCCTATCATGCCCATACTGCCGCACATCCTTATTCATCAAGAAGGATGGATTCTATTGCCCTAAGCACGGACTGACAGTCAGGGAAGCGACAAAGGAAGGCACTCTCAGCCAGATATGGGAATTTGCATGATGGTGATTGAATGATAACCGTAGAGATAAAAGAAGGAGACAAGGCGGCGGTAACGACAGAGATAAAACCAAAGGTCTTCAAGACAAAGAAGAAGGGCTACTACATCAACGGAGTGACGGTGATAAACGGAAAAGCACACAGATACAGCGTGATGCTGATAGAGATGTCCTGATGCCAAAGATGATGGGATGACAAAAAACAAGTGCATAGTCTGCGGCAATACGGCACAGGAAAAAGCGTTTTCAGGCAGTAGGGCATACCAGTGGATATGCAAAAAAGATTCAGAATGGTGCAAAGATGAAAAAGATAAACAAGGCAACGGATGAGAATAAGCGCATTTCAGGATGGGTAGCGGCAACATTCTTCCTGCTGATATTCATAGTGGGCACGCAGCTGACAATGGCCTGGCCGCTTCGGGCAGCCATAATAATCCTGTCCGGGCTGGTGCTTTGGAGCGCCTATGAGATACTGACATCTATGCCAAGCTGGTAATCATGCGGATGCAGATAAGAATGACGATCTATGCCAGCATCATCTATCTATTGATACTGGCCTCGGCGCTCCTCTACCAATACTACCTGCTCCCCCCTTACGCCATAGCGCCAGGGCAGCAGCCATCCGCGCAGGCGGTGCAGCTGCAGCAGGCGGGCCCCCATCTGATATACGTCTTGGCGGCTGAATTGGCCATCCTGCTTCTTTTCTCATGGCTGGAGAAGAAGTACAAGGTGCTGTCAAAATTCTTCACATACGTCTTCAGGGAGTGGCTATACACAAAAAAGAAGGCCTTGGCGGCATCCCTGCTCCTGTTAGGGATGGCGGCAATCATCTTGATAATGGCCCTGGCGCTCCAGCAGAAGTACGCGCCAATAGTGTCCATAGAGATAACAGCGGCGGCGGTAGTCTTCATAATAGGCCTACTCCTAGGGATATCGACCATGCTCTCCCTGCTGCCCAAGAGATTCAGGTATGCGCTTCTGGCCGTTGCCTATGGCTTTCTGCCATTCATGGTGCTGCTGCAGTACTCTTCACTGAACGGCTACTTATTCCCTGCTATGGCCCTGGCTGCGGCATTCATCATAATCCTGTATGCCTATGCCACTATGTTCAGCAAATCCCTTCTGAACGCATTGGCAGTATCAGTGGCAATGGGCTTTGCGCTGGTATTCGGGCTTACATTAATACCTCTTTATGCATTTATCTTCTTCTTCATCCTGTCAGTCTACGATTACATCGCAGTCTTCATCACCAAACACATGCAGCAGCTGGCCAAGACTGCCTTTGAGGCAAGGTTGCCGGCATTCATCATCATAGGGGATGCCTCATACATAGCAAAGAAGCTCAAGGGGGCAAAGCCTCGCAAAGGGAGGGGTATGCTCCTTGGAGGAGGAGACCTCATGATACCAGGCGCAGTCATCGCATCCCTTGTGTTTGCCGGCTGGCCGCAATACGCCGCATTAGCCCTTGGCGGGGCCGTGATAGGCACAACCCTTAACATGGTGCTGCTGCAGACAAAGCTGTTCAAGAGCGGCATCCCTGCACTGCCTATGCTATTCGCGGCGATGGGCCTGCTCCTGCTGGCATCCTTCACGGCGGTTCTATGAAGGGCATCAAGCTGCTATGGCAGGACCTCCTTATTTCATTGGCGATATGCAGCAATACCCTGGCCTATTTCATTACTCTATACATAACAACGTCTATCTCAAGTCTCACTTCATCAGCAAACAACGTGGAAGCCAACCCAGTAGGCAGGGCGCTCCTCAACTTCTCCTATGCTGCATTCATTCTGCATCTGATCATCTACGCAACTGCCTTGGCAATCTATCTATATGTAAGGAAAAGAAGGCAGGGGCAGGAGATGCTGTTCAATTTCATGGCGCTTCTTGTCTTCCTGATATGGTTCAACGACCTGCTGAACGACCTTGCAGTGCTCCTCCGTGTCGTCGGTATCTGAGCTAGCTGGATAAAGTGCCCTTAGAAAAATCAGATAGTGTAAAGTTATATAGTAGTAGCGATGCCTATAAAGTCAAACGTTTATCTTTACACTATTCGTTCAGACGACATAGGGCTTCTCCATCACTGCCATCATAGCCCTTAGCCAACCCCCTACTCTATTCGATGAATAAATTAATCGTTTATATCTGCAACCAAAATTCCGAAGTCCTATAATAATATAATCCTAAAGGGTGCGTAAATCACATCATCATTTTTCCGCAGATAGTAAAGAAATTAGGATTAATTAAGCTTCCTATGGCTACTATTGAACTGATAAGATGCAGAATCAGCAACCTCAAGCGCAGATTCCTTCTCATTACACACAAGTGCAGAACCCAACGCAGCCGCTTCCATCGGATGTAGTGGACAAGCTCATTAACAGGGACATCAGGGCAGCACTATTCTCATTCCTCTGCAACTCGGAAGAGGTAATTACCACGAAGCCGATATATGAAGATGTGACAAGAACGAAGCTGGACGACAATGGCGCTCCGTTAGTGGACAAGAAGACAGGTAAGCTGGTCAAGGAGAAGGTATCTGTCAAGATAGGCAGCGAGAAGCACAGGAAGCTCAAACCGATATACGAAAGCTCCGCAAAGATAAACAAATTCGTGAACGACGCTGCGGCCATAGAGCTCGTCGGGCTGATAGAGCTGTCATGCAACTCAACCACAAGGACCTCCTACCACAAGGACAGGGACCTCACAGAAGCTGGAAAGGAAATAGCACAGGCGATATCCAACCAGATAATAATAAGATACAGGGACTACGGCTTCAGCCTTTCCACAAGCAGGTCAATCTCCCTCTTCCAGGGGCTTGCGATGATAATATCAAGCACCATCAGCACATCGGAAGGCGGCGCAATGCTGCAGGTAGTCCAGAACACGCACAAGTTCAATCCTTCCCTGGATACGCAGATGCAGGAAGACCAGGGGCTTATGAATAAACTAAGGAAGTTGCTATGAGCCGCTTCAGAAATGCACTAATGGGGCAGATGAATAAGCGGACACGCGGGCTGTCATCAATTCCGATAGGCGCGCAGGTAGCATACAAGATGGTAGGCGAGGAGGCAACTGCAGGAAGATTTAACGGCATAGATAAAGATTACTTTTTGCTGATGATAGACGATGAATTCGTAAGCATTTATCAGCTTGTTTCGTTGAAGGTCATAGGTTGATGACATGGGCGTATTAGATAAATATTCGGCGCAGAAACCTGCAAAGGAAGATGATCCAATGCCAGCAGCAGAACAAAGGAAGCAGCCTGCCAAGGGCAATACAAAAAAACAACCTGCAAAGCATATTCAAGAAGTGCAGGACCAGCCAATCTCGCAGTCCATGAGGACGGAAAATTACGACCTTGGCATCAGGGACTATAAAGTGAAGAACTACCAGCAGATAGCCACCGAAATACAGAAAGGAGACATAGTCAACTGGGGCAGGTTCTACATTACATCGCCTGCCCTGATAAGGGCATCAAGATTGGACGCCCCTTTCAGGGTAAGAACCATAATGGACCAAGGCTATCAAGTGTCAATAGCGGAATTCAAGCTGCATAATAAATCAAGCAAGAAGAGAACCGCAGGACTTATTGGAACAGGCTTTTCTTTTCTCATAGGTATAGCACTATACCTTTGGATATCAAGTTTGATAATCTCATTGGGCATAGCAGTGGTGGGCATAGTCATAACGACTCTATTGGTTCTTAAGCAGCAGGAGAGCACTACAATCAGGGAATCACCCTTCGATTACGGAATGGCAATACCTCAGCAGAATGGAGGAGTTGAAGCGTCATTCGATGCACTTACTTATCTCCAGATTCCGATAAATCCGGTATCCAAAGAGGTGTCTTCCAAGATCAATGAACTGGCCAGTATATTCACGAACCAGTTGGAGGCCATAAACGCAGTGGAGGTAATTAAAAAGATATTCTTAGGAAAGAAGGAGAGCTGGTGGGACAAGCACGGGGCGATGGCGATGATGATGGGATTCACAGTCTTATGCCTGATAATAATCTTCATTGCCACATACGTGCTGGGCCAGAATCTAATATCTTCATACCAGGCAGCCAGCAACAACTTCATAACACAGTGGAGTGCTGTCGCAAGCAAGATAACAGGCATACCTTTAGGATGATTTTATGAGCACATTAACCCTTATTTCCGAAGTCCTGCAGATGAAAATGCAGCTTGAGCTCCTTCGCATGTCTGTGAACAGGAAGGGAAAGGTCGAGAAGAAGGACGTGGAGAAACTGGAAAAACTCACAGAAAAATTCAAGAAGACGATAGCGGAGATGGAAGGGAAGGGAAGATTTAACCATGGAGTCAATCCTAAAGTAATGGAAGCAATAAACGAATTCAACAGGATGCAGAATTCCATAAAGACGTTGAGGCAGATGGTGGAAAGCGAGGAAAAAGGATGATTCAATGGGATTGGAAGAGATATCGGATGAGGAAGAACTGCAGGAGCGCCCTGCCACGGCAGGCGCCAGCGCCGGCAGCCGCGTAGTGGACAAGTATGAATACGACAATACGCAGGCGGCATGGCTCGAAGAGACCAGGAACCAGCTTACCATCTATTACACGGAGGACGCAAGCGGAGACAGGATAATATCCGAAGAAAATCTCATAAAGAGCACGCAGCAATGGCTAGAGCTGTCGAGAGACTTTTTCCAGAAATACGGGACGCAGAAATCGTATCTGGATATCTTTGACGATGCATCAAGGAGCATAGCCCAAAACAGGGACGTGGACAACGCAAGGGCGCAGTTCGAGTATGTGAAGCCGCTGTTCCAGCGCAGGTTTAGGGAATTGAACCTGAATATGACTATGATTCCCAATCGCGGCCCCTTTCGAGAAGGCGGCGAGCAACGACTACCTGCAGCTGGTCAAGCACCTGACTCCTGAAGACATCGCACTGCTCAACAGCCGCCAGATAAGGATATTCAGGAAGATAGGGATGCTGACTGCCTTCCTGTGCGGCAGGAGGGACGACGACTGCCCGATAATCATAAGCGGAGACAGGGGCAACGGAAAGTCGCACATGATGGGCAACATCGCAAGATACCATGCGAAATACATGGATGCGCTCTGCCATAAGCCCATAGACATGGCTGACTGGCTGCACACTAAAATCATCTATGCGAAGGAAAAGAACGTAACCACAGAGCTCTATGCGAGGAATGACGACATACTCGGCGTGGACGAAGCCTATTTCTCAGGGCTCAACCAGAGGGCCATGTACAAGGAGGTCATAAACCTCTCGGAGGCACTGAATGCAACCAGGGGTAACAACAACTTGACGCTTTTCTGCTTCTCATGGCCGTACAGGGCAACGAGGCCGATACTGGAAAGCGCAAAGATATGGCTGCATAAATATGACCTGGACACCGGATTCTTCTACATCCAGCCAAGGTTCTGGAAAGGCGACGACCCTTTCTATATCAAGGAGATATCACAGGCCAGAAGAGTGAACAGGACGAAATACGCAATGACATACGTGGACAGCTTTATAACAGATTTCAGGACTGTGCCACTGCCTAAGAAGCTCGCAGAGGACTACTCTGCCTTCAAGAAGGACGCAAGGAAGAAGCTTGCGGAATCAAGCCAGATATTCCAGAAGATAGAGGAGAACGAGATGACCAATTTCAACGACATAATAGACAAGGTCAAAGACGGCAGCATGGGCATGTCCGACGGCGAGCTGAAATCATTCTTCGAGAAGAAAGGCTACTCGAAGAGGGCGACGACCAACATGATACTGAAGTTCTGGGAGTTCTACGATCTGCGTAAGTGAAAGTTAGGATTAATTAATCCTAAGATTCCCATCAATGAGTGTATGCTACTAATAGCATACGAAGTGTACGAATGGAAAAACACAAAAGAAAGAAAGATGAAGCGGATATAGGTGCAATAGGCATAATTACAGAAGGTCTCGACAAGACGCTTGCAAAGAAGAAAACAACCAATAAAGATTGTTGATTCCTATGGAAAAAGGACGCACTAAAATAAAGGAGATGCCATTCAGCAAAGTGACATTGGCAGAGTTAAAGCACTGGGAGCACGAGGGCGATGAGATTAAGATAGACGGCGACAAGCACGAAGTATGCGTATATGGGTAATCCTATGGAAAAACAAAAACACATAGGCTTCAAAGGCCTGGAGCACAAAGTAGAAAAGGAATACGAAGGCAAAGGATACGAAAAGAAGAGGGCTAAATACATAGCCGATGCAGTCGCAGGGCAGGTTGCAAGAAGGAAGAGGGGAAGATAACTGTAAATATCCCCCTACTAAAGTAGGGGGCTTTAAAGGATGACAAAACATGACGACAAAATGCAAAAATTGTGGGCATTTGATGCTGATGGGAACATTCAATGTGCATCGAAACAGATTATATACTACAAGAAGAGAATGTTTCCGTGTAAATTGTGGATGTACAAATCCAGAACCGCAACTACCCACAATTCCCCCACAGGTTAAAACCCGTGGTTCCCTTGTGGTGAACTAATGGAAAAACAAAAAACTAAAAGAACGGTTGACGAATACAAGATGTTTGAATCAGCACATAAGAAGTTATACGGAGATAAATACTACAAATGTGGCTTTGAGAAATGCAACTTCAAGACAAAGGAGAAAGAACAACTCAGAGGGCATCTGAAGAAGATGCATCCGCTGTAAATCTGAATGAGATAGTCTAATGGCCGACATCGTAAAAAGCATGATGGACATACTCGGCCTTATGCAAGAGATAGACATAGACAGCAAGCACATGACGGAGAAGGAGCTCAGGCAGAACATAAAGAGATGCAGGAAGGCGCTGCGGCTGGCAAAGAAGCTCCAGAAGATGACATACGCTTATCCTATGATGGCCCAGTTCATAAAGCCGACAAAGAAACTGCTGGACACGACTGACAAGAAACTTAAATTAATAGAGGTCGAAGCGTGGCGAGATCCAAAATCCAAAATGCAATAGACAACGAAAGATACGAGGATGCAATCAGGATGTTCAGCGCCCTCGAATCGCCAAAGCAATCCGACTGCATTGCGGTATCCATCGCCTACGAGGCCGCCGGCGACCATCAAGCAGCCTACGACCGCCTCAAAGAGGCATACGCGCAGAAGCCCTATGTGAACATGCTGGCCACGATGCTCGCAAGGGTGGCGGAAGAGATAGATGCAGACGAAGCCATAAAATGGTACGGGGAGGCCATAAAAAGAGGCGAGGCCGAGGGCAACGCCAAGAACAGGATAGAGGAGATAAAGCAGCGTCCAAGGGCATCTCTGACCTTTTTTGAAGCCGAAGAGACATTCGACAACCTGATAGGCATGAAGGAAGTCAAGGAGCAGCTTCGTGAGAATATAATATACCCTGTGAAGTATCCTGACATATACAAAAAACACAGCAAGAAGATAGGAACGGGCTATATCTTCTACGGGCCGCCGGGCACAGGCAAGACCTACCTCGCCAAGTGCCTTGCAGGAGAGTGCAGGAGATCGTCTGGCAAGGAGATAAGGATGGCAGTAGTGCGCATAAGCAAGGTGCTCGACATGTACGTGGGCAACAGCGAAAAGAACGTCAGCAAGATATTCGAGGAGGCGAGGAAGAACTCCCCATGCATCCTGTTCTTCGACGAGTTCGACGCATTGGGAAAGACAAGGTCCAGCAATTCGGACACTGCGAGCGACAGCGGAACAATGTCGAAGGTGGTGGATGAATTTCTGACAGAGCTGGACGGAATAGAGAAGAAGAACGAGCAGCTATTCATAATAGCCGCCACCAACCGCCCATGGGAGATAGATGACAGCCTGAAGAGGCCGGGAAGGCTCAGCAATGCCATATACGTCCGCCCTCCGAACCACCAGGAGCGCATCGACCTCTTCAAGCTCTACACCAAAGGGAAGCAGCTCGGAAGCATCCAGTGGGACAGGCTCGCAAGGGCGACCATGGGCTACTCGCAGAGCGACATCGCAGAGCTGGCTGACAGCATCGCCCTCAGCCCGATAAGGAAGGAAATCAAGAATCTCGAATCAGGAGCGTCGCCCCGCCAGCGCCATGAACGCATCACAATGACAGCATTCCTCATGCTCATACTGAAATCAAAATCTTCGATAGAGAGCTGGTATGTTTCTATGAAGAAGGAGCTTGTGGGGGTGCCAAAGGTCGAGATAATCAACGGGAAGAAATACACCAACTACACGCAGGGCAGGCTGCAGGCGCAGGAGAAGAAGCTCTATAAGGATTTGATAGAGGACATAAGGAAAAACACGACCATAGACTACCAGATAGAGAAGGGAGTGATGCGGAGCATAGCGTTATATCTTTTTTGAGGGAGAACATGGATTTAAACGAGAGGGAGAAGCGCAAGGAGGAGATAATGCTCCAGTACAGGGAGAAAGGGTCACGGGCGGAAAGGGACTTCGCAGATGAGATAAAAAGGCTGAGGGCTGTGTTGCAGAAGAAAAAGGACGATGCGTACGACGAACTGGTGGAGAAGATGGAGAGGGTAGACGCGGAATATCTGGGTGGATAGCGATGCAGGAGAAATACACGACGAAATTTACGGAGCTGCACTCCTGCGGCCACCCGAAGCACGAGGGCGTGAATGCGCCCAACATGCACAAGGGGCGCGCCTTCCGCTGCGACAGCCAGCAAGGCAGATTCCCCAACCACCTATTCCGCAGGAGCAACCCATTCGGCAGGAGCAAGGGGGACCTCTCCAGGTGCGCCAGATGCGCCAGTCAGAAATGCAAGGGCACGAGCGCCATTCATGCTGATAAAAAGGTGAAAAATCATGGGAAAAGAAACAGCAGATGAGATGAGAGAGATTGCGTCTTCGCAAACAGCGAAGGAAGGGAAGGGCAGGACGGCGAAGCCCAAGGCAGCCCAGCCTGCAGAGCAGCAGCCGCCCTTGGCGCTGCGGCTCCTTCCGCAGGTCTTCACTAACGGGGTGGACGTCATGGTGGGCGAAGGGGACACCGACCTATATGTCGTCAAGGACTTCGCAGGCGTGCCGATACAGCTGCTCATAGTGCCGAAAGCCGTGTCGCAGCGCCTTGTGGAAATGTACTTGGAGAAGCATACATAAAGGCAATAGGATGCAGTACGGCAGCATGGGCATATGGCTCCTCATAGGGGCAATCATACTGTCAGGGTTGCTCATAAGGGCGCTCCCCGCCGCCAACATGACCTTCTTCGAGCCAGACAATTTCTATTACTACTCCATCCTGCAGCAGGCCCATAATTCATTCCTTCCAGCAATCAGCGCCTACGACGGAGCGCCGCCTGCGGAGAGCTTAGGGCTATACATCCCAGCCCTGCTGCTGATGGCCGCAGGGCTGCCGGTGCTCTGGAGCATGTACGGGGCAACGCTCATAGCAGCCGCCCTAATCATGCTCCTTACATACATATTCACGATGCAGCTCTTCAAAGACAGGAAGATAGCCCTCCTCGCCCTCATATTCATAGCCCTTATCCCTGCCAGCCTCACAAGGACGATGATGACCGAGTACAGGGGAGACACCTTCTCTGCGATATTCACGCTCCTGATGCTCATAATGCTGCTCAAGGCATACAGGGAGCATCAGGTTGCATGGAGTGCCTCGGCAGGCATTATTGCAGCACTGGCGCTGGTATTCTGGTCAGGGGGCACCCTCACGCTGGCCGTGCTTGCCTTCGCAGTGCTCGGCATGTGCATCTGTGCAGGATTCCCCGCGAAGCCAGAACTGCACGGGGCCTCGGCGCTCTTATCCGCAGGTTCAACGGTCCTTATGCTCAATGGCGCCATAGCGAAGAGCATACCTTCCCCGATTGCAATAGGCATCCTGCTCATCGCAGCGGCGGCCATTCTATATCTCTATCTGAAAGTCGCCAAGGAGAGGTTCTCAAAGGGGCAGAACGCCGCAATCCTCCTGCTCGCCGTAGCAGCCATCTCGGCCATATTCTACACCCAGATAGCCGCACAAGGGGCAGGAGCGCCCGCTTCGCAGATAAGCGAGCTCCAGCCGCCGAACATTCCCTATCTGCTCTCATCATACGGCATCCTGCTCTTCCTCACGCCTGCCATAGCCCTCATCGGCTACTCAGTGCCATTGCTGGCGATAGCGATAGGCATGGCGCTGACGTTCCTTCTATTCAGGAAAAGGCCGCAGGACGGCGCAATCCTGCTTGCAGCCTACTTTTTGGTGATGCTGGCCGTCAACGCCTACTACATCAGGTTCGACTCGCTGGCGGCAGTGCCCATAAGCATAATCGCAGCCTATTCTATCTCAAGGCTCTGGTCCTGGGCATCCGTAGCCCTGGCAAGGATAGGCGCCCCATCCGCAGCCAAGGCGATGCGCTTCTCCATCATGTTCGGGCTGCTCTTCATCATCGCAACCATGCTGATGGTCGCATACAGGGACATGGCTACTGCGCAGAACGGCGCAGGCGTGGATTCCAACACTACCGCAGCGATGGCATGGATCGCCAACAACACCCCCGGAAACTCAAGCGTCTTCGCCCTCTGGATAGACGGCTCGCTGATAGGGGCGCTGGCGCACAGGAAGGCGTTCTCGGACAGCGTGGCGCTCCAGCGCCAGGGCTTCCAGCAATGGAGCTACTACATAAAGGACAACCTCTCTGCATTTCCAGTGGACAGCCCAGGCTATGTATTCACAAGGCCATTCTACAACAACTCGATGATAGGGATATGCCTCGGAGTGGACAACTACTCGCTGATGAACTGCACGGAGGCGTTCTATCCCAATGGCACGATGCGCCAGTCGTACCACGGGCAATTCGCAAGGACGAACTTCTACCGGCTGCAATACGGCTGCACGGCCATCGGCTGCCTGCTGCCGGCAGGGGAGTCGGCGCTGAAGCTCGTTTACACCGACGGCTCAGACAAGGTATATGTACTCGAATCCCATTGAATGGCGCAAGAGTTTATAAACGCATTTTACAAAGTACAACAATAGAGAACATGGACAATCCAAAGAAATGCAATTTCTGCATGAAAGAATACGCCCCAAGGCACCGCCTGCAGCTCTACTGCTCTAAGAAGTGCAAGGTGTCCTCTTTCAACAAAAAGCCAATGTGCAACGCCTGCCATTACAACAAATCTATAACAACAGCGGGATATAAGGGAAAGGAGTACCATCTCTGCGGCAACTGCAAGGATTTCGCAAATCATCTGGGGATGCCGCTCTTCCTGGAGCGCAATGGGTGCATTTAGCATGGGCAAGACAAAGAAGGGGGAATGCCATATTTGCGGAAAGAAGAGGAAGACGGAAGAGTATCGGGATATTCTCCGCAAGCGCAAGGTGCAGATATGCGCCAGATGCGCCAGCGAGCCAGTATCCGATATGGGAGGATAAGGTAAAATGTGGCAATTCAAAGACCCCACTGCGGCATACCCTTCCCGTAAGAAGAGGTATCCCCCTCAGATTCAGGGAAAATCCCTTCAGAAACATCTCTCTGCAGTAAGCCTGGCAATCATGCTTCTCATCCTGCTGTCGGCGATACAGAGCGTCGCCATATTCAAGAACGGCTACTATGACATGACAGACAGCGGATTGGCAAATGTCTTTTTCCAGCAGCATCCTCAGACAACTCTCTGGAACCAAGTATATTACGGCGGAGCGCAGAACAGCATAATAGAGACCCCATTAGGATACCTCTTTAACGAAGCCTCCAAGCTGATATACATTGCGATGGGGCCGATATTGGGAGCCGAATTCTTTTATTTCCTGATATTCAGCTTCACGGCAATCACCGCATTCCTGCTGCTGAAGTGGGTAGCATGGCCAATCGCAGAGGGAAAGAAAAACCTGATAGCGATGGCAGGCAGTGTATTCTATACGTTCTTCTTCTATCCGCAGTACGGCCCAAGCCATAACCTGCTGGCGGCATTCCTGCCTGCATGTGCCCTGCTCCTGATAATGCTCTCGGAGAGCTGCAGAAGGAGAAACAGCCTGTTCATTATGGTTTTTGGGCTGGCGGCGGCTCTTTTAATCAGTGTAATGACATCCCTTGGAGGAGACGCTTACATAATGCCGAACATCATTATCCTCGGTTTAATTTCAATAACACTGATTCTTTCAAGCGAGAGAAAAAAAGAGATGGCGCTGGCCTTCGCGGCTGTAATGGCGTTATTGATAACGCTAAATCTCAACATCATCATTCCAAGCTACCTGAACTTATCCATGCTAGGAAACCAGATAAGCAACAATTCGCCCATAGGAAGCCTGAACTCCCTGTCCATCTTGGTCTACTACAACCAGCAGAACATATTCACCGCATTACAAGTATATGGGAATCCTAACACTGGAGAGCCTATTTTCCAATACGCTGCGAATAATCTGGCAGCCATAACTGCACAGGTCTTCATAGCGATTACCATATTCATAGCCGTTACTGCTTCATGGCTGGACAGCACGAAGCGAAAAGCGGTAATAATTGCGAGCGCAATGAGCATGATCCTATTAATCTTCCTCTTTGACAACGTATCCCCTCTCCTAGGGCCGCTGTTCAAGTACCTGGTGCTGAATTCAAGCGTCTTCCTCCTGCTGACAAGGGCATCGCAGCCTATATTCTACTATGCCATCACGTTCATAGAGGCAATCCTATTCGTATATGCAATTAGTTTCATAGCGCAGAGCAAGAAGTACGGAAACTTTCTGTTGGCCATAGCTATCCTAACAGTAATCATCCATTTCTACTTTTTCAACGTCATAGAGCTCCAGAACGCAACCAGCTTCCAGATTCCCAGTTATGCCTTCCAAACGGCAAACTACATCAACTCACAGAACCTCTCGGGGCAGGACGTCGCAATCCTCCCAGCGCAGTTCCCATTCGGCTATTACACCACATACTACTACGGAACCAACATCTATGTATACCTGATTAACGGAAGCGTATGGACAGGCGGCTATGTTTCAGCATACGACATCCTGCTGCCGTCCAGGCAGATGATAGGCTACGGCATGTGGGCGGAGACAATAGGAAATACCATCATCGTCAACAAAAGCGCAATCGGCAGCAGGATGGCAGCATACGGCATCAAATACATAATAGTGGAAGACGACGCTGTGCAGGAAAGAAACTACACCAACTTCACAATTCAAAAAATCTATGCGAACCTCAACGATTCTCAAAACATACAGAAAGTGGCGCAGTTCAATCAATCCTCCATCTACGAAGTCACCGATCCGAAACAGAGCCTTCCGATTCAAAGGCCAATTCAATCTACGATATTCCTTAGCTGGTTCATAAGCGGCCTCGCAACAATGTTTTCATTAATTGCCTTGGCGGTTTCATTGAGGTTTGCAATATGATAGACACAATAACTGGATGGATAAGCACGATATTGCCTCTCTTCCTCATAGTGATGGCGATAATCTACAGGAACAAGATAAAGAAGGTGGTGGTGGAATTCTTTATCGCACTGCTGATAATGCTCGCCCTCACATTTGCGGCAGGGATGGCGATAGCCCTCATGCAGCTCTCTTTCCTGCTGGTAATCCTGATAATCCTTGGGCTCGCCGCCCTGCACCAGCTCGCCAGCCTGAATCTGAGGGATACTGTATTCGCCGCAATCTTCCTGCTGCTTGCATTGACATATTTAATTACAGGTTCGATAAACGACTATATGTTCTTCATGTTCGTGATAGGCACAATAATCGTCATGGCCCTAAACATCAAGGGAGTGGGCAAGGACGACACTATCCCGTACAAGTAAAAAGAAAAAGAGGGGCATCATGTTGATGCCCCAGAGGGAAGCACCAGGCTTCCTGCGCCTGAATGGGCGTTGACGACTATGCCTGTGAGTAGCCGCCTCCTCCGCCCGATTCTCCGAATACGCCTTTTATCCAGTTTATTCCGCCCAACGCCACGAACAGCAGGCCAACCAGTAGCAATAGAATTACTATTCCTACGAAGCTGACGAGTGTCGAGTAGTTGCTAACCAGAGTATTGAAGAACCCCATGCTGCTTTGGCCGGTGTTCCCGATATTCGTGTTAGCGCCGTTGATTCCGTTCAACGTGGTACTAAACTGGACAGTGGCTATTAGGATGACGGACACCAGTATGACAATCACGAATATGATTATCAATACCGCAAGGATATCTTGGCCAACTTTTTGGACGTGTGATGACATCTATATACACCCTGTCTCGATACTGTTTTTGAGGCTGGCTCTCCCAGGCCGCTATGAAACAGCAACCTTTTACATAGCTCTTCTGCATATTCCATTGAATGTTAGGATTAATTAATCCTAATAAACAAAAGAAAAAATGATTGCTATGCCAGGACAAAGCTTATTCCCAGCATCAGGGGCGGCGAAGGCCGCCGCATCAGCCCCACCGCCAGCAGCCAAAGAAGCAGCAGCGCAAGGAGAAGTTCCAGGATACTCCGCGCCGTCGCATCCCACTCCTCCGCCTGTCTACAACGATAATGTCATTTCAGGTTCGGTGATGGGAGAGCCGTATGGCAACACCAGCCGATCCTCCACAGGAGAATACGGCGGCGGCCACGTCTACAGCCCCTCAGCGCCGCCCACGCCGACGCAGGGAGAAGGAGGCGGCGCTTCAGGAGGCTTCGTAGGCGGCGGCCAGGCCGCAGCCAGTGCGCCAGCCGCACAAGTGCCCAGTGCGCCAGCCGCACAAGTGCCTACAGTGCCTGTTCCTGTCCCTGCAGCCGCAAAGGCAGCCCCTGTGATGAAAGCGCCATCCACTGCACCCCTGCAGGGATTCAGCACAGCCGACGCAGAGGCGGCGGGATACGCAGTGCTGAACGATAGCAGCGCCAAAGGCGGAAAGCTGCTGGAGAAAGGCAATGCCATTTATGACATCTATGGAAACAAGCTCTACAAAGCATCGCCAGCATATTCCCCAACACCGCAGTATACGGCGCCGGCCGCCGGCGCAGGACCATCAGGGATTCTATACTCCGACTTCGGAAAGAACGCAGAGATTAGCTTCACAACCCCGACGAAATACGCAGGTTCATTCGTCAATAATGGACAGGCATATAACTTCCAAGGAACATTGCCCACGACATACGAATTCAAGTCACAGCTGGAGAAGCAGAATGCGGCAGTGGATGCCGCATACGGATTTGTGAGTAGCCTAGACATTCCACAGCAGCCCCAGAACTCGGCGAAGCTGCCTATAACAATTAATCTGGATACCGGAACAATAAAAGGAGGAGGTTATTATGTAAGCAGTTATACGGCTCCCAATACATATCCTTTCTATCAGACGTATAGTCCTATTTCGAGCGCAGGAAAATATACTCAGCCAGCAGATAACCTCCAACCCCCCCAAACAACAGTGTACTCGTCATTATCGAAAAACCCACAAATGCATTATACGTCGGACCAGAGCCTATCAGGAATAGGACGGCAGCTAGTGCCAATAGAGTTACCAAATAATACCATTTCATTTACTCCATCTATGGATAATAACAATAAACTCCCAGACATATTTAATACTATCGGAACTGCTGGGCGTAATTTCAATAGGTTTATAAATACAGTACTGCCATTTTCCCCCACACAATCACAGGAAGCCAACATTAGCAAAGCAGTAGGCTACTCTGGAGCAGGCCCGCAATCAATAGGCCAGCAGTCAGCCGCGACGGCGCTAGGAGGCCCATACGCCCTATATAATTTCGCAACGGGAACTGCCCCGCACCTGATAACGGAAGCCTACAGTCCGATTAACCAGGTGGCATTAGGTACAGGAGCTGCACTCGCAACAGACCCAGCATTGCAGCAATCAGTTGGCACTGCCTTTCTCAATCAGTATGGCATACCGTCAACAGAAGCCACGAGGGCCGCACTCGTAGTATCTTTGGTTACGCCGATTGCGCCATTAATCGAGGCAGCTTATACTTCATTTCTGAATTCTCCACAAGGAGTTGCGGCAGTGCACGACACGCAGATAACAGGCCGCACATCAAGCACCAATCCAGCAATAGCATATTCCAACGCGATAAATCAGCCATCGGCAATACAGCAGTTATTCCCAGGATATTACGCATCCAGCCTCGCAGCCACGCAGAATTATATTAATAGGCTAGACCAGTATCAATCCCAGAACAAAGGTTACGCTCCTGCCATCGCAAGCGGAGTGCCACTGGCGCTGGCACAGAATCTCTACAACGCGAATGTGAACACTGACCCAATCACGAAGACCATTCTTGCTATACAGAATGCCATCACGATCCCAGGGGCCATTGTCAATCCTGAAGCAGCCTTTGGAGGGGCTGCCCTCTTCGGAGCAGCATCAGGAGTAGGAATTCTGGGAGAAAACGCAGTGTTCGGAAAGCCCACCTCCCCGCAAGCATTATCACAATCAATAGGCCAGGGAGCTGCTGGCGGTCTTGCTCTAGGGCCGTCATTCGAGGCACTTGCACCAGCCTTATCAGGCCTGCCAGGGCTGAAGACGTTGGCAGGAAACCCATTTCTGCAGGAGGCCGGCAGCACAGCAGGGAGCGTAGGGATAACAAATGCGGCCTCGCTGCTGATGGGCAACGGCCTCGCAACTCCGCAGCAGAGCGCATACGCGGCGATACAAGGTGCATCCTTCCCCTTGCTTTACGGATTGGCATCAAATATCAATGCAGAGCTACAGATTGTAACAGGAGATGCATCGGAGACCATCCCAGCAGGGACTACGATAGGAAAGAACGGGAATCAAGTACCAGTATTCTATTCAATCTCAAAAGATGGACTGCCGATAAGAATAGTGGCAGATGTTACGGAGAACCCTGCTGACATAAATTCCCTCAGAGCAGAATATGAAGGGAAGACATTGCCTTATGCGATTCATGTAAGCAGGAATAGCGAAGCATTCTCACCGCTTTCAGAAGGAGGTAAAGTGGAGTTGACAGGCAGCGCCAAGGGCAGCAGCGGAATCAGGCTCAAGAACAAGCTTTTTCCATTCTACTCGGCCCCTCCATTGAGGGTCAATGATGTAGCAGAGATATCGGATGAGCTCAATGCGATAGCCAAGACAAATCCAACAGCGGCACAGAAGGTGATAGATTACATAAATGCAGGAAACAAATACCTACCGACTTTATACGGGGGATATATAGGGATAGGCAATCCGGAAGAAAGTGCGGCGGCGGCGGTAGGAAGGATCGATCCAAGAGCTGTAATCATGAAGAACGTTGAGGTTTCTCCAGAATTCGCCCCGGAGCCAGGAGAAAGCTCAAGCGATTATTACAAAAGGGTATTGGCCTTAGAAGGCAAGACTGGTATAGGTGCAGAGAATTATCAAGGTACAAGTTCAGAAAGACAACTCGAAACGACTACAAAGTATAACAGGAATGGACAGGAGCTTCCAGGCAGCACATTACAGGGAGAAGGAAAGCTCTCGAAACTTCTGGTAAGGCAGCCACCTGAAGGCTTGGCAGGGAAGATTCCTGTTATCAAGCAAGTATTCACAAGAAACACATACGTTCCATCATCACTTGCATCGATAGCCCCCTCAGCCCCAACCTCTGCCTCACCAGACAATCTTCCTTATTCAGCCCCAGCAAGCACAGAAGCAATACAATATTCTTCCCCTTCAAGTGCTGCGATAGTCAGCCCGCAACAAATCATAGGTTCTGTATCTCCTTTATCTTATAAATCGCCCCCTTCCCCCTCGGCGCCAGTCGCCTACTCCGGTGCCTACGACCCGCTCACCTCGCAGGCCCAGATGGCCCTCTACCAGAGCGCCATCGGCAATCCGCAGGCTGCCCAGCAGATAGTATCCAGCCTCCAGGAGAACGCCGCATCGCAGTCATACCAGAGCTACCTGGACAACCTTTACAGGAACGAGCTCGGGTCCGCATACGCATCCTCGGCAGTGCCCTCTTCGGCAGTAAGGTATTCCCCGAGCAACCTCTCTGGCTTCTACGGCTCGCAGGCGTACGAGAACTCGCAGTACGGCAGCCCTGCAAGTGCCAGCTACCTCTCATACCTTGAGAGCCTCTCGCCGTCGCAGCTGTCCAGCCTTGCATATCCATCATCGGCAATGTCGCCGTCGCCATACCAGTACAGTTCCTCACCCAGCCCCAGCGCCTCGGCCCTCTATCCATATTATTATTCAACTCCAAATTCAAAGGGCAGGAAGCAGCCAGGGCCAGTAGTCCCCCCTTACGGTGCGCAGGTCCTTGATGCCCGCCTGCAGGCGCTCTATCCGACCACGAGGACGATGCCCTTCCAGAGCTACCAGCCCTCTCTCATATCGCTGGTGGCTCCGGGGCTTGAGAAGCAGATAGAGGCGAATTACAACCCGCTGCTCTCTGGCATCGCAGCGAGGCCGTTGGTGAGGCCAGGAACAAGGAGGATGGCATATGCTTAACCAGGTGTAAGATTGGGATTGATAGAGGATTTCACTATAGGGATGATATATGTAGTGGTGATAGGCGTCGTCCTCTTCGCACTGGTATACGCATCGAACCAGTACCTGAACATACTCGTGAAGAACAATCTCACCACGACCAATTCGCTGGCATATAAGGATGCGGTAGCAGTGCAGTCCAACTTCTATGCATTCAACGAGTTCGTGCCCCTGCTCTTCTTCGGCCTGAACATACTTGCGCTCTTCCTGGCGGCCTACCTGCGCCCAAGCCCGATGAACATAGCCATAGGCATAATGCTGCTGATATTCCTGCCTGTGATAAGCGCCATCCTCTCCAATGCGACAAGGATGGTATTTCTCCAGCCCCTGCTGCTGCCCACCGCGCAGCAGTTCCCAGCCATTCTGGACATAGCGGCGCAGTTCCCCATCTACACAATAGCATTCGGGATCATGTATCTCATAATAGTCGCCATGCGCTCGAAATATTACGTTCAGGGACAGGAAGGCGGACCGACCCAGCAGGTCGGCTCCGGGGCGTATTGAGGTGATATGCGATGACAAGCGTTCTCGGCAGCATCTTCCTCATCCTGGGCATCGCCTTCCTGATGATGCGCTTCGTGCTCTACAAGTTCAGCAACCCATTCGACGCCAGCACCGACAGGGAGGTGAAGCACACACCCCAGATGATAATGCTCCTCCTCCTCTCGGAGACCTTCATGCTCTTCGGCTTCTACTTCATCGCCTTCCCCTTCCCGACAGTGACGCACACGACCTCATTCAATTACAACTCGCTGGGAGGGGTGACGGGATGGACGAACACCACATACAACATGACTACGGCGCCAGTGGCGCAGTCCGTCCAGATTCCCCTCATGTGGTTCGTCGGATTCGTGGTCACGATAATAATCGCCATACTCATATTCGTGGACGTGACGAAGGTGGTGGCCTCCCAGGGCAGGAGCGCCCTGGAGCTCAAATAGGTGAAACAATGTCAACAATGTCAAAATCATTTCCGCTGAGGAGCGCCGTGACGGCAAGACGAGAGGATAGGAGCCACTCTACCACAAACCTAGGATTTAAGTACTACCTATCATTCGTGCTTATGCTCACGGCGCTCCTGCCAGCCGCCGGTGCCGCCAGCAACGCCATAGCTACTGGCTTTTACGTCTACGGTGCACCACCAGGCTCCAGCTTCATCTGGCGCATGGCTCCGAACTACACCACGATAACCACCCCGATAACTGGCTACAGCACATTCATACCAGTTAATGTATCCAGCGCAACCAACACGACATACCACGGAGCGATACCTTGGCAGTATCAGGGGGCAGGGACTACGCTCTCGCTCAACGGCATTACCTATACGATGCTCACAGGCACAGCAGGAACCTGCTCGACGCAGATAGTGAACACCAACGGGCTGAACGACTTCTGCTCATTCTACGTCTATCTCAACGCAAGCCTCTGGAACACCAACGAGGCTGCAGAGCTGACTGCATCCAATGCCTCCCTTGCCTCAGCCAAGCTGATAGTCAAATCCATAACTAACACGACCCGCACAATCCCGTACAACGGCACCCTTGCGGCAGGCAATGTGCTCAAGTACGCCGCCGACGCCAACGGCAGCATAACATTCTACAACAACACCACAACAAAAGCCCAAGCAGCCTGCATATACATCAACCTAGTATCTGTCCCATTCTGTGCCAACGCAACCACACCACAGAGGATAAGCGTGCCAGTATTCAACGGACATTATGGAATATCAGGAGGGATAACATATCCCCTCACAGTGGCATTCAAGGCAAAGCTCTTCGGCTCCCAGACTGCGCCATTCAACTACTCCGTCATAGACCTCACATCGAATACTGCCCTGATTCCGCTGACGAACACAGCCAACACAAACAACCTGAACGTGGTGCAGTCCTTCAGCGTCCCGATAGCCGACAGCGTGGAGATAACCGCAGGGAGCAGGGGCAGCCTCAACTACTCTTCGCAGTACATCGACCCTGTCACAGTGCCGACCAACATCGTGGCATACCTGCCGATAACGGAGAACAACATCCAGACCAGCGCACTCTCAGCAAACACCCAGATAATGCTCACTATAAACTCCCTTGCCTATCAGCAGTATGAAACCTCCAACCTGCTCAACGGCGAGTTCTTCTATGCCAACGGCACCATAATCCCGTCATGGCTGGAGGGCAACCTATTGAACGAGCAGCAGACGGCTAACATATTCACGTCTGAGAATACGGTATACTGGCTGCTCATATCCAACGCACAGAACTTCCTGCCAGCCAGCTCTACCAACACTCTCTATTTCGGCTGGGCAGGGAACGTGATAACAGCCTCCAACACCTTATTCAGCAACACGATAACTGGAGAAGCACCGCTGCTCTCTGGAACTTATGCGCAATATGATACGGGCAGCTCTGTATTTAATTATTATCAAGCATGGGGAGGTCTCTCTACCCTGCCTACTGGGTGGAGCTCCACCTATCTAGGCAGTGCTACTGGGACTCAAACGTTCGCCGCCACATCCGCATTTTTCAAGACAGTGGCAAGTTCGTCATTCAGTGTTTATAATGCATTGCCTGCATCTGTGCAGAATGATATATTTGATAAATACGCCACGATGTCAAATGCAAATTGGTATGAAGGATTCGGAGTTTCAAACAATATAATAAACTTGGTCGGCGGCGGCAGCCTAGGATTTCAGAGTACTGCTGGATTCATCGGAACGACGAATGCAGGCGGCAGTCCAAACGAGATATATGTTTCAAACAATGCTGCAAGACAGATAGAGATAACAGCGGCTGCGGGGGTGAATGCATTGACTAATCCTCAAGTCTACTCTGTTTTTGTGGATTCAGCCAATGTATTGCATACTTATCTGAATTATTCCAACAGCCTGATAACCTCGACGCCGACACTGGTTGGATATAATGCAGTCTATATGACGATACAATCTGGCACAGGAGGAGTGATTCTTCCCAACGGAGACTATGTATACTGGCTGCGTGGCCGCACTCCGCCGCCTAATAACATCCAACCCACAGCCACCTTCGGCGCTGTGACTATACCCGGGGCCACATGCGCATCCTCAATAACCAACCCTTCAAACGCAATAGCAGACGTAGGGCAGTACGAGAGCTTCACAGCCACCGAATCAGACTGCGCATCAACATTCACATACAACATGCTTGCAGTAAACTCAATAACGCCAGCAACAATAACACACAACAGCCTCATAACGGGCGCATCGGCAACATCAGAGACATTCTCATTCCAGACAACAAGCGCAGACACATCCAACAGCCCAGAAAAGGCGAATGTGGTAGTAACAGATTCAGGAACCAACACAGTGACATCAGGCTACTCAAGCAACTTCGTAATCAACACGGCCCTCACTGCGCCGTCAATCTCCCCGTCGGCAGCCAATACGATAGACGCAGGGGAGACGCTAACCTTCAGCACGTCGCTGTCAGGCGGCACGGCGCCTTACACCTACAACTGGCTCGTAGTCAACAGCATAACAGGCAGCCTGATGGCCAATGCTCTTTATGCCTCGGTAGCTTCCACCTCCAACAGCTTCGGCTGGGCGGTGCCCTCCGCCGATGCAGGCAATACGGTGCAGGGCAATGTGATAGCCACCGATTCGGCAACGACCCCAGTCACGCTGAATTCAGTGAAGAGCGGAACGATAACCATAGATTCAGGATTGGCGGCAGGAGCCATCACGCCTTCCGCCCCGACAATCGATTCGGGGCAGACCATAACCCTCACTGCCAACCCGTCAGGAGGCAGCGGAACCTATGCTTATTCATGGTACACGAACAGCGGAGGGAGCCCTGCCTGCACCGCAGCAAACGTGATAACGGGTGCGACCAGCTCCACCTATCTGGCTTCGCCGACAACATCCAACGATTACACCTATCAGGTGATAGACACGGGGTTGCTCCCGGAAACAAAATGCTCGGCTTCGGATGCGGTGGCTGTGAACGCAGCGCAGGCAGTCCCTACCCTGGCGTCAAGCCCAGTATTGCCTAACTCCCTTGCGACTGGAGACCTCATAACCTTCACAGCCACAAGGAGCGGAGGGACGTCGCCATTCTCCTTCAACTACCTCATAACCAACACAATAACAGGCACGCTTGTAGCGAACATGTTATTCACAGGGGTGACAACCGCCACCAACGCCTTCTCATGGGCAATCCCCAATGCGGATGCGGGCAATACGGTTCAGGCGAATGTATTGGTGACCGACAGCGCCTACAGCCCAAGCACGGTCAACAGCGTGAAGTCGGGAACCTTAACCATAACACAGGGGCTCAATCTCGTGAGCTGGACAGACTCGAATGCGCTCATCGACGTGAACCAGTACCAGAAGCTCACGGCGACGTTGCAGTACGGCACGGCGCCTTACACCTACAATATATTGATATACAATCCGAGCGGCACCCTCACATACAACTCGCTGGATGCTGGTGACAGCTCAACCTCCAACGCATTCGTCTTCCAGCAGGGGACGCCGACGGGGCAGTGGATGGCCAACGTGATAATAACCGACTCGGCAGGGTTGCCGCAGACTGTTAAGTCATCCATCACATACGGCGTCAACGCCGTGCTGGCCGCAGGAGCCATAACCCCAGCGGCACCAGCCATAGACAGCGGCCAGAGCATAACCTTAACTGCAAACCCGTCAGGAGGCACGACTGCATATGCATATAAATGGTATACCATAGCAGGCAGCACCGCACCCACGTGCACGGCAGGGAACGTGATATCAAGCGCAACCTCAAGCACCTACGCCGCCAGCCCCGCCACGACCAACAGCTACGCCTATCAGGTCACCGATTCGGCGACGACCAACGCAGTACTCTGCTCGGCAGGGGACACCGTGACGGTAAACGCAGCCTTGGGGACGCCTGCACTCACGCCATCCGCCACGCAGACCATAGACAGTGGCCAGTCGGTCAGCTTCACCTCCTCCACCTCGGGAGGCACCACGCCGCTCTCATACCAGTGGCGCTCTGGAGCGTCAACCTGCACATCAGGCAGCACTGCCATAGCAGGCCAGACAAGCTCCTCGTACGCTCCAGCGCCATCCGCCACCATATACTACTGCCTGACTGCAACGGACAGCGCATACTCCCCCTCGTCAACCACCTCATCAGCCACGAAGGTGACGGTAAACGCAGCCTTGGCGGCAGGTGCAGTCACGCCCAGCTCGCCGCAGATAGACGCAGGGCAGTCCATAACCCTCACAGCCAACCCGACAGGAGGGACTACGCCATACAGCTACCTATGGTACAGCGGCACGAGCGCAACATGCGCCTCGGACACTTCAACTGGAATAACCACATCCACATACTCTCCATCCCCCTCGTCAACCACCTACTACTGCTATCAGGTGACCGACAGCGCCAGCACGCCAGTAGCCATCAAGTCAGCGACAGACCTGGTGACCGTCAATGCCGCACTGTCCATCCCGACCCTGGCCTCCAGCCCAGTGCTGCCGTCCACGCAGTCTGCGGGCAACACCATAACCTTCACTGCAAGCTGGTCAGGCGGCACGAGCGCCTATACTGCAAATTACCTCATAACCAACACCGTGACAGGCGCCCTGGCGGCCAACATGCTGCACACGGGGCTAGCGGGCACTTCTGACACATGGGCGTGGGCCATACCCTCCTCGGCACCTGGCAATACCTTCCAAGCCAACGTCATAGTCACCGATTCGGCCACTACTCCAGTCACGGTCAACAGCGTCAAGACCAGCACCCTCACCGTAGTCGACCCGCCACCATATAGCATATCTGCCAGCCAATACCAGATACTCGGCACGCAGCAGACGCTCTCCGTATTGGGCACAGGAACGGACTACTCCACGCTAAACGTGATACTGCCAGGAAGCGCAACTCCGATACAGCTGAAGGGCAGCACGCAGGGAGAGCTGCAATACACGTTCGGAAGCCCGTACAACGGCTTCATAGGCGTATACCAGTTCAACGCATTCGACCAGAACACGCTGGCATCGAACACGCTCTCAATCACCATGTACGCAGACCCGTACTACAGGAACGCCACAAACACGATAGAGTACCCAAGCAATGCATACCCATTCACGAGCAACACCTACTATCCCTACAAGCTATGGGGCAACCAGACGGCTAACGACATCGTGGGCACGAATAACGTGTATTTCAATGTCAACTATAGTACCACGGTAGGCGGAATATACCTAAACCCAACTATTATAAACAATGTCTATGTGTATACTGAATACAATGCCAACACAGTGCTTACCGGAAACATTATCGCCTATGATATCAAGATAGACGGCGGCACAACGCTTAGTACGCAAGGATACTCGCTCATAGCGTACAATGCCTTAATCAACAATGGGATAATCAGCACCAATGCCTTATCTAATGGCGGAGGAGCATCGGCGGGAGGAAGCATTCTGACTTCTTATGCAGGTTCAGGCGGCGGAGGCGGCGGAGCCAACACTGTACAAGGCGGCGGATCGGAGATAAATGGTTTTAACGGAGGCAATACGATAGCACCAGCAGGCCTAGGCGGAGCAGGCGCTGGCTCTGCCCCATCCAACGGAGTAGCAGGAGCCGCCCCAGCATCCCCATTATTGACCAATGCGAATATCTTATTATGGTACTCTAACGGGATTCAGAATTACCTCGGAGCCGCAGGCGGCGGCGGCGGCGCCAATGCAGGTAGTCCAGGTAGCGGATCGTCAGGTGCTTTCGGACTCTATGTACAGGCCAACAATATCTATGCCGGTAATATAGTTGCCGCAGGCGTCGGCGGAGGGGCAGGAGGGTTATGCAGCGGCGGCGGCGGCGGCGGAGGCGGCGGACTTGTAATATTGGCATATAATTCAATATTTTCTACAGGCACTTACAACACAATCGGAGGCGCGGGAGGAGGAGGAGGGTCGGCATCAAGCGGCGCCTGCCCTGCAGCAGGCCACGGCGGGGCTGGCGGCGCTGGCAACGTCCTCACACAACGCTGGACCTCACAGCCGATAACAGAATCCAATCCAAAACAGACCTATTTAATAACCACAAATGCATTGTCATACTCATTTATCCTTCCTCCAAATTCGCCATCAGCGCAGTATTACTACCAGACCAAAGAAACCCAGCTTGCAAACAGCATAATCCTCAACGCAACAGTGATAACCAACATGACAGACATCAATGGAGTATTCACGTTCAATGCATTATGCACGCCGCTGATTCAGTACTCTCCCAACTGTGCAGTATTTCCATCAGGGGCAAATGTCTTCACTGCCAAGCCTTCAAGCTGGGAGATAAAATCCGACGTACTGCTGAACCAGTACGCCAACGTGAGCAATCTGGACGAATGGAGCAATGCAAACGTAACATTTATGCCGAAGGTGGAGCTGAACTATCCTTTTACTTCGTTCATAGCCAATGTCTCCAACAACCCTGGCATAACGCAGCTAACGCAGGACCAATGGAAGGTATATGCGCAGAATTCCATACCGTCGGCACCATACACAAGGGAGCTGCAGGCGGTCAACACGCTGGACCAGCAGTTCCTCTCGGCGCTCAATACCAATGACACGAACGCCTTCCAGGCATTATTCAACAATTACATCCTCCCGGACAACACGACAACGGTAACCAATACGATAGGGTACAATGTATACATACCCCTATCGAATTACCTCAACCCGCAGATATACATCTACAATATCTCGCTGCTCAGCAAAAGCCTTAACCACTATGCTGAGATAAACAATTTCTGTCCGGTAACACTCGCAGCGGCGGCGCATACGACATACAAGGCATACCTCGCCAACCTGAACGCAAGCCTGTACACATTCAACATCTACCAGGGATCGGGCATAGGGGCAGTCAATTACACGATGGTGGTGCAGACAGGGGCGAGCTCAAGCAGTGCGATACAGGTGCAGAGCTACAAGATTGCAGCAGTGCCGTTCGCACTGCCCCTCCAGAACGGGCAGCAGTACAGGTTCCTTTTCTACGACAAGAACTGCACTCTGGCGTACACCAGCCCGCTATCGATATGGCCGCAGACCATAACCCTGAACCTGCCGAGCAACCAGTCGATAGGGCCGTTCTCATACCCCAAGGTATCGGCAGCCTGCAGTACCTACCAGAATTCAACGAGGGAATGGGTGGTCTGCACGGGCAGCGACCCGACCTCGCTCACGACGGGATGGCAGATCAACATAACGAGGCCGAGCCCGCTCAGGACGATAGCCGTGCAGAATTTCAGCTTCTCAAGCGCATCCTTCTCGCTCAACTGGACTGTTCCGAGCAACACGGTGCAGTACACCCTGCCTATAGTGGCGATAGTGTACAACGGCTCCTCATCGCATCTGGCCGTGCTCACATACGTGGTCAACAACAGCGTGCCTCCGGTATCCCTCCCATTGTCGATAGGGCTTATGATGCTGTTCCTGCTGCTAGTGCTCGTGTTCTCCGCTGCAAGGGAGATAGAGGTTGCGGTGATAGTGGCGCTGGTGGGCGTATTCTTCGGGGGCCTTGCAGGGCTGAATGCGATAACCTTATCTTCATTCATACTGATATTCATAGTGGGCATATACGTGGTCTATCTGATGAGAAAAGAGAGGTGATGGGATGAACGAACTATCGATAGGGAATATTCTGGGGGCGATATTCATAATCAGCTTCCTGGCTATAATAGGCATACCGATGCTGTCGTCAGTGGCGACTCCGCAGGCTGCCGCTGTCTACAACGGCATAAACCAGACGAACAACAAGCTGCTCAGCCAGCAGATATACCAGCCGCTCAACAGCACCGTATTCTCATCGCAGGGCTTCGGAGCCAGCATCCTCAATAACCTGGGCTTCGCATTCATCTTCCCTGAGATATTCCAGTTCATGCAGGCGATAGTCAGGATACCCAGCGTATTCGTATACGACCTGCAGACTACAATCCAGAGCACTGGGATTTCAAGCGTATCTGCCATAGCCACGGGTGCCATAATAACACTGATTCTCATGTATCTCTCTCTCTACGTCATAATACAGGGAGTTTCTGGATGGAACAAATACTCTTATTGGAACGGGTGATTAGATGTTACTGACGATATTCGCATTTACGCATGTGCTCCTCGCCCTAGCGGCTAATGGCTCATGGGTGAATTACTCTCTGCCATGCCTTCCCTCAAATGTGCTCAACAGGACGAACGGCAGCGTGCTCAACTGCATATATGCCACCGACACGCAGAACTTCCCCAACTTCTTCCTATACATCTACCTTGCGCTGATGGCCATATACTTCATAATATACGCGGCAAACAGGGGCAGGAGGGCATTCATCGGAGTGGGCTTCCTCTCCTTCCTTACATCCGTAATCATGGCAGGGGCAGGGATGCTCCCATTCAGCATCGTCGGAATTGCATGGAGCGTCTTCGTGATAATAACGGCGCTGGTGCTGATATTCGGTGGATAGATGCTTAGATTAAAGAAGATGGACGCGATAAGCACCCAGATATACGAAACAGTGGAGGAGTGGTATGCAAGGGAAACAAAGGAGAAGAGGAACGCAGTCTTCAGGAAGGCATTCTACTTTCTCTACCTCACGGCCAGATCGCCGATAGAGCTCTTCGCCAGGCCATTGCCCCAGCTCACGCTCCAGCGCCACCAGATAAGCAACAACCTGATGGGCTTCGTGCAGCTCCAGCTCACCGCCAGCGCCAGGCACACGGGGCTGATAGGCGCATCCAAGTTCTCGATACCGGTCTTCCTCGAAAGCAGGATAGACAGGGAGAGCAGGGAGGCAGTCTTTGTTGAGGAGCGGATGTGGGAGATAGTAACGGACAGCTGGGCGTATGCCCCGTACACGCTGGACCTCACTGCCATAGGCGCTAACTATGCATACAAGCTCTATAGGAAGTGCGCCGAGCTCAGGATAAGGGCATACATGGGCGAAGGGCTGCAGGATGTGGGCATGAAGCCAAGCGACCTCAGGGAATTAAGGATATACGACCTGCTGAACAACCATACGGACGTGCTGGGCAACAACCCTTATTACGTCAAGGAAATTGTGGGGCTGAGGGACATGCAGTGGCTGCTCAAGAGCACGATGTTCAGGATGACCTATCCGAAGAACCTGATAGATTCGATAAAACTGCAGAACACAGGGTAATCCGATGGAAAACAATCAAACGGCATTATACGTAAGGGTTAGCGAGCTGGGCCAGCACCCCCAGAACCAGATAGACGACCTGCTGAAAGACCTGAAACAGAAGGGAAGGCAGCTATACAAGCACAAGTGCCAGAACCTCAAGGACTTCGACAGGCAGGCGGAAAGGGCGATAAAAGGCGAGAAGGACGAAAAGAAGAGGCAGGAGCGCACGCAGGAGACGGCGATGCTCAGGAAGTACCTGGAGATGGGCATATTCATAGAATTGGGGCACTCTGGCACGAAGGCCAAGAGGCTGGAGCTCCTGGAGCTACTGGAGCTTGCGCAGCAGAGGCAGTTCAACATCCTGGAGGTCTGGGCCCTGGACAGGTTCACCAGGGAGGGCACGAGCAGGCTCTTCTACTATATCTCATTGCTGAGCAGGAACAAGGTGGATTTCATCTCATTCAGGGAGCCCATACTGGATACCACCAGCCCCTTCAGGGACGTCATACTGGCCCTCCTTGCGGCGCTGGCGCACCTGGAGAGCCTCAGACAGGGCGAGAGGGTGAAGAGCGGCATTCAGCGCATACAGGCGGCAGGCGGCAAATGGGGCAGCCAGCACGAGTACAGCGATGAGGCGATGCAGGACATGCTCTCCCTGCGGCGCATAGGGCTCGGCTATATGGCCATCAGCAGGATGCTAGAGGAGCGGCACGGGGAGGAGATAAAGCCAGCAAGCATCAGGTTCATGGTGCTGAAGACTGAGAGGAAGCTGCAGGAGAAAACGGCGGCTGAGGCGAACCGATGATGCGAACATATCTTATGGCACTGATTATCCTGGCATTCATGGCTCTTCCATCAGTAGTATCTGCCACCACCCTCGTAGCCAGCCAGATAACGCCAATAGCCCCCTCAGCCCCAGCGACGCTCACAGCTGCGTGGTCAGGAGGCACGAGCCCATATACGGTCAACTGGTTCTCCTCGCCGACAATCCCCAACCCAGCCACATGCACTGGGACGCTGGTCGTGAGCAATGCAGGGCTGACAGGGACGACCAACGCACTGGCAGTCAACCCCTCGTCAACCACCTCATACTGCTTTATAGTCTACTCGAATGATGGGCAGACGAACACCTCGATAATAGCCAACACCCTGACGACCTTGGCAGTCTACCAGAAGGGCATCTCCTTCGCTCCAGGAGGCACGTTTGCCTATGTTGTGGATGCAAAGAACTCAAATGTGCTTATAATGAGCGTTAATTCAGTCAGCGGAGCACCGACCAAAGTAGGGACGATATCTGGCTTCAATGCACCAGAGGACGTGGCAATCTCGCCAGACGGAAGCTATGCCTATGTGACAGACAGCGGCAACAACCTCGTGAGCATAGTCAGCACTGCGACGAATGCAGTGACAGGCACGATTACTGGCTTCAACAAGCCGTGGGGCGTGGCATTCCTCCCGAACGGAAAGGACGCATACGTAATCAACACGAACGGCATGACGACAAGCGTAATAGACACTTCAACAAACTCTATCTCCAACACGATAGCGAGACCAGCTGGCTCACCATACCTTAATTTCGTGGCAATCTCGCCAGACGGAAGCTTCGGCTATATAACCACGACCTCTCCATCGACCTCGCTTGAAATCCTGCACACAGCATCGAACACCATCACAGCAAACGCAATACAGGGCACAGCCACAGGGCAGGGCGTGGCATTCAACCCAAATACTGACAATGCCTATGTCATCGACTCTACAGGAGACCAACTCGGCATAATAGACACCTCGACAAACACAGTAACAGCAAACGTGCCTATTGTAGGCATGAACCAGAACATAGCAGTTGCACCGAGCGGAGGCTATCTCTATGTGGACAACGGACAGACGCTTCTAAAGGAGGTGAATGTGTATGATACTGTGACATCTTCTGCCTACACCTCCCCCACAATCTCAATCTCCAGCAACGCCTTAACCTTAGACCAAGGACAATCAATAACCTTCAATGGAGTGATAACAGGAGGGACAGCTCCTTATACAGTAAACGTCTTCGTGGCGAATGCCGTAACGCTTTCCAACTATCTGCTTGTCAACACGATAGTGACAAGCGGAACGACATGGAGCAACACCATAACCACCAATTCGCTATTCACCTCTAACTCTCCGCTGGTTGCCAATGTGGTGCTGACTGATTCACACCCGACCACTGTAAATTCTATCTACACCACCAACTTCATAGTCAATTCCGCCCTCAGCCCCACCCTCGCCACAACCCCGACGCTGCCCGCCGCCGCCGACGTGGGGCAGGCAGTGACGCTCTCCGCGGCGTCGGGAGGGGGAACCAGCACATTCACATACAACTACCTGATAGTGAACTCGATAACCAACGCAATAATCGGCAACCAGCTCTACACGGGAGTGGCGTCGACCTCGAACTCATTCATCTGGACGATACCTTCGGCGGACCTGGGCAACACCATAGCATTCAACGTCATAGTCACGGACTCCGCCTCGACGCCAGTCACCCTGAACAGCGTATACGCCAAGACACTCACCATCAACACGGCCCTGGCAACCCCCTCTTTCACAATAAGCAACGCCATAGCCTATCAGACGCAGTATGAAACACTCACCGCCTCCGCAAGCGGCGGAACGAGCCCGTATACTTACAATTTCTATGTGACGAACACCATAAACGGGGCCGTGATAGCCAACACCCTCGGAACGCCAAGCTCCTTCACCTTCCAGCTGCCAACAGGCAACAACGATGTGGGAACACCTAACATAGAGCTCATAGTCACCGACAGCGCCACCACGCCCGCATCAGCATCGGCTTCACAAACCATAACCGTCTATAAAATACCATCGCCATCGCCGATAGTCATAGCTCCTTCTAATTCCGTGTCTACTGGAACAACATTCACCGCCAATTACATACAGCAGGGCGGCAGCGGAACATTCAGCTTCACCTGGACGCTGAATGGGGTAACAATCACTCCGACATTGGAGGGCAGTGATGGTTCATCTAATGTAATCTCAAATCCCTCAAACGGCAATTACGTATATAATGCCATAGCCACAGACACAGGGCTTACAACTCAGTTCCAGCTAGCCCAGACCACGAATACTGTAATAGTCAGCAACGCAATCGCCCCTGCAAATGTAATCCAGCAGACGACGTCATCGCAGATGATCGATATAGTAGTCTATCCTGAGATAGGGTACATCTTCCTCATCCTGGGCATCGCCTTCCTGATGATGCGCTTCGTGCTCTACAAGTTCAGCAACCCATTCGACGCCAGCACCGACAGGGAGGTGAAGCACACACCCCAGATGATAATGCTCCTCCTCCTCTCGGAGACCTTCATGCTCTTCGGCTTCTACTTCATCGCCTTCCCCTTCCCGACAGTGACGCACACGACCTCATTCAATTACAACTCGCTGGGAGGGGTGACGGGATGGACGAACACCACATACAACATGACTACGGCGCCAGTGGCGCAGTCCGTCCAGATTCCCCTCATGTGGTTCGTCGGATTCGTGGTCACGATAATAATCGCCATACTCATATTCGTGGACGTGGCGAAGGTGGTGGCCTCCCAGGGCAGGAGCGCCCTGGAGCTCAAATAGGTGATATCGGAATCCAAGCATTGCAGCGATGCCTATATAAACCTACCCTAACCTATATACACAGATGGTAACATGCAGACGACTAAGACAAGGATAAAAAAGATATACTCCAAGACGGGGATAGGCAAGAAGGGAAGCTGGCAGCTCACGAAGCTGCTCTGCGCTGACAGCCAGTATTACAGCACATTCGACCCGAAGCTCGCGCAGGCATTCATCGAGGGCGATACGGTGATAATCGAATCCGAACCGAGCGGCAAGGAGGGCAGCAACACCATTACTTCAATAATACGCGCTAAT